>ENA-OZAB01000506-OZAB01000506.1-human-gut-metagenome-genome-assembly--contig:-NODE-506-length-22035-cov-7.456551_pt1 | contig 22035 bp, 21 predicted proteins | sample MGYA00243297_ERZ653491 | MGnify/ENA primary metagenome ERZ653491 (study PRJEB26926, sample SAMN06165154) | human gut metagenome | biome: ENVO:00009003; feature: ENVO:2100002; material: ENVO:00002003... | reverse complement strand
CGAGATCATGCCTAGTCTCGTGGGCTCGGAGATGTGTATAAGAGACAGCCCGCAGGCAGCCGCGGTCCCCGTCCTTCCAGCGTGCCCGAGCGCACCTATGCTCCCCGTGACGCAGAAACTGCTGCACCCGTGGCACCCAAGCGCACCGAGCGCGTGGATGATTTTGCCGATTTCAGCTTTGGCAAGATCGAGCTGTAAACTCCGCTGAGTTTTGCACAATGCTGCCCCCTTCCGGTGGAAAACTGGAAGGGGGCTTTTTGTCTCTTTCCTTTTTCGTCGCTTCGTGATACAATAATTCTGATTTGAGAGCGGAGGGAGAGCACCAACATGGAACATTCAACGATCGCGGCCATTGCAACCGCGCCCGGCGCAGGCGGCATTGCCGTGGTGCGTCTTTCCGGCCCGGAGAGCTATGCCGTGGCGGCAAAGGTGTTCTGCCCGGCCAACCCGGCAAAGCGGGTGGAGGAGGCCAAGGGCTATACTGCCCTGTTTGGGCATTTCATGGAAGGGGAGGAAGCCTTTGACGAGGGCGTGGCCCTCTTCTTCCGGGCTCCCCACAGCTACACCGGCGAGGATGTGGTGGAGCTTTCCTGCCACGGCGGCAGTGCGGTGGCCCGGCGGCTGGTGGAAAGCTGCATCGCAGCCGGTGCCGCCCCCGCCGCCCCCGGCGAGTACACCCGCCGCGCCTTCCTCAACGGCAAGCTGGGGCTGACCCAGGCCGAGGCCGTTATGGACCTGATCTCTGCCGATGGCAGACAGGGTGCGGCGCTGGCCAATGCCTCCCTGAACGGCGCGCTGGCGAAGAAGATCGGGGCTGAAAAGGATGCCCTGACCGCCCTGCAGGCCCATCTGACTGCCTGGGTGGATTTCCCTGAGGAGGACGTTCCCGCGCTGGAGGATGCCCAGCTGGTATCCACCCTGACTGCCGTGAAGGAAGAGCTGGACACCCTCATCCGGAATTACGATGCCGGTGCTGTCCTGCGGGAGGGTGTGGACTGTGCCATTGTGGGGCGGCCCAATGCGGGCAAGTCCACCCTGCTCAATCTGCTGGCCGGGTTCGACCGGGCCATCGTCACCCCCGTGGCGGGCACCACCCGGGATGTGGTGGAGCAGGCCGTCCGGCTGGGGGACATCCGGCTGAACCTGTTCGACACGGCCGGTCTGCGGGAGACCGAGGATGCGATCGAGGCCGAAGGCATCCGCCGCAGCTGGAAAAAGCTGGAAGAGGCGGGGCTGATCCTGGCGGTGTTCGATGGATCTGAGCCCCTGACCCGGGAGGATCTTGCGCTGGCGCAGCGGTGCGCTGGTCGCCCGGCCATTGCACTGGTCAACAAAGAGGACAAGCCCACTCAGTTTGATGCAGAGATCATTGCAGGCGATTTTGCCATGGTGATCCCGGTCTGCTGTCAGGAAGAGGGGAGCCGCAGGGTGATCGCCGCTGCCGTTGCCCGCCTGCTGGGCACCAACAACATCGACCCCCATGCTGCCAGCCTTTCGGGCCAGCGCCAGCTTTCCGCCGCCACCCGCGCGCGGGATGCAGTGGCCGGTGCGCTGGATGCGGTCAGCGGCGGGTTTGGGCTGGATGCTGTATCGGTCTGTGTGGACGATGCGCTGGATGCCCTCTGTGACCTCACCGGCGAAAATGCGTCGGAGAATGTCATCAATGAAGTGTTTGAGCGGTTCTGTGTGGGAAAGTAAAGGAGGGCAGCCCGTCTGGCAGCTTTCTCCTCGGACACGAAACGGGCCATTCCATCGCCCGCCCTATTGCCTGCGGCAACAGGGTCCCACCCCAGCGGACGGTCCTCGGAGAAACTTCCAGCCGCTCTGCCGGGTAACAGCAGATTGAACCATAGAGGAAAGTATAGGAAAAGTATGAATCATCTTGGAGATTACGATGTGATCGTAATAGGCGCGGGCCACGCTGGCATTGAAGCGGCCCACGCTGCTGCCACGCTGGGTGCCAAAACGGCGGTGTTTACCATGAGCCTGGATGCCATTGGCAACATGCCCTGCAATCCCAGCATCGGCGGAACTGCAAAAGGAACGCTGGTACGCGAATTGGATGCGCTGGGCGGTGTGATGGGCCTTGCGGCGGATGCCACCTACCTGCAGAGCCGGATGCTGAACAAGGGCAAAGGCCCTGCCGTTCATGCCCTGCGCGTTCAGACCGACCGCAAGCGCTACCACGAATATATGAAGCACGCCCTTGAACTCACGCCCGGCCTTGCCATCCATCAGGCCGAGGTGGTGGGCATTGAGGTGGAGAACGGCCATGTCAAGGGCGTTGTGACCCAGCTGAACGGGGAGTACAGCGCAAAGTGTGTGGTCATTGCCACGGGCACCAATCTGGGTGGAAAGATTTTTGTCGGTGATGCGTGGTATGCTTCCGGCCCTGACGGGATGCACGCCGCCAATGCCCTGACCGAGAGCCTGAAAGCCGCCGGTCTGCCCCTGCGTCGGTTCAAGACCGGTACCCCTGCCCGTGTCCACCGGAGAAGCATCGACTTCTCCAAGCTGGAATGCCAGCCCGGCGACCCGGACAGCGAGCTGCAGCCCTTCAGCTTTCTGACGGATGCACCCATGCACAACAAGGTCGAGTGCTGGATCGCCTACACCAACCCCGAGACCCACCGGATCATTCTGGACAACATCCAGCGCAGCCCGCTCTATGGCGGCATGATCGAGGGAGTTGGCCCCCGGTACTGCCCCTCCATTGAGGACAAGGTGGTGCGCTTTGCGGGCAAGGACCGGCACCCCATCTTTGTGGAGCCCTGCGGCGAGAACACAGAGGAGATGTATCTGCAGGGTGCGTCCAGCAGCCTGCCCGAGGATGTGCAGAACGCCTTTTACCGGAGCATTCAGGGCTTTGAACACATTGAGATCATGCGCCCGGCCTACGCCATCGAGTATGACTGCGTAGACCCGACCAGTCTGGAAGCCACACTGGAGAGCAAGGTGGTGCGGGGTCTGTATGGTGCGGGCCAGTTCAACGGCACCTCCGGCTACGAGGAAGCTGCCGCGCAGGGTCTGCTGGCCGGTCTGAACGCCGCCCGCAGCGCAAAAGGGGAGAGCCAGCTGATCCTGGAACGCCAGACCAGCTATCTGGGCACCCTGGTGGATGACCTTGTCACAAAGGGGGTCATGGACCCTTACCGCATGATGACCAGCCGGAGCGAGTACCGCCTGACCCTGCGGCAGGACAACGCCGATCAGCGGCTGACCCCCATTGGCCGGGAGTACGGTCTGGTGCAGGATGACCGCTGGGCAAAATACCAGCGCACCCAGAGCATTCTGGAAGCAGAGCGCCGCCGCCTGCACGAGACCCACCTGCGCACCGCTGACCTGCGCGCTGCCATGGAAGCAGCTGGGCTGACCCCTGCCGCTGAGGGCGGCATTGCCGAAGAGCTGCTTCGCCGCCCTGAGATCAGCTATCCGCTGTTGGCGGGTGTGATCGGCTGGGGCGAGGGCATCACCCCCATGTTGGCCGAGCGGCTGGAGACCGAGATCAAGTACGCGGGCTACATTGCCCGGCAGGATCGGATGATCCGTGACGTGGCCCGCCACGAAAAGACCCTGATCCCCGCAGATTTTGAATATGCTGACCTGACCGGCCTGACGCTGGAGGCCCGTGAGAAGCTGACCCGCATCCGCCCGAAGAATCTGGGGCAGGCGGGCCGCATCCCCGGCGTTTCACCCTCCGATGTGGCGCAGCTGAGTATTGCGCTGGCTGCTGCAAAACGATAAATGGGGTCGCCCTCTCCGTCAGTGCTTTGCACTGCCACCTCTCCCAAAGGGAGAGGCTCTGGCGGTTTGATCAGAACGTAGAATCAACCCTGCCAATGGCTCCCCCTTTGGGGGAGCTGGACGCGAAGCGGCCTGAGAGGGTGAGGATGGTAAGAAAGAAGAGTTACTTTATGGAATTGGTTCTATACAAGGGCCGCCCTGCCGATTGTGCGGGCCGGCTTGAAAAAGAGATCCGCACCTATGATCTGCTGGACGCGCTGGGGCTGGAGTACTGGCGCACCGACCATGCCTTTCTGCGGGCCGACACCATGGAGGACTGCATGGTTATTGATGACTGCCTGGGTGCCACGGTCTGCAAGAACCTGTTCCTTTGCAACCGGCAGAAAACGAACTTCTACCTGCTGATGATGCCGGGGGACAAGCCCTTCAAGACAAAGGAGCTCTCCCATCAGCTGGGCATTTCCCGCCTGAGCTTTGCTTCCCCGGAGGATATGGAGCAGTATCTGGATTGTACGCCGGGCTCCTCGTCTGTTATGGGGCTGGCGAACGACAAGGAAAACAAAGTTCAGCTTCTCATGGATGAGGATGTGGTCAAGGGAGAGTTTCTGGGATGCCACCCCTGCATCAACACCTCCTCGCTCAAGCTGTACACGAAGGATGTTCTGGAAAAGTTCCTGCCGGCGGTACACCATGAGCCTGTTTATGTTGTTTTGAATGGAGACTGAGTTCTCTTTTGCGTGCCAAAAGAGAACCAGAAAAGCACCCGCTACTTTCGAGGCGCGGGAGGCACGAACCAGGGGCTGCTCGCCCCTGGTGACCCCAAAGAAGAAGGCTTCAAACAAAAATGCTGGAGATTCGTGCATTCGCACGAAAATCTCTTGACCGCATTTTTGTTCTGCGCCGATTTGAAATCGAGAACGAGAGGTGCGAAATGATCGATAAAGCGAGACTGGAGCAAAAATGTTCCATGTGGAACATTGCGCTGACCGGGGAACAGCTGGACCAGCTGGATGCCTTTGCGCAGATCCTGGTGGACTACAACCAGAAGGTCAATCTGACCGCCATCACCGACCCGGAGGGCATTGAGGACAAGCACTTCCTCGACAGCCTGCTGTTTGCCAGCCAGCCCGAGGTAGCAGGGAAGATGGTGGACGTGGGTGCTGGTGCCGGGTTCCCAGGCATCGTGACAAAGATCTACAAGCCCGAGTTGGAGCTGACCCTGATGGAGCCCACCGGCAAGCGGGTGGAGTTCTTGAAGTATGCCTGCGCTCAGCTGGGCCTGACCGGGGTGGAGTTTGCCAAGGAGCGCGCCGAGGAAGCCGCCCGCAAAGCATGGCGGGAGCAGTTTGATCTGGCCTCTGCCCGTGCGGTGGCGGCTCTGCCCATGCTGGCCGAGTACTGCTTACCGCTGGTCAAGGTGGGTGGCAGCTTCCTTGCCATGAAAGGCGCTTCCGGCGAGGAGGAACTGGCTGCGGCCCGCGGTGCCATCCGGAAGCTGGGTGGAGAGTATAAGGAGACCCGCACCCTGCATCTGCCGGGCGGCGATACCCGCACCCTCATCCTCTGCAAAAAGATTTCGCAAACTCCGACAGCCTACCCCAGAAACGGTGGAAAGATCGCAAAGTCTCCGCTGAAATAACGCAAAACCGCAAGATAAATGCCAAGCCCTGCCGAACGATTCTTCTGGCAGGGCTTTTTGATTTCTGGTACACTGGAACTGCAATGAGTGAGTTTTCCACTGTTTCCCGGGAAACGGTGGAAAACTGTGTCACATTTCAGCGAAAGGGGAAAGAATCATGTTTGAATGGAAGAAATCTGCCGGAAAGATCTACACTCTGCCTGTGGAAAGCATCCGTCCCTCGCCGTTTCAGGCTCGGACTGTTTTTGATGAAAAGGAGCTGGCGGGGCTGGCCCAGAGCATCCGGGAAAACGGCCTGCTTCAGCCCATCTCGGTGCGGAAGGTCGAGGGTGGTTACGAGCTGGTGGCAGGGGAGCGGCGGCTCCGCGCCTGCAAGCTGGCCAAGATGGAGACCATCCCGGCCATCCTCTGTGACTGCGGCGACCAGCGGACTGCGGCGCTGGGGCTGCTGGAAAACATCCAGCGGGAAGACCTGAACCCCTTTGAGCAGGCACAGGGGCTGCGGGATGTGATCGCCCTTTGGGACTGCACCCAGGCCGAGGCGGCCAAGCGGCTGGGCATGGCACAGCCCACCCTTGCCAACAAGCTGCGGCTGCTGCAGCTGACCACCGACCAAAGGCAGTTCGTGCTGGACAATGGCCTGACCGAGCGCCACGCCCGGGCTGTCCTGCGCCTGCCCGAGAACCGGCGGAGCGAAGCCCTTATCACCATTGCCAAGCGGCGGATGAATGCCCGGCAGACCGACCTGTACATTGAGCAGGTGCTCAATGCCGCCGCCCCGGGCAGACACCGCATCTCCATGGTCAAGGACGTGCGCATCTTTGTCAACACCATCGACCATGCCATCCGGCTGATGACGGACAACGGTGTGCCAGCTACGGCCCACAGGGAAGAGCGGGACGGCTATATCGAATACACGGTGCGCATCCCAACCGCAGCCGCGCAAAGATAAAACGCATCGCAATTTTCACAAAAAATGCAATTCCACAGGGTTTTTACGCAAAATAATCAGGAAACAGGTTCAAAAAGCCGCGCTGATGTGCTATACTAGTCTTTAAAGGGGCTTTGCTGGCGGGAAAACAGCGGGGCCCGGCCTCGAATGTTCCACGTGGAACAAATAATTTTCCCGGGAGGAAACAAAGAGCGTGGCTAAAATCGTTGCAATTGCAAACCAAAAAGGCGGCGTGGGCAAGACCACCACGGCCGTGAACCTTTCGTCCTGCGTTGCGGCTCTGGGCAAAAAGACGCTCATCGTCGATCTGGACCCGCAGGGCAATACCACCACCGGTTACGGCATTCCCAAGCGGAGTGTCGATGTGGGTACTTATGAGCTGCTGATTGGTGAGGCGGAGGCAAAGGATGCCATCCGCAAGACCGAGTTCCGCACCGATGTCATCGGTTCCAACACCCGGCTTGCGGGTGCGGGTCTGGAAATGATCGACCTGCCGGGCCGCGAAAGCCGCCTGCGCAAGGCGCTGGCCTCGGTGCAGAAGGACTATGACTTTATCTTTGTAGACTGCCCGCCCAGCCTGGATCTGCTCACCCTGAACGGTCTGTGCGCCTGCGACAGCGTGCTTATCCCTATCCAGTGTGAGTATTACGCACTGGAGGGCCTGTCGGAGCTCATCAGCACCCTCAAGACCATCCGCAAGAAGTACAACCCCTATCTAGACATCGAGGGCGTGGTGTTCACCATGTTCTCCGGGCGGTTCAACCTGACGCTGCAGGTGGTGGATCAGGTCAAAAAGTATTTTGGCACCAAGGTCTACAAGACCACCATCCCGCGCACCATCCGCATCTCGGAAGCGCCCAGCTACGGCCAGCCCATCAATTTCTATGAGCCCAAGGGCAAGGGCAGCGAGGCCTATATGGATCTCGCCATTGAGTTCGTAAAGAACAACCGCCCGCATGAACCGGCACGCCGCCGCACAAAAGGGAACAGTGCCCCCGCCGAGCAGAAAAGCGCACTGGAACAAGTGAAGCAGGGGGAAGCGTAACCTATGGCAAAAAAAAGAGGAGGACTGGGCCGGGGCCTGGAAAGTCTGTTTGAGGACACAGCCCCCAGCTTTGAGTCCGATAACCGGATCGAGACGCTGCCCCTGCGGGAGATCGAGCCGGACCCGGCCCAGCCCCGCAAGACCTTTGATGAGGAAACGCTGGCAGAGCTGGCGGCCAGCATCTCAGAGCACGGTTTGCTGCAGCCCATCGCGGTGCGGCCCCACGGGGTGGACCGCTATCTCATCGTGGCCGGTGAGCGCCGCTGGCGTGCCTGCCGGATGGCGGGCCTGACCGAGGCACCCGTCGTCGTGAAGGATGTTACAGATGAGCAGGCCATGGAGCTGGCGCTGGTGGAAAACCTTCAGCGCGAGGATCTGGACCCGGTGGAAGAAGCACTGGGCATCCGGGAGCTGATGACCCGCTGTGACCTGACCCAGGAGCAGGCCGCCCGCAAACTTGGCAAGAGCCGCAGCGCACTGGCCAACAGCCTGCGTCTGCTCAACCTGCCCGAAACGGTGCTGGAGCTGCTGAAGGGCGGTTTCCTCACCACCGGCCACGCAAAGGTGGTGCTGGGCCTGCCCACCCCGGAGCTGCAGGAGCAGGCGGCACAGATCATTGCCGACCATGAGCTGAATGTACGGCAGGCAGAGGCCCTGTGCAAAAAGCTGGCCAAGCCCCCCAAAGAGCCTGTGGAGCCTGCCCCGCGCGGCACCCTGCCTGTGGAGGTGGAGGAGAGCCTGAAGCAGGCACTGGGCAGTGAGGTCAATGTGGCCTACCACGACGGCAAGGGCAAGCTGACCGTCCACTTCTACTCGGATGAGCAGCTGAAGGCTTTTGCAAACTTATTAGGGCAATATCAGGTTGAGGATTAAACCTCTCCGTCATTGTTGTTGCCTGGTAGGAGAGGCCTTGGCAGCCGATTGAAGCTTTTCGTATACGCCAGAAGCTCCCTTGCCAGGGGAGCTGGCGGGCGCAAGCCCGACTGAGAGGTTGTACGAAGGCAAGCCTGCCCGAGAAGAAAAATATAGCGATCTAAGGCGCATGCCGCCTTTGAACGGCATGGGAAAGGGCTTACCCGCCCCATGCGAACCGAAATAGAGTAAGGAGAGTAAATCATGCTTGATATCAAATTTGTCCGTGACAACCCGGATGCTGTCAAGGAAAACATCAAGAAGAAGTTCCAGGATGCCAAGCTCCCTCTGGTGGATGAAGTCATCGAGAAGGACGCAAAGTACCGCGAGTGCCTGAAGGAAGTTGAGAGCCTGAAGGCTGCCCGCAACAAGCTGAGCAAGGCCAACGGCCCCCTGTTCGGTCAGCTGAAGAAGTGCACCGACGAGGCACAGAAGGCCCAGCTGCAGGCACAGATCGATGCCAACAACGCCGCCGTCAAGGCCGACGCGGACAAGATGGCAGAGCTGGAAGCCGAGGAAGCCAAGCTGGCTGACCGCATCCAGGAGATCATGTACACCATCCCTCAGATGATCGACCCCAGCGTGCCCATCGGCCCCGATGACACCTACAACGTGGAGGCTCAGCGCTTTGGCGAGCCTGTGGTGCCCGATTTCCCCATTCCGTACCACACCGAGATCATGGAGAGCTTCGACGGCATTGATATGGACGCTGCTGGCCGCGTTGCCGGCAATGGCTTCTACTACCTGCTGGGCAACATTGCCCGCCTGCACGAGGCTGTGCTGGCTTATGCCCGCGACTTTATGATCGACAAGGGCTTCACCTATGTCATTCCTCCCTTTATGATGCACGGCAACGTGGTGCAGGGCGTGATGTCCTTCCCCGAAATGGATGCCATGATGTACAAGATCGAGGGCGAGGATCTGTACCTGATCGGTACCAGTGAGCACACCATGATCGGCCGCTTCATCGACCAGACCCTGGACGAGGCTACTCTGCCCCTGACCCTGACCTCCTACAGCCCCTGCTTCCGCAAGGAGAAGGGCGCACACGGCATCGAGGAGCGCGGCATCTACCGCATCCACCAGTTCGAGAAGCAGGAGATGATCGTGGTCTGCCGCCCCGAGGAGAGCGCCGACTGGTACGAGAAGCTCTGGAAGAACTCCGTGGAGCTGTTCCGCAGCATGGAGATCCCCGTGCGCCAGCTGAACTGCTGCTCCGGCGATCTGGCTGACCTGAAGGTCAAGAGCTGCGATATCGAGGCCTGGAGCCCCCGCCAGCAGAAGTACTTCGAGGTCTGCTCCTGCTCCAACCTGGGCGATGCACAGGCACGCCGCCTGCACATCCGCGTCAAGGGCAAGGACGGCAAGACCTATCTGGCCCACACCCTGAACAACACCTGCGTGGCTCCTCCGCGTATGCTGATCGCTTTCCTGGAGAATCATCTGCAGGCCGATGGCTCCGTGACCATCCCCAAGGTGCTGCAGCCCTACATGGGCGGCCTGGAAGTTATGGTTCCCACCCACAAGAAGGGCTGAGCCTGAGTTTTTCCACAAAGCGCTCATAAAACGTTGAAAACCCCGCCGTCCGCGTGATGCAGACGGCGGGGTTTTGTTGTGTAGAAAAAACAAAAAGAAAAAGCTTCTGATTGAAAAATCAGAAGCTTTTTGGTGACCCGTACGGGAATCGAACCCATGTTACAGCCGTGAAAGGGCCGTGTCTTAACCGCTTGACCAACGGGCCTCAAAAACACAGAGCTTCGCTAAAACCTCCGACATCCATCATCCACTACTGCGGACGACCGTCCCCCTTATCTTAGCGAAACTCTGTAACGTGGTAGCGGTAACTGGATTTGAACCGGTGACACTTCGGGTATGAACCGAATGCTCTAGCCAACTGAGCTATACCGCCATATTTATTTTGTGCACTTGAACAGTGCTTTATTATTATAGCCAATCGACCGCGATTTGTCAACAATTATTTCGCAAAAATTCAAAAATTTCTGAAATATCTCCTTTCATGGCGTAAAAAAGACGCTGTAACAGAAAAAAGTTACAGCGTCTTGCGTAAATCATTCCCGGTATTTCTCCATCATTTCCTTGAACAGCACAGCCGGAGAGGGCGGCGTGTAGGTAATGGCATTGGCACCCGCCGCAATGGTGGCGGAAATGCTCTCGCCGGTCTTGCCGCCGCTGGCGATGATGGGCACATCCGGGAACTGCTCCCGGATCTTTGCCACCACCCGGGGCGTGTCGGTGCTGCAGGCCACATTCAGGATGGATGCCCCGGAATCAATGCGGCTTTGGATGTTGGTGTCCTCTTTTGTCACCGTGATGATGACCGGGATATCCACCACCCGCGAGACCGCCAGCAGGTTCAGGTCAGAGATGGGGGAATTGAGCACCACGCCCATGGCACCCTGGCTCTCCACGTCGCGGGCAAGATTCAGGGTGCGCACGCCGTGGGTGGTGCCGCCGCCCACACCGCAGAACACCGGGATGTAGGATGCCTTGATGATGGCATCGCTGATGGCCTGCTGGGGCGTGAAAGGATAGACCGCGAACACCGCGTCCGCGTCGCAGTTGCGGATGATGGCAAGGTCGGTGGTGAATACAAAGCTTTTCAGCCGCCGCCCGTTGATGACGATGCCGCTGGCGGCATACACCTCCTGGGGCATTTTCAGGATGTTGTGGCGCAGGCGGCTCTCTACGTTGGGGGAAGTTTTCTTTTCAGCTGCCATGGGCAAATCCTCCGTTTCTCAATGGTTTTAAATAGGAACTATATTATAGGAAAACAGGGGAGTTTATGCAAGAAACATCCTGTGAACAGTCTGCAAATAAAAATCGACCCTCTCCGTCCGTGCTTCACAGCACCGGAGAGGGTCGTTCCTTTAATGTGTTCTAACGTAATCTAAAATATCCTCAGGCACGCCGGCCAGTGCATCGGCTCCGGCAGCAGTCAGCTCTGCACGGCCCCGGAAGCCCCACAGCGCCCCCATGGCAGGCAGACCGGTATTGTGCCCGGTCAGGATATCTACATCGCTGTCGCCCACAAACAGGGTGCTGGCAGGGTCTGCGTGCAGGTCCTGCATCAGGCTGTAAACACCGGTGGGGTCGGGCTTGGTGGGCACGCCCGGGCGGCTGCCCCGCACCAGAACAAACCGACCTGCCCCGAAATAATGCTCGATGATCTTGCCGCACAGCGGGTCAGCCTTGTTGGAGAACACCGCACACTGCACACCCGCGGTGTTCAGCGCGTCAATGAGGGCAGCAATGCCCGGGTAAGGCGCGGTCTTGTCCTCCTTGTGGGCATCGTACCGGGCGGTAAACTCCGCCAGCGTAGCGGCCAGCTGCTCCGGTGTGCGGGCATCGGCGGGCGAAAACCGCTCCACGAGCTTCGGGATGCCGTTGCCCACCATGTGCTTGAACTGCTCCACCGTAAACTCTGGCCACCCATGCTGTGCGCACACCCAGTTGCCTGCATCAGCCAGGTCGTCGATGGTGTTCAGCAAAGTGCCGTCCAAATCAAATAATACCGTATGAATCATAACAATTTTACTTCCCCTAAGAACAATAACGTTATCTTTATGCCAAGGGCTCCCCTTATTGGGGGAGCTGTCGCCGATCGGCGGCTGAGAGGTTTAATTCGTTTCCATAAATCTGAAAAATTTCTCCGCATCCCGCAGCGGCACGCTCCTCACCTTGAGCTTTACCCAGCCGGGAAAGGTCAGGGTCAGGTTGGTGCGGCCCACACTGGCAGCCCAGGGGCTTTGTGCTGCGGTCAGGCAGACATCCGGGTGAAACACACAGATGCAATGCAGGTAGAGCCCCTGCTGCCGCCGCAGGGTCATGCGGCCCTCCCGCAGCCAGAGACCCTCCCGCCGGTAGCCAGCCGCGGCCCCGGCCAGCAGTGCCCCAAAGAAGAGCGTGGGGATGAGCAGGGTCACGGTCAGCTGGGGCAGCACTGTGGCCGAGACCAGCGTCAGCAGCAGGCAGAGGGCAAAGGGAATGCCTGCCGGTGCAAAAAAGATGAGACTGCGCTGCTCGGTGCGGGCCAGCAGGTCGGGCGGCATCCGGAACTCCGGCAGCAGCTCCCGGAACAATGCTTCCTCGCCGCTGCGGTAGACGAACAGCGGCAGCTCGGGGGAGCAGCCGCCCGCCGTTACAAAGACCGGCCAGCGTTTCATCAGCCGGGCGGCGGGGGAGATGCGGACATCTGCAAAGCTGATCTCGCTTGTCCGCACCCGGCACTCGAAGTGCTCCAGCCAGCCGCCCCTGCTGCCGATCTGGTCGGCCGTGTGCCAGACGGTGTAGTGCACGGTCTGGGCAAAGCTGCGCATCAGGCTGGCCCCCAGCAGAAAGCCAGCAGCCGCTAGCAGCCACGCCGCGCCTGCAGGGAGCCACCGCGCCGCGAAGCGGGCCAGAAAGCTCACCTGGATCTGGGCAAAAACGGCGGGGTTCCAGTCCGGAACATCCCGGGTCTGGCGCACGGCCAGCACGAACAGGGCCAGCGTGGAGAGGCCGTTGGCCCCCAGAAAGCCCAGCGCCGCCCGCTCCCCTCCGGCGGGACGGTGCAGGGTAGGATTTACCAAAGGCATCAGCTGGTCTGCCACCGCCTCGGCATCGGCTTTGGGCAGGCAGACCGAAAGGGTGTGCTTTTGCGCCGCGCCCACCGGGTAAAGGGTCAGGCGGCTTGCCCCGGCCATCCGGTAGAGCAGGGGCCGGTCGATGGTCAATGCAGCCAGCATCTCGCCCCGCAGGACACGATCCAGCCGGATGCCCAGCCGCCAGTGCAGATGAAAGGCACCGTTGTCGTCCAAGCTCCAGCTGCTCACACGCAGGATGCCCCAGCTCACTGCGCAGAGTAAAAGGAACAGCAGCGCATCCTGCCGCAGAGCCGTGTGCAGGGCTGTCCAGTTCCGCTCAAACAGCACCTGAACCAGCGGCAGCAGATAGACCACCAGCGTCTTGCGCAGAAACCGCAGGACGGTAAAGGGGTGCAGGCGGCGTTCATTCATCGGATCTCCTCCGCAAGGGCATGGGTGAGGGCAGCGGCCTGCTCTGCCGGGACCGCCGGTAAAATAAGCCGCGTGCCCGGTGCCGTGATGACGACCACCGATACCCCTGCCAGCCGGAGCAGCGGCGTGCGCAGCCGGAACAGCCCTGTTACGGCCCTGCGGCGGATCGCCCGCCGCAGCGGGAAGACAATGCCGGAGTACACCGTCAGGGTCTCCGCGCCCAGCGCGGCGGCATAGCTGCAGGCGCGCTGGTACACCACCGCCACCAGTGCGGCCCAGAGCAGGCAGAACACCACCCCGGCGGGCAGGCTCTGCCAGAACACAAAGGGAGCCGCCAACAGGCCCGGGATGGCGGCCCAGCAGCAGAGCACGGCCCGGCCCCGGGGCGGGATGATGAGCGCCGTGCGGCGCAGCTCCCACTCCGTCACTTGCTGTTCAGCTCCCAGGCATCGGTCAGCAGGTGCAGGGTATCGTCCTGCGTCAGCACCAGGATGCGGTCCCAGGGCAGCAGAACGGTGTTGCCGTGGGGGATGATGAACTCGGTGTCGCGGGTGATGCTGACCAGAATGGCATCGCCGGGAATGGGCACATCCATGATGGCCTTGCCCGCAAACTTGAAGTTCTCGGGCAGCAGGATCTCGTTCAGGCTGGCTGTGCCGCCGCCCAGGCTGAGCAGCTGGCGGATGGTATCCGTCTCGATCTCCCGTTCCAGAATGTGGCTCAGGTTGTCGGTGCCGCAGACCACGGTGTCCACGCCTAAGGTGTGCAGCAGCTCCCGGTTCTTGGGGTTGGAGGCCCGGGCCACGGTGCGGTCCACGCCGAACTCCCGCTTGGCGATCTGACAGGCCACGAGGTTGTCCTCGTCCGAGCCGGTCACGGCCACAAAGGCGTTGCAGCTGCCAACATCGGCGGTGCGCAGGGTGTCCACGCTGATGGAATCGCCGCAGATCACGGGGATGTCCAGCGAATCTGCCAGCATCCGGCACTGGGCCTCGATGGGTTCAATGATGACCACCGAATGGTGGTTCGTCAGCAGGCTCTGGGCCAGATACCGCCCAACACGCCCGCCGCCTGCAATACAAACTTTCATATTGATACCTCGTATTACTTTGGGTAAAACTTCTCCTGAGCTAAACCTCTCCGTCAATGCTTCGTATTGCCGGAGAGGTTTTACGCCTCACTTCGCCAGCGCACGGAACACTGCCTGCTCTGTCAGGATGGTGGGGCAGATCGTGTCCAGCTCGTAGGTCTTGTGGTAGAGCACCTGCAAATGCGGGTCAGAGACGCGGCAGATGACCTTTTCGCGCCGGAAGATGTTCTTTGCAATCTGTGCGGCCATCAGGTTCACGGAGTCATCCTCGCTCACAGCGGCCACCGCGTCGCAGTTCTCCACGCCGCCCTGCTTGAGGATGTCGGGATCGGTGGGGTCGCCCACAAGGGCTGTGCCGCCAAAGGAATAATCATCAAAGCTGTCCAGCCGCTTGAGCTGCTCGGGGTCCTTTTCGATCAGGGAAATATCATGGCCGATGCGTTCCAGATCCCGCACCAGTGCCGCGCCCACCTGGTCGCAGCCGATCACCAGAATATTCATGGATGTCACCTCATTGTTCAAAATCTGTTGTTATCTGGCCCGGCATTCCGCGTCAGAAGGAAACACAGGGAAAAACGTTGTGTCCAGTATAGCATATTTCCCGCGGCAGATAAATACAGAAAAAGCAGACAGTGCTCCTGTATAAAATTTGTGATTTTTCGTGCGCAGGCTCTTAGAATATGATATACTGGAAAGCGAACCCAATCTGAATGTGTGCAGAGCGTCTGTGCTGCTTTGCAGGGAGGAGAACCCATGTTTCTTGAAATACTGAAAGCCATCCTGATGGGCATTGTGGAGGGCATCACCGAGTGGCTGCCCATCTCGTCCACCGGTCACATGATTCTGGTGGAGCAGGTGGTCAAGTTCAACGCCAGCGAGGAGTTTATGTCCATGTTCCGCGTGGTCATCCAGCTGGGTGCCATTCTGGCCGTGGTGGTGCTGTTCTGGAATAAGCTCTGGCCCTTCGGCCTGCGCCATGGCCGCGTCTGCTCCAAACCTGCTGTCTGGCAGCTCTGGTTCAAGGTGGTGGCCGCCACCATCCCGGTGCTCATCATCAGCCCGCTGGACGACTGGTTTGAGGCCCGCTTCTACAATTACATCACGGTCGCCGCCATGCTGATCCTGTACGGTGTCCTCTTCATCCTTGTGGAGAACCGCCGCACCGCCCCGCATGTCACCCGGCTGGAACAGATCACCTACCGCGAAGCCTTCATCGTTGGCGTGTGGCAGATGCTGGCCATCATCCCCGGCACCTCCCGCTCCGGTGCCACCATCGTGGGCGGCCTGCTGCTGGGCCTGTCCCGTGCCTGTGTGGCCGAGTTCACCTTCTTCCTCGCCATCCCCGTTATGGCGGGCGCGTCCCTGCTCAAGGTGGTCAAGTTTGTTCTCTCCGGCGCTGCGATGACCGGCACCGAGATCGCTGTCCTCGTGGTGGGCTGCGTGGTCGCCTTTGTGGTCAGCCTTGCCGCCATCCGCTTCCTGATGGATTACGTCAAGCGCCATAACTTCAAGTTCTTCGGCCTTTACCGCATCGTGCTGGGCCTGATCGTCCTGGCTGTGGCCGCCATCACCGCCATTGCATAAATCGCTCCCCAAACACCCCAGCCGCCCGCACAGGCGGCTTTTTTGCGCCATTGTTGAAAAAATGCACATGAACGAGTATAATAATATTGTCAGTTCGGAAGGGGATTCGGAGGAGAGGCGCTTATGGCAAGATTTGTTCCGTTCATTGTAGATGCCGGTGATAACCAGAAAATTGGCGTAAAAATCACGCAGATGAAAAAAACGGATGCGGCACAAACGGAAAAAGAGCCACACTGGCAGACAAGCTGGATGTCGGAGTATATTCAGAGTAATTCCTTTGAAAAATATGCGCTGAAAACCGCAGATGGGGAACTGGTTGCTCTGGCTGCGTATGAAATATTGGAAAATGATGTAATGGTTCACATCACTTATATTGAGAGCCAGCCGCAGAGCAATCCGACAATTGTTGGACAGGCCAGAAAATACCATGGAATAGGGCGGGTCCTGATTGCCTACGGCATCAAGCTGTCCATTGACCATGCGTGCGGTGGAACGGTTACCTTTGAAGCAAAGGTTCCGGAGCTGGCAGAGCACTATGTGCAGAATTATGGTGCAAGTCCTCTTCCAAGTTTTGGCGGAGCTCCGCGCTATGAGCTTTCCGGTGAAGCAGCAATGAAAGTATTTGTTATGTACTTGAAGTGAGGTGTTTGTAAGATGACAGCACGGGAATATTTTGAGAGAGATCCGGAACGGGAGGAGTTTTACCGAACCTTTTACAAAATATGCCGACAATTCAATGTTACGTGGTCTTCTGCATCCCCTGAGGTCAAAGCGTTTGTGGAAGAAGCCACCCGAGTGGCCTACGAGCAGGGGAAGGCCCGCCGCAATGGTGAGAACCTGAATACAGTAAAGCCGTTCTTTGGGGATGAAGCCTGTTGATCCCAACCCCCCAGCCGCCCGTCCGGGCGGCTTTTTTGCGCCCTGGGGCAATTGCACCGGCCCCGGCCTTGTGCTATACTGGAGCCATAAAGAGAGAACCCGGCGGCGGGAGAGTGCCGCGCCTGAAATTGTCAAAAACGGAGGAGATCCCTATGGAAGCATCGACTGTATATTACACCGACTTCCGGTGTCCTGTGGGCACCAGCCTGACCGAAAAACTGCGCCGCCTGTGCATTGCGGCGGGCATCAAGAGCATTGATATGGACGGCAAGTTCGTGGCCATCAAGATGCACTTTGGCGAGCTGGGCAACCTGGCCTTCCTGCGCCCGAACTACGCCAAGGTAGTGGCAGACCTGTGCAAGGAGCAGGGGGGCCAGCCCTTCCTGACGGACTGCAACACGCTGTACCCGGGCAGCCGCAAGAATGCGCTGGAGCACCTGAGCTGCGCGCAGGAAAACGGCTTCTGGCCCATGACCACCGGCTGCCAGATCATCATTGGCGATGGTCTGCGCGGTACCGATGAGCTTGAGGTGCCCGTGCCCAACGGCGAATACTGTAAGACCGCCAAGATCGGCCGCGCTATTATGGATGCCGACATCTTCATCAGCCTGACCCACTTCAAGGGCCACGAAGCGACCGGCTTCGGCGGAGCCATCAAGAACATCGGCATGGGCTGCGGCTCCCGCGCCGGCAAGAAGGAACAGCACAGCAACGGGCAGGCGCGCGTCAATCCGGAGCGCTGCCGCGGCTGCCGCCGCTGCGAGCGCGAATGTGCAAACGACGGGCTCGTGTTCGATGCGGGGGCGCGCAAGATGACCGTGGACACGCGCCATTGCGTCGGCTGCGGCCGGTGCCTGGGCGCATGCAATTTCGACGCCATCGATTTTCAGGACAGCAGCGCGCTGACCGAGCTGAACTGCCGCATGGCTGAATACGCCAAGGCGGTGCTGGACGGACGGCCTCATTTCCATATCGCGCTGGTGGTGGACGTTTCGCCCAACTGCGACTGCCACTGTGAAAACGACGCGCCCATCCTGCCGGATTTGGGCATGTTCGCCTCGTTTGACCCGCTGGCGCTGGAGCAGGCCTGTGTGGATGCCTGCCTGGCCGCGACCCCGCTGCCCAACAGCCAGCTGGGCGACAATATGGCCAGGCCCGATTTTGTGGACCACCACGACCATTTCCGCAACAGCAGGCCGGAGACGGAATGGCGCACCTGTCTGGAGCATGCGGAGAAAATCGGGCTGGGCAGCCGGACGTATACGCTGGTGCGCGTGTAGGGGCCGGCGCGGCTGCTCGGCAGGATACCATAACGCCCCGCGGCGCGACAGACGCATCCGCGGGGCGCTTGTCATGGGCGCTGCCCGTTTGTCAGAACTCGACCTCTTCGTCCCGGCTGGATTTAATCAACTCCACACTGCGCTGGCGCACGCGGTATATCTTGTCGCAGACGGTGAACACGCTCGGCCGGTGCGTGGTCAGCACGCAGGTTCTGCACGCGCTGTGCTGGAAAATATTGTCCAGCACTTCTTTTTCCGTGTAGATATCCAGCGCGCTGGTCGCCTCGTCCAGCAGCAGGATGGGCGCGCCGCGCAGCAGGGCGCGCGCAATCGCCAGGCGCTGCGCCTGGCCCTCCGACACGCCGATGCCGCGCTCGCCGATTTTCGTATCCAGCCCCTGGGGCAGCGACTGGACAAAATTCCAGATGCAGGCCTGCTTCAGCACGGCGATGATTTGCTCGTCGCTGGCGTTCGGGTCGCCCATGAGCATATTCTCGCGGATGGTGCCGGAGAACATCGTGTTGCCCTGGGGGACATAGGAGAAAAACTCGCGCGTTTCCACCGACAGGTCGAGCGTTTCGCCCTTGCCCGTCATCAGGCACGCATAGCCCTCGTCCGGCGTCAGCAGCCCCAGCGCCAGGCGGATGAGCGTCGTTTTGCCCTCGCCGGAGGGGCCGACGAAGGCCACCGTCTCGCCGGGCAGGACATCGATGTTGACGTCGTGGAGCACCGTTTCGCCCTTCTCGTAGGCAAAGGCCAGGTTTTCAATCTTCAGGCCCATGCCGTCCGTCTTCGCCTTGTCCTCGAAGGCCTTGACCGCCTCGGGCACCTGCGTGCGGTCGCGCGGCAGCTCGTACATGGACATGACGCGCTCGGCGCTGGCGGAGATTTCAATGGAGCTCATGATAAAGCTCATCAGGCTGTTCACCGGGCCTGACACCATGGAGCGCAGCATGCCGAAGGAGGCCAGCGTGCCCAGCGTCAGATGGCCGTCGATGAGGCGCACGAGCAGGAACACCAGCACGCATATGCTCAGGAAGCGGCTCAGCAGGCTGATAATCAGGCCCGTGACAATGCCGTACTTGGTTTTTTCAATCGCCAGGTCGTACACTTCATGGTGGATGCCGCGATAGCGCTTGACGAACAGGGGCACCAGCATGAACGACTTGATGACCATGATGTTGGCCATGGATTCGTACAGAAAGCTCGAATGCCGGGCCGACAGCTCCAGCTGCTGTTTGTTATAGTCGCGCGTGCGCTTGCCCTTGAGCTTGATGACGAACAGATACAGCGGCACGCCCACAAAGGCGATGACGGTAAGCGTCCAGTCCAGGCTGACCAGCACGGCAAAGGCGACGACGAACTGAACGACCTGCACGATGATGGAAGGCACCGTGCTCATGGCGAAGCTGGACACCGTGCCCGCATCGCTGGTCACGCGCTGCACCAGGTCGCCCGCCTTGTACTGCGTCAGCGACAGCCAGTCGCTGTCCAGAATGGTCGAATAGATTTTGCGCTGGATGCCCAGGCTCAGGTCCATGGACAGGCGCAGGGTGAAAAAGTCCATAAAGACGGAATAGACATAGCTGAGAATTTTATATACGACATACACCAGGACCACCCAGAGTATCCAGTCCGGCAGCATGTCCACGATGATGGTGATTTTCTCCCAGAGGCTGACGTAGCGAAGCGTCTGCGCGGTCTGCTCTATCCAGGCAAGAATCTCCTGAAGGGTCGAGGTGATGTAATCGACGATGTTGCCGTATACCAGGGCATAGGCGATGCCGACCAGCACGAAGAAGATGCGTATGCCCGTCAGCACGCCGATGCGGCCCCGATAGCCCTTGCTGAAGCCGTTCATCCATTTGAGCTGGCCCCAGATTCGCTTCCAGTCAATATCCTCAACGGTCTCGCGCTGGAAGCCGACCAGCCGGTTCATAATCTTCTGCAATCCTTATTCCCTCCATTTATCTTCTGCCCAGCAGGCGTTTGACGGCCCGCCAGCAGGCGAACATGGGCTTGCGCACCGGGCGGGTCAGACGCCAGAGCGCCACATACGCGCGATACGCGCCCTGCCGGGTATCGAGCAGCCTGCCGTTGCGCAGCAGGCCGGAAGCCCGGGCCAGCACCTGCGCCCGCGGCACGGGCCCCTCCGTCCATCCCTGGGCGTCTCCGTTCATGATGGGCCCTTCGGGCGTCAGCCGCAGCACCCGGTGCAGCACGTATTCGCCGTTGGCGCGCCGGAAAAAGAGAATCTCCCCGCGCCGCGGCGGCCATGTCTGCAGCGGCTCCAGCACGGCCGCATCCCGCCGGGGCTTGAGTGTGGGCCGCATGCTGTCCCCGCTGATTTGCAGCGTCACGGTTTCGCCCCGCGCCAGCGCGCTTTCGATGCGCGGCCCGATTTCCGCCGCCGGCCCCTGGGAGAATCCCTGCGCGTTTATCCTATCCATTTCGCCACACACTCCACGGCGCCCGCGTCCGGCAGGCAGGACAGCATGCCCATCGGCACGCCGGTAATGATTTTTTCCAGCGTCCGCATGCCCGCTTCAAACAGCTCCGGCTCCCACAGCGGCAGCGAGCTCTGCTGTACGAACAGGCCCAGGCCCTCGGCGTGCGAGAGCGTGCGGATGCGGTTTTCCTTGGCCTGCTCCAGCATGATAACGGCCCGCAGCGGCACGCGCCGGTCGATATACAGGTCGCTCGACCCCGCCCAGGGGGAGCCGTAGGCGAAGATGCCGTCCTCCGTGGCGCGCAGGACGGCGCGGTCGCCGTTGAGGGTGCGCGCGCCCCGGTGCTTTTCCCACAGCGACGCCTGCGTGGACTTGCCGGTCTGCGAAGGAGCGGTGAAGACGATGCCGCGCCCCTCGTACTCGATGAGGGCGCAGTGCAGCATCAACCCGCCGAAGGGCAGAATCGTCTTTTCCATGGAAAGCACATTGCCAAAGCCGTGATAGTCCAGCCAGTCGTGCGGGATGTAGACATCGGCCTGCGACCACTGTCCCAGCGTCTGCACAAACCACATGCAGCGCGCGTCCCCTTCCCGCATGGCCACGCGCTTGTACATGCGGCCGTCGGCCAGATACGTGCGGTTGACCATGTCGGCGCTGACCAGCTCCAGCGCCTGCTCGTCCGGAACGGGGCTGTCCGCCGGCGCATAGGTGTGTACGCGATAGGAAATGTCCGGCTGCGCGGGCTGACAGGCAAAGGGCTCAAAGTTGGACATGCGCGGCATGCCCGCCACCGCGTCGATGGCAATGACCAGGTCGGCAATACGATAGTACCACATGCGCCTCACTCTCCCGTGTTTCTGCTTGCGTGGCCCTGTGCGGCTGGCGCGGACGGCGAAGGTCCCTCGCCGGTGTGCCCGGAGCGCGGCGCTCCCGGCCGCTCCGCTGCCTGAACCACCCCAGGGTTCCGCCTCCGACTGCCCATATGTTTCCGGCCTTTGCGCCGCGGGCGCGGGTCGGTGTCCCCGCATGCCTGCCCGAAAGCGGGCCTGGATGCCTTCCGGACTGCCTGGCGGACCGCGCCTGCGGGCCGGGCCATTCCTCGTCCGGAACGGCGGGGCATGGACGATTGCAGTTGTCAAACGTATATGATACCAGTTGTCCAGATTTCCTGCGGCATCTGGCTTTCTGCTATCAAAGCGCCTGCATGCGCGCGCTGGCGGAAACAGCGCCTTCGCATAATAAGACATCTTATTATACCACGTTCCGGGTCAGAAGCAAGAAAATGTTTCCGGGAGCGGCCCGGAGGCCCTGCGGCTGGGCGCAGGCCGCCGGGCGTCGGCGCGGCGAAACGAAAAAAGAAACGGCGTGGCTCCGTCGCCTTCCGTCACCGGACGGCGGAGCCGCGCCGTATCAGGCCGTTTCGGCCGGCGTCTTTCAGCCGCCCG
>ENA-OZAB01000505-OZAB01000505.1-human-gut-metagenome-genome-assembly--contig:-NODE-505-length-22064-cov-8.192467_pt1 | contig 22064 bp, 17 predicted proteins | sample MGYA00243297_ERZ653491 | MGnify/ENA primary metagenome ERZ653491 (study PRJEB26926, sample SAMN06165154) | human gut metagenome | biome: ENVO:00009003; feature: ENVO:2100002; material: ENVO:00002003... | reverse complement strand
GCCCACGGCCGCCTGAGGGATCTGGTCGACGAGGAGGAGTACCGGACGATGATCAAGGTTCGGGACGTGGCTGCGAGAATGCTCGGGGAGAGCCCCACGATTTTTGACGAGGTGGCTCAGATCGGTGCGGAGATGTGCTACGCCGCCAAGGCGTGGAGGGAGGCCGTGGAAGACGGTATGCTCAGCAAGGCGAGGTATGCCAAGCTGGCGGTGGCCAGCGGCGCCTCCACCTTCTGGAGCAGCATCCCCGAGGACAAGGAGGCGGAGCGAGCCGCCGTCCTGAAGAACCGGGAGGAGTATTTTGCCAACTTCAAGAAGGCGATCCAGACCGGCGAGAAGATCGACAATCTGGAGAAGGAAATTGCCGGTCCGGAAGCGCAGACAGACGCACTGTGCGAGGTCAAAAAGGCTGCTCTGGCCGATGCGAGGAGTCAGCTTTCAGAGCTGGAACAAGCTCTGCGCAGAAACCCCGACCAGAGCAACAAGGATCTGACGGCGGAGCTCGCTGTGCTTGTCAAGAGCATGGAAGATGAGCTGACCCGGACCTTGGCCGGCTGGTCGGCGGAAGAGGCCGAGTAGAAGCGGGAGATCGAGCACCTGGACGAAGAGATAAAGCCCTTCTTCAGGACAGAGCCCGTGAAGTTCAGGCTGTTGTAGGGCCTGACCGGCCGGACTGCATCCTTGAAGGAAAGAGAAAAAAGTGAACATATAATTTCAGAAAGAGAGGTTTTCTTGCATATGGCGTTGTTTAGTCCGAAAAGAAAGCAGAACAGAAACAAATCGGAGACCATCGTGGATAAGGCTGTGGGACTGGTGAAGAAGCCGTCTGGGCCCACTCCCGGCCAGATTGCCACCCAGAACCGCGACATCAGCGCGGAGATCATCAGTGTTCTGCGCAGCATCGACTTTGCCCACGGCCGCCTGAGGGATCTGGTCGACGAGGAGGAGTACCGGACGATGATCAGGACCCGGGACGTGGCTATGAAAATGCTCCAGGAGAGCCCCACGATTTTTGACGAGGTGGCTCAGATCGGCTCGGATATGTGTTACGCCGCCAAGTCGTGGAAGGAGGCCGTGAAGGACGGCCTGCCCAGCAAGGCCAGGTATGCCAAGCAGGCGGTGGCCAGCGGCGCCTCCACCTTCTGGAGCAATATCCCCGAGGACAAGGAGGAGGAACGGGCTGCCATCCTGAAGAAGCGGGAGGAGTATTTTTCCAACTTCAAGAAGGCGATCCAGACCTGCGACAGTATCGACTACATAGAGAAAAAAATCGCCAAAACCAACATCGACATCAAAAATGTGATGGGGGAGATAGCGACGTTTGCCGCGCAGGTTCAGGAGATGACAAAGACAGCGGAAGGCAGGGATCGTTTTGCCAAAATTTATGACAGTCTCACTGACTTCAGCCAGCTCAGCGTTGACGACATGAATTTTGGCCTGCAGCTCCGGGAGAACATTGCCCGTGAGCGGAAACTGGATCAGCTCCGGGGCGCATACTACACGGATAAGCAGCAGTTGACCTCCAAGAAGCAGGACCTGGATCAGCTGGGCCTGGCGCTGCGCGATAATCCCAACCAGACCAACCGGGATCTGACGGCGGAGATCGTTGCGCTTGCCAAGCGCATGGCGGATGAGATGGCCCACAAGATCAGCGAGATTACAGTGGCCGAGCGGGAGCGGGAGGCTAACAGGGATCGGCTGAAAAGCATCCTGAATGGCGAGGCGGCCATGGAGCTACGCGGCAGAGAAGCAAAGGAACTGGACAAATTGGTGGTCGGCCAGGAGACTTCCCCGGAGGCAACGGCGGTCCATAGCACCAGCCTTGGCCAGGTGGATCGTTTGATCCAGAAGAGGGATGCCCGGCAGCTGGAGGAGGCCCGGCAGGCGGCGGCGGTCCAGCAGGCAGTGGAGGCCCATCAGGCCGCGCTGGAGGCCGCCCAGCAGGTCCTGGAGAATGCGGAGACGGCGCAGGCGGAGAACGAGAACGTGGCCACCGAGTCCGCAGACAACTTCAACTACAATTTCTGAGAAAAGAGGGATGAACTATGGCTTTTTTGGATGATCTGAAGAATGTCTTTTCCACGAAGACGCCGGAGCAGATCTATGCGGAGGGTGTGCTGAAGGATATCCGCCACCTGGAAAACCGCACCAAGATACTGGCGGAGATGTCCAGTCAGTTGGGAATGTGCGAGCGCAAATTTGAGAATATCATCCGCATCTCCCGGCTCAACGCCATCCAGCGCCGGGCGGCGCAGGTCGGCGACGCCAGCGAGAAGAAGCGCATCCATGATGCGGTGGTCGGCCTTCTGGCGGTGCAGGAGGCCCGGTTCGAGCTGAGCTCCATCACCACCTCCCAGGACCTGGAGTATTCGATGAAGCGGCTCAGCTCCATCCTGCGCCAGATGTACCGGATGGACCACTATGTCTCCGTGACCAGCGGGGATCTGAAAAAGGGCCGCCGTCAGGGCCCGGAGTTTGACAACACCGTGGAGTCTACGCTTCTTACGGAGCGGGCTGACAGAGTGGACGAAACCCTTGTGGAGCGCATCATCCAGGGCGAAAGCGTTGAGGACTGCATGAGGAGCACTTCCGGCCGCACTGTCCCCACCGCTCCCGCTGTCTCCGCCGCCGACGGCTCCGGGCAGCCTCTTCCCGACTTCGCCGACCAGGGCACCAAGACCACGGAGGCGGACATCGACTTCCTGCGGAAGCAGGCCGGTCAGGACTTTTGATCTGCGCCGCGGAACAGGAGGAATACAATGAATATTCAGAACGTCAATCGTTTGAACAACGAATACCGTGCGTACATCTATGAGGCGGAGAGCTATCGCATGGCTCAGGCCGGTGTGGCCAGCCGGGAGGAGGGCCTCAGCTATCAGCGGGCCGCGCAGATCTGCAGCCAGCTGGCCAGCCTGACCACCGGCTCGGAGGCCCAGTACTGGATGAAAAACCAGGCCGCCTGCGAGACGAAAATGCGCCAGATCTGGGCCGAGCTGAACCCCGAGCCCCAGAAGAAGGAGCCGGCCGCCGGCAAGCCCGCCCCCCAGAAGCCGGCCGCCAGGAAGGACGACGTCCCCCAGGAGACGGTGAACAACTGGTACAAGGAGGACCCCGGCTACGGCTTTGACCAGGTCTCCGGCATGGACGACGTCAAGCTCATGCTGTCCGACTGCGTCCGCGACGCCTCCATGGAGGCCCTGAACCGGTATCTGAAGATCCCCTCCATGAAGTCCTTCTTTTTCTACGGCCCCCCGGGCTGCGGCAAAACGTATATCATCGAGGCCTTTGCCCACGAGCTGATGCAGCAGGGCTATAAGTTCATGTCCCTGTCCAGCGCCGATATCCACAGCAAGTTCTCCGGCGAGGCGGACAAGATCGTGCAGCGGGCCTTCCGGGAAGCCGTGGACAACGCCCCGTGCATCCTGTTTATGGACGAGGTGGACGGCGTGTGCCAGAACCGCAACCTGCCCAACCTGTCCGACTTCAATATGCAGCTGACCACCACGTTCCTTACCGCCTATAACGGCCTGAGCCGGGCCAACGCCGAGGAGAAGTCCGTGATCTTTATCGGCGCCACCAACTACCCCGCCAACGTGGACGCCGCCATGCTGGACCGCGTGGAGCTTGTGCGGATCCCGCTGCCGGAGGAGGAGGTCCGCAACCAGGTGTTCCGGAGCGCGCTGGAGAACATTGTCCGGCTGGAGCCGGGCCTTGGCTGGCTTGACATGGCCGTTGCCACCGAGGGCTATAACCAGCGCGACGTCAAGGCCATCATCGAGAAGCTGAAAAAGCTCATCCGCGTCGGCGCGGCGGACGGCTGCACCTCCGGCGAGGAGGCCGTCTCCCGCCTGCAGGACGGCGCCTTCTGCCTGACCCGCCAGATGTTTGACCAGGCGATGCAGGCCTATGTGCCCACGCCCAAGGACGATATCGAGCGCCGCCTCAACGAGTTTGAGCGGCAGATGAGCTATATGTAATGGCGGAAAGTAAAGGAGGATTCTATGAGTACCACCGAATCCACCGCTGAGTGGAACGAGGAGTCCGGTGGGGCTTCGGAAGAGGATTCCGCGAGTATCATCGAGGCCCTTGTCGAATGGGCCGACGAGCTCGTCAGCCCTCTGAAGGAGGAGGGGGAGGAGGCCCGGAAGTTGGGGGAACTTCCCGACTGCTTCCAATGGCGCGATACCCTGGAGAGGGTGGCCACGCTGCACGACGCATCGGTGCTGGATATACCGACTTTTCATGGAGCGCTGTTTTTCGGCCCCCCCGGCAACGGCAAGCACACCCTGGCCCAGGCATATATCTCTACCCTGCGGCATGGGTGGAATGTGAACCCCGACTGCGTGAAACTGTTCCAGGTCGACGCTTCCCAGTTTCCGGAGGGACTGGACCTGCAGAAGGCGCTGGATCGGATCGGCATACTGTTCGATGCGATCTATAATCCGGAGGACTATGAGTTCAGCCGTGGCGCCGAATACAGCGTCATTCTGTTTGATCAGATGGAGCGGTACGCCCATGTGGACGCGCTGGCATACAGCATTGCCCAGTGGACGGCAGATCTATGCGATAATGCGGCGGTGATTTGCATCACCGAGGACGAGTCCATTATCCCCTCCGATCTGCGCAGGGCCCTGTTTCCTTGCCGCTGCAGCAACCCCGGTCCGCGTCTGCGCAAGCAGATCCTGGAATGGGGTCTCAGGTGGACAACGGTATTAAACGACCGATCGGTATCGATAGACTTAGGACACAACGGGATCTCCGTGGACGAGATCGTCCAGCGTACAGACGGGCTGAATTGCGCCGATCTGTACGCCCTGGTGATGCAGCTGCGGCTGGCAGGGCTTACGGAGATTCTGGCCTCCGATAGGCCGTATATCAGTGTGCCTTTGGAAGAGGATGTCATACTCAATGCGCTGGAGATGCAGGAGCGTCGCGCCGCCTCTGCAACGGCGGCTCCCGCCGTGATCCAGACCGTGGCTGTTCCGGCGGGCGGGGGGGCCCCGGCGCAGTTCGGAGCGGCATCAGGCCTCAAGAAGGATCTGGACAGTATGACCTCGGATGAGTATTTGCATCATCTTACCAGCCAAATCTGACCGCCCACCACCCTACCAACGAGAGGAGTGCATCCATATATGCATAAAACACCGTCCAACGCTCTGCGGCAGGCCGCCAAGCAGTTCTGCCGTGAGCAAAAGGTCCGGATCATCCGGCGCCGGGACCTGAACCAGCTTACCTCCAAGGTGGAGGGCAAGGTCCTGTGCAATTTCGGATTTATCCATCACCCCCGGCTGACGGCTATGCTGCCGGAGGAAAAGCGCATTTTTATCACCGATTACGCCTGCGACTGCTATGAGTTCAGCGACTCCGGCAGTCTCTGCAGCCACTGCACCGCCCTGGCCATGGAGGCTTTTGGCGATGGGGAGTTGGTTTATGAACAAAAAACCAACCTGCCCGGCGGGGAGCTTTCCGATGGCGATCTGCCGGAGGACGGAAACATCACCGTGCTGTCGGACGAAGTGGACGGCGAGGGGCAGCGCTGCGTGGAGGGCAAGGCTCTGTGCAACTTCGGGTTCATCCATCACCCCCGGCTGATGCTGCGCGGCCGGGAGGTGGCGGACTACGCCTGCGACTGCTACAGCTTTGTCGGCAGCAATGCGTTCTGCCCCCATTGCCGGGCCCTGCTGAAGCTCGTCCTGGGAGCGGATATCCCGGAGGAGACCCCTGAGGAGGAGCCTGTCCCGGAGGAAGCCGCTCCGGAGGAGACTCCCGCAGAGGAGCCTGTTCAGGAGGAGGCCGTTCCGGAGGAGACTCCCGCAGAGGAGCCTGCCCGGGAGGAAGCCGTTCCGGAGGAGACTCCCGAGGAGGAGTCCGTTCAGGAGGAATCCGCTCCGGCCCCGGAAGCGGAGCCCTGGGATGGGCGGATCCGCACCATGCAGGTGCTGTTCGGCCGGGCATTGGAGGACGGCCGGCCGGTATGCTGGTATCCCAACGACACGACCCGTGTGTTCCACCCCAACATGGGGATCATCGGCACCATGGGAACCGGCAAGACCCAGCTGACCAAGTCCGTGGTGACCCAGCTCTGCCGCCAGCGGCGCAATAATTTCGACGGCCACCCCCTGGGCATCCTGATCTTCGACTACAAGGGCGACTACAACGAGACCAAGCCCGAGTTCGTCCAGGCCACCGGCGCCCGGGTGCTTACTCCCTATCACCTGCCCTTCAACCCCTTTTCTCTGCAGGGCATCCGGCGCAAGCCGATGCTCCCCATCCACACGGCCAACGCCTTCACCGACAACATCGCCCGGATATACAACCTCGGCCCCAAACAGACCACGACCCTGCTGGGCTGCGTCATCAGCGCCTATCAGGCCTGCGGCATCCAGGCCGCCGCTCCGTCCACCTGGGACCGTCCCGCCCCCACCTTTGATCAGGTGTATGAGATCTACAGCAAGGATGATTCCATCAAGAAAAACGACTCGCTGTATGCCGCCATGGACCACCTGTATAAGTTCCAGATTCTGGAGGGCGACGCCCGGCGCACTACCTCCCTGTTTGAGCTGGTGAACGGCGTGGTGGTCATGGACCTGTCCGGCTATGACGCCGATATTCAGAACCTGATCGTGGCCATTACCCTGGAGCTGTTCTATTCCCAGATGCAGAACTCCCAATCCAGCCTGGCCGATAAGGACTTCCGCCAGCTGACGCGCTTCATCCTGGTGGACGAGGCCGACAACTTCATGTCCCAGAACTTCCCGGCCCTCAAGCGCATCCTGAAGGAGGGCCGCGAGTTCGGCGTGGGCACCATCCTGTCCACCCAGTCCCTGCGCCACTTCGGCTCCGGCGACGGCGACTATTCCAGCTATATCCTCTCGTGGGTGGTGCACAACGTGTCCGACCTGAAGCGCTCGGACGTGGACTTCGTGTTCAAGACCTCCTCCGATCCCGCCACGGCAGAGATGCTGTATCAGGGGATCAAGTCCATCGGCAAGCACCAGAGCGTCATCAAGGCGGGCAACGCCGCGCCTGTGACCGTGCAGGACACCCCCTTCTGGCAGATCGCCGAGGATACCGCCGAAAGCTATCTCCCCGAGTCGGAAGTACCGGAGGAGCCGGAGGCGTGACGCAGTCCGGACAGGATCCGGATATATAAGCGGAATTCCGGCAGTTCACCGGTTCAAAAGGCCGCCCCGAAGCCGGGGCGGCTTTTTCAGATCAGCCTGCCTCTTTTTTGACATGCAAAAGCTCCGGGATGAAAACCTCGTCCCGGAGCTTTGATTTTTACGGCAGGTAGTTCAGCGGGTCCACCAGGGTGCCGTTGCGGGTCACGCCGAAGTGGCAGTGGGGGCCGCTGCTGATGCCGGTGGAGCCCATGCGGGCGATCTGCTGGCCCTTGTACACGTGCTGGCCCACAGACACCAGCAGGGAGCTGTTGTGGCCATAGGTGGTGACGAAGCCGTTGCCGTGGTCGATCTTCACGCAGTAGCCCAGGCCGCCGTACCACCCGGACAGGGTCACGGTGCCGCCGTCGGCGGCGTAAATGGCGGTGCCATAGCTGTTGGCGATATCCAGGGCCTCATGATAGGTGGAGGCGCCGGCCACGCTGGCCCGGCGGGGGCCGAAGTAGGAGGTGATAACGCCGTAGCAGGGCCAGCGGAAGCTGCCGGTGGGGAACCAGGTGGGCCGGACCTTGGTGCCCCGGGCCTGGACCTCGGCCACAGGCTGGGACAGGGCCACGGAGGCCACATATTCCCGGGCGGTCTCCTCACCGTTGATGATGGTCACGTTGGCGGTGACGTCCGCCTTGCCGTACACGCCCTTGGACAGGACCTTGGTGTCGCCCTGGTACATGCTGGCGTCGTCCCGGTAGGTGATGGTATAGGGCAGGTCACGGATGTAGTTCTGCCGCTCCACGGCCACCACCGTCAGGTAGGGCACGGCGTTGGAGATGGTCAGCTGGTCCCCGGCGTGGAGCACGGCGATGTCATAGCCGGGGTTCAGGGTCAGAAGCTGCTGATTGGTCATGCCGTTGTCCTCGGCGATGGCGGACCACACGTCGCCGGGCTTCACGGTGTATACCACGGCCCCCTCCTTGGTGGCGTTGAGCTTCTCGGCGATATAGCCCAGGTTGGAGATCAGGGAACTGTCCACATAGCCCTCCTTGATCTCCACGTTTTCCACAAAGCTGCAGTCCACGGTGTTCTCGGTGATATAGCCCGCCTTCATCTGCTCCAGCAGCTGATCGATGGCTCCGGCGTAGGTGGTGGCGGCCACGGCCTCGCCGTCTACATACAGGGTATAGCCATAGGTGACGTCGCCGATCTGGTCCGTCAGGTTCTCGGCGAACTCCTCCCGGCTCTCTAGGTCCCGGCGGGGGACCACATGGGTCTGGGTGGACAGCAGGGCGGTGTCGATGGCGTAGTCCTGGTCCTCCAAGGTCTGGCGGGTGACGGCCTCCAGCTGCTGCACCGCCTGGTCCACCGTCCGGCGGGAGCCCACGGTGCCCAGGTTGATGCCGTCATAGCGGACGGTGGTGCCGATGGTGTATACCGACAGCAGCACGATCACCGCCGCCGCCGTGACGCAGGTGCCCAGGAAGATGGCCGGGTGCAGGTGCAGCCGCTCCAGCAGGCCCCGGATGCTGCCGCTGCGGCGGATGTTGTGCCTGCGGCGCAGGGCAAACCGCTCCCGCAGGCCCGCGCCCATCCGGGGCATACTGCCCCAGGCGAACAGCAGCAACTGGGCCAGGCGGTTTTCGGACTCCGGAAACTCCCGGCGCTTTTTCTGCCGGGCCAGGCTCCGCAGGCGATGCCAGCTGTCCCGCAGGGGGACGATGACGTGGCGCTTCACGGCAGTCTGGATGTCCAGGTCCAGCCAGTCGGGATTTTCCCGGGTGTACCAGGCCCAGTCCTTCAGGTTCTGCCGCCAGAGCTGCCAGATGCTGCGCCGCTCCTCCGGCGTGATGTTGACGTCGTTGACGTCTTTATGCATAAGGTCTTGTTTCATAATCAGGACGCCTCAAAAAGTTACAAATTCGTTACAAAAATATATGATACATGGTTTTCCCCCATCCGTCAAGGGATTTCACGGGAATTAACAGCTTTTTCATATTTAATCCCCGGTAAATTCCGGAAAATCCGCCGGTATTTGCCGGGGAAACAGCCGTCCGGCGGATAGTTCACCCGGGCAAAATTGGGGATTTACTTTTTGTATAAAGCACGGTATAATCTACTTACTGTATAGAAAAAGATAGGTGAGAGAGAATGGCAACTGATTTTTCCCGCACGCTGAGCCTGCTGCGGCAGGAGAAGGGCGTTTCCCAGCGGAAGGCGGCGGCGGAGCTGGGCATCAGCCAGGCCCTGCTGAGCCACTATGAAAACGGCATCCGGGAGCCGGGCCTGGCCTTCGTGACCCGGGCGTGCGACTATTACCATGTGTCGGCGGACTATCTGCTGGGCCGGACCCTGAGCCGGGACGGGTCCATCATCGAGGCCGGGGACGTGTACGATTCCTCCGGCGAAAAGGGCAGCCTGCGGGGCAGCATCATGGCCACTCTGCAGAAAAAGCTGGTGGTGAACACCGCAGGGGTCCTGTTTGACCAGCTGGGCAAAACCGGCAGCCGGGAGGCTGTCACCGCCGCCGGGGACTATCTCAGCGGGGCGCTGTACGGTCTGCTGCGGCAGCTGTATCGCCGGGGCGGCGGCAACGAGGACTTCTTCGCCGTGTCCCCCGGGGACTATGACGGCGGCCTGGTGCAGGCGGACATGACCATGAGCCAGGTGCGGTACCGCCGGGCCCTGAGCCAGGCGGAGGAGGTCCAGGAGATCACCCCGGACACCCTGACCGCCGGGTATCCCGGCCTGGGCCAGAGCGTGGCCCAGGTGATCCACAACACCGACGAGCGGTGCAAGACTTTGCAATAACACTTATAATAAGGAGGTATCCCCCATGTCTGACGAGACGAAAGCCAGCGCCACCGTGTCCGACTACCTCCGGTGGCGGGGCGACCTGACCTTTGCCCAGGACGGGTTCAACGAGGTGGACAACCTGCTCCTGTGCATCATTTCCTATATCAAGCTGGAGAACATCCCCCGGCTGCGCAGCTTCGACCCCCAGGACGCCATGCCCATGGGGGACGTGTGCCGCCTGCTGACGGAGGAGGACGAACAGCTGGGTCTGTCCACCCTGGACTACATCCCCCTGATGCGCCAGGCGGCAGAGACACCCCGGTTTCGGGAGGTGTCCCTGTTCGCCTTTGAGAGCCTCCACGACGAGGACCGGCAGATGCAGTTTGCCGCCGTGTCCTTCCTGCTGCCGGACGGCAGCGTATACGCCGCCTATCGGGGCACGGACATGACCATTGTGGGCTGGCAGGAGGACTTCAACATGAGCTTCCTTTCCGCAGTCCCCGCCCAGGTGAAGGCCGCGGAGTATGCCGGGGCCGTGGCCCGGGCCTGTCCCGGGCGTGCCCTGCGCATCGGCGGACACTCCAAGGGCGGCAATCTGGCCGCCTGGGCGGCGGTGCACCTGGACGAAACGCTCCAGCGCCAGCGGCTTATCGCCGCCTATAACAACGACGGCCCGGGCTTCAGCCGGGACCTGGTGGACACCCCCGGCTATCAGGCGGTGGCGGATCGGCTGTTCACCTATATCCCCGCCTCCTCCATCGTGGGGGTCCTGCTGGAGCACGCCGAGGACTATGAGGTGGTGGACAGCACCGCCCGGTCCATTATGCAGCACGAGCCCCTGTCCTGGTGCGTGGAGGGCCCCCGGTTCGTCCACCTGGGCCAGCGGTCCCAGCTGGGCCAGCTGTCCGACGGAGTGCTGCGGGAGTGGATCGGCTCCATGAGCCCCCGGGAGCGGGAGCAGTTCTCCCGGGCGTTTTTCGACATCCTCAGCCGAGGCGGCCGCACCAAGACCCTGGAGGACCTGCGCAGCGGCGGTCTGGCCGCCGGAGCGGCCCTGATCCGGGAGTATGCCGGGGCCGACGAGGAGAAGAAAAAGATCATCTCCGAGATCTTCCGCCGCCTGGCGGTGGACGTGAAGGACGAGCTGATGAAGGCCGCCGGAGCCGGGGTGCGCCGGGCCGGGGAGTCCATCCTGGCCACGGGCCAGGCCATCGCCGACCTGCGGAAATGAGGATTTTATCCTGAATATCGAGCTTACTGCCGTGTTTTGCGTGACACGGCAGTAAATTTTTACCATTTTGAAAACTTTTGTTACCAATCTGTAATTTTTTGTAGCTTTTTTGAAACCATTGTGGTATAGTATCTCTTGTCGTTAGAAAATCCCCTTATGGAAAGGAAGTCTTACCCATGGTATCCCGACGTTTCGCCTGTCTGTTTCTGGCCGTGTCCATGACGCTGTCCAGCATCTGGATCGTCAGCGCAGATCAGAGCCATCAGATACAGGATGCGGCCGAGGCCGCCGCCAGCTACTCCGCCGCCGTGCAGGCGCTGGAGGAGGCCGGCCTGTCCCAGTCCGCCCAGGCCAATTCCAACATCGCCATCGACCTGGGGATGCTGGAGCAGGAGGAGACGGTGGACCTGTCCCAGCTGGCCGTTCAGGCGGTGCAGCTGCAGCAGGAGGAGGAAGCCCGGCAGGCGGAAGCCGCCCGCCAGGCCAACCGCGAGGCCGCCCGCCGCACCGGCCGTCAGGCCGCCCGCCAGGCCCTGCTGGACGCCTATGACGGCGCCATGGCCGCCCGTCAGATCACCGTGTACGCCGCACCCAGCGACAGCGCCGCCTCCCTGCGGACCCTGCGCCAGGGCAAGGTGGCCCGGCTCAACGACGTCACCGAGGACGGCAATTGGTATCAGATCACCTTCAGCGGCACCATCGGCTATGTCCGGGCTGACGGGTGCCAGACCGTGCAGTACAGCGACTACGCCGGGACCTCCGCCGTGAAGAGCGCCCGGGAGGACCTGGTGGACTATGCAAAGTCCTTCCTGGGCACCCGGTATGTGTGGGGCGGGGCCTCCCCCAGCGGGTTTGACTGCTCGGGCTTCACCATGTACGTCTACGCCCACTTCGGCTATCGCATGTCCCACGGGGCCAGCGACCAGCTGTACGCCTTCACCCGGGTGTCCACCGCCCAGCGGCTGGCCGGGGACCTGGTGTTCTTCTCCTATGGCGGCGGCGACATCTCCCATGTGGGCATCTATCTGGGCGGCGGGGCCTTCATCCACGCCACCTCCAACGGCGGGGTCAAGATCAGCTATTTCGATGGCTATTACAGCAGCACCTATGTGGGTGCGGTGCGGATCCTGGCCGACTGACAACGCTTTACTCTCTCATCCCCCCTTTGCTTCTCCGCGCAGCGGTCCGACGCTGCGCGGAGAACTATTTTTTCTGCCGGGTTTCACCGAATCCGTTTGCCGTATTTTCGCTTTTGTGCACGATTCAAAGACAAAAACACTTATTTTGGCGATGAAGGGTTGACCTTTCCGCATTTTCCCCCTATAATGAAGGAACTGACGATTTCTTTACATAAGGAGGCGATGCGGCGTGGCCGCCATCAACCGCAGCACCGATATGACCACCGGCTCCATCTGGAAGCGCATGGTCAGCTTTGCAGTGCCGGTCTTTTTGGGCAATCTCTGCCAGCAGCTGTACAACACGGTGGACAGTGTCATCGTGGGCAAATTTGTGGGCAAGCAGGCTCTGGCCGCTGTGGCCAGCAGCGGCAACCTCATTTTTATGATGACAGGCTTTTTTATGGGCCTGTTCATCGGCGCGGGCATCGTCATTGCCCAGTATTTCGGGGCCAAGAACTATGAAAAGGTCCGCGCCGCCGTCCATACGGACTTTGCCTTCGCCCTGTGCTGCGGCGTATTGCTGACGCTTCTGGGCGTATTCTTCACCCCCACCATCCTCACCTGGATGCGCACACCGGCGGACGTGCTGGACACCTCCATTCTGTATTTCCGGCTGTACTTCCTGGGAAGCCTGGCCACCATCCTGTATAACGCAGGCATGGGCATTCTGCAGGCGGTGGGCGACAGCCGCAGCCCCCTGTACTATCTGGTTATCTCGTCGGCGGTCAACGTGGCCCTGGACCTGCTGTTTGTGGGGGCCATGGATATGGGCGTGGCAGGCGCCGCCGTAGCCACCGTGATCAGCCAGGTGGTCAGCGCCGTTCTGTGCATCATCAAGCTGACCCGGTCCGACGGGCCGTACCGGCTGGAGATCAAGCGCATCGGCTTTGATCTGCCTCTGCTGAAGAAAATCACTTCCCAGGGCGTTCCCTCCGGCGTGCAGAACTCCATCATCGCCATCGCCAACGTGGTGGTGCAGTCCAACATCAACACCTTCGGCTCCGACGCCATGGCGGGCTGCGGCTCGTATTCCAAGGTGGAGGGCTTCGTGTTCCTGCCCATCACCGCCTTCGCCATGGCTCTGACCACCTTCATCGGCCAGAACCTGGGAGCGGGGCAGTTTGACCGGGCCAAGCAGGGCGCGCGGATCGGCATCCTGTGCAGCATGGCCATGGCGGAGCTTATCGGCGTGGCACTGTTTTTCCTGGCCCCCTATGCCATGCGGCTGTTCAACGACGACCCGGCCGTGGTGGCCATCGGTGTGCGTCAGTCCCACATCGAGGCACTGTTCTTCTGCTTCCTGGCCTTTGCCCACGGTGTGTCCGCCGTGCTGCGGGGCGCGGGCCGGGCCCAGGTGCCTATGTACACCATGCTGGGCTGCTGGTGCATCCTGCGGGTCAGCTATATCACCCTGGCTTTGAAGGTCTGGCCGGATATTGCCACCATCTTCTGGGCCTATCCCATCACCTGGAGCGTCAGCTGCGTGGTGTTCCTGCTGTACTATCTGAAGGCCGACTGGGTCCATGCCCTGGAAAAGAGCCTGTAGGATTTCCTGAATAAGCCCCCATGCGAAATTTTTCGCATGGGGGTTGACTTTTGCCTTCTCCAGGAATATACTACCAACACACCATATTGGTAGTAGTTTTCGAGAACCGAGGTCATTCCCGTGGAAGCATATCTGGTTTTCCGATGTTGTAAGATGTCCGTCCGCTGAAAAAACAACCAACATCTTACAATATAAAGGAGAAATCAACCATGTCTCATATCTATACCTCCGCCGATCAGCTGATCGGCCGCACCCCCCTGCTGGAGCTGACCCATCTGGAGAAGAAATACGGCCTGCAGGCCCGGATCCTGGCCAAGCTGGAGTATCTGAACCCCGCCGGGTCCGTGAAGGACCGCATCGCCCGGGCCATGATCGACGACGCCGAGGCCAGGGGCCTGCTGCATGAGGGCAGCGTCATCATCGAGCCCACCTCCGGCAACACCGGCATCGGCTTGGCCTCCGTGGCCGCCGCCCGGGGCTATCGGGTGATCATCGTCATGCCGGAAACCATGAGCGTGGAGCGCCGCCAGCTGATGAAGGCCTATGGCGCGGAGCTGGTGCTCACTGAGGGGACCAAGGGCATGAAGGGGGCCATTGCCAAGGCAGATGAGTTGGCTCAGGAGATTCCCGGCAGCTTCGTCCCCGGCCAGTTCGTCAACGCCGCCAACCCCAAGGCCCACTTTGACACCACCGGGCCGGAGATCTGGCAGGATACCGACGGGCAGGTGGATTGGTTCGTGGCCGGTGTGGGCACCGGCGGCACCATCACCGGCGTGGGGCAGTATCTGAAGTCCCGGAACGCCGCCGTCCGGGTGGCGGCGGTGGAGCCGAAAAGCTCGGCGGTGCTGTCCACCGGCGTGGCCGGGGCCCACAAGATCCAGGGCATCGGCGCGGGCTTTGTGCCCCAGGTGCTGGATACCCAGGTCTATGACGAGATCATCCCCGTCACCAACGAGGATGCCTTCGCCCTGGGCCGGGAGATCGGCCATGCCGAGGGCGTACTGGTGGGGATCTCCTCCGGCGCCGCCGTGTGGGCGGCTCTGCAGATCGCCCGGCGGCCGGAGTCCGCAGGCAAGACCATCGTGGTGCTTCTGCCCGACACCGGCGACCGGTATCTGTCCACCCCCCTGTTCGCGGAATAAAGAATTGCAGAACACAAGGCCCTCCGGCTGACGCCGGAGGGCCTTGCGTTTTCGATGGTTTTCAGCCCAGCATCTGCTCCGCTTCCCGGAGGGAGGGCATGGCGGGGATGGCCCCGCGCTTCCGGATGCAGCAGGCGGCCACGGCGTTGCCCCAGCGGGCGCAGTCCGCCGCCCGGTCTGCCGTCAGCTCCGACGGATGCACGTTCAGCGTCAGGAACCGATGCAGAAAGCCGCCCCAGAAGGCGTCTCCCGCGCCGGTGGTGTCCACCGCCGTCACGGCGAAGCCCGGCACATGGACCACGCCGTCACCGGCGGCTACCAGGGCCCCCTCCGGCCCCAGGGTCACGGCCACGCAGGCGGCTCCCTGCCGCCGCAGGGCCAGGGCCGCCTGCCGGGGGCCGCGCTCCCCGGTCAACAGCTCCGTCTCCTGGTCCGACAGCTTGATCAGGTCCGCCTGGCGGGCCAGGCGGCGCATCTGCTCCTCCGCCGCTTCCTGGGAGGGCCACAGGCTGGCTCGGTAATTGGGGTCGTAGGAGATGACAGCCCCGGCATCCCGGGCCATGTGCACCGCCGCCACGGTGGCGCTGCGGACCGGCTCCCGGGTCATGGACAGGGAACCGATGTGCAGCACCCGGGTGTCCCGCAGGCGCTGACAGTCCAGCTCCTCCTGGCGCAGACAGGTGTCCGCCCCGGGCTTCCGGGCAAAGGAAAAGCTCCGCTCGCCTCCCGGGTCCAGGGCCACGAAGGCCAGGGTGGTGAACACCTCCGGGTCCGATATCAGGCCCCGGACGTCGATGCCGGCGGTCATCAGGGTGTCCCGCAGGAAATCCCCGTGCATATCCGCCCCCACCTTCCCTAGAAAGGCCGTCTGATGGCCGAACCGGGCCAGGGCCGCCAGCACGTTGGCCGGTGCGCCGCCGGGATTGCGCTCAAACAGCTGCATCCCCGCCGGGGACAGGCCGCTGTCGGTGAAGTCGATGAGCAGCTCCCCCAGGGCCGTCACGTCAAACCGCCGGGTCATTCCGCCGCCTCCGGATACTCGTTGCACAGCAGGCGGTAGGGCGGCTCGTCCTCCTCGATAGCCGGGAACCGGCCCACCGGGGGGTTGAAGCGGTTGTCGGTGTTGTCGTCGTTGACCTGGCTCACCTCGCCGATGAGCACCGGCCCGGTGCCCGGCTCCACGGTGAAATCGTGATACAGCCGGGGCTGGATGGAGATGCTCATCCCCGGCTCCAGCCGCACCTGGGTCCCGGCGGGCACCGTCCGCACCACGCCGTCCAGGTGGACGGTGACGCCGCTGACGCGGTCCACCTCCTCGTCCGGCAGGGAGTTGAACACCCGGATCAGCAGGGTGCCGCCGCCCCGGTTGATGATGTCCTCCATCTTGTGCCAGTGGAAGTGGTTTGGGGAGTACTGCCCCTCCCGGATGTACAGCAGTTTCTCGGCGTAGGGCTTGGGGTACAGGTCCTGCCGGGCCAGATTGCCGTTGCGCAGGGTGATCAGCGAAAAGCCCACCCGGTCAAAGTCCCCCAGGCCGTAGTCCGTGATGTCCCAGCCCAGCATATTGTGCCGTATCTCGTCATATTCGTGGCCCTTGTTGGCCCATTCCTCCGGGGAAAAGCGGCAGAAGGGGGGCAGGGAGAACCGGTATTTGGCCAGCATACCCTCCATTTCCCGCAGGGCGCGGTTGATTTCGGATCGTTTCATAAACACAGCTCCTTCCAAAGCTCGCTGTTTGTATTTTAACCCATATTCCGCCGCCGGGCAACTGGTTTTTCCCACTTTTCTCTGGTCATTTCGACATACTTATTCGCTCTGATTTTGTCGGAAATGTCGAAATTGTTCGGTTCCGGTAACGTTTTCCCCCAAAGTCGATTGACAGAAACCTGAAAAAATCCTATAATGCGTTTGTTCCGGTGCAATGGGATGGACCGGAAACTACATAAGGAGGATTTTTCGTATGAAGAAGTTTTTGGCTCTTCTGCTGACCGCCATGATGGTGCTGTCCCTGGCGGCCTGCGGCCAGAAGAACACCGATGACCCCAACAAGGGCACCGATGAGAACAAATATCCCGAGTATTTTGCCGGGATGGAGGACCTGATCACCGCGGCCAAGGCCGAGGGTGAGCTGGTGGTGTACGGCTCCTGCGAGGAGGAGTATCTGTCCGCCGCCTGCGCCAACTTCGAGAAGGTCTTCGGCATCAAGACCACCTTCCAGCGCCTGTCCACCGGCGAGGTCCAGGCCAAGATCGAGGAAGAAAACGGCAACCCCTCCGCCGACGTGTGGTTCGGCGGCACCACCGATCCGTACAATGTCTGCGCTTCCGAGGGCCTGCTGGAGGCCTATGAGGCCAAGAACGCCTCCCACCTGACCAGCGATATGTACCGCGACGCTCAGGGCCGCTGGTACGGCATCTATAAGGGCATCCTGGGCTTCATGGTCAACACCGACGAGCTGACCCGCCGCGGCCTGGAGGCTCCCCAGGATTGGAAGGACCTGCTCAAGCCCGAGTATCAGGGCCTGATCTGGCTGTCCAACTATAACACCGCCGGCACCGCCAAGCTGGTCATCAACACCATGATCCAGAAGTACGGCCACGACGAGGGCATCCAGTACCTGGTCGACCTGGACAAGAACATCGAGGTCTATACCAAGTCCGGCTCCGGCCCCAGCAAGAACGTGGGCACCGGTGAGTGCGTCATCGGCATCGGCTTCCTGCATGACGGCATCACCCAGATCAACGACAACGGCTACACCAACGTCCAGCTGATCGTTCCCTCCAGCGGCACCTCCTTCGAGATCGGTGCCACCGCCATCTTCAAGGGTGCGGCTCACCCCAACGCCGCCAAGTTGTGGATCGAGTATGCTCTGTCCCCCGAGTGCGTGAACCTGGGCGCCCAGAACGGCTCCTATCAGTTCCTGGTGCTGGATAACGCCACCCAGCCTCAGGCCGCCAAGGACTTCGGCCTGGATCCCGAGAACGTCATGGACTATGACTTCGAGGACGCCACCAACAACATCAAGACCTATGTGGAAGAGGTCATGACCGCCCTGGCCAACTCCGGCGCCAACACCGGTGCTGACCGCTTCAAGACCGAGTGATAGGCTTCGTGCCCCACAACTGATTTCTGCTCATCACCGCGAGGCGGCGGCCCCGGCCGCCGCCTCGCCTTATTTTCGTTTTCCCCCCAGGATTCCAAATTTTTTGTAACATTCCTTTCTTCGGCAGGGATGGGAAAGGAGATTCCCTATGGCAAGAACACAGGGCGCGGCGCTGGACCGGAAGAAGCTCATGGCGGACCCCATCATGGTCACCACCATCGTCGTGCTGATCGCATTTCTGACCTTGTTTATCCTCTACCCGCTGGCCATTCTGCTGGTGGATAGTTTTGTGGGCGACGGCGGCTTCGGCCTGTCCACCTTCCGGCGCATTTTCGCCATGCCCACCTTTACCACGGCCATCACCAACACCCTGAAGGTGGGGTTCCTGGTGGGCATCCTGTCCGCCCTGGTGGGCCTGCTGTTTGCCTATGTGGAGGTGTACGTCCGCATGGGGAAGTTCGTGGGCGGCCTGTTCAAGGTGGTGTCCATGCTCCCGGTGGTGTCGCCCCCCTTTGTGCTGAGTCTGTCCATGATTATGCTGTTCGGCAAGGCCGGCATCATCACCCGGTATCTGCTGGGCATTTACGACAACAGCGTGTATGGCTACTGGGGCATCGTCATCGTCCAGACGCTGACGTTTTTCCCGGTGTGCTACATGATGCTCAAGGGCCTGCTGAAAAACATCGACCCCTCTCTGGAGGAGGCCGCCCGGGACATGGGGGCCTCCCGCTGGAAGGTGTTCACCAGCGTGACCCTGCCGCTGATGCTGCCGGGCCTGGGCAACGCCTTCCTGGTGACGTTTATTGAGTCCATCGCGGACTTTGCCAACCCCATGCTCATCGGCGGCTCCTATGACACCCTGGCCACCACCATCTATCTGCAGATCACCGGCTCCTATGACAAGCCCGGCGCGGCGGCCATGGCCGTGGTTCTGCTGTGCATCACGCTGCTGATGTTCGCGGTGCAGAAGTATTATCTGGAGGCCAAAACCGCCGCCACCCTGACGGGCAAGGCCTCCCGGGGCCGGATGCTCATCGAGGACAGGAGCGTGAAGGTCCCCCTGACGGTGCTGTGCGCCCTGGCGGCGGGCTTCGTGATCCTGATGTATCTGTGCGTGCCCATCGGGGCCTTCTTCCCCACCTGGGGCTTCAAGTTCTTCCCGCTGACGGGCAAGTGGTTCAGCCTGGTGTTCACCCGGTATCACGGCCTCCAGGCCTTCCGGGATTCCTTCGTGCTGAGTCTCATCGCCGCGCCCATCACGGCCCTGCTGAGCATGATCATCTCGTATCTGGTGGTCAAGCGGAAATTCAAGAGCAAGGGCTTCATCGAGGCGGTGTCCATGCTGGCCATGGCCGTTCCCGGCACGGTGCTGGGCGTGGGCTATATCCGGGGCTTCTCCGGCGGCCTGTTCCACACCAGCATTCTCCAGGGGCTGTACGGCACGGGCCTGATCCTGATCATCGTGTTCGTGGTGCGCTCACTGCCCACCGGCACCCGCAGCGGCATCTCCGCCCTGCGCCAGATCGACAAGTCCATCGAGGAGTCCGCCTATGACATGGGCGCCGACAGCTTCAAGGTGTTCATGACCGTGACCCTGCCGCTGATCAAGGATTCCTTCCTGTCCGGCCTGGTGACGGCCTTCGTCCGCAGCATTACCGCCATTTCCGCCATCATCCTGCTGGTGACGCCGCAGTTCCTGCTGATCACCGTGCAGATCAACGAGTTCGCCGAAAAGGGGTCTTACAGTCTGGCCTGCGCCTTCGCCACCATCCTCATCGTCATCACCTATGGCGCGGTGCTGCTGATGAACCTGTTCATCAAGTATTTCGGCACCAGCCGAAAAATCAAGGAGGTCAAATAACCCATGGAGAAAGTGAAAAAAGGCGTCCGTCTGGACCATATTTCCAAAATTTATCAGGACCCCAAAACCGGCAAGGACTTCTATGCGGTGAAGGACACCTCCCTGACCATCCAGCCTGGCTCCTTCGTGACCCTGCTGGGCCCCTCCGGCTGCGGCAAGACCACCACCCTGCGGATGATCGCTGGATTTGAAAGCCCCGACGAGGGCGAGATCTATCTGGGGGACGAGGCCATCAACGCCCTGACCCCCAACAAGCGGGACACCGCCATGGTGTTCCAGAGCTACGCCCTGCTCCCCCACTACAATGTGTTCGACAACGTGGCCTACGGCCTGAAGCTGCGGAAGGTCCCCAAGGACGAGATCAAGCGCCGGGTCATGGCCATTCTGGACCTGGTGGAGCTGACGGGGATGGAGGGCCGCATGACCAACCAGCTCTCCGGCGGCCAGCAGCAGCGGGTGGCCCTGGCCCGGGCCCTGGTCATCGAGCCCAGCGTCCTGCTGTTTGACGAGCCGCTGTCCAACCTGGACGCCAAGCTCCGGGTGTCCATGCGCACGGAGATCCGCCGCATCCAGCAGCGGGTGGGCATCACCGCCATCTATGTCACCCATGACCAGTCCGAGGCCATGGCCCTGTCCGACCAGATCATTGTCATGAAAAACGGCGTGGTGGAGCAGATGGGCACCCCCCAAGAGATCTACTATCACCCGAAAAACGAGTTCGTGGCGGACTTCATCGGCGAGGCCAACTTCCTTCGCGGGACCATGATCGGCCGGGAAAACGGCCACGCCGTCATCCGGGTGGAGGGCCACGACATGCCCGTGGCGGACCGGCCGGACATGGAGCCGGGCCGGGAGTACACCATTGTGCTGCGGCCCGAGGCGGCGCACCTGTCCGATGAGGGTGGCGTGCCCTGCCGGGTGAGCCTGTCCTGCTTCATGGGCTCTTACCAGAACTATCACGTTCAGCTGGGCGATATCCGCATCGCCCTGACGGAGTATAACCCCCAGAACAAGCGCATCTACAACGTGGGCGAGGAGTGCCGCCTGGTGTTCGAGCCGGACGAGGTCCACGTGCTGTAACCGTCGATTTCCCCAAAAGGGCCGCTCCGGCGGCCCTTTTTTGCGGAGAAGAAAGGAGATTTTCATGCTGGATCAATGGATCGCGGAGGCCCGGGCGGGGCGTCCCGTGTGGATCGGCGACGTGCGGGAGGGCTGTCCCGACGCCGTGCCGGTGGTCCTGCAGCTTCAGCTGCAGGACGGGGGTCTGCGGCAGCTGTCCATGCCCCTGCCCCGGTGGCAGACCCCGGAGCAGAGGGACTTCGTGTCCCGGTACGCCGCAGCCTGCGTGTATAACGCCCTGTCTGCCTTCAGCGCCCGGGAGGCGGCTTTTTACCTGGACCTCCGGGAGGAGGACGCCGCGGCCCTGCTGGGGCAGATGGAGGAGGTGTTCCAGGTGCACCGGACCCGCCGCAGCGGCTATGGCAAGGTCATCAACATCGCCGACCGGCTGTGCCGGAGCTTCGGCGGGGGAGCCTTCTCCTTCGCCATCCGGGACATCCGACGTCTGCCGCCGCTGCCGGAGACCAAGCCGGAGGGCGGCGCGCTTCTGCCCCGGCTGCGGCAGGCGGTGCGGCGCACAGACCGGGGCGTGTGCTGCGGCATCGACGTAGGCGGCACCGACATCAAGGCCGCCGTGTCCCGGGACGGGCGGCTGCTGTGCGTGAAGGAGTACGACTGGGACCCGGCGTCCAGCCCCACGGCGGAGGGCATCCTGGCCCCCATGGAGCTGCTGGTGCGCCTGATGGCCTGCTGCGCCGCAGGGCCCATCACCCCACAATTGCGCCGCGCCCTCCGCAGGGACGCCACGGATCGGGAGATGGCCCAGGCGGTGGCCGCCCATCCGGCGGCGAAGCCGGACGTGCTGGGCGTCAGCTTCCCGGATATCGTCATCCGGGACAAGGTGGCCGGCGGCGAGACCCCCAAAATGAAGGGGATGCGGGACAATCCCGCCCTGAATTATGAGGCGGCTTTCGGCGAGATCCGGGACTGTCTCTTATACACATCTCCGAGCCCACGAGACTAGGCATGATCTCGT
>ENA-OZAB01000497-OZAB01000497.1-human-gut-metagenome-genome-assembly--contig:-NODE-497-length-22228-cov-21.573896_pt1 | contig 22228 bp, 19 predicted proteins | sample MGYA00243297_ERZ653491 | MGnify/ENA primary metagenome ERZ653491 (study PRJEB26926, sample SAMN06165154) | human gut metagenome | biome: ENVO:00009003; feature: ENVO:2100002; material: ENVO:00002003... | reverse complement strand
CACGGTCAACGGTAAATGAACAAGTAATCTTATTGGTACTCATAATTTTATCACCTTTCAAAAAAATATTGCTAAGCTAACACGGCGGCATCACCGACACAGTTCGTTTTCGTAAGTTTCTGGTCAGCTGTGCTGCTCTTGTTTCAGAGCAGGTAAATTATTCTACTCTTGCGGAATCCGCTGACATTGCACCAAGTACCGCAAAGGAATGGGTGAAAGTACTTGTGGGACTTCACATTGTTTATCTGCTTGCCCCATATTCAAACAATGAACTGAAACGGCTCAGCAAAACACCGAAACTGTATTTCTGTGACACCGGTCTTTGTGCTTACCTTTCGATGTGGCTGACGGCAGACACTCTCCGTAACGGTGCTGCAAGCGGTCATTACTACGAAAATTATGTGGTAATGGAGCTTGCGAAAAACTACGCTTACGCTAAATCTAAAGTAAATATTACCTATTTTCGTGATTCTAACGCAAAAGAGATTGATGTTTTCATCGAGGAAAACAATGTCATTCATCCGTTGGAAATCAAAAAGAGTGCTTCTCCTGATCGTCGTGAGGTCAAAAAGTACAGCGTAATTGACAAGGCTTCTATGAACCATGGAAACGGCGGCATCATATGTATGTGTGAGGAGCCGATACCGATTGACAAGGATAATTGTTTTATTCCGAGCAATCTAATCTGAATCAATCCCATAGCAAAAGTATATTTTCGAGAAACTGAGCAGAGCCCAAAAGCTCTGCTTTTTGTTTTAGTTTGCCCGGAAAATGACAGAAAAGGAATGAACGAAATGCCTAAGAAAAACGACTTAAACCGTCTCCAAAAAAATCGTGATATACTTTTTTTAATGTTATTTAACTCTGTCTACGCTGTAAATTGTAAATCCGTTGAATTCCTTTTCATCCTTGTAAACAATGACGGAATCCTTTTTGCCGTAATATTGGTTAAGATAATTTTCTTTGATAAAAGTAATTTTTTTATCGATAACATATACATTTCTTCCGTCAACGACCGCCTCATAAATATTTGTTGAGAGGTTGCGGTTCACAAGCTGATTTGTCCGATGAAGATATCCGAAGCCGTCAACATTATGGAGAAAATCGGAAGAAAATCCCCACAGCGGATGAATATAGTTATCGGTATATGAAATGTATTCTTTAGCTGTTAATTGCTCCGCCTACTGATAACACTATATCGACATTTTCAATTATATAATTTAAAAATTTATTTACTATCGCTGAGTTCGTCGCTCCTGCTATCATATTTTCAAATTTTTTGAATTTAATTTTTGAAAGGATCTTTTTGCCAAAATAAGGTATCTTTTTTATTACATTTTTAAATTTTTTATTGTTTGCTTTTCATTGGGACTCGTGCATTAAATTACAACAGATTAGTTTTTGTACAAAAGAATAAATAGTTCACATAAGTTGTCAATATGCTCTGTTCATCAATAATATATGGTAGGCAAACTTTCATCATAATTATTAATACTTTTTCGCACAATGTATGCTTTCTCTTTAGAATCTTTTAAAACAAATTCATTCAACCAATATATGAACGATTCACTACAAACACCAACCCCTAATTTATTTCCAGAGTCATCCTTCTCCCAAAATTCATGCTCATTCAATTTATTAAATAACCATTTATCGCATTGATTTCGATGTTTTTTTATATTTATCCCAATACTATCAGGTACACTTACTATATCCGCATTATAGCAGATATTCGTGTAATAATCAATGAAATTTCCTTGAATTTTCGCACTAATCAAGACGATTATTTTCGCCAACCTCTCACAATACAACGCGAACACCGCAATTTCAGCATTTTACATTGCTCGTCATCAGCTTGTAAAGCTCGGTATTGCGTGGGAATTTATTGACAAACGGAACAAGAGAGCTGCTAACCTTGAGAACCCCCCTGTCCTGCACCAACATTCGTGATATAACTGAGCTGAAGGTCGTAAATATTAAGGAGCTTTTGAAACTCCATACAGCTATGGATACTTGATTGATAACCGTCAAATCCGTAGCCGTATTGAAGGTTACGCCCTTCCTTTCATTGTAGCACACTTTCCCAAAATTGAAAAAGTGTGCAAGCTATTTTTTAACTTACACACTTTATTTTACAATCTACATTGGTACGGTTTGCAGTTCAAAGCGGAGAGGTGTGTGATTATCAGAGCAACATGGGAACTACCGCTCACAGTATATCACAATTTCATCCAGCTTTACAGACGCTTTCTTGCCTTCATCACTGCACAATATATCAAGCCGCCAATCATTCCGCCTACTGTATTATAGAAGATGTCTGATAGCTGGAATGTTCCCAGACGAAGCAATAACTGCAACATCTCAATGCTTATCGAGAAGATGAACGCTATCTTACCGCTTTGCCACAGTATTTTCTTCCAGCCGTTTCCTATCTTCTCTCCGAATGTCCACATCACTACTGCTGAGAACGGCACCAACATGATTACGTTCTCAATACACTCCGTTGTCAGCTTCTGTTCGCCGTTCACTGTCTCCCAGATGCCCCAGCCGCCCATAACATCAGATAAAGGATTCATCCATAGGCTCCGGTTTAACAGGGTTCGGAACAGAATAAGTGAGGTCACAAAAAATAAGAAAAACAACTTCCGAAAAAACACACTCTCTTTGAATTTCTGATACCATGTTACTATGGCACTCTTCCACCCTTTGCCGGCATGTATTGGCTCATACGCATACAGGTAGAAAAACATTGCAAAGAACGAGAGAAGCAGTGAGAATCCAAAAGGTTCATAAAGAGCAGTCAGGATGTTTGTGAGGATCTTTCCGAGTAAATCAATCGTTTCTTTCATCATCGTTTACAGATCACTAAATAAGTCAGCCTTGTATACACCGTTCTCCAGCATCTTCCGGAAGCTATCCTTTACTGCTGCGACATCTTCATGGTAGGTCATGCCGTACCAAGTGTCGTTGGTCTTCAGAACCTTTACGGACATCTTGCCCTGCTCCAGCAGCTCACCGATGAAGATTGGGATCAGATACTCGGCTTTCTGAGGATTGCTCGGTACTTCTTTCTCAAAAAACTTCTTGAAACCATTTTCCAGCACATCCAGAAAATCAGGAGTCAAGCCCCACATATTCATGGAAACCAGAGAATTCACATCAACAACCACACCGTCTGCCTCTGCTCCATCTGCAGTTTTTACGATGTTCTTGGTTTCCACAACCTCAGTCAAATTGTTCTGATCATCCATCTTGCAGATGCCACGGGTCACACCGCCATTATCAGACAGCGTGTTCTTCAGAACGAAACCAGCCATGCAGGACTTGCCGCCATTCACCAGATACTCATGGACAGCCTTGAAACCTTCTTTGCCATAGTAATCATCTGCGTTGATAACGATAAACGGGGTATCAATCACATTTTTAGCAGCAAGCACAGCCTGTCCGGTTCCCCACGGCTTTGTACGGCCTTCCGGAAGTTCTCCCGGAATATCGCTGATATCCTGGAAAGCGTAGTCCACAGTTACATTGTGGGACTTGCAGATTGAGGCAATGCGATCTCCGATGACATCTTTGAACTCCTTCTCTATATCCTTACGGATAATAAATACCACATGATTGAAACCAGCCTCAATCGCATCGTGAATTGAGTAGTCAATGATGATATGGTTTGCATCATCGACCGGCTCCAACTGTTTTATTCCTGTTCCAAATCGGCTGCCTATTCCGGCCGCCATGATAAGTAATGTTGTATTCATCATACCCATCCCAATTTTACTTATAGATTGTTTAGAAAACTCTTTTTGTTCTTTCGAGAGTCAAACCATCCATATTGAAAGATAGTTGTTCTACCATTCTATTTTCTAGCTTCGGTTAAGTTGTTCTCAATTATTATCTATCAGTGTCGCTTGTTTTTTATAAGCACAAAAATTTGCGTAAATCTACTTCTATTAAGATAAAGCACTACGGCCAAGATAGCCATTACAATCAATCTCAGAAACAAATGACCGCTAAGAACGCCCATAACTGTTCCAATGAGGACATAAGCCAATGATATAGCAACTATTATTTTTGCATCATAAATTTTACCCTTGATGTTATTTTTTCGGAGCATTCTTTCCATAGAACAGTAATGAAGTATTGCCATCAAAATATAACATGCCAGTGTTGTATAAGCTACCGCGGCATAGCCGAACCACATTATTCCAAAATAGTTTGTAATCAGATTGATTGCAGCGCACACAATAGCAATGTTCATCACAGACTTTGTTTTTTCAAAGTACATCTCAATATCAACAAAAAGATTATACAGAAAGGCAAAGAGAACAGCTAATGTAATCGGCGGCATCAAATCAATTGCACCGGAATACGACCCCGGGGCAAAAATTGCCACAAGTTCTGGTGCAAACGAAATCAACATAATATTGCAAAATGCTACTACCAAAATTGCACTTACAACTACCGGTTGAATTTTTTCTTTTTCACCGGCTTTGATCCTTTGGAATACCCATGGGCGTATAGCTTGCAGAATCGACGTGTTTATCATGGACAAAATCATTGCCATACTGTAAGCAAGACTATAAACGCCCGCTGCACTCTCTCCAACCATTTTTTGAATCATGATTCTGTCTGAATGATTCAAAATCACCTGTGATAAAAAGTGCGGAACCAGCGGAAGATTAATCAACAACGCATACTTCCAGTACTTTTTATTATAGTATTCATGCCCACGGGACATGATTTGAATATATAGAATAACTCCAACCGCCAGTTCAACCAATGCCAAGGTCGCAATACGCGCTTCCACTTTGTAGGCATCATTTGTCAGTAGAACTGCAATGATTCCGAGCACTGGCTTCATAACAACAATGAACATTGTCACTTTTACCAGTGTTGCGTATTTGAATTCATTTCGCTTTCTTGCCGACCAAAAATCCAACGCTACCGTTGAAATCACCATAATAAACATACAGACCATCATAGGAGTTTCCAATCCCAGCAGACTGTTGAATGTTTTATGGAACAGTAAGTAAATCAGAAAAACTCCGCCGCACCAAGTTGTTGCCAATCCCAAAAGCGAAGATGAAAATCTATCCTGATCATCGTTGAACTTTACAAGTCCTTGGATATAAACACCATAACCAAGCTTCAACGATGCAAAAATTGTAACGATTTCCAGCCATGAATTAAATACGCTGTAAACGCCATACTGTTCTGTTGTCAACAGCCGTGTAAAAATTGGCGTTGTAAGTAGCGAAACACCACGCGTCATGAAGCCACAGATTACAAACCATAGCGATGCACGTGCTACGACTGGCATTTTTTCATATTTTTTTATAAACTGTTTGATTTTTGTCATTTTTTCCTCCACGGAAATTATCGTCTCTTGATTTTACGATATATGCTTCTAAGGATAATTTCCGTTCGTCCCTGTTTGCATGCTTCTACAATAGTATCAAAGGACGTGTTATCCTCTTTGAGCATACTCATAAACTTTTCACTCTTACGGTTTTTCTTCGCATTCAGGCAGAACAATGGATGAACTTGCCGTAATGTATCCGCATCAATTTTGAGACATTCAATCGTACCCTCTTGTTCCAGAACTCGAATTGCTTCCATTCCCTTTTCTGTCTGCGGAAAAAGGATCCCTGTTCCGTGTCCATCGTTCTTTTCCGGCATAATCTTGTCAATATCCCAGAAATCACCGATCGTTACATCACTTTTTCGTGGAAACGCTTTCAAATCGCAGCTATAACATGCCGGACGAATGAAATATCCCTTGCTATATGTTTTTGCGTACAGATCTGTTTGCTTGTCCGCTACATAGCTTGTGCTATCGCCAAAGTCGATCTTTATCGAATAGTTTTGCCAGCTATCGCTTTTATCGCGCATATTGACTGCACAGATTTTCTTTCCTTCTGGTACAATGAATTCTTTGTATTTTTCCCACGCCTTCGGTGACTGTATTCCATAGCACAAAAGGTCAACTACAAAAAGATTTTGATAATCCTTTTTCAAATAGGAACACAAACCATGTGCCTGACAAGGTGTCCCACAAAAAAGCACTTTCTGATCAGCTTTTAGGAGCTGCTGTATTCTCTCAAAGCAATCTCCCAAATTGCTTTCAGCATACTTAGAACCTACAAGAGGTTTCAGTTCCGCTTCCGTATGTATAATCGTATGGCAAACTTCAAACTTTTCATTGTAAATAGCGGCACATACATATCCGCCTGCCCCAAGCGTCTGCATGGCCAACGGATAGAAAACTCCACCGGAAGAACTTTCAGACAAAATCTCCGGATCCCTATTCACCACGCAGTAAGACTCTGCTACGGAATGACACACATTACGCGGCTGTTCATTCGGGCAAACTGCATTACATTGATTGCAGTGAATACATGCTTCTGGCCTCACAAGCCGCGGATAGTAAAAGCCAGTTCCCTCTTCTGGCTGCATTTCAATGCATTTTTTCTGACAGACAGATGCACATGCTCCGCATCCACAACAATCCGCCTGCTTTTTCTTATGCAATGCAACCTGTACTTGCTCTTCCTTTGGTACATCTTTCAGAGCATTTTGCAGATACTCTGTTGTCTTTTTTCTCAAATCCAAAAGAATCCGCTCTACCTCTGAATAGTTAGGCAATGTATCTTCCTGTATTGCAGTCGTTTTTTCTGACCAAATATGTTCCAGCAAATTCAACTGTCCCAAGAGAGAGTAGATTCTTGAATTTGCCGAATTGACCGACGTTGATTTAAATCGTTCAAACGTCATAAATCGCTTGTGGTTTAAAATTGAAAACACCGTTGCGTGAAAAGAATCCGTGCACACATAACTTGCATCACGAATCATTCTTACAAAATCACTCGGTGTCACGTCATACAAGCATACGTCCGCACAAGCTTCATCCGCCGGAACATATTCCTTGAAATGCGGCATAATCACGAGTTTCAGGCCAAGACGATCCGCAATTTTTCTAGCTTCCGTACGGTGCTGTTCCGTTCTCCCTAAAAAGTAGCAAAACATGTATGGTTCTTGAACACGACTACGCCCCTCATCAGCCAGTTTACTCCAAACGGATGGCTCTACAGATAATGTAGGATCCAGAACAACCGGCACATCCATACCAGTAAGTTCTTTCACAATCTCCGCACCTTGAACCTCTCGAACCGACAGAGCATCAAACTCTTTTAAGAATTTTGCATATTCTTTTTTTCGATTATCGGGCACATTGCTTATTCCAAAGCTCGGTGCAAACGCAATGCGCTTGCAGTTCTTAGGCGCAAACTCCAGAGTGGTTGTCGGATTATTGATGCTGCCCGGCAACCAAATCTGATCGCTTCCGCAAATCACTGCATCATACTGTTCTGCACAGTGACAAAGTTCATGGTATCCCTTGATTAACGGAGTCAATTTATAATGCGACTTATCAAAACTGTTGATCGCATCTTTTCGAACTATAAGATTTACCCGCATCAATGCGCTGTTCTTACGAGCATCGGTCTTTTTTCTCAGTTTTCCCTGAAGATATTCTTTGTTTGCGTAGCGCTTCAAAAGCTTTACAAAGCGATGATCACTCCTGCGGTCAAAATTAACGATTTCAACTTCATACCCAAGACTTTTTATTTTTACCTGCACAGCGTACGCCTGTAACTTCGTACCATAATTATCAACTTTATATGGTGTGCATAAGCCTACTTTCAAAATTACTTCCTCCACTTATCTTTTGTTCAAAGAATGTATCTCTTCTAACTAATATCTGAATTGTAAATATCAATATCCAGTCATTTGCAACATTCATAACACTGGTAGCAACAAGCAATGTCATACAAAAATACAATGATGCTAAATATAAGCCTACATTGTTTGTCTTCAGTGATTCTTTTTGTATAATATAAAACATAAGCACCATAAGGAAAAGTATTAGAAGTCCATATTCTAGTCCGACTCGTATATATCCCATATCAAGTGCACTATACTGACCCTTTGCTGCATCATTATTAATATATAATTGTTGTCCAAATATAGACAAATCATAGCGTGATAGATATAAATTCGAAAAAGCTATGCGTGTAGAAGAAATGAGATTTAACACCTGCATAATCTTATTTCCGCTGTCATACGCGAAAGATATTCCATAGGATCCTATAGCAAATATAACAGAACTGACTGAAAAAAATGAGCAATGATCTTCAACAAATGCCTTTATTTTTCTATTTTCAAGTATGATAGATAAAACTATTATGACTGTGCTCGCATATAATCCAGTCCTTCCAACACCAACGAGAACCTGAACTGCACAAATTGCTATTACTAAAAGATACATTCTTCGTGTATTCTTCTTATCATCTCTAAACCATGCAATAATCTCCGTAACTAAAACACCCATATTCATTCCAAACATATTGTAATGAATATATCCTAGTGTAACCTTTTCATTACCATAGACAACAATCGAATCATTTTTCAAGACACCTGTAAATGCACAGACTAAAACAAACAGATATAAAAGAGTTCTTGCCGGTATATCAATTCTCAAGAATTCACGATATTCAATATTGTCAACAGCGGCTAATGAAAACAAGCCCCAAAACAAAACCGTCCACGAGTCTGCAGTAAAATACGCCATCAAAAAAATTGCGCCAACTAGGCTTCCAAGTTTAATGAATCTTATAGAAACGCTTCTCCGTAGAAAAATACAAATCAGTAATAATATAACAACAAAAGCTTTTATCCCTCTTGTAAAAGTACCACTACCAAGTATGTTTTTAAACTGGCTCTGCTCAAAAAGCACATAATTTATTATATATATTATCCAAGCACTATAAAATGTACATTTTTTTATTTGAACCTTCATAATTTCTTTCTTTCTTGTACAGTCACTTCTAGATATATTTTCTCAAAAAGCTCTATTTGCTTCTCAATATCAAACACCTCAATATTGTTTACAATACTTTCATAGAAGTGATTGATATAATCTCGGTTTAAATACAGATTCATTCGTTTCGTCAACTCTTCTATCTTATCACAATCGCACAAATCGCCGCCATGCGTCACTGCATGAATTTCGGGAATTCCACCGCAGTCGCCCGCAATCACCGGCATTCCATACATATTGCCCTCAATAAAAACGCGGCCAAACGGCTCCGGCCATACAGACGGGAACAGGAGAACGTCACAATCCTGATACTGTTTTGCAAGTTCTTCACTATTCAGTTTTCCGTGATAGATAATTCTGGAGTCTTTTTGTGCCTGTTCCTTTACATAATCCGCCATATCGCCTGTTCCGCAAATATGTAATTCACAGTTTTCATTCTCTATTCTAGAAAACGCTTCCAGCATCTGACGGATGCCCTTCAGATAAATCAATCTACCCGCGTACATAAATTTTATACATTGTGATGTTCTAGCTTTCCGTTCTTCCACCATGCGCTGAAGCAGATCGTAGTCAATCTGTACGCTATTGAAAACACATTCCTTGACCTTTGATTTATCAAAAGCCCCCGTAGCCAAAGAAGTTCTAAGGGTATACTCCGATGGTGCTGTTACCGCATCCACATATTTAGATACACTGCACATATATTTTTGATGTGCTTTTACCACAAGTGGGCTTACTTTATGTCCGTGCTGTACAGGAGAAAGAATCGCCGTATCACGAATTGTATGAACCACCGCAATTTCCTTTCTATGGGCAGCTTTCCATACGGAGCAAGGTATTCCATAAAGCGTATTGGTATGAATAACATCCGGTTTGAACCGATTACAGATTTCTTCAAAATCTTTCACACAATCCGGATTACAGTAGCACCTCAATTTTTGTGTCACTTTTTCGAGTGCACTAACACTATTTTTCTTATAACTATATTTATAGAGATCAAACTTCCCGGTTGTGCAGCGATAAACTGTAATGCCATTGATTTCTTCGACTGTCTTTTGTCCCTCCTTCGCATCGGCACAGTAAATGGCCACAGTGTTGCCATGCCTCAGAAGATTTTCTGCAAGTAGTTTTACACTTTGCTCTGCGCCACCTTGCATATTAGGATAATAAAATGTATTTACAATAAGTACTCTCATCTAAATTCCTCTACGCCATCTTATTCGTTTTATTTTGTAATCGAAATATTATAATTCATCCCCCCCCGAAGAATTTTCATCTTCAGCAGGATAGCTTTTATTCTTTGTTTCATACACTTTGATGGCAAGCAACAAAATGTTGCATAGTTAAAACTTTTGCTGGGGTACTTCTCAAAAAACAAATCGTGTTTTTTCGTTTTAAGAGAAGGCTCCCTTAGCTGATCGTTGACAGCTACCACATGTTCCAAATTTACTGGGAACAGTTTCACATCCGACTTTTTTAGCAGCTGCTCGCCTTTTTCTGTTTGGCACAGCATAATTGAAATTCCACGTCGCTGTTCATCTTCGGCTAGGTCGCTTTCCCATGAATCACCAATCGTGATGTCACTTCCCCGATTGATTCCTGCATATTTGCATTCATAGCAATTATCTGTATAATCCAGCCCACACAAGAATGCAAGTAAATAATTATCACACGACCCCGGTTGTGAAAGTGGAGTTCGATCCTGTGCAAGGCCAAACACATCCTTATAGCGAAAAGAAATACTGCTTACTTCTTCCAAATTCACATTATGCAGTTCAAGGTAATCTCGCAGAAGTTTTGGGGATGGCGTTCCATGACAAATAAGATCCACTGTATACAAATTATCGTTTTCTTTAATAACCGTTTTCAATGCTCCTACCTGACACGGCAAGCCAATAAACAAAACCTTTTTCTTTTCCTTTAAAAGCTCCTGCACTTTTTTATATGTTCCACTCGGATTGCTCTTTACATATTTTGATCCTGTAAATTTTTCAAGCTCTTCAAAACTCGCCGCACATTCAAAACCAAATACTCCGTTTTTGAAGCAGCAACTGACAACCACGCCGCCCTCCGAAATAAATTGCCTAGAAATTGCTTTTGCAGCGCCACCAGAAGATGATTTTCTCCGCAATTTTTCATCTTCAATCCATCCCTGATACCATGTTTCTGGGTGTTTTAATGTAGTCTCTTTATTATTTTGGCAGACATTTGTACAAATACCGCAATGAATACATTTTTCTTCATCTATTACAGCATTATAAGCCTGCCTTGTATCTACAATCGTAATTGCACTTTTCGGGCACATATCAAAGCACGCCATGCATCCCACGCATTGATTCTTTGCACAAACCGTCTTTACATCATTTTCCATTCTTTCATTCCTCTTTACATAAATAGCGCCTGCTCTAAATATCGCTCTGAATCACATCGCGCTTTTTGAATTTTCTTATCTGAATTGTTCCAATCAATCTCAGCATCCAAATCCGCTTCTTCGTTATCAAAAAGAATTCGATTCTTTATTTCCGCAAGTTCCAACAAATCCGTCATTCGACTGATCTGGCTTTCTTTCACTTTCCCATTCGCACCAACTTTCGGAAAAACAAAAAACGGCCGATGGTACAGAATACTAAAAACAATACAATGAAACGAATCGCAAAAAACATATTCTGCGTGTCGAATCGCACTAATAAATTCTGCTGGATCTGCATCCCAGAGTTTATAATCTCCAAATTTTAAATCATACAGATCTATTTTTTCATAATCCAAAAATGGGATCGATACAATTTTCAGGTTCTTTTCTCTTGCGATATTTTCTATATATTTTCTCTGCGTGGCTGTTCCTCTTAACATATAGGCAAAAATATATTTTTCATTATAGATTTTGTTTTCAGAGATTGTATCCCAAAAGCCTCTTTCAATAAGCATTGTTGGATCAAGAACAGCTTCACATTTTTTTTCATCAATAATTAGGTTAATTGTTCTTGCTCCAGAGTTCTCACGACAAGACACGGCTTTGAATGTGCTTAAATTTGCTTTGATTTGCTCTTTTTGCTTTTCTGAGACAGTACTGGCTCCAAAACTAGGCGCATACGCAATTTTATTTTTACCCTTTTCCACAAATGGAAGCCAATACATACTATCCGTTGGAACTAAATCCGGATTCCAAATCTGATCGCTCCCACAAATATAGGTATCATAGTATTTATTACTATCCGCAATATCGTGTTCATTATATTGCAGATTTGATACTTTTAGGTTTTCGTCCACAAATTGTTGCATTTTTTTATTTCTTAAACGCAGTCCTTTGAATGCAACTTTCCAAAAAACTCTCTTGCATGTTTCTGCCAATCCAACACTTTTTATCTTGTCAAAAACATTGTCCACCGACGTAGCCTTTTTCCCAAATTGGCAAATGATTTCATACTGTAAATCATTATACTGGTTTAATTTTTGTTGCAATGCAAGTGCCTGTAGAATCGACCCATAATTATTTCTCCACCAGGTAATGATTCCAACTTTCATATCATTATCTCTCCATCAAATTCTCATAATATCCTTCAATTTTCTTTGAAATCTCTGTTATATCGTATTTTGCGCATAGCATTGACTCAGTACGGTTTACTTCCTGCATTTTATTTTTGCAATTCACGATTGCCTTCGCCCAAAGCTGTACACTTTCCTTAGTATCAATCGACAAATATTCAACATTCTGTGTTATCGCTGTTTCCTTTGGGACATTTTCTGAGCACACAACTGGAAGGCCACTCATCTGCGCCTCTATCATTACAATCCCAAACCCTTCAAAATGTGACGGAAATGCAAAAACATCAAACATGGAATAATAATCCTGTGTATTATTTACTGCATCAATCACCGTGACAAAGGGTTCAAGATGTTTATCCTTCACTTCCTTCAAAAAATCATTTTTTGTTTCTCCCGTTCCCACAAAGAAATAGCAGACATTTGGAATCTTTCTGCACACATCTTGAATGGTCTGCAACAAAAAAGCCTGATTTTTTTGGTAATTAAAGTGTCCGATATGCCCTACAATAAATTTATCTGCTAATGAATAGTATTTTCTTAATTTATTTCGTTTCTCCATATTATAAAGAAACTTGCGTTGATCTATTCCATTATAGATCACATGATAATTTTCCTTTCTTTCTATACCTGTACCAAACGTCCACTTTCCCGCTTCCTCTGAACACGCCAAATAAAGATCTGGTATGCTCCCAAACACCCCTATTGATATAATCCTCAGCAGCTTTTTCAGTGCCAGATTTCCTGCTCCAAAAGAATTATTGTGTGTGTGTATAACTACTCTTTTCACCCCTGCACGCTTCGAGACAGCCGCAAAAATCAACCCTATCGCATTGTTCACATGACAATGTACAATATCATATTTATTTTCCTTCAAATAGTTGTGCAGTCCTTTTACACAGTCTTTAAAACTGTATTCTCTGTTCTGATAGAGTGTAGTGAATTTTATTCCTCTTTTTTTCAAATCATCAACTGCAAATTCAGATTCAAGAAATGCCGTACAAATCTCATAAGTACAGGTTCCCTCAAAATGAGTGACAATATCTAACGCTGCATGCTCCATGCCTCCATTGTCCCAGCGAGGCAAAAAGTGAAGAATCTTAATGTTGTTTTCGCTATCCATTCATTCTTCTCCTTTTTTTGCATACTTAAAAATCAATTTCACAATCTTAATGTCATCCACAAAATATCGTTTAAACATTCTCTTTGGTTCCTGCAAAAAACGGTAAAACCATTCCAACCCATGCTCACTCATCCAACGAGGTGCACGTTTTACATTACCCGCAAGAAAGTCAACTGTAGCACCGGCACAAATTGATACCTTGGCATCATATTTTTCGATGTTCTCATATATCCATTTTTCCTGTTTAGGGCAACCAAAACAAGCAATCAGCAGATCTGGATGCATCTCTGAAATCATCTGATTGATTTTATTTAATTCGCCATCGTTTTTTTCAAACTCAAATGGTGGTGCATAGGTTCCAACAATTCTAATATTGGGATGTTTAACTTCAAGTTTCTGTTTGGCCTGTTCTGCAATACCATCCTTACCACCAATAATAAAAATCTTATATCCTTTTTCAGCAGCCACTTCACAAAGCAAGGGGACTAAATCAGAACCAGAGATTTTTTCTTTCAGTGGTTTACCATGTAATTTTGAAATCCAAACTAAAGGTTTACCATCAACTAAAACCATATCTGCATCATCCACAACTTTTTTCAGATATGAATCGTCTTCTATTTTCATCACAACATCGACGTTAATTGCGACCACATACGATTTTTTATTACCTTTAATCATCTGCTCAATATCCGCAATCGTTTCCGTCATTGTTACATTATTTATATATGTATTAAGCAGAGCCTGTTTTTTCATCACATCAGTTCTCCCCAAAAAATTCATCTTCTAGCATCAAACACAAGCAATGGTAAACTGGCAAATGCAATTCCTGAATCATATACGTTTCAGTCTGCGGAACCTTAATACATACATCGCTCATCTGCGTCAACTTACTATCTTTTGCACCGGTCAAACCTATTACTTTCATGCCTTTCGCATGTGCAGTAGTAGCAGCATACAATATATTTTTACTGTTACCACTCGTAGAAATGCCTAAAAACACATCTCCCGCTTTACCATAGCCATTTACTTGCTGTGCAAAACACAGAAGCGGTTCACAATCATTCATGTACGCAGTAGACAATGCAGGATGTCCATCTAATGCAATAGCAGGCAGCGCGCCTTGCAAGCTTTCTGCCAGAACAGTCCCAAGCTCTTCATTTTCACTAATAAGCTTATCTGTGAAATTTTCATTTAGTTTTCTAGGGAGTTTAAAACCTTTCATCAACTCTCCAACAATATGTTCTGCATCCGCAGCTGATCCACCGTTTCCAGCAATCAATAATTTGCCTTCATTCTTATATGACTCGACAAGCAAAAAATATGCTTCTACAATTTCATCTTTGACAGAGTTTAATACTGGGTATCTATTAACAAGCACTTCAATGTGTTTATAAATTTCTGTTTTCATTCTTCCCTCACAACTTCTTAATTATTGCTGGAACACCTACCGCAAGTGAATTTTTAGGTATACTATGTGTAACAACAGCGTTTGCACCAATAATAGAATCATCCCCAATTGTGATATTTCCTAGAATTACGGCACCCGCACCTATCATTACATTATTTCCAATGCGAGGTGCTTCACCCAAGCAACTTGCTTTAGACCATTTGCTTCCGATTGTTACACCCTGAAATATTTTACAATCTTCACCTATAACGGCTTTTGGATGTACCACACAACCAATCCCTCTATGGTAAAAAATTGTCCGATTACCTATTTCGGCATCAATAGATACTGAACAGGCACAAATCAGATGATTTATTAATTCAAGAATCCTTGATATTTTTCGTGGCACCCACCCCATTTTTGAAAGGTGATTTCCAATCCTCCATAATTTATTCATCTATGTTTTCTCCTCAAAACAAAGATTTTGTGAATTCATCCAGAGACTTTATCGTTTCTGTCTGACCATAGTTTTTATCATCATCACTCAAAAGCACCGTCTTGCATCCAGCATTGATACCAGCTATAACATCGTTTTCACCATCACCGATCATCCATGACTGTGACAAATCTATGTTAAACTCTTCTGCCGCTTTCAACAGCATTCCTGGCTTTGGTTTACGACACTTACATTCAATTTTCAGTTCCGGACGCTCCCCTTCATATCCCTTATGAGGGTGATGCGGGCAATAATAAATAGCATCCAAATATGCGCCTTCTTTTCCAAGGAGTGTTTCCATCTTATTATGAATTTCTTCAAGTTCATCAAAAGACACTTCTCCACGGGCAATAACTGGCTGATTTGTCACGACAATAGCTAGATAACCAGATTCATTAATCTTCTGGATTGCCGGTGCAACACCATCAATCAATTCAAAATCATCTATATTTCTAAGAAACCCAACATATTTGTTAATGGTTCCATCCCGGTCAAGGAATAATGCCTTTTGTTTGTTTCTTAGATTCTTTCCAGAGACTCTGCCCTCTTTATAATCCGAACAAACGGAATAATATCGTTCTGGAGTACCCATATCTTTGACATACTCTGGACTGTCATAGCAGAACATCTTTCCTGTTCCTGCTAACGGTTTTAACAACTGACGATCCAAATCAACTTTTACAGGCTTACCATCCTCGCCAATCTTCCCTACCGAATCGGCATCAATACCGGAAATCTCCAGTACTTTAGGATTAATAACATGTAAACCTGCATTCACACGATTTCTGTAGTACTGTGGCCGTGCATCCTCCTTGGCCAACCACTTTTCAACTGCGCCATTTTTATCCGCAACAATTAGTCCGCTATCGTAGGGATGACTATTCGGATGCGTAAAAAGTGTAACCAATCCGTCACGCTTCCGGTGAAAAGCAACAAATCGATTAAAGTCCACATCAAACATCGCATCTGCATTTAAAAGCAAAAAATCAGATGTCAGCTTATCCTTAATTTTAAACAGCGCACCGGCATTGCCGAGTGGCTCTTTTTCAAAATAGTACTCAATATGTACGCCAAACGGCTTTCCTGTTGCTGGAGAGTTTTCAGAACCATCACCAAAGTAATCCATAATGATATTTCCCAGGTGACTTACCGTCATAATAATGTCATCAAATCCCTGATCTTTCAGACATTTGATTTCTCGTTCCAACACCGGAATGCCTTCAATTTTTATCATCGGCTTAGGAATATCACTCGCTACAGAGGAAATACGAGTGCCTTTCCCGCCTGCCATAATCACTACTTTCATGTTTTCAATCCTTCGGTGTATAGTCTTCCGGTGTATAATGGATTACACGTGTTCCACCATCTTCAAATTTGAACGGAATATAGAGTAGGTCGCGCATTGCCAAACGAACTGCATCTTGATGTTCTGGCTGTACATAAAATACAAGGAACCCACCACCACCAGCGCCGAGAAGTTTTCCGCCCAACGCGCCGGCAGCAATACCTTTTGCGTAAAGTTCATCAATGCTATTTGTAGAAACAGCAGATCCCGTCTGACGCTTAAGTTTCCATGTGTGATCCAACAGTCTACCAAAATCGTCAAGATTCTTTTCCTTATCCGTTAAAACTTTCTCTGCATCATCAACCAATGACAGCATTTCTCTTAACTGTGCTGTTTTATCAACCTTATCTGCTGCATTCGCTTTCTGAACCTCAGAAGAAAACCGAGTAAAACCAGTAAAAAACATCATTAAATTTTGATTTAGCTGCTTCTTTCTCTCAGGTGAAATGATCACAGGTAGGACTTCATATCCATCCGCATTAAAGTTGATACGATTAAATCCACCAAATGATGCTGCAATCTGATCCTGCCAGCCACCTGCTTCCTGACACAAATTTCGCTCCAGATAAATTGCTTCATCTGCCAATTTTTTCTTATCAGCATATTTTCCTTTTAGCGCATAAAAGGCATTCAGCATTCCTACTGCAAAAGAACTTGATGTTCCTAACCCAGAACGTGCAGGAAGATCAGCTTCATATGTAAGACGAATTTCGTGCATATCCAGCATCTTCATCGCATTACGAATTGCTGGATGCTGAATGTCATCAATACTTGTCACACGCTCAGTCTTTGAGTAAGACAACTCAGTAGAGTAATCAAAAAAACGAGGCAGGTGTCTTACATTCACATAACAATACTTATCAAATGTGGTAGACAAAACAGAGCCACCATTTTCTCTAAAAAAGCTTTCCATATCTGTTCCGCCACCAAAAAAGGACATACGGAAAGGTGTTTGTGTAATAATCATAGTTTTTCCCACCTTGTTAATCTCTCTGAAAAATATCTCTGGTGTAAACCTTATCCTTCACATCATCTAGGCACTTGTCATAGCGGTTTGCGATGATGGCGTGGCTCATTTCCTTGAACTTAGCCAGATCATTAACCACTACTGATCCAAAGAAAGTTTCACCGTCTTTCAGTGTCGGCTCATAAATCACAACCGTGGCACCCTTTGCCTTGATGCGCTTCATGACACCCTGAATAGAGCTCTGGCGAAAATTATCGCTGTTACTCTTCATGGTCAGACGGTAAACACCAATAGTGACATTTTTCTCCTTGTCTTCATCAAACTCATTTTCTGCATCATAGCCGTAGTAGCCAGCCAGTTTCAGAACACGGTCTGCAATGAAGTCTTTTCTTGTTCTATTACTCTCAACGATTGCTTCAATCAGGTTCTCTGGAACATCAGCATAGTTAGCCAGTAGCTGCTTGGTGTCCTTGGGCAGGCAGTAGCCGCCATAACCAAAGGACGGGTTATTGTAATGGCTACCGATACGCGGATCAAGGCAGACACCATCGATAATCTGCTGGGTATTCAGCCCCTTGCTCTCTGCATAGGTGTCCAGCTCGTTGAAGTAAGCCACGCGCAGGGCCAGATATGTATTGGCGAACAGTTTAACAGCCTCTGCCTCGGTGAAGCCCATGAACAGAGTGTCGATGTTCTCCCTGATAGCACCTTCTTGCAGCAGACCAGCGAACTCGTGTGCCGCCTCTACCAATCGCTCATCGTTCAGATCAGTGCCAACAATGATACGGCTCGGATACAGGTTGTCATATAGAGCCTTGGACTCACGCAAGAACTCCGGGCTGAAGATGATGTTCTTGCTGTTAAACTTCTCACGCACACTTGCGGTATATCCCACAGGAATAGTAGATTTGATGACCATGATGGCGTTCGGATTATATTTCATAACCAGCTTGATCACAACTTCAACTGCAGATGTGTCAAAGTGCTGAGTGTGGCTATCGTAGTTTGTAGGGGTCGCAATTACAACAAAGTCAGCATCAGAGTATGCAGCCTTTGCATCAAGTGTTGCGGTCAAATTCAGTTTCTTCTCTGCAAGGTACTTTTCAATATAATCATCTTGAATTGGGGACTTGTGATTGTTGATCATCTCAACCTTCTCTGGAACAATATCAACTGCAGTTACCTGATGATGCTGAGAAAGCAGTGTGGCAATTGACAAACCCACATAACCAGTGCCCGCAACGGCGATTTTGTAATTCTTCATGTTATTTAACTCCTCCGACCCTCATCGGGCATATCCTCTAATTTGCTATGTACACATCCATATGGATGGTCTTTCTCTCTAATTCCTCTTACCGTTCACACGGCTAAGTGTTTTCTTATGCTGTCGTATCCAATTACCCCGACAATCATATTGCCCTTGTTTTCTACTCCATAAAATATCAGTTAAGTACACTCGTATCTATTCCTCAATAACCGAAGTGCTGTTTTATACAGTCGAACCACGTATACCCTGCGATGATGTTTTTTCTAAGTGTTGGATTGTTGAATCGAAGACTGTCAGTGTATGAATCATGTTAAAACTGTATATATCATTCAAGCCGGTTTTACAACTTCTTCAAAATCGGTAATATCACTTTGTCGGCTTACCTGCCACATGGCGGATAAAGTCGGGTACCCGACCCGCCTGCTAAAATTATGCCTTTCATATGTACCTCCCAAATCATCTTCCTTGTTTAGTAAGAACTGCGATAATTGTTTTAAATATGATTTTCCAATCCACAAGAAAACTGCGTTCACGGATATACTGTATATCCATCTCGACCCATTCATCAAAAGAAATGTCATTTCTGTTTGGCTGAATTTGCCAGTAACACGTAAGACCCGGTGTAATAAACAATCGCTGGGCTTGATAAGCAGAATATTGCTCAACCTCTCTGGGCAAAGCAGGACGAGGTCCCACAATGCTCATATCTCCTTTTAGAATATTAAAAAGCTGTGGAAGCTCATCAATACTTGTTTTTCTTATAAATTTTCCGACTCTTGTAATTCTCGGATCATCGGCAATTTTAAAAACAGGTCCATCCATTTCATTTTCTTCCAGCAGTTCCTTAAGCCTGTCTTCCGCATCAACAACCATTGAGCGAAATTTATACATTTTAAACTCTTTACCGTTTTTTCCCACTCTTATCTGCGAAAAAACAGGACCTCCTTTGGGATCATCAATAATGATAGAAATAACTGTAATCAGCATAACCGGAGAAAGAACAATAATAGCTATCAGAGAGAATAAAATATCCTGAAATCTTCTTAGCCACCGGTAACCGTGTCTTGTTTTTAAGGTTGCATAATAAATATTATTTTCAGGCATAACCTTTTTTTCGAAAATATTGTTTTTTCTTTCATTTGCATATATTCTTTTCGCCAAAACTACACCCCTCTAGCAAAAAAATTAATAGCCGTATTCGCCGTAGTAACCGTATTTGTATCCTCCGCCGTATTTGCGTTTACCGACAGGCTCAACATCATTAAATATAACACCGATAATATTAGCTTCGGAGCGTTTGAGAATATCAATTGTTTTTTTGTAGTCCCTGATGTCGGTAACATTATCTCTGACTATAACAACAACACCGTCAGTTTGCTTTATTATAGGTAAAGCGTCAATTACTACGCCAATTGGCGGAGTATCAAATATAATATAATCATATTGTTTTGAAAGCTCTTTGATTAATTCTTTCATATTGTCACTTGATAAAAGCTCCGACGGGTTCGGAGGAATAGTGCCGCAACAGATAGCGTCAAGATTGTCCAATTTAGAAGTGTAAACTATATCAGATACCTCACATTCAAAATTGAGGTAATTTGTAATTCCCTTGTCAACAGGTATTTCAAGCACCGATTGAATTCGAGGTCTTCTCAAATCACAATCAATAATCAGTACCCTGGTATCAACCTGCTGTGCAAGTGCAATAGCTATATTAACTGCAGTAATAGTCTTTCCTTCGGATTTTGAAGAGCTTGTAATAGACACCATTTTACAGCCTTTTTTTACAATTGAATAAGCAATATTTGTTCTTGCTTTTTTATAAGACTCTTTAATCTGAAATCCGACAGCTTCTGCATTGAGTTTTACATCTTGAAAAGGGCCTCTTTTTGGATATTTTTTCATACTGACTCCCTCTTATCTTTTTTTTTGTTAGATTTATTTACTGCGTCAAATTTTGGAATAGCTGCAAGAATCGGAATATCTCCAATCATAGTCATTTCCTCGTTGTATCTCATCTTCTTATCAAGGAACGCTCTGAGCAATGAAATTCCGACAGATATAACAAGTCCTACTATCATTGCAATTATTACGTTCTTTATTTCATTCGGAGATGAAGGAGCAGTAGGCAGTTGAGCATAATCAACTATCTTTAGCGTTGCTTTGGATTTAAGTCTTGAAATAGCCTCAGGTGCAACCTTTCCAACCGCATCAGCTATAAGCTTTGAATCATTTGGAGAAGAAGTAGTAACCTTAGCATCAAATATCTCTGTCTTTTCGTCACTGCTGAAAGAAACCATTTCGCTAAGCTGTTTAGCGGTATATTTGTTGTTTATATGCTCGGAAAGCTCTGTGTAAAAAGTATTTGTGTTCAGCATTTTAATATATGTAGCAACAAGATTCTGTGCATAGGTTTGCTCAGAAAGTATATTGAGGTTGTTTTTATTTTCATCATCATTTGACGTATCAACATATAACTGAATTGAAGACGTGTATGACTTTGGAATAAAATATCTTGTTATAAAAAAGCTTCCGATAGCACAAATAAGCGTAACTACGATAATAAAAGCTGCATTTTTCTTAATAATATTCCATACATCTGACAATGAAATAACAATTTCATCCTTTTCTTCCATAGGACTACCTCCGTTTTACATATTCATTCGTTTTTTGCATTATTGATTATTATTATAATCCAATATCCAATTTATTTCAACAACAATATTTTATTTTTTTCCACTATTGACAAAGTTTGTGTGACTAATTTATTATTGTACACTCAGATATCAAGAAATTAGTAATTATCACTATAAACACATAAAGGCTTTTTTGAGAGAAAGTAATGTAAGTACAGTTGCCTTGCTTTTTGTTCCTTTTGAATGCGGTGCTTTGTCGGACTTTACTGTCCATATTTCGGCACCGACCTTTGCCTGAGCTGTTTCATCAATATCGCTTAAATCCGTAAACATAAACCGAGCCGAGAACAAACCATATTGAAACAAGCTGTGTTGTAAAGCCTTTGCATAGCAACATAAATATTGCAAAGCCTATCCACACTATCGGCATATGAGGATTTTTGTATTTATATTCCGTTATGCCATTCCGATTTTATGTAAAAAATGCATAAAAACACCGACAAGTATTAGCATAGAACACCATTACTTGTCGGCAATAATTTTAATATCACATTCCTTGTTCAAAAATATAGAGGTACAAATCTTCAAG
>ENA-OZAB01000488-OZAB01000488.1-human-gut-metagenome-genome-assembly--contig:-NODE-488-length-22543-cov-12.928762_pt1 | contig 22543 bp, 25 predicted proteins | sample MGYA00243297_ERZ653491 | MGnify/ENA primary metagenome ERZ653491 (study PRJEB26926, sample SAMN06165154) | human gut metagenome | biome: ENVO:00009003; feature: ENVO:2100002; material: ENVO:00002003... | reverse complement strand
CTATCCTCTTCGTCGGCAGCGTCAGATGTGTATAAGAGACAGTACTATATTAGATATTACCACAACATCCAGACTTTGTCATCTAAAATTTTACAAATTTCATCAAAATAACACTAAACACTCATTTCCAATACTATATCTCTCACTTTTCTTCCAACCATGTTAACCCCAAGATAACATTTCCTCTTCTCAATCCCCCATACCCATCTCCTCCCACATCTTCCTCACCCCTCGATAATCCTCACCCTTCCTCAAAACAAAGGGCTTAATTCCCACTTCAAAAACAACCTTATGCACCAGCTCCTGCATAAAATATCTCTTTTTTCTCCGCACACTCTGATACAATTTCTCCGAATTTTCTTTTATTTTCCTCTTTAATTTATCATCAATTTTTATTCCTTTTTCAAACTCTACATTTAACGCAAGACTTCCACAAATTCTACCCCCGGAATATACAACCAACTTCCTCAATATCTTCACAACATCCTGTTTTCCATAATTTTCTCCAGTCGCTACAATAACAACATATTTACGGACCAGTGCCTGCTCTATGACAAAATGCCCCCTGTCGATAAAGGTTTTCATCAGACCTGACACATTACTCGCATACGTGGGACTTCCTACAATAACTGCATCCACATTTCGCAGCCTTGATGCCAGCGCTTCGGCATCATCCTTTATGATACATCCTCCCTTTTTGTAACACACCTCACAGCCCTTACAATATTCCATTCCCAAATCTGCCAGATGTACGAGGTCGATTTCTACATTCTTGTATGATAAAAGCATCTCACCCATTTTTCTTAGCACTGTACCGGTTGCTCCATTTTTCCTCGGACTTCCATTAATCAGCATAACCTTCATTTTCACATTTCCTCCCCCAATTTTGTGTTCATCCACCTCGTAAACCATGACAGCAGTAAATGTGCGAGTTTAAGATTCAGTCCTACTACTGCAATCCCTATCACGCTATATAAAACTACCATTCCAGCCGAATATTCCAGCAGCCCAATACATTCTTTTATAATCCAGAAGCTTACTGGCAATGCGATGATACTGGTTGCCAGTGCCGGTATATAACTCCGGATTACAATTGACTGTCCGATATGCATAGCCAGATGCACTGCATATGCAATAAACCCTCCCAGCCACAATGCATATCTGCCTGTGACTATTGCTATGATACAAAAAACAATACATAATATCAGCTCTTCATACACTGCTGCTGCCATTCCCTCCGTACTATAATCCCCATAGCTTTTGCTGATTGCCGGAAATCTTTCATCCAGCATAGCCTTATTGCGTTTGTACCACATTCCAAAACCTATAATCTCCTCCATATCGTGAAAGATAAATAATAGTGGAAATAACCAGACATATTTCTCCATTCCTCTTCTTCCTTTCTGACATATTTGTGTCATTTATGATATAATGAAGACAATTTCACTTGCTTGCAAGGATGAAATTGTCGAATACGATTACGAGCTACGCTCATGATATAATATCCACAAACACCCCACAACCCCAGTCAGGCAACTGACACAATTTTATAAAAATGTGTCATGGAGGACATTTACAATGAACAAATCAAACAATCCGAGCGCCATCCGTTCCAAAAATGAAATCACCACCGCACTGTTACACCTGATGGAACAATATCCATACTCGGACATTACCGTAAAACAAATTGTACTGGAAGCAGGAATTGCACATAAGACCTTTTACAGAAATTTTGATAGTAAAAATGATGTATTAGACGCATATATTAACCGCATTATGATTGATTATGTGGAACAATTAAAAAACCTTAAAAACTGCAAAATGCCTGATATCCTTGACGTTATTTTTGCATTTTGCCAGGAATACCAGACATTATTGATTCTGCTTTATAACAATAATCTCTTACACATATTACTAAATAAATGGAATACCTTTATACCGGAGGTTCATGAAGAAATTGTAACCACAGATAAGCCATTTTACCAAAAATACAATACTCTAAATGTATCCTACATTCTTGCTTTTAATATTGGTTCCATCTGGAACATTATCACAAAATGGATTGCCAACGATATGAAGGAAACGCCGGAAGAAATCAAATATACCATTGTTGCATACTTAAAAGATATCGCATTCTTTATATAAAACCAGCAGACCAATCTGTTTTCTTCATGTCTACACCCAATATGCCCGCATAATCGAGTACATTAGAATTAATCGTGTTCCCAGATACACCAGCCATGTCTGCCAGTTGATTTTGTGATAACTTCCGCTCTGCCCGCCCTTTCTTGAGATATTTTTAAATATAAGCTATCTTTTCCAAGTCATCATCGCCTTATAACGTTCCAGATGACACAATCAAATTATAGATGTAACATACAGAACATGCAAATACAAGCATGGTGTAAGCGACTGCTATCAGAAGTTCACTTTTACGTCGAAATTTTCTATATCTTGCCCAAAATGATGTCATACTTGCGCTGAAAACAAGTGCCCCCATGCCCCAATTTGCACCACCACCGACGAATATCTGTACGGCAAAAAAGATTGTCGCAAGTACCGCCATTACTATGACACTTGTACTTGCCTGCTTCACAACCTCTTGCTCATAGATGTCCTTATTCCTATTCTCTGCTCTCCTTTTCTCCAATATCTCTTCCCTGCTCATATAAAAACCTCCTAACAGAATTGCCGAACTTTCTATACCTGCGAAGCTCACCAGCTTTTTTATGATGATAATTGTTTCTCCTCCACATTTTCCTCTCATAAGCACTTCCTGTTGATAAATCACTTCTCCAATATGCTTCATATGGAGTCTCTGGTCTATCCTTACAATACGGACATGTAAGGTCACCACATTTCTCTCCAAGCCATTCATTGCAATCTCTGCATGCCCATGCATCATACCTGTATATCTGAATCGTATTTGTACCATCGCATATAGGACATTTTCTCACACCAATCATACCAATTTGCGACCATTTGTAGTTCCTTTTTCTTTTCCGTAATCTTTTTTCTCTATTGGTCATATAATCACCCAGTTTCCTCACGATATTTTCCCCAGCTGGCAATCAAAGTCAAATCATCAACAGCATCATTAAAACTTAACGTGTGCTCAGTATCATAGTTTTCCTTTATATACTCATTCATACTAGTTTTTCTTCATGATGTTAATTGCGACATTAAATCAAGGGAGACCGTATGATGAATATTATTGTAAACGAGGATAAGATAACATTCAAGGATTTGGAACAAAAAATATTTAAAAAAAGAAAAAAGACAATACAAAGGAATCAACCATAAATAAAGAGAAATTGATGAGGTAAACCATGAAAGCATCAAAACAGTATATATGCGGCACATAAATTTGAACTGCTCTATAATATAAAAAATATAAATAAAGGTTGACTGTAGTAGTACGATATGCTAATGTAATACATATAAAGGATGACAGTAGTCATACAATGATATTGGAGGATAACATGAGAAAAGTTATATTACAGCCCAGCGAAAGGATTTTAATGGAAGAACTCTGGGATGAGAATCCACAAACAATTACACAGCTGTTTCATACATTGAATGAAAAATGCGGTTGGAGCAAAAGTACGGTCAGTACAATGTTGAATCGAATGAGCAAAAAAGGTCTCTTGAGATTTGAGCAGGGAAGAAAAGCAAAGTTGTATTTTCCTGCTGTTGGACAGGAGGCAGTTAATTATGCTGAAACGGAGAGCTTTTTAGACTGGGTATTTAAGGGTTCTGTCAGTATGATGATGAGCACCCTGTTAAAAGAGCGAAAACTAAAACCGGAAGAAATACAGGAACTGTATGACATGTTAAAGGAGGCAGAAAAATAAAATGCTGAACCAGATTATCAGTTCATCTATCATAATATTAGTTGTATTATCGATTCGGGGTTTATGCGGTAAATATATCGGACAAAGATTCAAATATGCTCTATGGCTTATCATTGCAATAAAATTGCTTATCCCATTGCCTTTTGAAAATCCGATAAATGTCATAAACTATTTTCCGTCAGAGAGTAATGCAGTAGTTCGTGTAATAGATAATAACAAGAGCGAAGATATTTCTGCTATGGCAACAGAAAATACGCAACAGGTGCCTTCTGTGAATGAGCGAAACGAGAAAAATTCTCTGGTAAATAATAACCATACTATTGCAAAAACAAAATCCATAAGGGCAAATGTTGACATAAAAAATAGAGCAAGCGTGGTTCAGGTTTTAAAGTGGATTTGGATAATTGGAATGGTCTGCTTCACAGGCTATCTATTGATAGGGAATATTATTTTTTGTGTTAAATTGAGACGGAAACGTAAATGTACCGGAAAATACCGTGATACATTGCCAGTTTATATAACGCCTCTCGTCCATAGCCCTTGTTTATTCGGAATAATAAAACCGGCAATTTATCTTCCAGATAGCTGGGAGATTAGTGAGGAGTACAGAAATTATATCTTTTTACATGAATGGATACATTACCGCCACAAGGATATGGTCTGGTCTCTGATAAGGTCTTTTTGCCTTATCATTTACTGGTTCCATCCCCTTGTGTGGATTTCCTGTATTTTGTCAAAACGGGACTGTGAGACAGCATGTGATGAGGGCGTTATGGCAGAACTTGGTGATGATAAAAAAGCAGATTATTGTCGGATGCTTGTGAATATATGTGCCATGCTTTCTAAAGACGGCAGAAACTATTTATTAATGCAAGAGTTACGAGGAGGACACCGGGAAATGAAGACAAGATTATCATTATTAATAAAAAAATCCTTACCTATGACATGGATGATTATTCTGGTGCTGGGAATATCTGTGGGGGCAGCAGGGTGTACTTTCGGAACCGGAACGGTTACTGATACAGAATCCAACTATGAGAAAAAACAAACGATAAGTATGGATGAACCAGAAGAGACAGCAACATCGATACCTGTTAAAGAAGCAAAGCCGGATTTAACACAAAGTACAGGAGCAGATGGTGCAATGCTGTATTACGCAGATGAAAAACGGATTATTTTCGGTGGGTCTTTCGGACTTTTTATATATGATACTGTAAATCTAAAAATGCTTAGAAGCGTAGATTTGGTTGCAATCGGCTGTTCTTACACACAGGGAGATAAATACTGTGAGATTCAGGTATCAGAGGATGGACAACAGGTCTATTTGCATCCTATGAACGTAACAGATATGTATATTTATGATGTGGAAAAAAACAGTCTGAAAAAAGAAGCCTATGATTTGACAGGCGTCTCTTTGTATTCGGGCATTAAGGAAGGCAACGGTTCGGCAATCTATCAGACCCCCGACGGGGAGGAACAGCTTTTTCTATCCCATTCATGGGCTGAAATAGGACAGCTTGGATATAGTAAATATAGAAGAGGAAAATCCGAACCCGTAAAAAAATTTTTTGTTCCGGATAAATACAATAAGGCTCCGTTGCTAACATCCTCAGATTTGCACGGATTTAAAAAAGCAGAAATGATGTTCCATGGAAAAATGTACGCTTGTAATTCCACGGAATCGTTAGAAGAACTAGAAAGGATAATCAGTACAACTAACGATATAACAGAGCCCGGATGTCCTTTTGAAGACGCATTGTACCTTACAAAAGAGGATGGCAGTGTGGGCGTAATTTATCCAGCGACGGACAGTTGTAATGCCATCCTGACAGCAGACGGGTATGTTGAATTTGGTAATTCTGACAACAGTCAATTGTGGAATATATTAGGATGGAACCCTGAGGATTTGTGGTAGTTTTTTATCCACCATACACACCCCAGAAAGCCTGACAGGTTCTCGCCATTCCCTCCTCTAAGTTGATGTATTCCATACCAAGCTCTGCCTTGCTTTTCTCATTACTGCACAGCTCCGTCTCTGCCTCTGTCACCGGAAAGGAAAGGGGCAGTCCCTGTTGTTCCGCTTCCTGCATCGTCATAAGGAGCTCCCGGATTGGCGTTTCTTTCCTGTCTTTTTTGATTTTCCCGGCACCCTTTAACAATGCATCTGCCAGCATATCATAGGTAACCACCTCATCCCCGCAGAGATTATAGCTTTGCCCGAAAGCCTTGTCATTTCCCATGCATTTGATAACCGCCTGCGCAGCATCCTTTACATAAATAAGCTGGAATCTGCCATCTGCATCGGTAATCCTCGGAAGGAGTCCCTGCTGTACCATCAGCTGGATAAATACAGACTCCCTCGGTGCATAATTAAATGGTCCATAGAGGATAGCCGGACGCAGAATCGTATAAGGAATGTCTCTTTGCCCACACACCTGTGCAAGCTCCCGCTCTAAAGCTACTTTTCCCATAATATATTCCCCTGCTTCTCCCGGAAATCTGCGTGTTTCCAAAGGGGTACTCTCGTCTTTATAACCGGATAATCCTCTCTGGTAAACATCTACTGTACTGATAAAAATGTAATGTCCAATGCGGCCTGCTATATGCTCTAATACATTTGCCACGTCTCCCTCGTTATAACCGCAAAAATCCACTAACACATCATAATCCGTTGTCACCGCCTGCCACAGTGAGGCGTCCCCCCTGTTCCCTGTGACCTGCGTAACACCAAAGCTCTCCATGCTGTAGGTGCCCCGGTTTACTACAGTAACATCATGCTCTTTTGCAGCCTCCATAACAAATACACGTCCGTAAAAATAACTACCCCCGATTACTAAAATTTTCATGCTGATGCTCCTTTACAACAAACTCATGCCTCGCATTTTTCAAATGTTCATATTATTTTTATATATCCTTAGTAAAAATGAGAGAAACTCTCTTTTTCTTAATCCCAAATATCAACCTATGCTTAGTATATCAAAAACATGAAAAATAGCAATCGCCAGACATATTAAAAAAGAATTTGCAAGGGTACCGCCATATCCATCGCTGTGAACCCACACTTCTCGTAAAACTCCACATTTTTTTGTTCTTCACTAATCACAATCCGATACAGATAATTTTTATAATGCTCCTTCACCATCTGAAGTAATTTTCTTCCTATTCCCTGCTTCTGGTACTCTGGTTTTATCAGTAAATAATGGATATATGCTATTAACTCCCCATCATCCAGAGCATCTGCCAGACCAATCAGTGAGTTCCCCTTCCATGCACTGACTACAATTCCTGTATTCCGAAATGCTTTTACCATCCGGTCAGTATAATCAGCAGACAGCCAGTTCACTGAAGCAAACAATTCCTTTAACTGCTCTTCCCCAAAATCTCTTTGGACAGAATAACGGATGCCCGTAAGATTCAGCTCCATACATAAAGATTCCTCTATACCTGCATACACACCATAATTGGGAATTCTATGAAATCCAAAATCTGTGTACAGCCTGACGGATTCCTTTAAAAATTCACCTGTTTCCAGCAAAAGCTTATCATATTCATTTTCTGCTGCATAAGCTATCAGCCGCCTCATGATACCAGATGCCACCCCATTTTTTCTATATCCTTCACGGACAAATACCCTTTTTACTTCTATTTCCTTTTCAGAATATTTCCGCAAGGCTGCACATCCTGCTGGTACATCTCCCGCATATGCAATTATTATATAATCCAACGTATTGAGATGATTAAATTCCCTGTATTTCTCCCTTTTTTCTGCTCCTCCGATGGCTCTATCCAGGTATACCTCCATTTCATTGCTCAAAGCAACAAAATCATTACAATCAAAACCTGCTTCCACATATCTTATATGCTCCATTTTCATACTCCCTTCCATATCTATCTGTACTTAGACAATTGCTAAACTCCCTATTTTCAAAAGACCTTTTGTTGCCATGATTATAACAACATGTTATTATATTTGTAAAACAGATTATTCAAATTACTATAATCTGTTTTTTCGATTATTATTAAGGAGTAAACATTATGGATACACAGACATTAAAAACCTTTCTTTTGCTGGCTAAATTAAAAAATTTTACGAAAACAGCAAAACAATTGTATATTGCACAGTCAACTGTTACCAACCGGATTTCAGAGCTGGAAGCCGAATTAGGAAAAGCCTTATTTATCAGAGACAAACGGAATGTATCTTTAACAGCAGAAGGATTTGTTTTTGAGAAATATGCCAAAAGAATAATCTCTTTGGAAGATTGCGCTTTCCAGGATATTAATTCTATAAAGAGGTATTCCGATACTGTGCATATCGGAACCACCAATACAATATACGAATGCCATCTCTATCCCCAAATCAGGAGCTGGCTTGAAAGCCATCCGGACAGTGCGCTGAAGGTCACAATCGGACATTCCACAGAGCTGCTGCAGGCAGTCCAAGATGGTATTATGGATATCGTATACAGCTATAGACCTCTCTATAAAAAGGGTTTTTCCTGTGATATTTTCGCTATAGATGAATTGATTCTTGTAACGAGAACCGTTGACAATCCCTATAAAAAGGGAATACATAAAAATGAACTGGCAAAATCCAAATATCTTTTCTGTAATTTTGCATTGCAGGAAGTTGGCAGCTTTATCCGGGAATTATTCCCGGCGCATTATTCCTTCCAGTTTGAAATAGATAACAGCACAAAGCTGATTCCCTATCTGCTAGATTTAGGAGGCATCAGCTTTCTTCCAGAGAGCCTTGCCCTGCCATACTTAAAGGACGGCTCTCTGTCAAAAATTTCACTGCTGGATTTTGAAGCGCCTAAAATCAACTGTTATAAAATTGAAAAGGTATAGGCTCTTTTATAGGATTTAATCCGTTTTTCTATTTTTTCAATTACTCCAGCTGGTTATTTCTGTCCCCAGCCCTGTTCCTACTGGATTGCTTTTGCCCATGCCTTAATCTCTTCTTCCGGCGTACGCAGGCTATTGCTGGAAAATTTAATATTGATTCCCTTTTTCACGTCCGCTCCCACGCACTCTTTCTCGAAATCCTTAAAGGTATGCCCAATCCAGCCGCCATTTGTAGCAAATGGATATACGGTTTTACCGGAAAAATCAGATTTATGTAAGAATGTTCGCATTGCCGGAGCAAAGGTATACCACCATACAGGTGTCCCCAAGACAACTGTGTCATATGCGGATAAATCCACATCCAGCGGCTTAAGCTCCGGCATAAATCCGCTGTCCACCTCCTGTTTTCCCTGTTCCACCACTGCATTATAGTCTCCCGTATACGGTTTTACCGTTTCAATTTCTGCAATATCGCCACCTGTTACACTTTGAATCATTTCTGCAATTCCTCTGGTGTTGCCACCATAAGAATAATATAAAATCAATGTTTTCATAATCTGCTCCTTTCCTATTTCTCACATGCTCTGCTTCAAAATCGTCTCAATATCCTCAGGGGTCAGAACTTTATAGCCGCCATCCATAATCAGGGTAGACTTCACAATTCCCGGAATCATTTCCTCTGTCACCCCAAGCTCACCCAGCTTCATGACCACATCGATTTCCTTCATGTACGCTTCCATGGCATCCAGACCTTCCTTCGCCGTCTGCTCATCGGATTTTCCTTCCGGATTTATATTCCATACATTCACAGCATACCGCTTGAATTTTGGCAGTCCGTCATTCATTATATAGCGGTAGTACGGTATGGACACTGCCGATAACGTCATTCCATGGGTGGCATCTGTATAGGCGCCCACTGCCTGCCCAATCATATGCACCATCCAGTCTGTGGATTTTCCCTGTGCCACCAGCGTATTTAATGCCCAGGTGGCTATCCACATAATATTGCTACGGGCTTCGTAATCCTCCGGATTCTTCACCGCAATTCTCGTGCTGTGAATCAAAGACCGCAAAAGTCCTTCCATAATATAATCCGAGGTATTATCGTCCTCCCCAGAAAAATACTGCTCTAAAATATGGCTCATGATGTCAAAGAAGCCTGCTGTCATCTGATATTTCGGAAGGGTATACGTAAACTTCGGATTCAGAATAGAAAACTTCGGAAATACATTTTCTCCGAATACATGACCTATTTTCAGCTTTGTCTCATGATTTGTGATGACGGCTCCGCCATTCATTTCCGAGCCGGTTCCCACCATGGTCAGTATACAGCCAACCGGAATAATCCGGGTATCTGCATCCACATCCTCAAATTTCAGATAATATTTCTCCCATGGCTCTTCCTTGCAATGGGCGGAAACCGACACTGCCTTTGCATAATCACAGCAGGAGCCGCCGCCAACTGCCAAAATCAAATCCACATCATTTTCCTTTGCGATTCTGCAGCCCTCATGGAGCTTCTCCACCGTAGGGTTTGGCATAACTCCTGCATCCTCCACAATATTTTTACCCTCTGCCTTTAAAATCTCTACGACCTGCTGATAGATACCATTCTTCTTAATGGAACCGCCGCCATAAACCAGCATGACATTCTTTCCATACTTAGAAAGCTCCTGCTTGAGATTTGAAAGAGAATCCTCTCCAAAATATAATTTTGTGGGATTTACATAGCTGAAATTACCTAACATAATATTACCTCCTGTTATTACTTGACTTTTTTCTGTTTTGTGAATACAATATATTTGCAAGTTCATTGAGATTATACAACTTAAAGTTAACTTTAAGTCAAGAGTATTTTAATAAAAATTTTTAAATATGCTTGGCAACTAAAATAGAATGGAGAATTATTATGTTATATACAGTAGGAGAAATGGCGAAAAAATTAAATGTGGCTCCTTCCACCCTTCGTTACTACGACAAGGAAGGGCTCCTGCCCTTTGTGGAGCGTTCTGACGGTGGAATCCGCATGTTTAAGGATGAGGATTTTGAATGGCTGCACATTATTGAATGCCTGAAAAAGACAGGTATGTCCATTAAAGATATTAAGACCTTTATTGACTGGTGCATGGAGGGTGACTCTACCATCGAACAGCGGCTCCAGTTAATCGACCGGCAAAGAGAAGCCGTACTGAATCAGATTGCACAAATGCAGGAAACCTTAAAGACACTGAATTATAAGCATTGGTATTATGAAACGGCAAAGGCTGCCGGAACCTGCAAAATACATGAGACAATGAAGCCGGAAGACATTCCGGAAGAATTCCGGTAAGAATAACAGGGGATGAAACATTTATTTCATCCCCTGTTATCTTTCTAGCCTTCTGTTTCTTCAATCAGCATGGCTCTTAAAATGCCGGGACATTCATATTCCCGCTTTCCGGCGCCAAGACCTGTCTTTTTAATGGTAAATTTCAGTGGCAAACGACCTGCGGTTCTGATTGCCGCCACAACTGCCGCCCCGGTGGGCGTTACCAGCTCACCGGTAATGTCTGTAATCTGAACCGGAAGACGGTATGCCTGCAGGATATTGATAACTGCCGGTACAGGAACCGGCAAAATGCCGTGCTGGCACCGTACTGTCCCTTTTCCTTCCCGCAATTCCGGGACAATTACATTTTTTATGTTAAGATTATCCAGGCACACTGCCACTGCCACGATATCCACGATGGAGTCAACTGCCCCCACCTCATGAAAATGCACCTCCTCCACCGGTACGCGGTGTGCCTTGGACTCCGCCTCTGCCAGTATGGAAAAAATCTTGAGTGCAAGGCTGCGCGCCCCTTCTGTCATATTTCCCGCTTCAATGATTTCCCGTATTTCCTTCATCCCTCTGTGCACATGACTATGGGTATGGTGGTGTTCATGTTCATGGGTATGGGAATCTGTATGAATCTGTACAGTTTCATGGGAATGCCCATGAGTATGGCTGTGTATAAACTGTCCACTATGGGAATGCGCTTCCTCCCGGGCATCATGGGCATGCTCCTTATGATGCATATGTCCATACAGATATTCCATATCGTGGTCATGGTTATCACTGTCTTCCAGAATAACATTGAAATCACAGGCATCAATCCCGGACTTCATAACCCTGTTTATTTCTATCCGGAAGCCTTCTAACGGAAGACTGTCTAACACCTGGCGCAATACAGCTTCATCAGCCCCTAAATCCAGCAAGGCAGCCACCGTCATATCTCCACTGATACCGGAGTAACACTCCAGATATAATGTCTGTTCCATTTTCCGTCTCCTTCTCTTATATCCCTTTGCAGTAATCAGATACCTGCATATTTTTTTAATTCATATGTATGTCCATACTGCCGGAACGGAATCCTTCTAAATCCATGGTAATATACTGCCAGCCCAAAGCTTTCAGGTAATTTATGATACCCTTTTTGTTTTCAAGCAGTTTTTCCATATCCTTTTCATCCACTTCAAGCCGGGCAATATCTCCATGTGCCCTCAGTCTGACATTGTAAAATCCCATGGAATGAAGGAATTGTTCCCCCTGTTCCACCCTTATCAGCTTTTCTTTTTCCAGAGCTTCTCCATACGGAAACCGGGTTGCCAGACATGGGGCAGAAGGCCGGTCTGCTGTTGAAATTCCATACTCCTTTGCCAGTCTTCTGACTTCTTCTTTGGTAAATCCGGCTTCTCTTAAGGGGCTTTTTATCCCCAGCTCCTCCACTGCCTTAATCCCCGGACGGTATGCCAGCATATCATCTGCATTGGTTCCCTCTAATACCGTGAAAGCCTCCAGTTCTTCCGCCTTTTCCTTTATCCTTCCAAACAGGTATTTCTTACAGCGGTAGCACCGGTCTATCGGATTATTACGGATTCCTGCCTGCTCTAATTCCCGCAGCTTTAAAACAATATGGACGGCACCAAGCTCCTCTGCAATCTGCTTTGCAATCTGTATATCCTGTAACGCATGCAATTCTGTATCTGCCGTGACAGCATACACCTTTATTTCCTGTCCGCCTGCATACATAACTGCCATTTTCAACAGAAGGCTGCTGTCCACGCCCCCTGAAAAAGCGACCATTACATTATCCTTTGCATAGATCTGCATAAGCTGCTGCAGCATGGTACATTTTTCTGAATATGAATCTCCAATCATTTTCTGTCTCCTTGTGCCAGCCGGTTAATCTGCGTTGCCATATACCCTGCGCCATAGCCGTTATCAATATTTACAACCGCTATGCCATTGGCACAGGAATTAACCATGGTTAATAATGCGGAAAGTCCATTCAGGCTGGCGCCATATCCCACAGAGGTAGGCACCGCAATCACCGGATTTCTGACAAGCCCGCCGATGACGCTTGCCAGTGCCCCCTCCATCCCTGCCACTGCTACCACACAATTGGCATTCTGAAGCTTTTCTGATTGGGAAAGCAGTCTGTGTATTCCACACACGCCCACATCATAAATGCGCTCCACCCTGGTTCCAAAAAATTCTGCCGTCTGTGCGGCCTCCTCTGCAACCGGAATGTCTGCTGTTCCTGCGGTACAAACTGCAATATTCCCGATATGCTGTTTATCTGCCTTTTCAATTTTTAAAATATGGGAAAGCGAATCAAAGATAAGTCCGTTAAAGTGTGGTTTCAAAGCATCATACTGTTCCTTTGACGCTCTGGTTCCAAGAACCTCTCCCTCATCCCGATAAATCCGCTCATAAATGTGCTGCAGCTGTTCCACGGTCTTCCCGCTGCAATACACAACCTCAGCAAAGCCTGTCCTATGCCTGCGGTCTAAATCCAGCTTGGCATACCCCATTTCCTGATAACCGGAAATCTGTTTTTTAGCTTCCTCTGTTGACATTTTTCCCATGCGGACTTCTTCCAAAATCTCATCTATTGTCATGCATCCAACACCTCACCGTTCAAATGGCTTATTTCTTCTGTCTGAACAATACCGCCTTCACAACACCCTTGGGGTCCTTTACAAGCAGAATAACAATCCAGATTACCAGACCAAACGCCACCACGGAAAAGCCAAGAAATGCATCATTCAGCATATCTGCCGGTGCCGGTGTAAAAAATTCCGACTTCAGCTGCCCATATTCAAAAACAGCGTCTACCATCCACATCAGGGATGCTCCCCAATACATGAGGCACAATGTACCGATTTGTAAATCGTCTGCCGGTGCTTTTTTATACCAGATTGCCGTACTAAGCACGGCTGCAAAAACTGTTATCAATAATGTCATTATGTATCTCTCCTATTTCTTTATAGGCTGCACGGCTTTTTCGGCACTCTTTTCCATTGTCTTGGTCACAAGCACCATAATACCCCATACAACCGTTACCAGCGCTGCCATTGAAACGCCCACTGTTGACATTTCATGCAGCATCGCCGTGGCTTCCTCTGCATTTTCCATTGCTGTCAGGAATGGGAACCAGGGTACCACTTCACCATGCCATACATGCTCAAATGCAAGCAAAGCAGAGCCACCCCATAACATCTTATTCAGCCATGATAATTTCCTTGAAAATGGAAGCTTTGTCTTTACCACTGCTTCTGCTGTATCAAGCTTCAACGCTTCCTCTTTTTCTTTTGCCTGAAAAGCTTTCTCCATAACAGTTGTAACAATTGCCTCCGCTGCCGGTACTATAAAACATGCCATAATACACATCCTCCTTTATGTTACATTTGATAGATATTATATCATTAAAGCTCACTTTCATGTCAACCCTTGTACACTATTTTCTCTAATATTACGGAAATTCGGTTTTGTTATATATTTATCATATATCAGTAATACAAAATATATATTTTACATATTACCAGCTTGCACCTATAATAATATAAGTATTGTTTTATAAACATTGCTATAATACCAGCTGCTTTATATCTGGCTGCAAGTAATATGATAACTACTTAAAAAGGTGGAACTAAGATGAAACAGGAAAAACAAATGTCAGACTCCATAAGATTAGGCATATTGCTGGCACTGTCCGGCGGTTTTATGGATGCCTATTCCTATCTGTGCAGAAACCATGTATTCGCAAACGCCCAGACCGGAAATATTCTTCTGTTCGGAGTAAACCTGTCACAGCAAAATTACAAAGCAGCGCTTCAGTATCTCTGCCCCATCCTTTCTTTTACAATCGGGATTATCCTTTCGGATTTGATTCGGCATAGCTGGAAAGAAATCAGCCTGTTGCACTGGCGGCAGATTTCCGTACTGATAGAAGCGGTTATTTTATTATGGGTTGGTTTTATTCCGGCAGGATATAATCTGCTCGCCAACAGTCTGACTTCCCTTTCCTGCGGAATCCAGGTGGAAAGCTTCCGGAAAATCCATGGCAATGGAATTGCCACAACAATGTGTATCGGCAACCTGCGAAGCGGCACTGAAAACCTCTGCAATTATTTCTTTGAAAAGAAAAAAGAAGATTTGAAAAAAGGGCTGTTATATTATGGAATCATTCTATGCTTCATTTCAGGAGCGGTGGTCGGCAGTACTGCAATCGGATATCTTCATGAAAAAGCAATCATGATTTGCTCTGTCATTTTGTTTATCACCTTTTTATTGATGTTCATAAACAACAGGAAATATAAAATATGGGGCAGTTCGTACTGAACTGCCCCTGGGCTTCTATTCTGTTGCCACCTTTTCCAAAACAAAATCAGATAGAGTAATCGTTGAAGCCGGAGTGTCAATTTCTGTAACATTGTCCGCCTCAAATATCTGTCCCATAGATACTACCATTGTGGTAGCAGCGTCTGTATCCGCTTCCATGGTAAATTCTATCACCACATCTTTTTCTACATCTTTCTCCAGTGCGATATCCGCACCACCATACCATGCATAGGTTGAACTCAGCATTGCCAGTTTAATGGTTCTCGCCTCCGTAGAACATGCCTTAAAGCTTATTTTATACTTGCAGCCCTTTTCCAGCATAATATCGTTCTGCTTTAACTGTACATTCCAATCTGCCGTTCCCACATTTGTAATGTCATAAACCGCTTTATTGTCATCGAAGGAAACGGAAGCCTCTCCCGGAGAAGTTACAGCATTCTCCCAGCTTGTACTACCATCTGAAAAATCTCCATTCTTCAGAATATTCTCTCCCGGCTCTACTTCCGGTATCTCTGGTGCTTCTACCTTTTCTAAAACGATGTCATCCACACACACTCTATGCTGTGTTGTGATTCTCTCATCAATTTTTCCGAGACAGATGCTTAAAAATGCCTGCGTATCCGTTTCTGCTGTCATCTGGAATGTTTTTTCATAGGTCTGATAGTCCGTATCCAGTGTCACCGTATTTTCACCTGAATATACCGCATAATTCTTAGCCTCTGTTCCCTGCATAATCACCCGGATTTTCCGTGGAAGGGAGGACTTCGCCTTGAAGCTTAATTTATACCACTGTCCCTTTTCCAGTTCCACATTATTCTGCTTTAACTGAATCTTCCAATCCTGGTCTCCGGTATCTTTAATTGTAAAATCCGCTGCGTTGTCTTCGCTGAGACTATCCACAACATTCGCTGCATCAGCAGAGGAATCCACATACCATTCATATCCTGCAAAGCCTGCATTAAAGGAGCCGTTCTTAATCAAAGCATCTTCTACAAGCCTTACATTGTCAAGATAAACCGTACCTTTTTCTCCCATATAAAATACAATATTCTTGTCTGTTAATCCTTCAGCTGTTGTAATCTTAAAGCTATATGAGTTGCTCTCTTCTGTAAGATTTGCAGTCAGCTCCTGTCCTGCAACAACAATCTTCATATCCCTTGCTGAATCTGCCTGTGCATCAAAGCTCAGGGCATATGTTCCGCCGCCTTCAATTGCCAAATCAGATTGTGCTACTAATACATCACCAGCCTCAGTTCCATCCTTGTCAACAGTAACCTTTAACTTGCGGTCTGTATTTGCATTGGTTACGGAAACAGATGCATCCGCATTGTTGGTAATTTCCCAATATCCAAGACGTCCTTCACCCTCCTGGAAGCTTCCGTTATATACATAGTTTCCATCCGCCAAAATGGTCTTTTCTTCCTTCTCATCCGGATTTGCTTCCTGTGTCTTTTTAATGGATACATTACTGATGTAAATATTCTCTGTAGAACCGGCTGCTCCCATATTAAATTCCAAACGTCCATTGGCATCCGAATCACTTGTCATCTTAAACTCATAAGAATAGGTCTGATTCTCTGTTGTCAAGTCTACTGTTTTTGCAGTCATGTATTCTGAATACCCGTGGTCTGGAGCTTTTATGGCAGTCTTCATTGTTCTTGCTGCTGTAGCTCTTGCATCAAAGCTTACCGTATATGTAGCTCCCTTTTCAAACGGAATCCCCGCCTGCACCAGCTGCACACTGTAATCCACTGTACCGGCATTGGAAGTTGTCACCTTAATGCTATTATTTTCAATAGCAGCCTCAGCCTCGCCCTCCAAAGCGGTCATAAATTTCCAGTCCTCATCATCCGTTAAGCTTTCTGCTGTTGCGAAATCACCGTTATTCACATAGTTACCATTTTCGTCCGGGTCTCTTAACACTACTTCCTTTTCAGGCTTTGATACATTCTCATCGTAGCTATCCTTCTGATATGCCTTTACATAGTCAATTACAAATGCTGCATTCTCAAAATCCGTACTGTCATTCGGATTGCCAACCCAGCTTCCGCCTACTGCAAGGTTTAATATCATGTAGAACGGCTGGTCAAACGGTGCCGGATAACTAACTGTTCCCTGTCCTGCAGTGGTTGAGTACCAGTCACTCTCCTCATGGTAGAGTATTCCGTCTACATACCATCTAATCTTACCAGGCTCCCATTCGCAGGAAAAAACATGATAACTGTCCGTGTAATTTCCCTGATTTAACACATGTGTTCCCTGGCTTTCACTGTGGGGATTACCATAATGGATTGTTCCGTAAGCCTTGTTGTTTTCCTGACCCATTACCTCCATAATATCAATCTCACCACATCTTGGCCACTGTCCATAAAGATTCTCATTTGTCGGCATCATCCAGAATGCAGGTAAATATCCCTGTCCCTCCGGAACCTTCGCTCTTACCTCAAATAAACCATAAGTAAAATCCTGCTTATTCTGGGTATTTACTCTTCCGGAAGTATACGACACATTTCCTTCATCATCTACTGTCTTAACCGGCTTAATAATCAGATTGCCGTCTTTAACATAAATATTCTCATCCGAATCAACATACTCCTGTAATTCGCTGTTTACCCATCCCGGCTCATGGGTTTCTACATTCCAATTATCCCTGTTTAAAGCAGTTCCATCAAAATCATCCATCCACTTAAGCTCGTAACCGCTATAGGACAAATCCTTTTTCTCCTCTGTTGTATCTTTGTCCGGTTTTTTATCTTCTGTTGTAGTTTTGTCAGGCTTCTTATCTTCCGTTGTAGAAGTATCCTGTTTTTTCTCTGTTGTCGGCTCTTCGGTTGTCTTTTTCTGCACCGTCACATTGCAAACAGCTTTCTTTCCGCTTCCGTCTGTTGCCTTAACTGTAATCTTTGCTTTGCCCTCTGCCAGACAGGTAACAACACCTTTGCTGCTAACCTTTGCAACTGCCGTATTGCTGCTGCTATATTTCAGCTTTTTCACACTCGGTTTTTTAGGAGATATTGTAGCCTTTAATTTTATCGTATCCCCAACATAAGCCTTTGCACTCTTCTTATTAAGGGTAACCTTTTTAACCGGTGTACCTACAATAACTTTGATTGTCACCTTCTTTTTCTTGTTGGCTGCACTTTTCACTGTAATTTTAGCTGTTCCCTTTTTTACAGCCTTAATCTTACCTGTTTTACTTACTGTTGCAACCTTTTTGTTAGAAGATGAATAGGTTACTTTTTTGCTTACCTTACCACTTACTTTTACCTTGGTCTTAAGCTTAAATGTTTTTTTAGGCTTCAATACCAATGTCTTTGTCTCCAGATTTGTAATACTGATTGACTTTACAGCCTTTTTCTTTGAGGCAGCCTGGGAATCAATGGATATGGTTCCCATAACCAGCACCACTGCCATCATAAATGCGATTATTTTTTTCATTACATTTCCCATATATGTTCAGTCCTTTCTACTACATTATATTTAAGGTTAACGTACCCTGCAGCCATGTCTTTTTATTGCTCCTGTGTCCATGATGAAATTATATTGTCACGAATCGAGTCATAATGCTCACTGAGCAAGCCAAAATCCTTCTCTTTATAATTCCATATGGCTCCGCCTATATCATTTTCCTTAAACACTTGATTCACATCCGCAAACCATCTTACTGTGTCCTCTGCAGGAGCCCTGTCTATCACTCCAAATTCTCCGCAATACAAGCCCACACCTGCCCGCTTTGCAGCCTCAACGGCGTCATTGACCATTTCACCAATAAATTCTTTTCCCATGGTTTCAGATTTTGCATTAATTACAATCTCTCCCTGATATCCTAAAACCTCTGACCGGGTCTGATAGTAGGACATGGATTCCGGATAAAAAATATCCTTTTCAGAATCCATATTTGCTACCCATGGTGCCTTCTGATGCGTAAAAAGCAGCGGCTCATAAAAATGAAAGGTGAAAATGATATTATCATCCTGGGGAGTCTCCAGCAATTTCAGCGTTCTGGCGCTGTTCCACTGAATGCCGCCATAGATTATTGGCGTAGTTGCTGCCACCTCACGGATTGCCGTTACCGTCTTATGTATTAACCGGTTCCATGCATCCGCATTTTCCTTTTCCACAACCTCATTTAACAATTCAAACGCCACATTGTCATAGGAACCATAGGCACTGGCAATAGTAATCCATAGCCGGATAAACCTCTCCTGAAGCGCATCATCTGAAAACAAATTATTTTTCTTTCCATTGCCCGCATCATTGAAATCATACCCATATGCCTTGTGCAAATCCAATACCGTTCCCAGATTATATTGTTCACACCATTCCAGCAGCCGCTCTACATATCCATATCCCTCCTTTTTCTTATTTCCCTTCTCATCCTCAAGCACCTCATAGTCAATCGGTATACGGATGTGGTCAAATCCCCACTCTGCAATCTGCTTTATATCGTCCTCACCTATGAAATGTTCATAATGCTGTGTCTCATGATTACATTGTGAGAGATAACCTCCTAAATTAATACCATTTTTAAGCTTCATACATCCTCCTTTCCGAAATTATCACTGCGCTTTATATTTTGTTTGTGATTATATATTTAACACAGAATCTTCACAGAATATATCATTTTTATTTCTTTTTTATAAAAATAATGATATAATAGGAATAGGTGTAAACACAAAAATATATTACTATCACAAACCTGATTCAGATTGGATAATCAAAACGATTGCGTAAAGAAAGCAGGAAATAACATGAATATAAAAAAAGAATTGTTTTATAGAGAATTTATTCAGAGAGAAAATAATATCCTTCGTGCACCTTATAATCCGGAGCTGGAATTCTACTCTATTATCAAATCCGGAAATATTGCAAAGGTCCGCTCCCTTTGCCAGGAAAGACTGCTTGATAAGCCCGGACTTGGCACTTTATCCGAGAACCCTCTCCAGAATATGAAATATCATTTTGTTATTACAACTGCCTTAGTTGCCAGATATTGTATTGAAGGTGGAATGGAATTATCCACCGCCTATGGTTTAAGTGATTTTTATATACAGAAAGCAGACCAGTGCAGAACACCGGAGGAAGTATCTGACCTGCACCCGGTTATGTGCGAGGATTACACCAGAAGAATGAAAAATCTGAGAAAGCAAAAAATCTGTTCCAAGCATATTGCGGATTGTGTTGATTATATTTACGAGCATTTGCATACCAGAATCACCATAAATGACTTGTCTGAATATGTGCATTTAAACCCTTCCTATTTATCCCGCCTTTTCAAAAAGGAAACCGGTACTACAGTCAGTGCCTATATTCAGAACAAAAAAATTGAAACTGCACAGAATATGCTTGTCTATTCGGATTATACACTTTCACAGATTTCTTCTACCCTGGCTTTCCCAAGCCAAAGCTATTTTACAGAGATTTTTCATAAAAGAACCGGTATGACACCGACAAAATACCGAGCTCTCTATTTCAGAAGCACGGAAATAAAGCATTAACCGGAACATCCATATGTGTCCTTACCATTCAAAGGCTTTCTTTATGCTGTCATAATGTAAAAATATTCCCTGCTGTGCAAACTCCTCAATCTGCTCGGCTGTTGCCAGCATAAAGCCATCGGTTTCCTCTTCCTGGGGCTTTACATCTGTCTCGTCAAAATCCATAACAAACCGGTAGATATCCACAAAATAGTTATCACCCTCACCCGGATTTTCCCTCTGGTAAGAAAATAAATATCCACCCTCTGCATTCGACACATCAAGTCCGGTTTCTTCCTTTACCTCTCTTACAACCGCATCCCTGGAATCCTCTCCTGCCTGTACTGCACCACCTGACACCTCCCACCAGCCGGGAGCCCATGCCTTTGACATGACACGCTTTGTAATTAAGAATCTGCCATCCGGTCTTGCGACAACGCCCAGGACAGTCAGATGATATTCTCCATCCTTCAGGCACCAGTCATTGCGTTTCATGGTGCGCCCGGTACGCTGCTTATTGCTATCGTAAATATCCCATAATTCCATGATTTTATCCTCTTTTCTTATGTTTCATTCCCATTATCTGCTGTCTCTTTCCATTTCCAGCCAGACAAACACTCTTTGCATTTTAACGCATTTTTTTCACAGACACAACCCCGAAAAGTAAGCGCTGCGTGAAGCCTCTTTGCAATTCTTACAATGGCAACGTCATCTGTCCACTGCAAAAGGACACCTGCTTTACCTCCTTTATGACATCCTCCTCCAATAATTCCCCCACCAGGAGCGGCGATTGGGGATTGTGAAACCGCATATTCTGTTCCACTGTTTTCCTGTTATAATTGGCATAGCAGTAAAGGCATCCGTGTCCACAGGTGTTATACATACCAATATCATTCCCCAGCAGACAATTGCATTCCTCCCTTGCAGGCTTTTTTATTTTCGCCAGGTCAAGGGACGCGCCAGTTGCCTTTTCCAAAACCTGCTTTGTCATACAGCCGGAAACATCCACACCATATTCCTCTAAAAATGCCCCCTCACAGCAGGAACGGATGGTAATTCCATACTTCCTTCCGATTTCCACGAACTCCCTGGCAATTGTAATCTGGTCAGCCCTTGGAACCTCTCTTATCCCTGAAAAATTCCGTCTGGTTTTCGCATACAAATCAATAAAACTGATGACACAGGTTTGCGTATAGCCTGCCAGGTTTTCTGCCATTTTACGGAAGGCATCTACATGAAAATCCAGCGAATATTTGTCCGTAATAAAAATGGGGTCATACCGCCAGCCCACTGCATTGACTCCGACTATTGCCGCCAACCGCTTAAATGCCTCCATAACCCTTTCCTTATCGGGCACATATGGTTCAACCTCCTTGCCATAGGGTGTTATGGTCACATGCCAGAATTGCTTAAACTGCCTGATTTCCTCCATCCGGGACAGCATGGGCTCAGGATTCTTCGTACAAAAGCACAGACAGTCCACCACCCGGGAATCAAGGCTATATTTCATTACCTGGTTCGGATAATATGGATTTCTGGCAAGAACATAGCCTTCCTTTATTCGATTGTAAAACCATTCACTGTAATAAGCAGGAATATCGGTCCTGCAGCCTGTGTTAAGAATCATAATTTTTTTGTGTATTCATTATATTCAATATTTTTATCTGTAACGGAAACAGAAGAAGCCATACCGGCTAATCTGCTGTTTCCTATTATAC
>ENA-OZAB01000483-OZAB01000483.1-human-gut-metagenome-genome-assembly--contig:-NODE-483-length-22722-cov-7.389465_pt1 | contig 22722 bp, 16 predicted proteins | sample MGYA00243297_ERZ653491 | MGnify/ENA primary metagenome ERZ653491 (study PRJEB26926, sample SAMN06165154) | human gut metagenome | biome: ENVO:00009003; feature: ENVO:2100002; material: ENVO:00002003... | reverse complement strand
AGATACACCGGTACCTCGTGCAGGGCGAACCACTCCCGCAGGTAGGAGCTGTTGGCAAGGCACACGCCCTTCTGGGACACCAAATCATCCTTCATCTCCACGATGGTCACTTCTTTTCCCTGCAAGGCCAGCTCATAGGCAATCTCCGAGCCAGTCAGGCCGCCGCCGATGACTGCCACCTTCTGTCCCACCGGAGCGCCGATGAGATATTCGCAGGCTTCGATCATTTTTTCGTGACCCGGCACGCCCCGCAGGACTCTGGGGGTGGAGCCGGTGGCAACAATCACCTGCTGTCCCTCCAAGGCGGACAGATCGGATACTTCCTCGCCGAAATGAACTTCCACATGAAGCTGTTCCATCTGACGGATGTACCATGCCAGCAAATCCCGGAGCTTTCCCTTGTAGCTCTCCGCGCTGGCGGCGATGAAGGTGCCGCCCAGCTTATCGCTCTTTTCGTAGATAATGGGCTTATGGCCCCGCAGAGCAAGCACCCGGGCAGCTTCCATGCCGCCGATACCGCCGCCGATGATGTGGACGGTCTGAGGATTTTTCGTTTCCTTGATGTAGTGCTTATCCCACTGCATGGTCTCCGCGTTGACGGCGCAGCGGGCCAGATGCAAAGAGTCCGAAAGATCCTGATCGTTGGGCACGCCCTTGTAGTGGCACATATTGAAGCAGCCGTTGTGACAGAGGATGCACGGGCGGATATCGTCCTCACGGTCCTCAAGCACCTTGGTGAACCACTCCGGGTCGGCCAGGAAATTCCGCGCAAAGCCCGCGCCGTCCAGCCTGCCTGCGGCAATGGCCTCCGCGGCAGCGTCCAGCGTCATGCGGCCCGCGCAGACAACGGGAATGTCGACGAACTTTTTGATGTGCTCGACCTCCGCCAGATTGCAGTTTTCGGGCATATACACCGGCGGGTGAGCCCAGTACCACGCGTCATACGTGCCGTTGTCGCAGTTGAGCATATCATAGCCCGCATCCTGCAAAAACTTCGCGGCGATCTCGGACTCGGCCATGTCGCGGCCCGCCTCGACATACTCCTCGCCGGGCAGCGCGCCCTGCCGGAAGCCCTTGGTCTTCGAGACGACGGAATAGCGCAGCGACACCGGGAAATCCGGGCCGCAGGCGGCCTTGATGGCCTTGACGATCTCGGCGGCGAAGCGGTAGCGGTTTTCAAGACTTCCGCCATACTCATCCGTGCGCTTGTTGACGTAGTGGAGCGTAAACTGGTCGAGCAGATAGCCCTCGTGCACGGCATGGACCTCCACGCCGTCGACGCCCGCGTCCTTCAAGAGCTTCGAGCTTTTGGCGAACGAGTCAATGAATTCCTGAATTTCCGCCTTCGTCATCTCGCGCGACGGCAGCTTATCCGACCAGCGGTTGGGCGACGGGCTGGCCGAGGCCGTGATCTTGTCGAGATCCATGACCGGCTTCGACAGCACGCGCAGCACGGGATTGTTGTAGAGCTTTTCCATCATCTCGGACACGGTAAAGCTCCGGCCGAAGCCCGCCGTCAGCTGCACGAACAGCTTCGCGCCCGTCTTGTGGAACTCCGGCATCCACTTTGCCAGATCGTCGTACATCTTCTTATTCTTGTGCAGCCACTGGCCGTACATCGGATTATACACCGGCTGACAGCCGGGCAGGACAAGACCGGCATTGTTTTTCGCAACTTCAAGGATAAAGCGTGCGCCGTCCTTGTCAAAATGGTTCCATTCCATCCAGCCGAACAGATCCGTGCCGCCCATGCTGGTGAGCACGATGCGGTTCTTGAGCTCGACCCTGCCGATCTTCCACGGCGTCAGCAAGGGCTTATAGCTTTCCTTCAAAACGATTCTCCCCTTTTCGTTTTTTGATGTGCGGACGCTTCCGCGTATGGATCTGATCCCAGTTTAAACGAAGACCGGCAAAATGTCACGGTTTATTTTCATGAATCTGCCCAAAAGCGCCGCGAATCCCTTGACAGGGTACGCCCCTGTACGTATGATAAGCCTATAAATTTTATATGTAATCGAGGATGCTATGCTCAATCAATTTTCAAGAACGCAGCTTCTGCTCGGCACGGAGGCCATGGAGAAGCTGAAGCGTGCGCGCGTGGCCGTGTTCGGCATCGGCGGCGTGGGCGGCTATGTCTGCGAGGCGCTTGTGCGCAGCGGTGTCGGCGCGTTTGATCTTGTCGACGACGACAAGGTCTGTCTGACGAACCTCAACCGGCAGATCATCGCCACGAGCAAAACCGTCGGCAAGTACAAGGTCGAGGTCATGCGCGAGCGCATTCTGGAGATCAACCCGGACTGCGACGTGCGCGTGCACCAGTGCTTCTATCTGCCGGAGACAGCGGATCAATTCAATTTTTCGGACTATGACTACGTGGTCGACGCCGTCGACACCGTCACAGCCAAGGTCACGCTGGTTCTCGAGGCGCAGAAGGCGGGCGTCCCCATCATCAGCTGCATGGGCGCGGGCAACAAGCTCGACCCGACCCGCTTCCGCGTGGCCGATATTTACAAAACCAGCGGCTGCCCGCTTGCGCGCGTGATGCGCACGGCGCTCAGAAAGCGCGGGGTCAAGCATCTGAAGGTCGTCTATTCCGATGAAATTCCCACAAGACCCATCGAGGATATGTCCATCAGCTGCCGCAGCCACTGCATCTGCCCGCCGGGCGCAAAGCATAAGTGCACCGAGCGCCGCGATATTCCCGGCAGCACGGCCTTCGTGCCGTCGGTGGCAGGACTGATCATTGCGGGCGAGGTCGTAAAGGATCTCGCAAAGGGCTGAGGAGGGGTTTTATGAAGCTCATGATCGCATCGGATATCCACGGCGCGGCGGGGTACTGCCGCGAACTGCTGGCCGCGTTTGACCGGGAAGGGGCCGATAGGCTTTTGCTGCTGGGCGACATTCTCTACCACGGCCCGCGCAACGATCTGCCGGATGAATACGCGCCCAAGCAGGTGCTGGCCATGCTCAACGAGCGGCGCGAACGCCTCTTCTGCGTGCGCGGCAACTGCGACACGGAGGTCGACCAGATGGTGCTGACCTTCCCGATCCTTGCCGATTACAGCATTTTCCTGGCCGGAAGCCGCCTGATCTACGCCACGCACGGCCACGTCTATAACACTGCGCATCTGCCGCCGCTCTGCCCCGGCGATATCCTCCTGCACGGCCACACGCACGTGCCCGCGTGGGAGCCGTTCGGCGAAAACAACCTCTATCTCAACCCCGGCTCTGTCTCCATCCCGAAAAACGGCTCCGCACATGGCTATATGACGCTGGAGGATGGCGTTTTCGAATGGAAAACGCTCTCCGGCGGGGTCTATCACACACTGACACTGTAACATTTTTTTGCAAACTGATGCCCCCGGCGAGAGCCGCCGGGGGCTGTTTTTACGGTTCCAGAAGCCTGCGGGCCTGCGTGAAAAATTCTTCGCGGGAAAACAGGACGTTGAGCGCCTGCAGCAGCGCGTTTGCGCTCATGTGCGCGGGCAGGCTGAGCGCCTTTAAAAGCGCGGCGCGCTTTTTTGCGCTTTCAGGGCCGCCGGAAAGGCCGAGGGCGAACAGATCCTGCTTGGTGATCGGCTCCCTTGCGGGCGGAGGCGTACTGCCGTCTGCAAATTCAGCGCCTGCGTTGCGCAGGGCTTTGAGAAGAATTTCGGGCGTCATGCCCTCCACGCCGAGCAGTCCTTCTTTTCCGGGGGCTGTTTTTCGTTTTTCTTTGCCGGGAAGATCGGGAATATACGCGTGCAGCACGCCCGTTTCCGGCAGCGCGCTTTTGAGCGTGTTGCGGATGAGAAACCCCGCGCCGTCCGAATCGGTCAGGATGATGAGGCCGGTCGTCTGTGCGGCCTGCTGCAGCAGGCGCAGGAGGGCCGGGTCTTTCATGCCGGTAAAGCCGTTTGTCGTGAAGATCGCCGTGTCGACAAGCTGCCGCAGCGTGTTCTGGTCGTATTTTCCCTCAACGACGATGGCCTGCCGGAGTTTCAGCTTATCCATGCTGCGCCTCCTGCGCAAGCCGGACGAGCAGCAGCTCCAGAAGCCGCTCCGGCTCGTCCGCGCTCGTCTTCATGGCGAGGTCCGTATCCAGAACCAGCTGGATGGCGCTCTGGCAGAAGCGGTCGGTCACACGGCGGGCCGCCGTCATGGTCAGACCCGCGGGATAGCTCTTGAGCCCCGTCAGCTCCATCAGCTCCTTCTGTCCGCCGCCAGAGGAGAGAATGACGCGCGCGTAATAAAGCCTGCGCATCTGCGCGCCGATGGCGCCCAGCACAACGATGGGGTCGGTCTGCATGGCGTAAAGCTCCTGCAGTTTGAAAAGGGCCTTTTCAAAATCCCGGTTCACGACGGCATCGCTGATATCAAAGGTCTGTGCGCTGAGCGCCGGGATGACCACCGCGTCGATGGCCCCGCGCGTGATGGCCTCGCCCTCCTGATAGGCGGCGATCTTGTCGATCTCCCCGCCGAGCGTGGTCATCAGCCCGTCGGTGCGGAAGATCAGATACTGACACAGCTCGTCCGTGACGCTCTTGCCGTGCGCGCGGAAGTGGCGCGTGATCCACGCGCACAAACTGCGCTCGGACTGCTTGCCGAACGAAACGATCTGCGCGTGCTCCTTGACGGCGGCCGCCAGCTTTTTCATCGTGCTGTTGATCTTAAATTCCACCGTGTCATAGACGAACAGCACGCAGCAGTAATCCGGGATATCGGACAGAATGGCGGCATATTGCTCCCGCGCGCCTTCCGGCTGCTTGAACAGGTCGACGTCGTCCACGCGCACGAGCGTCCGCTCGGCCATCATGGGCATGGCGTCGATCGCGTCAGCCAGCGCCTGCGGCGTGCAGTCGTCGGCGGAAAAGCGGTGGAAGTTAAACTCGCCCGCCGGGCCGTCGGTGAGTTTTTTCGTGGCAAGCTCCACATAATGGCTGCGCAGAAACGCTTCCTCACCGCAGATGATATAAAAGCTGCCGAGCGTTCCGGCCTTCAGATCCGCTTTGAAGCGGCGCTCAGCCTCGGCAGCGGCGTCGTCAGGCTTTTTTTTTGCCATTTGCTTACCCCCTGATGGTGATGGTGCCGGACAGATCGGTGCGGAAGACCGCCGCTCCGGCTTTTTCAATGCGGCGGAGCGTTTCGTCCGCCGGATGTCCGAATCGGTTGTCCGCACCCACAGAGATGAGCACGGCCTCCGGCCGGATGGCGCGCAGAAGCGCCTCAGATGTAGACGTAGCCGCGCCGTGATGCCCCGCGACGAGCACGGCGGCACGCGGCAGCGCATGCGTGGACAGCAGCCGGTACTCCGCCTGCTCGGACAGATCACCGGTCACTAGAATATCATATTTTTCGCCCGCTGCCAAGACGCAAAGCCCGGTATTGCTTTCCTCCGCGCTTCCGGTGGGCGCAAACATGCGCATGCCGTCCGGCAGCGTCAGATCGTTCGTGACAAACCGGATTTCAGCGCCCGCCTGCGCGGCGGCGAACAGGATTTTCGTGCGGAGGTTATTTTCCGGCGATACGTCCGGCACATAGAGCGTTTTGACGCGCACGCGCCGCAGAAGCTGCCGGACGCCGTTGCAGTGGTCTGCGTCAAAGTGCGTGAGAATGAGCCGGTCGACCTGCGTCACGCCGCGCGCAAGCAAAAACCGCGCGGCTGTCTCGCCGCTGGCATCCTCCTGCCCGCCGCAGTCGATCACGCTGACGCTTTCTCCGCTGCGGCTGACGAGGCACTGTCCCTGCCCAACATCGAGCATGGAAAAGCAGGCCTCCGGCAGCGCGTAATCCGCGCAGGAAAGCCCCATGCAGCAGGCCGTGACGAGCACGGCTGCGGCAGCGGCCTGCCAGAACCGGACGGCCCTCGGGCGCAGGGCCAGCAGAAGCGCAAGCCCATAGAGAAAGGCTGCCGCCGCGATCAGATATCCGTTTTCAAGATAAAGCGCCGCGAACGGGAGCTTTGCCGCGCTCCGCACGAGCAGCAGCACCAGCCGCACCGGCCAGCTCAGCGCCCACGCGCAGACGCCTGCCGCCGCCGGAAGGGCCAGCGCGAGCAGCGCCGTAAGTAGTCCGCCGCAGAAGACGATCGAGAGCATCCACAGCGCCAGCACGTTCACGACCGGCGCGGCAAGCGAGACAGTCCCAAACTGAAGCGCCGTAATGGGAAGGGCGAAGACCATGGACGAGATCGTGCAGCAGAGCGCCGTCAGCATGGCGCGCAGAAGCGAGCTGAGAACCGTTTTGGGGCGCAGCAGGCGCGTAAGGAACTGGTTTTCCGAAAGGCTCCGGTAAAGTCCGCCCGCAAAGAAGACGATCCCCGCCGTCGAAGCGAACGAAAGCTGCAGCCCCACGTTCAGAAGCGACCACGGGTTCTGCATCAGCAGCACAAGAAGGGCTGCACAGATAGTCGTCGGCGGGTCATTCTCCCGGCGCACGAGCGGCGCGCACAGGACCAGCGCCTGCATCACGCCTGCACGGACTGCGGAGGCGGGTGCGCCGGTCATGACGATAAAAAACACGGCGGCAGGCAGACCGAGCGCCGCCGCAAGCCGGTGGTTCCCGCCGCAGAGCAGCAGGATCATGCCGAGCAAAATCGAAACGTGCATACCGGACACGGCGACGGCATGGTAAATGCCAGCGATGGCCAGATCGTTCTGATCCTCGTAGCGGAGCCCTGTTTTATCGCCCAGCAGCAGCGCCTGTACAAAGCCCGCCGTGTCAGACGGGAATGCGGACTGGATCGCCGCGCAGAGGCGTTCGGCAAACAGAGCCGGGGCAAGCCAGACTGATGCGCGGCCCGGCTCGGCGCGCAGCGTTTCGCGGCAGCTTGCCGTCAGGAATACGCCGCGCGACAGATCGTAATCCTTGCCGCGCAGATGCTTTTCCTGCGCCGTGGTGAACTTTGCCGTGCCGGACAGGAGGCTTCCGGGAAGGATCTCACCGTCGGCCTCGTCAAAGTAAATGACCGCCGTGCAGCTTTTTCCGTCCAGCGTCAGACGGGCGGAGACGGACTGCCCGTAGCTGCTTTCCTGCGGCGCGGCCAGCGCCTGCGCGGAAAACGCGGCTGTTTCGCCGGAAAGAGCAGAAAACGGGCGCAGAAAAAGCGCCTCGTACCCACGGCACCAGGCAAATCCGGCCAAAAGGCCCAGCACGCAGACCGCCGCCCGGCGCAAAATCGGACGCCGGAGCAGAAACAGCAGCGCACAGACCGCTGCAAGCGCGGCGAGCAGCACGCCTGGCGCACCGTGCAGCAGAAATAGATACAAACCAGCGGCAGCGGCGAAGCCGCCGGTGAACAGACAGAGCCGTCGCATGGGCCGTCTCCTTCAAAAAGCAGAAAAACCGGGCGCACTGCGAGCAATGCGTCCGGTTCTGACAGGCTTATTCTTCTGTCTTGGGGGCGTCCTCGGCGGGGGCTTCTTCCGTCTTCGGAGCCTCGACGGCGGGCGTCTTGTCAGCCTTGGGCTCGTCGTCGGCGACAACGATCTCAAAATCGTCGTCCGTGGGAGCGGCCTCGGTCTCGGCGGGCGCTTCGTCTTCGCGGAGGGAGGCGATGAAGTCCTTCAGCTCGGCGATGGCCTTCTTGGACTCGTCGATCTTCTGGCACCACGGCAGATACTCGGCAGTGTCGAGCTCTTCACCGACGGCGTAGTCGCGGTAATACAGCTTGCCCAGCTCGATCTCGGCCTTCTTGACCTTGTCTTCCTCGGCATAGATGGAAATGTTGGCCTTTGCGACGGCGGCCAGCTCCTTCGCCTTTGCGGCAGCGGTCTGGGCGGCCTCTACGGCCATGTTCTTTGCAGCTTCAAAATTTTCAGAAAAACGCATGGGAGAAGCTCCTTTCAGCAGCATATTTGCTTTGTTATTTCCTGTAGTATACCACCTGCCCGAAAAAAATGGAATAGGCAAGTGATGCGGAATGTCAGTTATTTTGTAAATTTTCTTTTAATCGGCCTGTTTTTCGTCCGCCTGCGGTTCTTCGCGTTTGCGGTTGACGTAGAGCGATTCGCGCGCGGGCTTCTTTTTGACGAGCACCCACGCGAGGATTCCCGCCGCGGCAAGGAAGGAGACTGCCGCCACGAGCTGGCTGACGCGGATGCCGGTAGAGAACAGGTACAGACTGTCGGTGCGCAGCCCCTCGATCCAGACGCGGCCGAGGCCGTACCACGCCACATAGGCAAGGAACACCTCGCCGTCGAATTTCCGCTTCTTCGAGAAGAAATGCAGACCGATGAAGCCGATCAGGTTCCAGACAGATTCATAGAGGAACGTCGGGTGGTAATACGTCACGACGCCGGACGCATCCTGCAGGCCCATCTTCAAAAACGTATCCGTGACAGCGCCGTGCGCCTCGCGGTTCATAAAGTTTCCCCAGCGGCCCATAAGCTGGCCGATGATGACGCCCATGCCCGCCACGTCGAGCAGGACGGGAGCCGGGATTTTCTTGCGCTTCGCAACGACGAGCAGCGTGATCGCGCCGCCGATGATGCCGCCGTAGATGGCAAGTCCGCCCTCCCAGATGTAGAGGATGGAAATGGGATCGTCGGCGTAGAGCTCCCAATAGAAAATGCAGTAATACAGCCGGGCGCAGATCACGCCGATGGGTACGGCCCAGAGGATCATGTCAAGCACGTCGTCCTGCGTGATGCCGAAGTCCTTCGCCCGCGCGAGCATATAGAAAACAGCGAGCAGGAACCCGGCGGCAATGATGATGCCGTACCAGTAGATGTCCTTCCCAAAGACCGTAAAGGCCACGGGGCTTGGATCGATCTCGATGCCGAGATTCGGGAATGTGATGGGAGATGCGAGAAACATATGAATTCCTCCTAATGAATTGAGCGGCGGATGCCTCCGGCGGCCCTGTCTTTTCTCTCGCAAGAGAAAAGACAGGGGAGAAAAGAGTGCTGGGACGCGTTTGGTGCCTGCTGCGGGTACAATTCAGGCGAGGACCTGAATTTTAGTCCCTGCGAACACACCAAGGCACCTTACGTGCGCTGTGGTACGCGCCGCCTGTTATGGTGCTCCAAATTTGTGGGTAGTTGCGTTTTATTATCTGCGGTAAATCAGCTTTGCGTTCGAAATTTGCAGGGCAGTACGGATTTGTCGAAGATTTCCGTTAAAATAGTGCATTCTGCCGGGCCGATGTGGGCATCAGCCCCTGCAATTGGTGCGTCCAAAATCCGGCGCAACAACGCTGAGCGCGGCGCGTTCCGGTGTGACTGTCTGCGTCAGCAGCGCTTCTGTGTCGGAAAGCGTGATGGAATCCAGCAGATCAAACTCGCAGAAGCAGTCTCCGCCTGCGAATGTGGCCTCGCATATACGATAGCAGGTCGATTCGAATCCGTCAAGCTCCCGCAGGAGTCTGCCGCGCACGGATTTTTTCAGCCGCGCAAAGCGCTCCGGCGAAAAGCTGGTCTTCGGCGCCTGCAAAATGGCCTCCAGCACCGCCTCCGGGTCACAGCCCGCGCCGCCGGCCTGCAAAAACGCCGCGCCGGGGACGCGTGTGAAGCCGGAGGAAAAGTCCGCGTCGATCAGGCCGCGTGTATAAAGGTCTTCGTACAGCGCGGAGCTTTCGCCCAGCAGCAGCTCTGCGGCAAGCTGTCCGGTCAGCTCCTGCCGGAGCGGGTCGGCGGACGGCGCGGTCTTGAAGCCGATGGCAAACACCGGCTGGCTGACCGGGAGCGTCCGGCGCGTTCTGTGCCGGAACGCGCGAGCAGGCTCCGCTTCACCGCAGGGACGCGCGGGAGGCGGCGAGAAGTCCGGCGGCAGGACCTCCCGCGCAAGGCGCGAGACGGCCTCCGCGTCCACGTCGCCCATGACGGTGAACGCCATGTTGGACGGGACGTAAAACGCGTCAAAGCAGCGCCGCAGCAGCTCCGGCGTGACGGCGCGGATGGAGCGGCGGGAGCCTGCGATGGGGATGTGGATGGGGTGGCGGCGGTAGAGCACGCGGCACAGCCGCTCCTGCACGCAGTCCTCGGGCGAATCATCATAGAGCGCGATCTCATCGGCAATGACGGCGCGCTCCGCTGCCATTGCTTCCGGCGGGAAGTACGGCGTCGAGGCCATCCGCAGAAGCAGGCGCAGGCAGTCGTCAAAGTGTTCCGTGCAGGTGAAATAATAGGCGGTCATCGCATAGTCGGTAAAAGCGTTCGACTCCGCGCCGAGGCGGGAAAATTCCGTCTCCGGGTCGCAGTCCGGGAGGCAGAACATCCGGTGCTCGAGAAAATGCGCCGTGCCGTCCGGCACGGTCTGCCAGCCGCCGCTTAGCGGGAGCTTTGTGTCGCACGAGCCGAAATTTACGCCCAGAAACGCGAATTTCCCGGCAAAGCCCGGCTTCGGCACGACGAGCAGGCGCAGGCCGTTCGGAAGCGTTTCCGTATAGCAGCACTCACCAAGTGCAGGATAGTTGTTCCAGCTCATGCTTCCTCCAGCGTATAGACCGTATCGGGCCGCACGCCGCGCGCGGCGGCGCAGATATCCTCCGCCGTGACGGCGCGGAGCGCGGCGGCAAGTCCGGCAGGCGTCTGCGAAACGCCCGCCGCCGCGCGGCCTGTGTAAAATTCGTCAAGCCTGCCGGGACTGTCGCACAGCAATCGCAGATCGGAAAGCAGCCCCGTGCGGGCCGTTTCCAGCTCTGCCTGCGAAAAGCGGCCCGCGGCCAGCTCCGCAAGCTGATGCAGAATTTCCTGCTCGACAGCGGGCAGATCCGTGCGTCCGCAGCCTGCGGACGCAGCGAGAATGCCCTTGTGTCCGTCGTACCAGCTCCCGGCCTCGTAGCACAATGCCATCCGCCCGCGCACGACGGTATAGAGCCGGTTCTGTTCACCTCCGCCGAGCATCGCGTTCAGAAGCAGCATCGCGGGATACTGCGCGCTTCGCAGCGTCACATCCGTGCGGAAGCCCAGCGAGATCCGGCTCTGCGCAAGCGGCATTGTTTCGGAAAACCTCCGAGGCTCCTGCGGCAGCGGGCTGGGGTTTGTTCCGACCGGGACGCAGGCCGTGCGCGGCAGATGCGCCAGAAGCGGCTGCAGCAGCGCCTCCGCTTCTCCGACGGATTTGCTGCCGAGATAGAAAAGCTCCACGCGCGACGAGGCCAGCACCGACTTATCGTGCGCCCAGAGCGTGCGCACGTCGATTTTATCAAGCTCTTCCGGCTCTCCGAGACGGCCGCAGGCGTAGCGTTCGCCCCGGCACATGGCCCGCAGCAGCTGCCGCTCGCAGTAAGCACCCTTGTCGTCCAGTACGCTCTGCATGGCGTTTTGCAGATTCCGGCATTCCTGCGAGACAAGCTCCGGCACGAACGCGCCGTGTTCCGTTCGCGGGCAGAACAGCAGCTCGGAGACAAAGTCCAGCAGGTGCGAAAAAACGGCCTCGCCCGCATATTGGTCTTCCAGACAGTCGGCAAACAGGCCCGTGAGCTGAATTTCTCCCTTTTTGCGCACCAGCGCACCAATGGACGCGCCGTGCAGTTCGTCCAGCCGGTCAGCGATGGCGCGGATGGAGGGCGTTTTTTCGCTGCCGCGCAGGAGTACGCTCGGCAGCAGCGCGTTCATGGCCGCCTCGCCTGCGCGAAGCGGCCTGAGGAAGCTGAGGCTGAAGCAGGCGGTCTTGAACCGCCCGTCCTGGATCGACGTGAGGAACACGTCCGGCAGGAGCTCTTTTCTTGTCGTCATGTTATTTCTTGTCTGCCTCCGTGCGCAGGCGGATGATCTCGTCGCGCAGGACGGCGGCATATTCGTATTCCATCATGTGCGCGGCCTTGCGCATCTGCGCTTCGAGCTTTTCAATCTCACGCGCAAGCTCCTGCCGCGTCATCTTTACGCCGCCCTTGCCCTTGTGTTCCGGTGTGGGGGAGGCGGAGATTTCGATCAGATCCCGGATGGATTTCACGATGGTCTTCGGCACGATGCCGTGCGCCTTGTTATACGCATCCTGAATCTGGCGTCGTCTTGCCGTTTCGTCCATGGCGGCACGCATGGCGGGCGTGATCTTATCCGCGTAGAGCAGCACACGGCCCTGCGCGTTTCTGGCCGCGCGTCCGATGGTCTGGATGAGGCTCGTTTCCGAGCGCAGGAAGCCCTCCTTATCGGCGTCGAGGATCGCAATCAGCGATACCTCCGGCAGATCAAGGCCCTCGCGCAGCAGGTTGATGCCGACGAGCACGTCAAACTTCGCCATGCGCAGATCGCGGATGATCTCCATGCGCTCCATAGCCCCGATGTCCGAGTGCATATAGCGCACGCGGATGCCGTTTTCAGTCAGGTATTTCGTCAAGTCCTCTGCCATTTTCTTCGTCAGCGTCGTGACGAGCGTGCGCTCGCCCTTGTCCGTCGTGGCGTTGATCTCGCCGATCAGATCATCGATCTGCCCCTCGATGGGGCGCACGAAGACCTCCGGGTCAAGAAGGCCCGTGGGCCGGATGACCTGCTCGGCGATCTGTCCGGCGCGGGAACGCTCATACTCGGCAGGCGTGGCAGAGACGTAGATGGCCTGATGGATGCGGTCTGTAAACTCGTCGAAGGTCAGGGGGCGGTTATCATACGCCGACGGCAGGCGGAAGCCGTAGTCGACGAGGCTTTTCTTGCGTGCGTGGTCGCCGTTATACATGGCGCGCACCTGCGGCAGCGTGACGTGGCTCTCGTCGACGAAGAGGATGAAATCGTCGGGGAAATAGTCCAGCAGCGTCGTCGGCGGGGTGCCGGGGGCGCGGCCGGCAATAACGCGGGAATAATTTTCAATGCCGGAGCAGAAACCGATCTCCTGCAGCATTTCCAGATCGTACTGCGTCCGCTGGCGGATGCGCTGCGCCTCGAGCAGCTTGTCGTGCTCCTCGAAAAAGCGCACCTGCTCCCACATTTCGGCCTCGATGTCCTTCATAGCGCGGGCCATTTTCTCTCTCGATGCGACGTAATGCGACGCGGGGTAGATGGCGACGTGGTTCAGAATGCGCTCCGGTACGCCGGTGACGGCGTTGACCTCGGAAATGCGGTCAATTTCATCGCCGAAGAACTCAATGCGGATGGCCCGGCCAGACCAGTAGGCGGGATAGACCTCCAGCGTATCGCCGCGCACGCGGTAGGCGTTGCGGACGAAGTTGAGGTCGTTGCGCTCATAGCGGATCTCGGTCAGCTTGCGCATAAGCTCGTCCCGGTCGTATTCCATGCCGGGGCGAAGCGAAACGACCATGTTTTTATAGTCGATCGGGTCGCCCAGGCCGTAGATACACGACACGGATGAGACGACGATCACGTCCCGGCGCTCGGACAGCGCACTCGTCGCGCTGTGGCGCAGGCGCTCGATCTCGTCGTTGATGGCGGAGTCCTTTTCAATGTAGGTGTCCGTCTGGGCGATATACGCCTCAGGCTGGTAATAGTCGTAGTAGGAAATGAAGTATTCCACGGCGTTTTCCGGGAAAAACTCGCGGAATTCCGAGCACAGCTGCGCAGCCAGCGTCTTGTTGTGCGCGAGGACCAGCGTGGGCCGGTTGACGTTGGCGATGATATTCGCCATGGTGAACGTCTTGCCGGAGCCGGTCACGCCGAGCAGGACCTGATCGCTCAGGCCCATGTTGAGGCCCTGCGTCAGCTTCTCGATGGCCTGCGGCTGGTCGCCGGTGGGCTTGAATTGGGAGTGCAGCTTAAAGTTCATACGGGTCCTCCAGAATGCCGTCGTCGCGCAGGGAGACAAAATCGTCGTCCGCGACAATGATATGGTCGGCCAGCACGATCCCGACTGCCTCCAGCGCCGCCTTTAATACCAGCGTGGTCTGCCGGTCCTCGGGACTGGGCAGCGCAAGGCCGCTGGGGTGGTTGTGCGCAAGCACGACGGAGGTCGCGTTCGCGTCCAGCGCAGCCTTGACGACCTTGCGCGCGGCGATGGACGCGACGTTCACGCCGCCACGGTGGATGAGCACGCAGTCGAGCGCCTTGCACTTTGCGTCGAGGCAGAGAAGATACACGACCTCCTCGCTTTCGCCGTGGAAGTACGGCAGCAGGTATTGACCGCATTTGGACGTGGTGTCCAGAATCTCGATCTGCGCGCTGCGGCTCATGAGGCAGCGCCGCGCCACCTGCGGCACGAGCCGGATCAGCTGCGCGGCGGCGTCTCCGACGCCGTTTACTTTTTTCAGTTCGGATTCCGGCGCGGAAAACACGCTGTCGAGCGTCCCAAAGCGGCTTAAAAGCGCGTGCGCTGTCGGGTTCGTATCGCCGCGCGGCGCGGCGTAATACAGCAGCATCTCCAGCACCTGCACGTCCGAAAGGGAGTCCATGCCGCTGGTTTTGAGCTGCCTGCGCATCCGGTCGCGGTGGCCGTCGTGAATGGACATGGGCGTCTCCTTTCCGCTTCCGCTCACATCAGCGGCGCGAGCAGCCGCAGCAGCGCCCGCAGCACACGCTGCGTCAGGTGCGTATGGCGGCACTGCTCGGCGGTGATCTCCGTGCACTGCGGGAACGTTTCTTCAAAATCTGTCTGCACCTGCGCGCTCACGGCAGTGTCATAGAGATACACGGCGTCTTCAAAATGCAGATACAGGCTGCGGAAATCCAGATTGACCGTGCCGACGACGGTCTGCTTCGTATCGGCCAGATAGACCTTGGAGTGGATGAAGCCCGGCGTATATTCGAAGATACGCACGCCTGCGCGCGTCAGCTCCTCATAGTTTGCGCGCGTGACCGCGTGGACATACCATTTGTCCGGGATGCCGGGCGTGATGATGCGCACGTCGACGCCTGTTTTTGCCGCGACGCACAGCGCCGTGGTCATTTTATCGTCCAGGATCAGATACGGCGTCATGATCCACATCCGCTCCTGCGCAGAGGAAATGACGGACTGCAAAATCGTCGCGCCGACGTCCTCGTTGTCGAGCGGACTGTCGGCAAACGGTTGCAGGAAGCCCGTGCCGCCCCGCTTTTCCGGATAGTCTGCGCGGAAGCGGCTCACATCCTCCTCCGACCGGTCAACGTAGCCCCAGAGGGACAAAAACATGACCGTCATTGACCACACGGCCTTGCCGCGCACGAGAATGCCGCAGTCCTTCCAGTGACCGAAGCGCTTGTATTCGTTGATATATTCGTCGGCCAGATTGACGCCGCCGGTAAACGCGGCCTTGCCGTCGATGATCAGAAGCTTGCGGTGGTCGCGGTTATTGAGGCGGGCAGAAAGGATCGGGATATAGGGGTTGAACGCGTGGGCGCGGATGCCCATCTCGCGCAGCTTTTTCGCGTAGCCCATGGGAAGCCGCGTGATGCAGCCGAAATCATCGTATACGACGCGCACGTCGACGCCTGCCGCCGCCTTTTGGCGCAGAAGCTCCAGCATGGGGTCCCACATCTTGCCGGTGGCGATGATGAAAAACTCGATGAAAATATAGCGCTCCGCCTTTTTGATCTCCTCCAGCATCGCAGCGTAGCAGCTTTCGCCGCTCGGGAAATACTCCGCGTCCGCGTCGTCGTAGATGGGGTAGCCGGAGGCCGAGAGCAGATAGCGCGCGTGGTTGAACGCGGGCGTTTCAGCGGCGGCCAGCTCCCATAAGGGCGCTTCGTCCTGCCGCAGCTGCTGCATGGTGACGGCCTCGATCGACTGCATCTTCCGGTGCTCGTAGCTGGAAATTTTGTTGCCGCCGAAGAGCAGATAGATCGTCAGTCCCGCCACGGGGAAGGCCAGAATCAGCACGATCCACGCGATCTTATAGCTGGGATTGACACCGCACGAGATGATATAAATAACGACTGCCCAGCTCAGCACGTTCATGGCGATCCGGATCCAGAAAAAGTCGGTCCGCAGATACGTCGCCATCACGATCAGAAATATGATCTGCAGCGCAATGCCGAACGACACCGCTACGACCCGCTGAAACACCAGCTTTAACAGGTTTCGCATACGCTTGCCTCCCCGCTGCTTGAATTTTCTATACTATAGCATGTTCCATCAGAAGCCGCAAGTCTCTGCTTTTGAGATTTAAAAACTTTTGTTTGAAAATCCTGTTGTAGTTTTCAAAAGAATCTGGTATAATAAGCAGACTGAATTTTTCGATTTCTCATTACAGGAGCGAACCATGGAAAACTGTATCCGCGTGCAGGGTGCGCGCGTCAATAATCTGAAGAATATCTCCGTTGAAATTCCGCGCGACAAGCTGGTCGTCCTGACCGGTCTGTCCGGTTCCGGCAAGTCGTCTCTGGCCTTTGACACGATCTTTGCCGAGGGCCAGCGGCGGTATGTCGAGTCGCTGTCGAGCTACGCGCGGATGTTCCTCGGCCAGATGGACAAGCCGGATGTTGACTCCATCGACGGCCTTTCTCCCGCCATCTCCATCGACCAGAAGACCACCAGCCGGAATCCCCGCTCGACGGTCGGCACGGTCACGGAAATTTATGACTATCTGCGCCTTTTGTGGGCGCGCTGCGGCACGCCGCACTGCCCGAAGTGCGGCAAGGAGATCCGCCGCCAGACGGTCGACCAGATCGTCGACCAGATCATGGGGCTGCCCGACCGGACAAAGTTCCAGATTTTATCCCCCGTCGTGCGCGGCAAAAAGGGCGAGCACCAGAAGGTCTTCGAGGATGCCCGGCGCAGCGGCTACGCCCGCGTGCGCGTCGACGGGAGTTTGTACGAGCTGACGGAGGATATTGCGCTCGACAAGAATAAAAAGCACCATATTGAGGTCGTCGTCGACCGGCTCATCATGAAGCCCGATCTTGCCCGGAGACTGACGGATTCCGTGGAGACAGCGTCCAATCTCTCCGGCGGCCTCGTCATTCTCAACGAGCTGGACGGGGACAAAGACACGCTCTTCTCCCAGAACTACGCCTGCGAGGACTGCGGCATCTCCATGCCGGAGCTGTCCCCGCGTATGTTCTCGTTCAACAACCCCTACGGCGCGTGCCCGGTCTGCGCGGGACTCGGTACGCAGCAGGTCGCGGACCCGCTGCTCATCATCCCCGACCGCTCCAAGTCGATCCTGCAGGGTGCGATTCAGGCCAGCGGCTGGAACAACGTCCGCGACGACTCCATCTCCCGGATGTATTTTGAAGCGCTGGCGAAAAAATATCACTTTTCTCTGAGCGACCCCATCGATGCTCTGCCGCAGAAAGCGCTCGACGTTATTCTCTACGGCACGGGCACGGAAAAGCTCACGATCTATTATGAGCGCGCCAACGGGCGCGGCACGCTGGAGCGGCCCTTTGAGGGCGTTGTCAATAACGTCTCCCGGCGCCTCACCGAGACGCAGTCCGACGCCATGCGCAAGGAGCTTGAGGAGTGTATGTCCGAGCGCCCGTGCCCCAAGTGCCACGGAAAGCGCCTGTCCGACATCAGCCTTGCCGTGACTGTCGGCGGCATGAACATCATGGATTTCTGCGCCATGCCCATCTCAGAGGAGCTGAAATTCATCGACAATCTGAAGCTGACCGGCTCCATGGCCGTGATCGCGGAGCAGATCGTGCGCGAAATTCGCTCACGGCTGTCGTTTTTGCAGGCGGTGGGCCTGAGCTATCTGACGCTTTCGCGCTCTGCCGCCACGCTTTCCGGCGGCGAAAGCCAGCGTATCCGGCTGGCCACGCAGATCGGCTCGAGCCTCATCGGCGTTCTGTATATCCTCGACGAGCCGTCCATCGGCCTGCACCAGCGGGATAACGACAAGCTGCTCGACACCCTCCGCCGTCTGCGCGACATCGGCAACTCCGTTCTTGTCGTCGAGCACGACGAGGACACCATGCGCGCCGCCGATTTCCTCGTCGACGTTGGTCCCGGCGCAGGCGTGCACGGCGGCGAGATCATCGCCGCGGGCACGGTCGACGATATCATCGCCGCCCCGCGCTCCATCACAGGCCAGTATCTGTCCGGCGCAAAGAAGATCCCCCTGCCCGAAAAGCGCCGGGAAGGCAATGGGAAAAGCCTGAAGATCTTCGGCGCGGCGGAAAATAACCTGCGCCACATTGACGTCGAATTCCCGCTCGGCACGTTTACGTGCGTGACCGGCGTGTCCGGCTCCGGCAAGTCGAGCCTCGTCAATGAAATTCTCTATAAAAAGCTTGCAGGCAGCCTCAACCGTGCCCGCACCCGTCCGGGGAAATTTGACCGCATCGAGGGGCTGGAGCATCTGGACAAGGTCGTCGGCATCGACCAGAGCCCCATCGGGCGTATGCCAAGCTCCAATCCGGCGACGTATACGGGCGTATTTAACGACATCCGAGACCTGTTCGCGTCGACGGCCGACGCGCGCACGCGGGGCTACGGCCCGGGCCGGTTCTCGTTCAACACGAAGGGCGGCCGCTGCGAGGCGTGCAGCGGCAACGGCCTTGTGAAGATCGAGATGCACTTTCTGGCCGACGTTTTCGTCCCCTGCGAGGTCTGCCGCGGCAAGCGCTATAACCGCGAGACGCTCGAGGTTCTGTACAAGGGCAAGAACATCGCGGATATCCTTGACATGACGGCGGAGGAGGCGCTGGCCTTCTTCGACAATCTGCCGCGCATCCGCAATAAGATCGCCACGCTCGTCGACGTGGGCCTCGGCTATATCAAGCTCGGCCAGAGCGCCACGACGCTCTCCGGCGGCGAGGCGCAGCGCGTCAAGCTCGCCACGGAGCTGTCGCGGCGCGATACGGGCCGCACGCTGTACGTGCTCGACGAGCCGACGACCGGCCTGCACGTGGACGACGTCAAGCGCCTGCTGGAGATATTGCAGCGCCTGTGCGACGGCGGCAGCAGCGTGCTGGTGATCGAGCACAACCTCGACGTGATCAAGTGCGCCGATTACGTGATCGACCTCGGGCCGGAGGGCGGCGATCAGGGCGGCACGCTCGTCGCCTGCGGCACGCCGGAGCAGGTGGCCGCCTGCCCGGCGAGCTACACCGGCCAGTTTCTCAGAAAGGTGCTGAACCTGCCATGACGAAATTCCGCCTGTTCATGCTCCTCTTTGCGGCGGCGTGCCTTGCCGCCGTGCTCGTCGGCGTCCATCTGCTCGAGCGCCGCGGGCGGCTGCACATGACGCTCCTGCAAAAGGCGCTGCTGGTGCTCGGGCTGCTGCTCACGCTCGACACGGTGATCGTCTCCTTCCTGTCCAACTTCAACCTCGGCGTGATCCTGCCGGCGTTTTTCGGCCTGCCGCTCATCGCGCTGGCGTTCCTGCTGCCGCACATGCAGCACGGGTTCCTGCTCTTTCTCAAGTGGTTCACCGCCGCGTGCTACGGCGTGGCCATCGTCATCTTCCTCGTGTGCGGCACGCTGATGACCGTCGCCGCCCACGAGGGCGACCGGCGGGAGGCGGACGCGGTGATCGTGCTCGGCGCGGCGGTGCACGGCGACCGCGTGACCTGGGTGCTCTCCAACCGGCTCGACGCGGCCATCGCCTATCTGGACGCGCACCCGGATGCCATCGCCGTCGTCTCCGGCGGGCAGGGCGCGGGCGAGACGGTGACCGAGGGCTCGGCGATGAAGAAGTACATGCTCGAGCACGGCGTGGCGGAGGAGCGCGTCATCGCCGAGGAGCGCGCCACGAACACATCGGAAAACTTCGCCTATTCCATGGCGCTCATCGACGAGGCGCTGGGTGCGGACGCGCGCATCGCGTTCGTGACGACGGGCTTCCACGTGTACCGCGCCGGCGCGGTCGCCGCGGCGCAGGGCATCGAGGCGTTCGGCATCCCGGCCGAGGACGTGTGGTACATCGCGCTCAACAACTTCCTGCGCGAGTGCGTGGGCATCTGCGTCTACGCCCTGCGCGGCACGATCTGACCGGCCGGGCGCGGCCGGCCGGCGCGTTTTTTGCCAGGAGCCTTCCCCATGGCGGCGGGGGCCGCGCCGCACGCGGCCGGCCGGCGCGTGAGGATATGCCGGCTGCCTGGCCCTGTGCCGCAGCCGCATGCTGAGCGGACGGCGCAACCGCAAAACGGCGGCGGCTCCCCGAACGGGGAGCCGCCGTTTTGCCGAACGGGTGCGCCGTGCGCTGACAGGGCGCGCGTGATTCTTCAAGTCTTTCTCAGATTTTTATACGCCGTCCCTGCCGCAAAACGCCCGTTCTGATGAGACATTTCAGAACAAATAGTTCCAATTTTCCGGCTGTAACAAACGCAGAACTGTTTCAAACCGCAGCGCAAAAGGGCGCGCCGGCCGGCGCGGACCGGATGTGCGGCGCGGGCCATCCGGTGTGATGCGGACCGGCGCGGGACAGAGGAAACGGAGGCCCGGAGGCCTCCGTTTCCCAGTCGAGGGGGGTTGTCTGGTTTTTAAGGGGAAAAAGCGTTCCGTTCTCAGGCGGCGGGCTCGTCCTTCTGCTCCGCCTTGGCCGGCTTGCGGCCCGGCAGCACGAAGTGCAGGATGATGCCCGAGATGGCGGCAAACGCCATGCTGCTGAGCGAGAAATTGCCGAACGTGAGCGTCGCGCCGCCGATGCCGAGGATCAGGATGGCGCTGGCGATGGCCAGGTTGCGCGCCTTGGAGAAGTCCACACGGTTCTCCACCAGCGTGCGCACGCCGACGGAGGTGACCATGCCGTAGAGCAGGATGCCGACGCCGCCGAGCACCGCGTCCGGGATGGTGCCGCACAGCGCGCTGAACTTCGGGCAGAAGGCCAGCAGGGCCATCCACGCCGCGCCGCAGGCGACGATGAAGGGCGAGTACAGGTGCGTGACGGCCAGCACGCCGGTGTTCTCGCTGTGGATGGTCAGCGAGGGGCCGCCCAGCAGGCCGGAGAGCGTGGTGGACACGCCGCAGGCGAACACCGAGCGCGACAGGCCCGGGTTCTCCGTGAAGTCCTTGCCGACGGTGGTGCCGACGGCCATCACGTCGCCGATGTGCTCCAGGCACGGCACGATGGCCGCGGGCATGATCAGCAGCACGGCCCGCCACCAGTTCTCATCGAGCGAGAAGGAGGGGAGCGTGAAGTTCGGCACGCCGAACCAGGCCGCGTCCAGCACGGGCTGGAAATCGACAAGGCCGAACGGGATGGCCACGATGTAGCCGCCCACCAGCGCGATGACGATGGTCAGCACGTTGGTCAGGCCCTTGGCAAAGCAGTTGACGCACACGGCGATGAGGAACGTGATGATGGCCACCGGCCAGTTCTGCACGGCCTCCTCCACGCCCACGCTCGCCAGCGACAGGCCCAGCACCATGATGATCGGCCCGACGATGATGGGCGGGAAGATCTGATGCACGCGCTCCTTGCCCACGAGCTTGAGCAGCAGCGCAAAGAGGAAATAGAACACCGCCATGGCCACAATGCCGATCTGGGCGTAGGGCAGGCCCATTTCCTTGATGACCGTCGTCACCGGCGCGATGATCGCAAACGAGCCGCCCAGGAACGCCGGGACCATCCGCTTGTCGATGAACTGGTAGATCAGCGTGCCGACGCCGGCGCAGAACAGCGTGACCGACACGTCCAGCCCGCACAGGATCGGGACGAGGATGACGCCGCACATGCCCAGCGTGTTCTGAAGGCCGAGGAAGACCTTCTGCACCGTGTTGAAGTTCTCCGACAGGTCGCCGTTTTCCAGCGCGACGAGCCTGCCGTTCTTTTTGACGTTCTCCATGTGTTACCTCCCTTGGTGGTTCTGTTCAGCTTGCGCTGTGACAGCTGTAGAATTCCGCCGCGCAGGAGAAGGAATCCAGCGGCAGCTTTTCCAGGATTTCCCGAAACGGCGTATACGCGTCCGGCCCGGTGCGGATCATCCGCTCGCCCGCGCGCTCGATGAGCGCGCGCTTGGTGATGGGGAAGCGGATGTCCCGCATGGCCATCGCCATGTAGTGCGCCGTCAGCATGTAGGGCATGTTCTGCATGATCATTGCGCGTCACCTCCGAAGTCATAGGGCCTGTACTGGTTGCGCTGCTCGCCGTGGCCGCCAAGGTCCCGGCAGGCCGCGCCGCGGTGGCGGAACGAGTACAGGAAGCTGTTGATGCCGCTGCTCTCGCGCAGCCTGTCCACCAGGCCCGGATACAGGTCGGCCTTGATCACATAGGGCACCATCATGGGCGCCTCCGTCACGATGTTCCCGTCCGGATTGACGATCATGCTGTTGCCGAACGCCGCGCAGGCGTGCTCCACGCCGTAGCAGTTGCAGCCCACGACGTAGACCTGGTTGCAGTAGGCGGCGCAGCGGTTGGTCAGCTTCCACGCCTCCTCCCACGGGTTCATGTAGTGCGTGATGCGCACGATCACGTTGGCGCCGTTGTAGGCGGCCTCGCGCCAGATTTCCGGGTAGTCGCCGTCGGCGCAGACGATCGTGGCGATGCGCGAGCCCTTCGGCCCCGGCGTGACCGGGCACTCCCAGCCGGGGTAATGCCGCTCGGTCGGGATCCAGGGGTTCATCTTGCAGTACTGGTGCACGATCTCGCCGCGGTCGTTGATCATGATGGCGAAGTTGCCCGGCTCCTGCTTGCCCTCGATTTTCAGAATCACGCTGAAGATGCCCCACACCGCAAGCCGCGCGCACGCGTCCTTGAGGCGCTGCACCTCGGGCGAGTCGAGCGTGAGGACCACGTCGTGCCGCTTGATGGGGTGCATCCCCTGCACGGCAAACTCCGGCGATACGAACAGGTCGTACCCCGGGAAGCCGCGCGCGCCGATCTCCATGTAGGTGATGATCTGGTCGATGTTGCGGTTGACCTCTTCCATGCACACGGCGTGGATCGGCTCAAGCTGCGCGCAGACGACGCTGAGCACCTCCGTCTCGGTCTTGCCGCCGACGCCGTGGCTGCTCCCAATGATCATATGCAGTTCTCCCTTCCCTGTCTCTTATACA
>ENA-OZAB01000474-OZAB01000474.1-human-gut-metagenome-genome-assembly--contig:-NODE-474-length-23212-cov-23.487887_pt1 | contig 23212 bp, 17 predicted proteins | sample MGYA00243297_ERZ653491 | MGnify/ENA primary metagenome ERZ653491 (study PRJEB26926, sample SAMN06165154) | human gut metagenome | biome: ENVO:00009003; feature: ENVO:2100002; material: ENVO:00002003... | reverse complement strand
ACTATCCTCTTCGTCGGCAGCGTCAGATGTGTATAAGAGACAGATTATGGGTTCTTCCGGCTCCGGGAAAACCACTTTGCTGAACTGCATCTCTACGATTGATACCGTTACCAGCGGCCATATTTATGTGGAGGGAAAGGACATTACGACGCTTCACGGATCACAGCTTGCAGACTTTCGCGGAAAAAAGCTGGGATTTATCTTTCAGGACTTCAATCTACTGGATACTCTGACAGCCTATGAAAATATCTCTCTGGCCTTGTCTATCGCAGGAACCAAACCCAGCGAGATTCAAAAATGTGTCCCGCAGATTGCAAAGGCGCTGAACATTCAGGAAGTATTGAACAAATATCCCTATCAGATGTCCGGCGGCCAACAGCAGCGGGTAGCCGCTGCAAGAGCAATGGTAACAAATCCAGCAATCGTACTGGCTGATGAACCTACCGGCGCTCTTGATTCCAATTCCTCGCGGATGCTGTTGACGATGCTGACGGAATTGAACGAACAGCTTGCGGCAACAATCCTAATGGTAACGCATGATGCTTTTTCCGCCAGCTATTGCCATCGCATTTTGTTTATCAAAGACGGGCAGGTGTTCAATGAGCTGCACCGAGGGACGGACACACGCAAGGACTTTTTTGCAAAAATTCTGGAAGTGGTTTCTGTCTTGGGAGGTGAGCAAAATGACCCCATTTAAGCTGATCTTCCGAAATGTTCATAAGAACATCCGGGACTATCTGATTTATTTCCTTACATTGACGCTTTCGGTCAGTCTGTTTTATGCCTTCAACTCAATTTCCGATCAGTCAGCTTTTTCCGATATGGGAATAACCGGTTCGCTCTTATACGACCAACTCGGCATACTGTTGTCGGCACTTTCTGTTGTCATTGCGGTAGTATTGGCTTTTCTGATTATCTATGCCAACCAGTTTCTTTTGAAACGCCGCAAAAAAGAATTGGGCGTATATATGGTGCTCGGCATGAAAAAAGGACGCATTTCCCGACTGTTCGCCGGTGAAACCCTTTGTGTTGGTGTCATTGCTTTGGTTTCAGGTTTGGTTCTTGGGTTTCTCTTTTCGCAAGGACTTTCTTTGGTTGCATTAAAACTCTTTGCGATTGAATTGGATAAATTTCAAATCGTATTTTCTGCTGGAGCATTTCGACAGACGGTGCTTTGTTTTGCGATCATCTTCTTTATCGTAATGCTTTTCAATGTGTGGTCTGTAACCAATGTCAAATTGATTGACTTATTGACGGCCAGCAGAAAAAACGAAAGCATAAAAGCAGAAAATCGTGTTTTGCCGATCTGTCTGTTTGTGCTTTCCCTGATCTGCATAGGGATTTCCGCTGTGCTGTTCAACAAAAACGGAATACTGCCATCTCGTGAAAATATGTCTTTTCAAATTGCGGGAGCAGCTTTGGTTGTTGGAACTTTTCTGTTGTTCAACTCATTATCCACTGTTTTCATCCAAGTGGTAAGAGCCGGTAAAGGGTTTTATCTGAAAGGTTTGAACACATTCCTTGTACGCCAAATCGGAAGTAAAATTCGCACGAATTATCTTGTGGTGACGATTGTTTGTGGCCTGCTGACCATTACCATCTGTGCTGTATCTATTGGGGCAAGCACAGCTCTTGCAATGAATGAATTGTCAAAAGCTGCAACCCCCTATGATTTGAATGTACTTTCCAATGTTTCCACTGATGGAGACAGCAACATTTCCGAGTATCTTGCCACACATGATGTTGCAATGCGTGATTACGCCGAAAACATGGAGCAAATCAGCATTTATGAGGCCGATATGACCTATGCAGAGCTATTTGAAGGTCAGAATGTCGAGCTGTGGCCTATTGATGAGGAAGTTCCCAATAGCAAAGTTGCAGTAATTCCCGTTTCGGACTTCAATCGTGCTTTGGCTATGCAGGGCAAAGAGCCAATCACGCTGAACGATGACCAATACTTGTTAAATTGTAATTACACTGGGACATATCAATATGTTTCTCTGGCCTTACAAAATCATTTGGAAATCACAATAGGCGGAACAACCTTACTGCGTGCATCCGATGAAGTTTTGCAAGAAACATATTTTATGACTTCTGTTGGAAACAATGATCGCGGAACAATCATTGTCCCGGATCATGTAGTGGATGGCCTCGAAAAAGACGTTAATGTGCTTTTGGTACAATATAAGCCGGATGCGGATTCTAATGAAATCCTGCAAAAGATGATCCCTATTGGATTGGACGAAGCGCATGGCTATCGGTACGCAGAAAAGAACATGATGTATGAAATGTTCTACGGCCTCAATGCTTTGGTGAGTTTCCTTTGTTGTTATATCGGCTTAATCTTTTTGCTGATCTGTGCTGCTCTTTTGGCACTAAAACAGCTCACAGAAACGACGGACAATATTTACCGATATGGATTGCTGCAAAAGTTGGGAGCCAAGCGCAAGCAAATTAACCGCACACTTTTTACGCAGACGGCTGTGTTTTTTGCAATTCCGTTGACTGTTGCCGGAATATACTCGGCTTTCTTAATCGGCAAAGCAATGACTATCGTTGAGGAATTTATGAATATCCATATTTCTACAAATATCGGTTTGACAATTATTCTTTTCCTCATTGTTTACGGGAGTTATTTCATTGCGACTTATCTATCTTGCAAGAGCATTGTTACAGAGCAAAAGAAATCGGAGGTGTAAATCATGTTACCTGAAAATGTAAAATGGGATGCCGTGTTCCAAAGCATCGTAGACACATGGCTCCCTTTGATTGGCGTGGTTGCAGCAATCGTCGTGATTGCTATAATTGTTCATGTGGTTAGGAAAAAAAGAAAATAAAGATATTCTGCCGCACGACGGCAAAAGAAAAAAAGCCGTCGTACAGCAGACACATTTCCACGCGCCTATGAAGCGGCGGCTTTGATTTTCAGAGCCGCCGTTTCGTTTTGCTTTTCGGATCGATGCTCATGCAATCAGGAGGGCGGTATATGGGAGGATACCGCCATGTCAATTTTCGTCATTCACAATATCCATGAGTTACATCAACTAAAAAAAGCCTTGCTCCTCCTCCGGGGAGGTATGACTTCCTATCGGCATTATCGTTCCATCTAAATCAGCAAAATAGTAGGTGTTTTTGTCGCGCCAGTTTCTCATTGCGGGGAGCTGGCGTTTTTTATTGTCGATTTTTCAGGAAAGCTCCTGAAGTATGTCGCTGCCGATCCCCGCCTCCTTTCGATTCACTCGTCAATCGCCCGTGAATTGAAATGGAGGTACATAATGAAGAAAGTCAATCTTAGGGACTTATATCCCGATATTTATAAAAATGATTACTTTGTAGAAGTAACAGAAGATGTGCTGGAGACGATCCGAGCCGCTGAGCGTGCGGAAGCTGCTTATGACCGGAGGATGTATCGCTATAAGGCGTACTACTCCCTGGACTGCGACAGCGGCATTGAAAATGCGATTCTGATGAAGCCCCAGACACCGGAAATGCTTCTGGAGGAAAAGCAGCTGCGGGAGCAGCTTTATGCCGCTGTGATGGCTCTGCCGGAGAAGCAGGCTAAGCGGATCTATGCCCGGTATTACCTGGGTATGCGCGTGAGTGAGATCGCCGCAGCGGAGGGTGTAGACCCAAGCCGTGTTCGTGACAGTATCCGGCGCGGTCTGAAGCAGCTGGCAAAGTATTTTTAGGATAGAATAACAAAGGGCGCAAGGCCACATAGTGCTTCTGGCACAGGGCTTTGCGCCCTATTTGCATCCTTGTATTCTTCGAGCGAAAGAAATATAATAAGCCATATTGGAGGGAAACTATATGGATTATATGACGCTGAAAGAAGCAAGTGAAAAATGGGGTGTTACCCCAAGGCAGATCAATTATCTGTGTGCCGGTGGGCGTATCCCCGGTGCTGTGAAGATGGCTACCATTTGGCTGATTCCCAAGGATGCGGAGAAACCGGCAGACCGCCGTTTCAAAAATACAAAAAAATAATCCTCTCGTGAGGTTTCTGTGACATTTGGATGCTACACTAAGGATGAAGGAGTGTGATACAATGCGAATTTTAGTAGTCGAGGATGACCGACTTTTGAATAATACCTTGTGCTATAACCTGGATGCTGCGGGCTATGCCGTGGACTCTGCATTGACAAAATCAGTAGCCAGCAACTTTTTGACCAAGCAGGACTATGACCTGATCGTGCTGGATGTAAACCTACCGGATGGGAACGGCTTTGATTTCTGCCGGGAGGTAAAGGAACGCCGGCCGGATACGGCGGTGATCTTCCTGACCGCAAATGATATGGAGAGCGATATGCTCAAAGGATATGAACTGGGTGCAGAGGACTATGTGACCAAGCCATTTCCAATGAGCGTCTTTCAAAAGAAGCTGTCTGTGGTGCTGGGGCGGCTGGCAAAGCAGTCTGGCGGCGGGGATAGCTATGAGGACGGCGCACTGTCCATCAATTTCTCGGAAATGACTGCTTCTTTGTCTGGTAAGCCACTGGTGTTCACTCCATTGGAATACCGGCTTTTGAAAATCATGACCAAAAACCCGCAGAATGTTTTGACCAGGCAGGTGCTTCTTGAAAAACTGTGGGATGCCGATGGGAACTTTGTGGATGAACACGCCCTGACTGCGGCCATCAGCCGGGTACGGAACAAAATTGAAACAGAGGGACGCCAGTACATCAAGACAGTGTACGGCATGGGCTATATGTGGATCGGAGGGGCGATCAAATGAATATGCGAAAACTCTCCATCAACAAAGCCTGCGTCCTTTTGGGAACACTTCTGCTACTGGCAGTTGGTGCAGTCTGCACCGCTGTTTATCTGCTGACCCGGAATATAACCGCTGTCCGGTGTGTGTTCCTGTTCAGTCTCTTTGTGCTGCTCTGCGTCATCTGCTTTGTGGCGTTGATCCGCCGGAAGCTGGTCCGGTTCTCCGATGCCTTTTGTGGTCAGATGGATGATATGCTCTCCGGGGATATGCAGCCAAAGCAGACGGTTGAGGAAGAAAGCCTGTTCTATAAAATCAACTACCGGCTGGGGCGGCTGTACGAGGTCATGCAGGAAAATAAAAACAGCATCGCAAAAGAACGGGCTGACCTGCAAGAGCTGATCTCTGACATCTCCCATCAAGTCAAGACCCCGATTGCCAACTTGAAGATGATCAACAACACGCTGCTCGAAAACGAGGTTCCCCCGCAGAAGCAAAAGGAATTTCTGACAGCCCAGGCCAGCCAGCTTGATAAGCTGGACTTCCTCATGCAGGCCATGATTAAAACCTCCCGTCTGGAAACGGGAGTCATTTCGCTGGAGCAAAAACAGCAGCCGGTTTATGATACCCTTGCCGCTGCCCTGGGCGGGATTTTGCTCAATGCCGAAAAGAAACAAATAGATGTGCAGGTAGAATGCCCGGAGCATTTGGATGCGTGCCACGATAGAAAATGGACAGGTGAGGCCCTGTTCAACATTCTGGATAATGCTGTGAAATACACCCCGGCAGGCGGGCAGATCCGTGTGACGGTGGATGGCTGGGAAATGTATGTGAAGATCGACATTACAGATACCGGCATCGGCATTTCAGAGCAGCACCAGGGGACGATTTTCAAGCGGTTTTACCGGGAAGATGCGGTGCATGATGTGGATGGTATTGGGATCGGGTTATATCTGGCCCGTGAGATTGTGACCTTGCAGGGCGGTTATATCAGGGTGGCATCTGAGGTTGGGAAAGGCTCAACCTTTTCTGTTTTCCTGCTCCGAAAGTAGCGCCGACACGCCCCCAAAATTGAAATGTCACAGACTTGTGACATTTGGGGCCGAATTTAGCGGAAATTTTTTGTGGCTCGTGACATTTCTGTGAGGTTTGGTCGTTACAATGGGTTTATCAAAAAGAAAGGATGGTGTTCTTTATGAGCATTTTGCAAACGACTGAACTGAAAAAATATTATGGCGCAGAGCCGAACATTACCAGAGCCTTGGACGGTGTGACCCTCTCCATAGAAAAGGGCGAATTTGTAGCCATCGTGGGAACCTCCGGCAGCGGTAAATCCACGCTGCTGAACATGATCGGCGGGTTGGATGTGCCCACCTCCGGCCAGGTGGTCGTGGATGGCAAGGAGCTGTCCAAACTCAAAGACGAGGAACTGACCGTTTTCCGCAGAAGAAAGATCGGCTTTATCTTCCAGAACTACAATCTGGTGCCGGTGCTGAATGTCTTTGAAAACATTGTGCTGCCTGTGGAGCTGGACGGAGGCAGAGTGGATACTAACTTCTTAAACGAAGTAGTAGGATTTTTAGGGCTGAAAGATAAAATGAACAGTATGCCCAACAATCTTTCCGGCGGCCAGCAGCAAAGAGTAGCCATCGCTCGTGCATTGGCTGCCCGCCCAACGATTGTGCTGGCAGATGAGCCTACCGGCAACCTGGACAGTAAAACGAGTGTAGATGTATTAAGTCTTATGAAAACAAGTAGCTATAAATTCAAACAGACCCTTGTTATGATTACACATAATAATGAGATTGCCCAGCTTGCCGACCGCATTATTCGGATTGAGGACGGAAAGATCATGCAGTAAAAGGGGGTGGAACCATGAATGACATTCTATTTGGCAATAACAACAAGGCTGTCATCAAAAAGCTGGCGAACCGCAGTTTTCGCAGCAATAAAATGCGGAATGTGATTGCAGTCATTGCGATTGCCCTGACAACCTTTCTCTTTACGGCAGTCCTGACCATTGGTATGGGAGCCAAGGGAACGCTGGAATACAACATGGCAAAGATGATCGGCACTGGTGCGGATGCGCTGGTACAGGGTCTTTCCGAAGAACAATTCCAGCAGTTAAAAGAAAACTCCATGTTTGAAAAGGTGGGCTGTTGGGTGCCCATTGAGATCATGACCAACACCAACCGAATATTTGCGGAAATTGATTACGCCGATCAGTCTCAGTTGGAGCTTCGGATGCAGACACCGCGCACAGGTTCTGCGCCCCAAAAAGCAAATGAGGTTTTGGTTTCTGCCAATATACTGAAGGATCTGAACATCGAAGAAAAAATCGGGGCAGAAATTCCTATCGAATTTAAGAATCGTCAAAGCGGCCAGATGTATCATTTTGATATGGTCGTATCAGGTATTTACGATACACCAAATGAAAAATCGGAATCAGTCATTGTTTCCAAAGCCTTCATGGAAGAAAATCCAGAGATGATGAGCGAAATTGCCCAAGGGCGTGAGGGATGTGGCATTTATGATGCTGATGTGATTATGCGGGATAGCTCCATGGTAAAGGAGCGCATCTCGGAGTTTGTTCGCAGCATTGGCGGCAATCCAGACGATAGAAGTGCTGAGAATTATATCCGTATAGCCCCCAACACTATCCTCTCCAACAACAGCGGCGGCTCTATCATGTGGCTGGTAGCAGGTGTATTTGGCGTCCTATTCATGTTCTGTGGGTATCTGCTGATCTACAATGTATTCGAGATTGCAGTTACCAACGATATTCGGCAGTATGGCCTGCTACGGACGGTGGGGACTACTTCCCAGCAGATCAAGCGTTTGGTCAACCGGCAGGCGCTGTACCTGTTCCTGATTGGAACACCATTTGGCCTGCTTTTTGGCATCCTGCTCGGACGCAGTATTCTGCCTGCGGCACTCCAGATGTTTGCTGCCGATTATAGTGGTAAAAACATTGAGGTCAGCACACTTCCATATTTGGGTATTATCGTAGGTGCGATCCTATTCTCAGGACTTACGGTTTATATCAGTACCAGAAAGTCGGTGAAGAAAGCCTCCCGTGTGTCACCTATCGAGGCTATCCGCTATGTAGAGCAAGACACTATTTCCATAAAGCGAAAAAAGACAAATACCGGAGCAGTTATTCCTCGCATGGCGAAAGCCAACCTGCAACGCAATAAGCGTCGGACAGTCTTTATTGTGATTTCCCTGACTTTGAGCATCGTCCTTCTGAACTCGGTATTTATCTTCAGCGGCAGCTTTGATGAAGATGTTTATATCAAAACCCATACCAAAAGTGACTTTGCGGTTTACAACCCGGACATTCAAGCCGCATGGGGAGATGAATTTGGACACAGCTGTACTGTTTCAGAAAAATCGGTAGAGGAAATTGAACAGCAGCCAGGTGTAATGAACGAAGTCCGCCTATACCGTAACACTTTTGAGGATGATCATATTGCCTGTGATTGGGGGTCTTCTTTCTCGATTGATAATAGGGATAAATATGCCTATGTACTTCCTGATTCATTAAATCTCGGCTGGATTGAGTATGGAGGGGATTATGCTGCGTTGACTGCGGATAACCTTCCGCTTGGAAATGTGTATGGCTTCTCTGAAAATCTCCTGAACAAGATGGACATTATTGAGGGCGAACGCGATGTGTCTGTCCTGAAAGAAAAACTCTGGAATGGCAACAATGTAATTTTAGTAAGCCACTATAACGATAAGGGAAACTTAAGCGGTGGTGCGGATAATGTCTATTATTTTGGACTGTCGGTTGGAGACACTATTCAATTTTATGAAAATGGAGTTCCAACCGAGGCGTTTACAGTGATTGCAAAGGCTGCTGTTACGAGCAATGAAATGACCTTGACTGGCGGTGGCGATAATATTGCAACAGATGTTGGTGGACCAAAGATCTATATGTCAGAAAATAAGTTCAAAGAAATTTATGAAACTCCTACCTTGTATGGTTTCCTCTTTGATGTAGAGGAACAGTATCAGCAGGATATGGAGAACTATCTGATGCGGGACACCGATGTTTCCTATAACTCTATTTCAACGCTGAAAGCTGATGTTTTAGGCATGAAAAATGTTGTCCTGCTGGTTGGCGGAATGATAGGTGCTGTATTTGCTTTGGTGGGCCTGATCAACTTCATCAATCTGGTTATGACCAATATCGTTACCCGCCGTCATGAGTTTGCCACCATGCAAAGCATTGGTATGACGAACCGGCAGCTCCGAAAAATGATGATTTCGGAAAGCTTCTCTTATGTGCTGCTGGCTGGGATTGTCGGCACACTAGTTGCGGCGACACTTGGCATGACATTGCTAAGAGCATTTGTAGAAAATGGTCCTACCAGTATGATGATGACATTCCAGATAACCTTGCTGCCTGCGCTGATTATGCTGATTCTGTTTTTGGCATTGGCATTTATCGTTCCAGTTGTCGCACTCCGGCTCTTTAACAATCGAAGTGTTGTAGAGCGGCTTCGGGTAAATGAATAACAGGCACAGCCATATCAAGTGAATACTTCCTACGCCGTTGTATGCGACTGTGGGGCACGAAAAACCGGGGGATTTTTCTCCCGGTTTTTCAAATGTCACGAACTTGTGACATTTGGAGCCGAATTTAGCGGAAATTTTTTGTGGCTCGTGACATTTCTGTGAGGTTTGTTCGTTACAATGGGTCTAAGTTAAAGAAAGGATGGTGTTCTCTATGAGCATTTTGCAAACGACTGAACTGAAAAAATACTACGGCACAAAGCCGAATATCACAAAGGCCCTGGATGGTGTGAACCTCTCTGTTGAGCAGGGGGAATTTGTAGCGATTGTTGGAACCTCCGGTAGCGGAAAATCCACTCTGCTAAACATGATCGGCGGACTGGATGTGCCTACCTCCGGCAAGGTCATTGTGGATGGGCGCGACCTCTCTACATTGAAAGACGAGCAGCTTACTATCTTCCGCAGACGAAAGATCGGCTTCATCTTCCAGAACTACAATCTGGTGCCGGTGCTGAATGTCTTTGAAAACATTGTGCTGCCTGTGGAGCTGGACGGAGGCAGAGTGGATACTAACTTCTTAAACGAAGTAGTAGGATTTTTAGGGCTGAAAGATAAAATGAACAGTATGCCCAACAATCTTTCCGGCGGCCAGCAGCAAAGAGTAGCCATCGCTCGTGCATTGGCTGCCCGCCCAACGATTGTGCTGGCAGATGAGCCTACCGGCAACCTGGACAGTAAAACGAGTGTAGATGTATTAAGTCTTATGAAAACAAGTAGCTATAAATTCAAACAGACCCTTGTTATGATTACACATAATAATGAGATTGCCCAGCTTGCCGACCGCATTATTCGGATTGAGGACGGAAAGATCATGCAGTAAAAGGGGGTGGAACCATGAATGACATTCTATTTGGCAATAACAACAAGGCTGTCATCAAAAAGCTGGCGAACCGCAGTTTTCGCAGCAATAAAATGCGGAATGTGATTGCAGTCATTGCGATTGCCCTGACAACCTTTCTCTTTACGGCAGTCCTGACCATTGGCATGGGTGCCAGTGGAACGCTGGAATACAGCATGGCAAAGATGATGGGATCATCTGCGGATGCTCTGGTGCAGGGACTTTCCGAGGAGCAGTTCCAGCAGTTAAAAGAAAATGCCATGTTTGAAAAGGTAGGCTGCTGGATACCAGTCGAAATTATGACCAACACAAACCGGCGTGTTGCAGAGGTCGATTATGCCGACCATACCCAGTTGGAAATTCGGATGCTGACGCCGCGCACAGGCTCTGCCCCTCAAAAGGCAAATGAGGTTTTGGTCTCTGCCAATATACTGAAGGATCTGAACATCGAAGAAAAAATCGGGGCGGAAATTCCTGTTGAATTGAAGGTTCGTCAAAGTAATCAGGTTTATCATTTTGATATGGTCGTATCCGGCATTTATGATACACCAAATGAAAAATCGGAATCGGTCATTGTTTCTAAAGCCTTTCTGGAAGAAAACGCAGAAATGATGAGTGATATTGCTTTGGGGCGTGTTGGCTGTGGTATTTATACAGCCGATGTAGTAATGCGGGATAATTATATGGTAAAGGATCGCATTTCAGAGCTTGTCCGCAATATCGGCGGTAATCCGGATGATGCCAATGCAGACAATGCAGTTCGCGTTGCCCCTAACCCCATTGTCTCTAATGACAGCGGTCTTATGATGTGGCTGGTAGCCGGTGTTTTCGGTATTTTGTTCATGTTCTGTGGGTATCTGCTGATCTACAATGTGTTTGAGATTGCTGTAACAAATGATATTCGGCAATACGGCTTGCTGAGGACTGTGGGGACTACTTCCCAGCAGATCAAGCGTTTGGTCAACCGGCAGGCACTGTACTTGTTCCTGATCGGTGCACCACTCGGTCTGCTTTTGGGCACATTGCTTGGTCGCAGTATTCTGCCTGCTGTACTCCAGATATTTGCGGTTGATTTCAGCGGAGGAAACATTGAGGTCGGCACACTCCCGTATTTGGGCATTATCGCAGGAGCGGTTCTGTTCTCGGGACTTACGGTTTATATCAGTACCAGAAAATCGGTGAAGAAGGCATCTCGTGTGTCACCTATCGAGGCTATCCGCTATGTAGAGCAGGACACTGTTTCCATAAAGCGAAAAAAGACAATTTCCGGGGCAGTTATTCCCCGCATGGCGAAGGCAAATCTTCAGCGCAATAAGCGCCGGACAGTCTTTATTGTGATTTCCCTGACTTTGAGCATTGTCCTCTTGAACTCGGTGTTTATCTTCAGCGGCAGCTTTGACGAAGATGCCTATATCGAAAACCAGACCCGAAGTGATTTTATAGTATATAGTCCAGTCATTCAAGCTGCATGGGGAGATAACTTTGGGCATGATAGTGCTGTTCCAGAGAAGGCAGTGGAGGAAATCAAGGAACAGCCCGGAGTCACAAACGAAGCCTACCTGTACCGGAACACTTTTGAAGATGACCATATCTCTTGTGACTGGGGAACTCCCTATGTGGTTGATAACACAAATAAGGAACAGCGAATGTTGCCGGAACACCTCAATTTAGGTGTTTACCAAACAGAAAATGGTGGGCATACTGTTGGGTTGACTGCGGATAACCACCCCCTCGGAAATGTATTTGGCTTTTCGGAAAACTTTTTCAATCGGCTGGACATTATCGAAGGTGAAACTGATTTATCTATCTTAAAAGACAAACTTTGGAATGGTAACAATGTAATTTTAATGGGCGAATATAACGATCATGGAAACTTTGGTGGGGCAGATGCCGCCAGTTATTGTGGATTATCCGTTGGAGATACCATTCAATTTTATGAAAATGGAACTCCAACCGAGGAGTTTACCATTATCGCAAAAGCCGCAGCTACTGATAGCGATGTGACTGTGACTGGCGGCGGTTCAAATATCGCACAAATAATAGAAGGCCCTAAAATTTTTATGGCTGAAAACAAATTCAAGGAAATTTATGCAACTCCTACCTTGTACGGTTTCCTCTTTGATGTAGAGGAACAGTACCAGCAGGAGATGGAAAACTATCTGACGCAGGATACAGATGTTGCCTATACCTCTATCCAGACGATGAAAGCAACTGTTTCCAGTGTAAAAAATGTTGTCTTGCTGATTGGCGGAATGATCGGTGCTGTATTTGCCCTGGTGGGACTAATCAACTTCATCAATCTGGTTATGACCAACATTATTACCCGCCGGCACGAGTTTGCTACTATGCAGAGTATCGGCATGACGAACCGGCAGCTCCGCAAAATGATAATTTCTGAAAGCTTCTCTTATGTACTGCTGGCAGGGATTGTTGGTACGCTGGCTGCTGGTGTGCTTGGCATAACATTGGTAAGGGCTTTTGTAGAAATCAGTCCAAGCAGTATCATGATGACATTCCAGATGACCCTGCTCCCTGCATTGGTTATGCTGGTTCTCTTTCTGGCACTGGCGTTTATTGTGCCCGTTGTCGCACTCCGTTTCCTCAATAATCGAAGTGTTGTAGAACGGCTTCGGGTAAATGAGTAAAGGCATAGGAGGTGAACAACATGAATGATATTTTATTTGGCAACAATAATTCCAAAGTGATTACCAAGCTATCCAAACGCTATTTTAAGAAGAATAAGGTCCGCAATCTGGCTGCACTGTTGGCAATTATCCTTACTGCTTTCCTATTTACCTCTATCACTTCCCTGGCGTTCAATATGGCGTCCTCCATCCAGCTCTCTCTACAAATGCAGAAAGGCAGCAAGGCGGATGGCACTTTAGGATATATGACGGAGGAACAGTACGAGCAGCTTGTAAACAGCGATTTTGTGGAGCAGGCAGGCCACCGGCGTATCATTGGCTATGCAAGCAATACTTCCAGCCATTCCATTGAGATCAATTACGCGGACAGTGTGCAGCAGGAGCTGACCTTCTGTGTGCCTACTCACGGAGCGGCACCGGAGAAAGCGAATGAGATCGCCACCACGGATCTGGCGCTGAAGGCGCTGGGTGTAGAACCTGAGATCGGCGCAGAGGTTCCGCTGGAATTTGAACTGCGGGGGAAAACTTATCATTATGATATGGTGCTTTCCGGCTGGTGGGAAGCAAGCAACGACTCTGTGAGCGTTGCGACTGTTTCAGAGCAGTTTATAAAGGAAAACCCCGATGTGGTTCAGAACACTTATGCGGTAGATCATGAAATGTCCGGCGTTACTTTTTCCGATGTCGTGCTGAAGAATAAAGCAAATGTTCAGCAGCAGTTGAATGAGTTCGTTTACTCCATTGGCGGCAATCCAGAGGATATGGGCGCAGACAATTTCATTCTCGCCTCTGAAAATCAAATGTCCCAGGGATTGACTTCATCTGAGTCCATCGTGTTCGCCGTTGTATTTATCCTGATGTTTGTCGTGTGCGGATACCTGCTAATCTACAATATCTTTGATATTTCTGTGATGCAGGATGTTCGTCAATACGGTCTGCTGCGGACGATTGGAACTTCCACACGGCAGATCAAGGGCATTGTGAACCGTCAGGCGGTCTGGCTCACGCTGATCGGACTGCCTATTGGTCTGATTGCCGGTTTCTTTGCCGGCTGGGTGCTGCTTCCTATCGTGACAGAGATCATTAACCTTGAATACTCTATGGTGGGTACATCCGTATCGACCTCGCCTCTGATCTTTGTTATTGCCGCCCTCTTTACAATCCTGACCGTGTTTATCAGCACCCGGAAGCCTGCAAAAAAGGCGGCAAAGATTTCTCCTCTGGAGGCGATCCGCTACACCGAGCAGAATGCCTATAAAAAGAGAAGTGCCAAGCGTACCAATGGGGTAAAGCTGTCCCGCATGGCCTTTTCCAATCTGGGACGCAACCGCAGGCGTTCCGCATTTATTGTTATTTCCCTGCTTCTGTGCATCGTCCTGTTTAACTCTATCATCATTGTGACGCAAAGCCTTGATGAAGAAAAGTGGGTAAACCGTGTGACCAGAACAGATTTTAATGTCTATAACTCCGCCGCATTTAATGTAATGGAAAGCGTGCAGCACCATGAAGATACACTCTCACAACAGGCAGTGGATCTGATTGCCGGACAGCCCGGAGTTGAGGATGAACGCTATCTTTACCGAAATACAAAAGACGATAGAAATGTGCTGGTTGACTATGGGTTTGAAGATTTAAGCGGCATAGAGTTATTCCATGAGGAAGAAGGCGTCGTAAATCAAAGCTATCAGGGATATAGCCTGTACACCAGTTCTGATACCGAAAGGCGCTATTTTGGTAATGTGATGGGAGCCTCCGAAAACTTCTGGGCGGATATGCGTATTTTTGAAGGCGAAAAAGATGTCGAAACCTTAACGCAGAAAATGGCTACCGGAGAATATGTCATTATTGGCTGCCCCATGGACAAACTGACAGAGGAACCAAGGAACACTCCGCTGACCGATCAGTTACAGGTTGGAGAGAGCATTTCCTTCTACAAGGATGGGGAACTGGTCAAAACCAGCACTATCCTTGCAAAAGCGATCCTCGTGGGAACGGAAACCGAAACGCCGACAGGCACCACCGCTCAGGCACACATCGCCGCTGATGCTCCTTTTGTATATCTGCCGGACACTGTATTTAAGGAAATCTATGACGCTCCCACGCTGCTGACTTATGGATTCAATGTGGATGAAGCCTTGCAGCCGCAGATGGAAGAATTTTTGAGCAGCTATGTGAGCGAAAATTCTTCGGTTGCCTATACTTCCACCAAGTTGTTGAAAGAGCAGCTTGATTCGGTTCGCAGCATGATTCTGGTTATCGGCGGTCTGATTGGATGCATCATGGCCTTTGCGGGACTGATTAACTTTACCAACATGATTATTACCAACATCATCACCCGCCGCCATGAGTTTGCTACCATGCAAAGCATCGGTATGACCGGCAAGCAGCTTCGCCGCCTGATGGTCTATGAGGGCATCTATTATGCCGCCGGCGCAGACATTATTGGCGGAGCAGTCGCAGCGATCCTGGCAGTCACGGTGCTAAAGAGCGCATTAAATAGCCCCTCCATGTGGTTCTTTACCCTGAACATTACATTGGTTCCTGTTCTGGTCATTGGTGTGCTTTATCTGCTGCTGGCTGCGGTCATTCCGCTGATCGTTCTCCACTTCTTTAACAAGGGAACTGTGGTGGAACGGCTGAGGACTTCGGAGTAAATAATTAGACAGAGCCGAGGGGAATTTTTCCCTCGGCTTTTCTAATTGTCACAGATTTGTGAGATTTCAGCTTGTTATTTTGTCGAAATGGAGTATGTCCGTGACATTTCTATGAGGATTGCCTGTTAAGATAAAAGAAAAGTGAAAAAGTTGCCGCACGATGGCAAAAGAAAAAAAGCCATCGTACAGCGACTATATTGTTATGCACTTTGCAACGGTGGCTTTGAAAAAATCAGAGCCGCCGTTTCCTTTCGTCTATCTAAAATGAACGACGACCCTACACCCTGCAATCTGGTACGGCGGCACATAGGAGGATGCCGCCATGTCAATTTTTGTCATTCGCAATAGCCATGAGTTACACCAGCTAAAAAAAGTCTTGCCCCTCCTCCGGGGGAGTATGACTATCTATCAGTATTATCGTTCCATCTAAATCAGCAGAATAGTAGGTATTTTTGTTGCGCCGATTTCCCGTTATGGGGAGTTGGCGTTTTTTGCTGTCGATTTTTCGGGAAGGCGTGCGAAGTATGTCGCTGTCGATCCCCGCCTCCTTTCGATTCACTCGTCAACCGCCCGTGAATCGAAATGGAGGTACATAATGAAGAAAGTCAATCTCCGGGAATTGTATCCCGATGTTTATAAAACCGATCACTTTGTAGAAGTAACAGAAGATGTGCTGGAGACGATCCGTGCCGCTGAGCGTGCAGAAGCTGCTTATGACCGGAGGATGTATCGCTATAAGGCGCACTACTCCCTGGACTGCGACAACGGCATTGAAAATGCGATCCTGCTGAAGCCCCAGACGCCGGAAATGCTTCTGGAAGAAAAGCAGCTGCGGGAGCAGCTCTATGCCGCTGTGATGGCTCTGCCGGAGAAGCAGGCTAAGCGAATCTATGCCCGGTATTACCTGGGTATGCGTGTGAGCGAGATCGCCGCAGCGGAGGGTGTAGACCCAAGCCGTGTCCGTGACAGCATCCGGCGTGGTCTGAAGCAGCTGGCAAAGTATTTTTGAAAAAGTTTCGTTTGGTGCGCTCGTTTTTTGCTCTTTTTGTCAGAGTTAATAAGAAGGACAAGTTTTCCCCCCTTCAACAGCACTTTGACAATTTCATAGACAGCATAACAGGTACATAACCCGTGTACGAGCGAGTGTGGAACGCCGCGAAGATAGAGCAGTCAGGGAGGTGATGAACAAAGCTGCTTTGGAGCGATCTACGATTCCACAAAACGGATGGTGGCAGATCCGGCGCGAGGACTGCACGGGGGCTTAAAGATACTTCCTCACGGCCTCCTAAAGACTTGGGTGGAACCCTGCGGCGCACGAGTAAAACGACGCTGCGGAGTTATGACAACCGCGCCAGCGGAGACCTGTTATGTTCCCATCGTCAGGGTTGCGTGGCAAATGTGACGAGAATTGAGTTATATTAAAATAGGAAGCGATTACTTTCTTATGTAGTCGTTTTCTATTCAAAATCAGATACCATGCGCTGGCAGTTTCGGCTGCCAGCGTATTCATGTGATTTTGAAAGCACGATGATAACCTTGACAGATTGGAGGGAATATGGTCTATGGAAAAACTCATTACACGAAAAGAAGCTGCTGAAATTTTAGGAATCAGCATCGCAACGCTGGATGCCGCCCGTAACAACGGTCTGATCTCTTATGTGCAGTATGTTCAGAATGGCTGTGTGTATTTTACTGCGGCGGGTCTCCAGGAGTATATCGCAAAATGTACGCACAGGGCAAAGCCTGTTGAGAGAAGCACAACCTACCGTAAGCCTCGAAGTGGAAGATCGTGAGCCGGTCCGTATCCTTGATGGAATCAGAGATGTTTGATAAAACAAAGGTACAGCGCTGGAGATCTTTTTTAGGAGGTGGCGGAGTTGGCAAATAGAAAACGAGCAATTCCACAATACGGTACAGTTACGCTGAACGGTCTTGACTATTACAGGACAAGAGTTCAGGATGCAGATGGAAAATTGGTGGCCCTTTATGCAAGGACACCTGAAGAATTATATGATAAGGAACTGAATGCGTTGGAGCAGATCGACAATGATACATTTTGTCGAAAGTCTCCCACCGTTGCAGAATACTGTGAGAAATGGCTGCTGATGCAGTCGGTTCATGTACGAGCTACTACAATGACCGACTATACATCTAAAGTCAGAAGGCACATTATCAAAGAATTGGGAGATATGCGGATGGCGGATGTGACTTTGGATGACATCCAGCTTGCCCTCGTTCCTGTTTCCAAAAAATCGGCTTCGGTTTATAAGTCTGTGGTTGTCCTTTACAAATCTATTTTCCGGGCAGCAAAGGAAAGCCGGATCATCGAAAATAACCCAACGGTCTATCTGACCTCAAAGGGTGGAGGCGTTCCGCAGAAAGAAAAAGAAGCTCTGACAGATGAGCAGGCAGCCCGCTTATTGGATGCCATTCAAGGGCTTCCGCCGTATGTATTTGTGATGCTTGGTCTGTATGCAGGATTGCGGAGAGAAGAAATCCTCGCCCTGCAATGGGATTCTGTATATCTGGATACGGATACTCCATACCTGACAGTACGAAGGGCATGGCACACAGAAAGCAACCGACCGGTCATTCTTGATGAATTGAAAACAAAGGCGGCGGAGAGAAACATTCCCCTCCCCATCTGCTTGGCAGACTGCCTGAGAGAAGCAAAGGCAAATTCCACTTCGGAGTATGTTGTTCCAAATCGTGATGGCGATCCGCTGTCTTACACGCAGTTTAAGCGGCTTTGGCAGTATATTGTTACCAGAACCACAAAGAAGCGGGTATATTACCGATACGAAGATGGAAAGCGTGTGCAGCATACGGTTACACCTGTTCTGGGGGAAAAGGCCGCTCACAATGGGAAAGTGGTTTACAGCCTGGACTTTGAAGTAACACCCCATCAGCTGCGGCATACATACATCACGAACCTGATCCATTCGTCGGTTGATCCCAAAACGGTTCAATATCTGGCAGGCCATGAGAGCAGTAAGATTACAATGGACATCTATGCAAAGGTCAAATACAATCGACCGGACGAGCTGGTTAAAAGTATGGGCGGCGCATTTGCTCAGTGGGATGGTGTTCGATCCTAAAGCACAGAAGTAATGAAATATCATAAGCAGTAAGAGCGAGGCAAGGATGTCTCGCTCTTTGTTTTCCCCAATCCGTATCTTTGATTAAATTCATGCTTTCTGATAAAACGAGGGTGTAAGTTGTAAACGCTCATTATCAAGAAAGGAAAATCTATATGGCAAAGAAAAATAAAAGTGTTCCGCAGTACGGAACTGTTACGAGAAAAGGAATCCTATATTACAGAACACGGATTCAGGATGCGGATGGCAAGCAGGTCAGCTTGTATGCGACCACTTGTGAAGAACTGTATGAAAAACAGCTGGCAGCAAAGAAGCAGGTCGAGGAGATCCTTTTCCGCCGGAAGCATCCGACGGTTGCTGAATATTGTGAGAAATGGCTGCTGATGCAATCAGCAAAGGTATCTTCAGCTACGATGAAAGGATATACCTCTGACATGAGGAATTATATTATTAAGCCTTTGGGTGATATGTATATGGAGGAAGTGACCGCAGATGATATTCGTCTGGCACTTGTCCCGCTGACCAAAAAATCGGAGGGGTTATACAATACGGTAAATATGCTCATCAAATGTATTTTTTACTCGGCAGAGCGCAGTGAGCTGATTACCTATAATCCTTGTGTTGGAATATCTGCAAAGGGCGGAAAGCCAACGAAGAAGAAAGACGCATTAACTGACCAGCAGGTTGAGGTGTTGCTGGATACAGTCAAGGGGCTGCCTCCCTATTTGTTCATTATGATTTGCTTGTATTCCGGGCTTCGCCGGGAGGAGGCACTTGGACTGCAATGGGATTGTGTATTCCTGGACGCACCTACTCCGTATATATCTGTACGGAGAGCATGGAGGTCAGAGCATAACAGACCTGTGGTTTCTACGGTGCTAAAGACTCCGGCGGCAAAAAGGGATATTCCGATACCGAAGTGTTTGGTGGATTGTCTGAGAGAAGCGAAAGAAAATTCCATATCAGATTATGTGATTGCTGACAGCAAGGGAGAGCCGCTTGCATATTCACAGTTTCAAAGGGTATGGCAGTATGTAGTTGTCCGTTCCACTAAGCCCCGGAACTACTATAAGTATGTAAATGGGGAGAGTATCAAATATACGGTTACTCCAACGCTGGGCATGACACAGAAGAATCAACCCAAAATCAGATATACGATAGATTTTGATGTGACACCACATCAGTTGCGGCACACTTACATTACCAATCTTCTCTATGCAGGGGTGGACCCTAAGACGGTTCAGTACCTTGCAGGACATGAAAACAGCAAAACAACTATGGACATCTATGCAAAAGTGAAGTACAATAAACCAGAGGAGCTTTTTGAGGTGGTAAATGATGCGCTACATCAGAGGGTTTCTGATTAAAAAAGTACCTATTTTTATGGTTAAGGAATAGGACAACCGAGACCTGAAAGGGCAAAAAAGCCCGGAATATCAAGGAAAAACGGCAATCAAAGAATTTCAATACGGTCTCAAGGGCGCTCGCCGTGCACCCCAGTTCTCGAAGCGCTGAATTTTTACCGCTTACAAGACGAATATCAGCTCCCGGGCAGCATTGCTGTTCGGGAGTTTTTCTGCATTTTTGAAGGGCTTTTTGCGCCCGGCAGCTTTTTTTTGGAGGCAAACTTCCGAGTTTGCGGCTATTTCTTGAAAAATCAATGCGTTGTGATATAATTAATATTGAGAAATGAGCTTATAAAGGAGTGACTTGTTCGGAACAGAAAATATAACGGACATAAGAGAACCGAAGCCCTTGCTCTTTTGGCGCAGTGCGGCATATCAAGGAAAGGTAACAGGAAAATGAAAAAGCACTTTATTTCTTTTGCACTCGTGTGCATTCTCTTGCTGATTTTTCCCGCGTGCTCATCGAAACAGAACAATGACTACGGAGGCGATCCTATGGAATTTAAAAGCTTTAAGCTGACGGAGAACAACTGCTCGGCACAGAACGCCGTGTATGAGGGATGCAAAACAGAGGACGGAGTACATCTTGAGTATTATATGAGCTCGAACGACTGGGATAACGAGCTGTCCTGCTTTGTCGAATCCCGCGACGTCATCCGCTCGGTTGATGGGGACGAGAATCTCTACCGCGAGGTGTGCGCCCTGTTCGGAAATTGCAGAATAGATGAATGGGCGGGCTTCCGAGGCGCAAATCCCCCCGATGTTCTCGACGGAAGCTCGATGAGCTTTTCTGCTGTCTTGGCGGACGGAACGGAGATTGAGGCGAGCGGGAGCAATAACTTCCCGAAAAATTACCAAACATTAAGAGCCGGGATTAACAGGCTGATAACCTCGAATAAAATAAGAAGCACCGAGTTTTCCGAAGGGAGCTATGCGATTTCGCTGCCCAAAAGTTGGGTAGGCGTAGTCAGCGCCAGTTTTTCGGAGGGCATGGTGGCGTTTTCAGTCGATAAAACGGACGGCGATGAGCTCACGTTCTTTATAATCGATACCGGCAACGGCTATTCCCCGGACTCCTACAAGGGTAGAGTGGAAGTGGGGCGGCTTGTTTCGGACGAAAATACCCTGTTTGTTACGGCGCGCGACCATTATCGGATAAACGCATACTCGGAAAAAGTTTCCGATGCCGCGCTTGCGCTTTGGGAGACCTATGAGAGCGACAAGCGAGCAATAATCGAAAGCCTGCACGGCATAAACGGGTATGAGCTTTATCCCGAGGACGGGTCTATTCTGCATGAGACCGACGCGCGGGATTTGGCGGATAAGGCGCGAAGCCTCTGGCTGACTCTGAATTTTGCGGGCGAGTATTCCGCCGGGGAGAAGCCCGTGACAATAAGATTCAGAAAGTATATTCCAATGTTTCCCCAATACCGGTATGTGACCACCATGGAAGAGGTCCGCAAAAAATTTTTAGAGGTCTTTTCCGAGGAGTTTACAGATAAAATACTGAGCCAAGCTGTCGCCGACAGGGATTTGATAGAGCATAACGACAACATATATGTAGCATATAAGAAAAACGACGGCGAAGTCTCCTATAACAGCTGGATGCATCACGTCGAGGATGACGGCAACGGGAATTTCACGGTTGTTATGGCCGTAAGAAAACGCTCGGTTGACGATATCATCTATGTCAAGCTGCCGACAGGGAAAAATGCGGAGGGAAAGTTCGTGTTTACCGATTACCCCTATTGGGATAAATCAAAATAATTCTCGCGGACATACTCCGCAGGGAACGAAAAGTTTTCTTGTAAATCGCCGCTCTGCGTGATATAATCATATCGATAAAATTTTATCAAAGAGGGGATTTCTATGAAAACCGCAATTTACGGCGCAGGGTCGCTCGGCACCGTGCTCGGCGCATATCTCGCAAAGGCGGGCGTGGATGTCGATCTTATCACGCGCAACCGCGAGCATGTCGACGCGCTCAACAAAGATGGCGCGAAGATAATTGGCACTGTCAATATGACCGTCCCAGTTCACGCGCTGACTCCCGACGAGATGACCGAAAAATACGAGCTGATAATCCTGCTGACAAAGCAGCTCGACAATGTCAATGTTTTAAAGAAGCTTCAGAAGAATATGACCGACGACTGCATCGTCTGCACGCTTCAGAACGGACTCCCGGAGCTCTCTGTCTCCGAGGTCGTTGGCGAGGACAGAACGATGGGCTGCACCGTCGCTTGGGGCGCAACGCTCCACGGCAAGGGCGTTTCGGAGCTTACGAGCGAGCCCGACAGCATGAGCTTCGGTCTGGGCAGGATGAACGGTCAGAAGGACGACAAACTCATGCAGGTTAAGGCGCTGCTTGAGAAGATGTGCCCCGTCGAGGTTGAGGATAACTTCATGGGCGTCCGCTGGTCGAAGCTGCTCATCAACGCCGCGTTCAGCGGCATGTCCGCCGTTATCGGCGGCACTTTCGGCGACGCCGCAGAGAACAAGACCTCCCGTGTCTGCTGCCAGAATCTTATAAAAGAGTGCATCGATGTTGCTGCGGCGGCGGGAATAAAAATCGAGCCGGTTCAGGGTAAGGATATCGTCAAGCTTCTCGACTACAAGGGCAACGGCATAAAGAAGAAGATATCCTTCGCGCTCATCCCGATCTGCATCAAGAAGCACAGGCTCCTCAAGGCGAGCATGCTCCAGGATCTTGAAAAGGGCAAGAAGTGCGAGGTTGATGCGATAAACGGCGTTGTCTGCGCCTACGGCAGAAAGTACGGCGTGCCGACTCCGTATAACGACAAGGTCTGCGAGATAATCCATGGCATTGAGGACGGCAAGTATACATACACATTCGACAATGTAAAGCTGTTCGCCAACCTGCCGAAATAAGAGGCATATTCGGCATAAACCAAATAACAAACCCCGACTATGATTTGTAGTCGGGGTTTATGCAATTCTGCCACGCAGAATTGCAGATGGTACGGGACGCCGAAATGTGCGTAGAAGCACGTTGTTTGTCGAAGAATCTATTTTGGCTCCCCTGCAGGGGAGCTGGATTGGCGAAGCCAGGACTGAGGGGTTATTTCGCTTCGCCTAAAGTTGTGCAGTAGGGGCGGATATTATCCATCTGCGGTGATTTATTGTCGTGCATCTTGTAGGGTGCGGCGACCTCGACGCACCGCTGCCGCGATAGCGGCACGGAATCTCTGATTTTACCGACCGTAGGGACAGCCCTTGCGGCTGTCCGCTATCGGCGCAGCCGATACAGGGTTATAGCAA
>ENA-OZAB01000456-OZAB01000456.1-human-gut-metagenome-genome-assembly--contig:-NODE-456-length-23695-cov-11.655922_pt1 | contig 23695 bp, 19 predicted proteins | sample MGYA00243297_ERZ653491 | MGnify/ENA primary metagenome ERZ653491 (study PRJEB26926, sample SAMN06165154) | human gut metagenome | biome: ENVO:00009003; feature: ENVO:2100002; material: ENVO:00002003... | reverse complement strand
CGAGATCATGCCTAGTCTCGTGGGCTCGGAGATGTGTATAAGAGACAGTTCTTATGTGAGGTAGCCCACCTAGCCTGGCTAGGACTCAAAATGCAGGAAACGGCATTTCCGGTTGTTCTACTTAAGAATACAGAAGTACTGAAGATTCTAAGCTACATAGGATGATATTACAAAGGATTTATAAAGTACTAAGGATTTTACATAAGAACAAAAGAAGAACAAAGCAGCATTGGACGACGCAAGCTTCGGCTTTAGTCTGATTGCTGCTTTCTTTATGATATGTGTTTTAGGTTAAAGGAGACAGAAATGAAGGGACGGAAAACAGGCACTAAGAAAAAGAAGAGAATAAGCGTTATTCTTGTATTGCTGCTTTTAGTAATAATTGGAGTTGCAGGAGGCGTGGTAATAAAGACAGTTTTTTATGAAAAGGTTGGAGACGGTGTGATGTCCAATACGGAGGCAAATCGTCTGATTAGTTATCTGGGAATCAGCGATTATGAGTATACGGACCGTTTAGGCTCTTCTTTTACCGTGAAATCTGCCAGAAGGCTTTTGGAGGAGGCGGAGGTTTCCTTTGATAAGGTGGATGTGGCTCTGGAGCATGTGCCGGGCTTTATTCCGCTGACAAGAAAGCAGTTTGAGAGCCTGTATGATTCCCTGGTGCAGGAGCTTCAGTTAGACCGCTTGAGCAGTATGAATCTTTACATATACGATATTGATAATGCCAATGACAAAGAGATTGACGGAGTACTCTACGAGGTGGTAAGCACCAGTAACGGTGACTACTATATGGAAAAGGATTATGGACTGGACAGCGCATATGTTGGGAAGGTCGTAAAGCTGTATGTGTCCAATAATGAGATTATTCTCTGCCTGGGTGAGGCTTCGGAGGAGATTACCATCCAGAATGCATATGCTTCTAAAGTGACGGAGGAGGACGGAGAGCAGGTGCTTTTTGCCTATGTGGACGGCGGTGTCCGGAAATTTCCGGTTACCGGAAAAGCTGAATTAGACAGTGACATGAAGGAATGTCTGTGTGATATCAAAATCACCAATAAAGGCGTCACCGGGATAACCGACCATTCGGGAGAACTGACGGAAACGAAGGTTACTGCCTATTCAGAGGGAAATGTCACAGTGGAGGGATATGAGGAGCCGTTGTATCTTTCAAATGCATTTAATGTGTATAAAATTAACGGAACCTTTAAAGCTTCAAAATCTGCCGGAACCCTGATTGGTTATGATAAGGTTTCTCTGTATATAAAGGATAATCAGGTGGAGGCAGCCCTGATTACAGAGGATATTTATGCGAAAAATATAAGAGTACTGATTAGCAACAGTGATTATACGAATTATTATCATGATGAGGTTACAGTGACCTCAGATACCGATTTTACCGTATCCTATGGAGATGTGGTGAAGGAGTATAAGGCAAAGGACAAAATCCAGTTCCGGAACGGCAGTGAAGAGCTGGCTGACGGAAGCGCTAAAATTGCATCAAAGGAAGAAGACGGAAGGATTACGATTTCCTCAATTAAACGACAGAGCGGACAGCCGGCTTACCGAGGAACCCTTGAGCTCACAAAGGATGATAAGGGTGTGCTGGTGGTAAATGAGCTTCCGGTGGAGGAATATTTATATGGGGTAGTTCCCAGTGAAATGCCGGTATCCTATGAAACAGAAGCACTGAAGGCACAGGCAATCTGTGCCAGGGCGTATGCGTACCGCCAGATGGAAAGCGACAGCTATGCAAAGTATGGAGCGCATTTGGATGACAGCATATCCAGCCAGGTATACAACAATGTACAGGAGGATGACCGGGCAGTCTTTGCAGTGGATGATACATATGGTGTGGTTCCGTGTTATGATAATGAAGTAATCGAGGCATTTTTCTTTTCCACCTCCTGTGGCACTACAAGCAATAACAGTGCAGTATGGGGCGGCAATCCGGAGCCCTATCTGCTGGACACAATGGAAACAGAGTTAAATGATATAGCGGCCCTTGACAATGAAGACAGCTTCCGCTCCTTTATCGACGGGAATCTGGGAACCGGATTTATTGAAGAGGAGGAGCCGTTTTTCCGGTGGAGTGTTTCATTTACAAAGACGCAGCTGACGGATGCTATTAATGCACATTTATATGAGCGGATTAAGGCGATGCCGGAAAATCTCCTGGCAATGAATTCCCAGGGCGAGTATGAAAAAAAGGATATCAGCAGTATCGGTGAGGTTGAAAATATTCAGGTTACAAAAAGAGGCGCCAGCGGTATTATTGAAGAAATGGTAATTACAGGAACCGCTGAGACAATTCTTGTGAAGGGACAAAGTAATGCCAGAGCATTGCTCTGTCCGGAGCAGGTGGCAATCCGTAAGCAGGACGGCTCCACGGTGGAGGGCTGGCTTACCCTGCCAAGTGCCTATTTTTATGTGGACTGTACGGATGGATTTACAATCTGTGGCGGCGGCTTTGGGCATGGAGTGGGTTTAAGCCAGAACGGTGCCAATGATATGGCAAAGCTTGGTTATCTTGCCAGTGATATTATTGCACATTACTATACTGCAGTAGAGCTAAAGGATATGTATGAGTTGTTGGGAAAATAGATAGTCTGACTGGAAGAGCAGGACAGGTGGAATGGTTAAGATGAAGAATCAGGAAAACAGTAAGTTTGAAAAAATAAAATTATTCGTCAATTTTGTTTATAAATTTGGCGTAAAAATCAGTGATAATTATACGGCAGCATGTGCAGCCCAGGCGGCATTCTTTATTTTGCTGTCTGTGGTACCTATTATTTCTCTGATATTAGCGGTTACCACCTATCTGCCATTTACCCAGCAGGATGTACTGGATGTTATGATGAGGGTTATACCCAATGATTTTACACCTTATGTAAAGGATATTATTGAGGATTTGTATAGCAGAGCCGGAAAAACAGTTATCTCTGTGTCAGCAGTTGCGATTCTCTGGTCGGCATCAAAGGGGATTGCGGCATTAATGGATGGATTTAACAGCATGTACCAGATTCGTCAGGAGAATAATTTTATAAAATCAAGGCTGATTGCCATTGTCTATACAATTCTGCTGATTGTTATGTTTGTGATTGTCATGTCTGCCTATGTGACAGTCAGCCATTATTATAAATTATACATCCATGATGCTTTTGAGATTGAGTCGGCTATCAAGAATGTTCTTTTGTTTATACGGTATATCATGGGATGGCTGCTGTTCTACTGTTTTATTTTAATGATGTTTGTGATACTTCCCGGAGGTTTTGGACTTCCGATGGGAAAAGAGGAAAAGATGAATTTTGGGAAGCGGGTTAAGTCACAGATGCCGGGAGCGGCTTTTTCTTCAGTGGCATGGCTGGTTATTTCCAGAGGAGTGACGCTATACATTGAATATTTCCCAAATCTTTCGGTTATGTATGGTTCCCTTGCAGGAATTGTAATTGCCATGCTATGGCTCTATTTCTGCATGTATTCTCTGTTTATCGGGGCAGTGATTAATTATTTATTGTCAAAAGGATACTTGACACAGGTAAAAAAAATGTTACAATAGACATGGTTGTGTTTCATATTTTCATTTAAGACAGCTTATAATCAGAATGGCTGTACTTAATGGTGGAGAGGCACATAGTTAATGAATTGTATAATTGTGCGATGATGGTGCAAAAGAATATTATGTTCTACCAGAGAGGGGAAATCGTCGGCTGGAAGTTTCCTTTAGTTCACGTAATATTTTAATTTCACACCGGAGTTTTGAAATTGAAATTTTGTAAAATGTGATGCATTTCTTTAAAAGATGGGAAAGTACATTTCAGATGCAGAATGGTAGGTTTTGACGGGTCATGAACGTTAACACATGACGAGAGCTAAGATATGGAGCAATAGCTTAGGTGTATTACAATATATCTTGGAATCAGGGTGGTACCGCGAGTAAGTTCGTCCCTTTTTGGGACGAACTTTTTTTGCGTGTAAGCATTGAGCCATGCGTTAGGGAATAACCATACAGCTATTGGGAGCTTGCTCACAAATAGCTGTATGGTTATTCCCTAACATGTGGCGAAAGCCACGACCAAAAGTAAATAATTAAAAAGGAGATATATCATGAAAGAAAAATTAGAGGCAATTAAAGCAGAAGCACTTGCGAAAATCGACAGTGCAAAAGACCTTGACAGCCTTAACGACATTAAGGTTGCAGTTCTTGGTAAAAAAGGTGAACTGACTGCTGTCTTAAAGGGAATGAAGGATGTTCCCCCGGAGGAGAGACCGATGGTAGGACAGATGGTAAATGAAGCCAGAACTGCCATTGAAGAGAAGCTGGAGGAAGAAAAGACAAAGATAGCAAGACTTCTCCGCACAGAGAAAATGAAACGGGAAACCATTGATGTTACCCTGCCAGGCAAGAAAAATATGCGTGGACACAGACATCCAAACCAGATAGCATTAGAGGATTTGGAGCGTGTATTCATCGGCATGGGCTATGAAGTGGTAGACGGACCGGAGGTAGAGTATGACCGCTATAATTTTGAACTGTTAAATATTCCTGCAAACCACCCGGCAAAGGACGAGCAGGATACCTTCTATATCACAAAGGATATTTTACTCAGAACCCAGACCTCACCGGTACAGGCGAGAGTTATGGAGCAGGGAAAGCTTCCAATCCGTATGATTTCACCGGGAAGAGTGTTCCGGGCAGACGAGGTGGATGCAACCCATTCGCCGTCCTTCCACCAGTTAGAGGGATTGGTTATTGACAAGGGTATTACGATGGCAGACCTGAAGGGAACATTGGCACAGTTTGCAAGAGAGTTCTTTGGAGAGAAGACGCAGGTAAAATTCCGTCCGCATCATTTCCCATTTACGGAGCCTTCCGCAGAGGTTGACATAACATGCTTTAAATGCGGTGGAAAGGGATGCCGTATGTGTAAGGGAAGCGGCTGGATTGAGATTCTTGGCTGCGGTATGGTTCATCCAAATGTACTGGATATGTGTGGTATTGATTCCAAGGAGTACCAGGGCTTTGCATTTGGTATCGGATTAGAGCGTGTAACCCTGCTTAAGTATGAAATTGACGATATGAGACTTCTTTACGAGAATGATGTAAGATTCTTAAATCAGTTTTAAGGGAGAAGAGGAATGAAAATTCATTTTCACACGAATGAACCTTGGAAAATATTAGAATATTGTGCATCGCTTGGAGAGATTTATGACATTGTAGTAGAAGACATGGACAGACAGGCGAGGGGATTGCAGGGATAAGTTGAAGATTAAAAATATGGTAACTATTTAGGAGCAGGGATTTCCGAGATTGACTTTGAATCGTTACTAATATGAATATAGAAAGGAAAACGGTATTATGAATACACCAATATCATGGTTAAAAGCGTATGTTCCGGATTTAGACGTGGACGTACAGGAATTTGTAGACAAAATGACATTGTCAGGTTCTCATGTAGAGGGCTATGAAAAAAAGGATAAGAATTTAGAGAATATCGTAGTAGGTAAAATCGAAAGCATTGAGAGACACCCGGATGCGGATAAGCTGGTAGTCTGTCAGGTAGACATTGGTACAGAGAAGATTCAGATTGTGACCGGTGCAAAGAATGTAAAAGAGGGAGACATGATTCCGGTTGTATTAGACGGCGGTAAGGTGGCAGCCGCACATGGTGATGATACGGAATACCCGGATGGTATTAAGATTAAAAAGGGTAAGCTCCGCGGCGTAGAGAGCAACGGTATGATGTGTGGTATCGAAGAGCTGGGCTCCTCCAGAGATTTCTATCCGGAGGCACCGGAGGATGGCGTGTATGTATTCCTGCCGGAATCCGGGGTTAAGCCGGGAGATGATGCAGTAAAGGCATTGGGACTGGATGATACGGTGGTGGAATATGAGATTACCTCCAACCGTGTAGACTGCTTTTCCATGATTGGTATGGCAAGAGAGGCAGCGGCAACCTTTAATAAGCCGTTTTATCCACCGGTGGTAACGGTGAAAGCCAATGATAAGGATGTAAATGATTTTATCAAGGTTATAGTAGAAGATAATGATTTATGTACCCGCTATTGTGCGAGAGTGGTAGAAAATATTAAAATCGGACCTTCTCCGAAATGGATGCAGGACAGATTAAAGGCAATGGGAATCCGTTCCATCAATAATTTAGTGGATATCACAAACTATATTATGGAGGAGTACGGACAACCGATGCATGCCTATGATTTGGACACCATTGCAAAGCATGAGATTATCGTAAAGCGTGCGGCAGACGGTGACACCTTTACCACATTGGATGGACAGGAGCGTAAGCTGGACTCCGAAGTACTTATGATTTGTGACGGAGAAAAAGAGGTTGGTATTGCCGGAATCATGGGTGGTGAAAATTCCATGATTACAGAGGATGTAAAGACGGTATTATTTGAGGCAGCCTGCTTTGACGGCACCAATATCCGCCTGGCATCCAAGAGAATCGGTTTACAGACAGATGCCTCCTTTAAATTCACAAAGGGACTTGACCCGAATACCGCATTAGAGGCGATTAACAGAGCCTGCCAGCTGGTAGAGGAAATGGGCTGCGGTGAGGTTGTAGGCGGAGTTGTGGATGTATACCCAAGCCCGGTAAAGGAAAAGGTTCTGCCATTTGAGCCGGAGCGATACAATGCGCTATTGGGAACTGATATTTCCAAAGAGGATATGCTGGATTACTTTAAGAGACTGGATTTGGTATACAATGAAGCAGATAATACACTGACGATTCCTACCTTCCGTCAGGATTTGGGCTGTATGGCAGATTTGGCAGAGGAAGTAGCAAGATTTTATGGCTATGACAATATTCCGGTTTCCCTGCCAAAGGGCGAGGCAACGGTTGGTAAAAAGCCATTTAACCAGAGGGTGGATGATGTGGCAAGAGAAATCTGTGAGCGGAACGGTTTTTCAGGCGGTATGACCTATTCCTTTGAAAGCCCGAAGGTATTCGATAAATTGTTGTTACCGGAGGATGCAAAGGAGCGTCAGGCAATTGTGATTTCCAATCCGTTAGGAGAGGATTTCTCCATCATGAGAACCGTATCCCTAAATGGTATGCTGACCTCTCTTGCAACGAATTATAACAGAAGAAATAAGACCGCAAGGCTTTATGAGCTTGGCAATATCTACCTTCCAAAGGCGTTACCGCTTACCGAGCTTCCGGAGGAGAAAATGCGTCTGACCCTTGGCATGTATGGAGAGGGTGATTTCTTCACCATGAAGGGTGTAGTGGAGGAAATCTTTGAAAAGCTTGGAATTGCAGGAATTGAGTGCGAGCCGACAGAGAAAATCCCATATCTGCATCCGGGACGCCAGGCATATCTTAAGAAAGGCAAGCTGGATATCGGAATCATCGGTCAGATTCATCCGGAAGTGGGAGATAATTATAACTTAAAGACCGAGGCATATGTGGCGGTTCTTAATATGGATGTGCTTACAATGCTGGCAAGCTTTGACCGCAAGTATGAGGGAATTGCCAAATTCCCTGCAAGTACCAGAGATTTATCCATGGTGATGGATAAGAGAATTTTTGTCGGACAGATTGAACATGTCATTAGGAAAAATGCGGGCAAGATTTTAGAGAGCTGTGAGCTGTTCGATGTATATGAGGGAGAACAGGTAGGAGAAGGCAAAAAATCAGTTGCATTTTCATTGACGTTCCGTGCAAAGGACCGGAATCTGGAATCTGCCGAGGTGGACAAGGCAGTGGAAAAGGTGCTTGATGCATTAAGACAGATGGGAATAGAGCTTAGAGCATAAAAAATTTTCTGATAGATAAGATTTTGGTAATAAATCTTATCTGGTATACAGTTTATATGAAAAAAAGAGATAACGTCATCAGGGAAAGATTTCTCCGATGGCGTTTCTTTCATTTTCCATAGTGTACAGAAAAACTCCCAGCGGCAGTTTTTTACGTTTGTGCGGAATACCTTTGTATTTTAAAAAATCTGTGGTACAATTAATGCGGTGTAAAGGATTTGCACTATATAAAGCTTTTGTAAGCATTACAATTTATTACAGGTAATTGAGAAAAGTATATCTATCTGTTTGGATTTTCCAATTGCCTGAATCCAGACAGAAAATGTGAGGAATTATAATGAAGAAAGGCAAATTATATATGTTAACAAATATAATTTTGATAATCGGGATTTTGTGTTTGCTTTATTTTGTGATGTATGCTGTTTTTGTAGATTTGACCAATATATTTACCTATTTTTGGCTGGCTGCGGGTGTTGGTTTGATTGTGTTAAGACAGGTCATTATATACATTAAGATGAATCAGATTAGGATTCCTGCAGCAGTGAAATGGATAGCAGGGATTTGTTTTTTGCTTGTTTTTCTGGTGCTGGCAGTAACAGAAGGTGTTATTATCGGTTATGGAGCTGCAAAACCGTCGAAGGGGGCAGACTATGTATTGGTATTGGGAGCCCAGGTAAAGGGGAGGAATCCCACCTATGCCCTGACAAAGCGTTTGGATGTGGCTTACGAGTATTTAGCAGATAATCCGGATACCCTGGTTATTCTGTCCGGTGGAAAAGGCCCCGGTGAGGATGTTACGGAAGCCTATGCGATGAAGGAATATTTAAAGAAAAAGGGGATAGAAGAAAACCGGATGCTGTTGGAGGAACAATCTGCCAACACATATGAAAATATAAAGTATAGTAAAGAGCTTATGGGCAGCCCGGAGGATTCCGTTGTACTGGTTACGAATCATTTTCATGTGTACCGTGGTGTAGGTGTGGCAAAGAAGCAGGGGCTTACGAATGTAGAGGGCTTAGGTGCGCCCTCAAAATGGTATACCGTGCCAAACCTGTATTTGAGAGAGGCCTTTGCAGTGATAAAATATATTTTATGTGGACAGATATAACATACAGTTTATAATAATAAGGAATACAGAGGAATAGAGGATATGACGATGAAATTAACAGATTTTTATTATGATTTACCGGAAGAGCTGATTGCACAGGACCCGTTGGAGAAAAGAAGTGATTCCCGCTTGATGGTGGTGGGAAGAGAGGATGGAAGCATTACCCACAGGCATTTTTATGACATACTAGATTATGTAAACCGGGGTGACTGCCTTGTAATTAATGATACGAAGGTAATTCCCGCAAGACTGATGGGGGTAAAGGAGGATACCGGGGCATCCATCGAAGTGCTTTTATTGAAACGCAGGGAAGAAAAAGTATGGGAAACTCTGGTAAAGCCTGGGAAGAAAGCAAGAGTTGGTGCCAGAATCAGCTTCGGGGATGGATTGTTAACAGGAGAGGTCATTGATATTGTGGAGGAAGGAAACCGTTTAATCCGGTTTGAATATGAGGGTATCTGGGAGGAGCTATTGGATAAGCTTGGACAAATGCCGCTTCCTCCGTATATTACCCATCAGTTAAAGGACCGTAACCGCTATCAGACGGTATATGCAAAGCATGAGGGCTCGGCAGCGGCACCTACAGCGGGACTGCATTTTACCAATGAATTACTGGAACAGTTAAAGGAAAAAGGGGTGGAGATTGCCCATGTGACACTGCATGTGGGACTTGGCACCTTCCGTCCGGTTAAGGTGGATAATATATTGGAGCATCATATGCATTCGGAGTTTTATGTTGTGGAGGAGGAAGAAGCGGCAAAGATTAATGCTGCAAAGGCGAGAGGAAACCAGATTATCTCCGTTGGGACAACCAGTACCAGAACGCTGGAATCTGTGGCAGATGAAAACGGAATCGTAAGGGCTGGAAGCGGCTGGACGGATATTTTCATTTATCCGGGATATCAGTTTAAGGTGGTGGATTCGCTGATTACGAATTTCCACCTGCCGGAGTCTACACTGCTTATGCTGGTATCTGCATTTTCATCGAGAGAGCAGATGTTACATGCCTATGAGGTAGCAGTACAGGAGAAGTACCGGTTCTTCTCTTTTGGGGATGCAATGTTGATTCGGAAACGGGGATAACATATGGAAAGGAAAACAAAACGTGAGATAATTATTTTGTCATTTTTCTGTTCTATGGCATTTTTAACTTTAGTGTGTTTAGGAATAAATTTTGCAATATTTTATGAACCGAAGGGAAAAATCGAAAATGCAGAGCTTGAGATAGGAGATTCTGAACGGTTTGAGAAAGAGGAAATAGAAGCTGCGATGCAGTGTGTATTAGATAAATTTCCGGATTTTATAGACTGTGACTTACACCTGCTTTACTATGATGAAAAAGAGTCGGATGAAAAGATTGCATTGGAGAAGCGTCGCTGGGCAAACATCCCCGAAAATTGCAAATTAGTTCTGGGGTGTACATTTGTGGCAGGAAAGTATAGTGGAGCGGATGGATTTGACCCTGGTATATCGTACTCTGCATGGTTTTGGTATATGGAACGGGATGATGAAAAATCACCATGGCGGATTGCAGACTACGGTCAGGGATAAAGAAAAAAACAGCAGAAAGTATAATAAAATCAAGGCATGCAACCATCAGTTGACAAATTTCAAGGTAGACTTGGTGGAAGAAAAAGGGGGTGCAACTGTAAGATGGACAAAAAAATAAAGGAGAGAATGAATATGAAATTAGCAGAAAAAATATTCAACGAAAGAAAACGGTTAGGTTTGTCCCAGGAGCAGTTTGCAGAGAAAATGGAGGTGAGCCGGCAGGCGGTATCCAAATGGGAGTCCGGCCAGTCTATGCCGGATTTGGATAAGCTTGTACTGATGAGCCAGATATTTGGGGTGTCTACCGATTATTTGTTGAAGGACGAAGGTACAGATGTTTCCATAGAAACAGAATTTATGGAGACAGATGTAAAGCTGACGGACATGGACAGCCTTGAGAAAACGGCACGATTTGAGCAAGACAGCCCAGCACCGCAGAGTGAAAAAACAGCCAGGCTGCTGAACAAGGAAGAACTGGAGGAGTACCGGGCAATCAGTTTTAAAGCTAGCAGAAAAATTGCATTGGGAGTATTTCTGTGTATTTTTGGGCTGGTTTCCTGTGTAGGTGTAAATATGTTTTTTGAACCAAAGGGAATCGACACAAACCTGCCGGCGGCGATTTTGCTGCTTTGTGTTGCCATTGCAGTGGGATTGTTTGTTTCCTCTGGAATGCAAATGGAAAAATATATGTTTTTAAAAACTGACCAGTTTCATTTACCGGAAACGGAAGAAAAGCAATTAGCAGCAGAATATGGAGAATATCACAGGAAATTTTCTAAAAATATTACGATAGGAGTTGTATTGTGTATTTTTTCTGTGATTGCATATCTGTTGTGCAGTTCGATTGGACAGATTTATGATAATGTAATATGGGATGAATATATTGCAATTATGGTATTGTTTACGGTAATCGCTATAGCAGTTTATATTTTTGTTGCCAGTGGAGTGAAAAAGGATTATTATGACATTTTATTACAGCAAAATGCTTATACCAGGCACCTCAAAAAAGAGAGAAGTGAAAAAAATGATATTATGGGAGTTGTGGCAGGTGCATACTGGTGTATCGTAACAGCAGGATTTTTGGCATATAGTTTAATCACCGGAGATTGGGGAAGAAGCTGGATTGTGTGGCCGGTAGCAGGCTGTCTGTTCGGGGCAATTTCAGTATTAATTACATTATGTGAACCAAAATCCAGGGACGCTTCAAAATAGTAATGTAATTTCCTCTGACAAAATGGTGCTTTCTTAATGACAAAATGGCAGCTTTTTGATAAAATATAATAATATATTATTATATTTGGTATTGTTTGTCAGATTGGAGGTTTTACCATGGCATTTTCAAAGGAAGTGATTGACGTAATTCAGTCAATGAGCGATGTGCTTGTTATGTTTTGGGATGTACATCAGGGATGGAATGTCGTAAATGGTAATTGTTTGCTGCTTTCTGGAAAAGAGAAGATTACCAATGCATTAGAGGATTTGCAGGAGTGTGTACAGGAAGAGGACAAGGCAGCTTATAATGTGTTTTTGTGCAAAATGATTGCGGGTATGAAGGGAAGCAGTGATTTTGTGCCGGTGGATGAGGAACGGGTTAATGTCTCTGTCCGTATGAGCGGGCAGGGAGATATCTATACATATCATAAGGTGGAGTGCTATCTTATGAAGGATGAGGTCGGTGCAATTGTCAGGATGAATGTAGTTGTGTGTGCCCTGGATGCTGAGGAGATATATCGTCTTCAATTAGCCCAGAATGTTACCAATGACCGGACTCCAGCAATGTTCATCCGAGTTGCTAATGAGGTTATTAAAAAGAATCCCGGGGGAAATTATGCACTGGTTCAGTTTGACGTTGCAAAATTTAAGGCAATTAATGAGATGTATGGCGAGGCATTCGGAGATGAAATGCTTAATTATTTTATTGAATCCCTGAAAATACTGTGTAACAGGGACCAGCTTTTTGTGCGTCTGACTGCGGATGTGTTTATGATTCTGGTTTCCTATGAAACCAGGCAGGACATTCTGGATTTTATAGAAATGATTAACAATAACCTGTTGGAATACAATGGAATTGCTTACCGGCTGGTATTTGGAGTCGGGTTTGTGGAGGATGTGAATGAGCGGCTTAGGAAGTACGGTGACCGGGCAGCGCTTGCAAGACAGAGCATCAAGGGAAATGCCCTTACCCATGTGGCATTTTATGAAGAAGGAATGGAAAATACAATCCTTACAGGTAAGTATGTGGAAGACCATATGGAACAGGCGCTGATTAACCGTGAATTTGTTATGTATCTGCAGCCAAAATACAGTATTCAAAGTGGCAGGATAGTAGGCGCAGAGGCTTTGGTGCGCTGGATTCAGCCGGACAAGGGGCTTGTTTCACCGGCAGATTTTATTCCGCTGTTTGAGAAGAATGGATTTGTCACAAAAATGGATGCCTATATCTGGGAAGAGGCATGTAAGACTATCCGGAGCTGGATAGAGGAGGGGATAGAACCTCTGCCTATTTCCGTAAACGTGTCGAGAGTGCATTTAAGCGATACTCATTTTATTGATGTGTTGAATTATCTGGTGGATAAGTACCGGATTCCTAAGGAGTATTTGGAGATTGAAATTACAGAAACCGCAGAGAACAGCGGGCTGACAGAGGGAATTCGTCTGTTAAAGGACAATGGATATACATTGTTAATGGACGATTTTGGCTCCGGATATTCCTCTCTGAATACGTTAAAGGATACACAGTTTGATGTGATTAAAATTGACCGTGGATTTTTACAGGACTTCATCGGGTCTGAGCGGGGACAGAAGATTGTGGAGCATACAATCCAGATGACCAAATCCATCGGTCTGGATATGGTGGCAGAGGGTGTGGAGACAAAGGAACAGGCTATGTTTCTAATGGACTGTGGCTGTGATACTGCCCAGGGCTTCTATTATGCAAGACCTATGGCGGTGGAGGAGTTTAACCAGCTGTTGACGGAATAAGGGATAAGACAGTAAAATCCGGTTATTCAGGAAAAATTTTTCCGGGATAACCGGATTTTCTTGTTTATAGCTGTCTGGCCAGTTTTTTCAGGTCAGTATAAAAGCTGGGATAGGAAATATTTACACAGTCAGCCCCAAGGATTTCGGTGTTTCCGTCAGCAAGACCGCCGGCAATGGCGAAGCTCATGGCAATGCGGTGGTCCAGTTTGGAATCAATGGTGGCTCCGTGAAGCGGTCTGCCTCCGTGAATAATCATACCATCCTCAGTTCCTTCAATATCGACTCCCATGGCTGACAGGTTGTTCACCATCACGTCAATCCGGTTAGATTCCTTTACCTTTAATTCCTGTGCATCTTTAATAACTGTAGTACCATCTGCAAAGGAAGCCATAATGGCTATGACCGGGATTTCGTCAATCAGCTTCGGAATGATATCCCCTTCAATGGTACAACCTTTTAGGGAGCTGGTGGAAACCGTGATATCGGCAACCGGTTCCCCAACATCATTTTTTACATTGGAAAGAGAAAGCCTGGCTCCCATATTCCGGCAGACTGTCAGAATACCGTCTCTGGTAGGATTGATTCCCACATTTTTGATTGTGACTTCCGAATTTGGAGTGATTAATCCTGCTGCAATAAAATAAGCGGCAGAAGAAATGTCGCCGGGAACTGCGATTTTCTGGGCGGTCAGTTCAGTGGCAGGAGTTACAGTGGCGGTGGTTCCCTCACTTTTTACATTTACGCCAAAGGATTCAAACATCAATTCTGTATGATTTCTCGATAGTGCAGGCTCCGTCACACTGGTGCTGCCCTCGGCGTACAGGCCTGCAAGCAGAATAGCGGATTTTACCTGGGCAGAAGCCACTGGCGATGTATAGTGGATGCCGTGGAGGCTGCCGCCTTTTATCCGGAACGGGGCACATTTATCCGTTGCCAGACTTTCAAATTCAGCCCCCATAAGACTTAATGGTGTCATGATTCTTCCCATTGGACGTTTTCGGATAGAAGCGTCACCGTCTATCGTAGAGAGAAAGGGCTGTGCTGCCAGAATGCCGGACATCAGACGGGTGGTTGTTCCGCTGTTGCCCACGTCTAATATATCCGTTGGCACAGCCAGCCCGTGTAATCCCTTTCCGTGGATTCGGACTGTATTGTCTGCCGGATTGTTCTCAATTTCAATTCCCATCTTCTGGAAACAGGAAATGGAGGACAGACAGTCTGCCCCCTGAAGGAAGCCGGTTACTTCGGTGGTGCCCTTTGCCAGAGAACCTAACATAATACTTCTATGGGATATGGATTTATCGCCTGGAACGGTGATTTCCCCCTGTAAGCTGTTAAAATGTGTAATTGTCATAGATTTACTCCTTATCTCTTATATACCTGATAATTTTTGCTTTTCAGCAGCTCTGTGGCACGGGCTGCCCCGTCGTTATCATAAAAGGATAAGCGGAGAACGCCCTCGTTATCTTCCCGGTTATGGGTAATTCCGATATTTTTCAGGTTAATACCTGCCTCGCCAATATAGGATACGGCTTTCGCCAGTGCATTTGGTTCATCGGGGATATCTACATATACATCATAATTCATCCGGATTACGCCGGTGGCATGCTCCGGAACAGAGTTGCGGTAATTTTTTGCAGAATCAAAGAAGGAATAGATTCCCCGTGCATTTTCCTTCTGAATGTCTGTAATGATTTCCTCTAATTCCTCTATAAAGGTACGAAGACCTGCAATGACATTGTCCGGATTACTCAGCAGGATATGTTCCCACACAACCGGATTAGAGGAGGCAATTCTGGTAATGTCCTTAAAGCCCCCCGCAGCCAGCTGCTTCAGCATTCCGCTGTCATCCTCCTTCGATGCCACAAGGTTAACCAGTGAGGATGCGATAACGTGTGGGATATGGCTGATATAGGCTGTAATTTCATCATGGCGCTCCGGACTGTAAATTATCGGGATGGCGCCTAAATCTTCTATAAAGGTACGGAAATCCTCTATTTTTTCCTGCCCGACACAGGCAGATGGTGTGATGAAATAGTAGGCATTTTCAATAAGCCGGTCATTGGAAGCATCATAGCCGCTGCGTTCAGAACCCACCATGGGATGTCCGCCGATGAAAGAATCATCTAGATGATTTTCGTGAATGGCGCTGTAAATGTCGCTTTTTACACTTCCCACATCGGTTAGGATACAGGTATCTTTAATAATTCTTTTTAAAATAGGCAGGTATGCAATGTTGTAATGAACCGGGGCACACAGGAAAATATAATCACAGTCCCCCATGGCTTCGATTGCCGTTACGGTTCTGGTCAGGGTTTGTTCCTCCAGGGCAAGGGACAGGGCAGTCTGGTCCACATCAAAGCCCAGAATTTCCGAATCCGGAAAAATCCGGCGGATGGATTTTGCAATGGAGCCGCCAATAAGCCCTAATCCGATAAAACCAATGCTAAAATTTGCTTTTTCATTCATTTGTTCTCTCCAATAATATTATGTAAACTAAATTACAGATAAAATATTAAAAAATTTCTTTTCTTATTTTATTATGATATAAAGGATGTGTCAACACTTTAAATTACTAAAGTGCAGACCGGCAATCTCTTCTTCGGTCAATCTGCGATATGCGCCGGAAGCTAAATCCTCCGGAAGCGTCAGACAGCCAAATCCCGTACGCTTTAAGTAGATAACCCGTTTACCCACTGCCTGGAACATCCGTTTTACCTGATGGAATTTGCCCTCCTGGATGGTTACATTTATATAGGAAAGGTTTTTATCCGGCTCTGTGTCTAAAACGGAAAGAATGGCAGGCATGGCAATGTTCAAATCAGCATCCCCGATGTTGACCCCCTGCTTAAAAACAGCGACATCGGTACTGTCCACAATTCCTTCCACGACTGCGTAATAGGTTTTGTCCACATGGGATTTAGGGGACAGCAGTCTGTGGGATAAGGGACCGTCGTTGGTGATGAGAAGGAGTCCCTCTGTATCCTTATCCAGTCTGCCCACTGGAAACAGGTCTTTGCGGGGACTTTCTATAAGGGAAAGTACTGTTGGCGCTGTGTTGTCCTTTGTTGCGCTGACATATCCTGCCGGTTTATTTAAAAGATAGTATTCGTAGGTAGCAAGAGAAATGGTTTTGCCCTGAAATTCTACGGTATCTGTTTCCTGATTCACCTTGATGTCAGGCTTTTTGACTGTGATAGCATTTACTTTTACCAGACCCTTTTTAATATAGGCTTTTACCTCAGAGCGTGTTCCCAGTCCCGCGTCTGCAAGATATTTATCTAATCGAAATACCGACATATGATACCCTCCTGAAATAAAAATATGAACAAATTGTAAATTTTTTTGATTTTGAAGCAGTGATTTAAATGTTTAATATTTTTATTTATTTTGTAAAAATATGTGCGAATTGTATAAATATATGTTTAAAATTAGGATAATTACACAAAATGTAATAGTATCTTAACATATTCATGGCGAAAATGGTATCAAAATATAGAAAAAAACTTCGTATGAGTACGCAAAACGTAGACTTGACATTTATTTTGTTAAATGGTATATTACAGCATGTAACAAGTTTGTAACAATTTGGATATGATTATGTAGCTTATTAATGAGAATATCAACATGAGAGGTTTTGGCAACAATTAAGCTGATAGTTGATGGAGGAAATTAAACATGAGGCATAACAGAAGAGCTGTGATGGCAGAACGTTATAAGCTTTATATGAGAAAGCACATTTTCAACGGCAGATATTTTGTTCGCAATATGCAGATATTTGTCTGTGTGATTGTCATAACAGCTTTGGTAATTGGCGGTGTGGCATTAGGTCATTCTGGTTCAGATGATGTGGTCGAGGCGAGTGCGACAGTAAGCATGAAGGACGCATTGTTTGGAAATAGTGGTGAGGAAAAATCGGCTGCAAAGGCAGATACTTCGGAAAAAGATACAGAAGCAGTTACAGAGGCGGAAGTGACTACAGAAGCTGCAAAGACAGAAGCGGTTGTGGCAGAGCAGGAGACTCCTGCAGTTCCTGAGACCCCGGCGCCTGAGGAGCAGAGTGAATTTGCAAATAAGTGTATTGCAAATGTAGATGAGACTTTGAATATAAGAAAAGAGCCAAGTACGGAGGCTGAGTTTGTGGGTTCCATGAATCCGGGAGCGATTGCCATTGTGGAAGGCACAGAGGGAGACTGGACGAAAATTAAGTCCGGTGATGTAGAAGGATATGTTTTATCACAATATGTTTTAACAGGTGACAGTGCAGAGGAATTTGCAGAGGACTATGTTACATTGCGTGGTACTGTGCTGGAGGATGGTGTAAATATCCGTGCAGAGGAATCTACCAGTGCAGATATTCTGGTGGTTTTAGATAAGGATGATACCATTACTGTTTTGGAAAATCCGGAAGACAAGGCTGAAGATACTGAAAAGACAGAGCAGCAGGATACGCAGGAGCAGACAGCTTCTACTGCGGAAGAGGATAACAAAACAGATAGTACTACAGAGAACACAACTGCTGACACTGCCTCTGAGACAGAGGATAATACAGGTGCTGCAGCAGTGACAGAGGAAAAGGCTACCGAGGTGGAGGCAGAGGGCTCTGCCAGTTCCGGTTCAGAGAAAAAAGCGGCAGTTAAGCAGCAGTCTTCAGAGGAAATTAAATGGCTGCCGGTTATGTTAGAGGATGGTCAGACAGGTTATGTGTCTGCAGATTTTGTAGAAGTAGATGAGTTATATGAAATTGCGGTTTCCGCAGAAGAGCTGGAGCGTCAGGCAGCAGAGGAAGCTGCCAGAAAAGCGGCAGAGGAAGAGGCAGCCAGACAGGCGGCAGAACAGCAGGCAGCGGCAAATCAGACATCCGAAAGCGGCGGAAGCAATAATGGCGGTTCGTCAGGCTCTAATGACAACAGTGATTCTTATAATGGAGCCACAACAACACCTGTTACGACAACAGAGTCCGGAGATTGTATCGGAACCTTTACGATTACAGCATATTGCGGATGTAAGAAGTGTAGTGGAGGCAGTGGAAAGACTGCAAGTGGAACAACTCCGACAGAGGGCAGAACCATTGCGGCAGATACCAGCATTTTACCATTTGGTACACAGGTAGTAATTGGCGGTGTTGTATATACTGTAGAAGACCGGGGAAGCGGAGTAACCGGTAATCATATTGATATCTTCTTTGCAACACATAAGAAGGCTATGGCATTTGGTAGAAAGACTATGAAGGTATACAAATATTAATTTAAAAAGATGCTGACGGGACATTTCAGTTGATTCTGGAATGTCCTTTTTTGCTGTATAAAAGTGTGGTATAATATGTACGCATAAGCACGAATGCAACTTTCGATAGAATAATCCCTTTGACTGCTTGCAGGGAAAGGGATTGTTTTATCGAAAGTTATGTGAGTGTAACGAACAGCGAAAAACCGAAGGTTTTGAGGTGGCATTCATGCGGAGCAGGAGTTTGGTGAGAGGATAATCGATTATAACGGAGAAGAGAGTATGAAGGGAACAATTTTACTGGTGGAGGATGATTTTGCCCTTGCCATGGGAACAGAATATGCGTTACGGGCAGAAGGCTATGAGGTGGCACATGCGGGCAGTCTGGAAAAAGCCAGAGAGGTGCTGGCGAGTGAGGTGGATTTGATTTTATTAGATGTGATGCTTCCTGATGGAACCGGATTTGATTTTTGCAGGGAAATCCGGAACCGGAATAAACAGGTTCCCATTATTTTTCTGACTGCGGTGGGGGAAGAGGCAAATATTGTACAGGGCTTGGAATTGGGGGCAGATGATTATGTGACAAAGCCTTATCGGGTGAAGGAGCTTTTATCCAGGATTGCCGCAAACATCAGAAGAACCCGTTATTCTGGCGGACAGACAGCCTCCGATGTGTTTTGTTTTGGCTCCCATCAGTTTTTTATAAAGGAATTCCGTCTGTTTTATCAAAACCAGCCGGTGGAATGTACTCCCAGTGAACTGCGGTTGTTGAAGGAGCTGGTGCAAAATGAAGGTCTGGTTTTGACCAGAGGCCAGCTGATGGAGCGTTTGTATGACACAGAGGAAAACTTTATAGATGATAATACGCTATCGGTTTACATGAAACGGTTACGGAACAGACTTTCAGAGGATGCCGGTTTTATTGAGACGGTTCGCGGAGTAGGGTATCGGTTTAAAAAAGTGGGGAAAACAGGACATGCGGAGTAATTATGAACGGAACAGATATAAAAAGAAATTTCTGATAATTTCGATTCTCTTTTTAATATTATGTGTGGGATGGATTAGGTTAAACTGGGGAGAATTTACATGGAAAACCGGAGGCTTGCTGATTCTCCTTCTCATTTTTGTGGTACTTGTCTATTGCATATCCTATCGTAATCTGGATAGGGTTTATTCAGAAATCGAGAATATATCAGAGATTATGGCAGAGGTGATGGAGGAGGGGCAGGAGGCTCCGGCAGAGGAATATAAAGAAGGAGCAGTAGGAATTTTATATACCAATTTTTATAAAATGGTAGGCGCATTAAAGGAAAGCAAGAAGCGGGAGCAGGATGAAAAAATATTTCTACGGGATATTATTTCTGACATTTCCCACCAGTTAAAAACACCGCTGGCGTCCCTGACGGTTTTTATAGACCTGCTGTTAGAGGATAAGGTGGAGGGGAAGGAGCAGCAGAAACAGATTTTAGAGGAGGCACAAAACCAGTTAAGTCGTATGGAGTGGATGGTTTTATCTATGCTAAAGCTTGCCCGGATTGAAGCGGGAGCCATCCAGTTTGAAAAAACGGAAAATATGCTGAAACCGTTGCTGATGCAGGCAGGTGAAGGGATTTCTTTTCTGGTAAAGGAGAGAAACCAGAGACTGACTGTCGATTGTGATGAGGAAATTTTGCTTTCCTGTGATGGGGACTGGCTGGTGGAGGCAGTCATTAATTTGCTGAAAAATGCATCGGATTATTCCGGCAATGACAAATCCATCCGGGTAGAGGTGGAACAGACAAAGGTTTATACCAGAATTTATATAAAGGACGAAGGACCGGGAATCCCGGAAAAGGAGATACCGAATATTTTTAAGCGGTTTTACCGGGTGAACCAGGAAGTGAATCCAAACAGTGTAGGAATCGGGCTTTCTCTTACTAAATCTATTATTGAGGGAATGGGAGGAAGCATCCGTGTGAAGAGTGAAGAGGGGAAGTATACGTGGTTTGTGGTGACCTTTGTACAGTGAAATTAAGCACTGATGCCCTCTAAGTTGAGTTATTTTGTCTGTTTCGAAACTCCCGTGGGGTAAGGTGGTAGTATTTAACAAATTGTTCTGTCATATAGCTGGAAGAATTAAAACCGCACTTGCTGCTGATATTTTGTATAGAACTGTCTGTTGTTGTCAGAAGTTCCATTGCTTTATCTAATCGGTAGCGGATTAGGTATTCGTTCGGCGTGTGTCCTGTGTATTTCTTGAATATGTTGTTGCAACTGGACTTGCTCATATTGCCGGAAGCGGCAATGGATTCAAGCAGGATTTTGTCTTTGTAATTATCTTTGATGAATCCAATCATGTTCTTCAGGCATTCTATACGTTGATAATAGTTTTCTGATAATTCTGTGATGTTTACTTCCGCACTGATTAAAATATAATGCCATATCTGAAAAAAGCATCTGGTGATTTCAAATTGATTTCCGACGGACTTGTTCAATTCCCTTGTAAGGTCTGCAATCTTTTTTGCGGTTTCTTCGTCTTTCCGAAACAGTATATATTGTATGTCTGGATTAGTAATAATAGGGAGAATATATTCTGATTCAACCTCGGGGGAAGAAATCAGTAGTCTGGGGTGTATTACTGTTATAATATATGTGCAGTAGATGTTGTCTACATCGGTTGAAAAATGTAATTGACGCGAATTGATGAAAATCGTGTCTCCTGCATTAACCTCAACAATGGAACCATTGATGTTATATGCCATTTTTCCCGTCAGCACAGTCATCATTTCCACATCTTCGTGCCAATGAACCTTTCTAATCCAGGGTGAAGATCTATCCATATGTCCTTCGAAGGAGTATGATGGGAATGAAGGATCATCGTAATTTACGATTTCTGATCTATCGTCCCGTTGCCTTATCATAGCCCGCCATTGTTCACGTTTTTCAAGATAACGTTTGTTTTTCATGTGGTCTTTTCTACCTCGATTCTCATAATAAATACGATATTGTTATAAATTTTAACATAATGTTTATGGTATTGCAAAGAAATTTCTTATATACTGATAAACATTAAATAATGTATCAGAAGGGAAGGTAAACTATGAAAAGAAAAGCGATTGTATTTATCATGATGATTTTTCTTCTGTTTGTTTCTGCGTGTGGTAAGGCAGGTGCTGGCAGTGGTAGTCAATCAACTGACAGCAGTACACTGTCGGCTGCTTTATCCAATTCACAGCTTGAGAATAAAATGACGGAACTAGAGTGGTCAAGAGTGGAGAAACATGGTCTTACCTTGCTCGATGAACCTGAAGCTGTAGAAGTAAGTGATTTGATTTTGGCTCAAGGTAATCATACCGTCAGCGTAGAATATTATCAGCCGATGGATGAGGATTCCCTTACAACCGAACTTGTTCTGGTAGACGGAAAGCTTGAAATGTATTCAATTCCGGGAGCGGATTACAACGGTGGTGAGTATTCATTTATGTATAGCGGAATTAATGATGAGGGCGAGTATGTTGAACAGGAACTGACGTTTGCAACTTTCGAGGAATATCTTGATTGGGTCAGAGAGGATAGCATGAAAAACTATGGTTACTCTGAAGGTAAAGCAGAGCTTTCTGCGCAGCGTGTTAGAATTGCATATGAAGCTATAAAAAGTGGAAACTATGAGATACTTCCGAAAGGGACTATCGATTTTTCAAATCAATCCTTATATGATACGGGAGAAGATGAATACACAGATTACAGAAATACCTGGGAATATGACCGTGATGCAGTTGAAAAGATAAAGGATTCCATTGACGAGATTAACATTTACGATGAAGAGCTGGATGTGGAATTTCTGGTTCATGTGACTTTGCCGCCTGATTACGATAAAGATAAGACATACCCAGTATTCTTTCTTACGGACGGCGTATGGCGGTTTGGCAATCACAGCGAGCTACGTAAGGTCATGGAGGAAGGAGAAGCAGCCGATGTGATACTTGTGAGTCTTGGCTATAATTACCATATGAACGGAACAGACGAAACAAATCGTTACCTGCATCTTGTTCAGGCACGCTCTTTGCTGCTGGATTTTATAACAGATAATCTGATGCCATATCTTGGTGAAAATTATAAGATAGACTATGCAAATTCTACCCTGTACGGTCATTCTGACGGAGGAGTATTTACACACCATGCGTTGTTTAACTCTGATCAGTATGAAAATCAACCCTTCGGGTATTACATAATTGGCAGTCCGGCCTTTTGGTGTCTGTATGATAAAGAGATTGAATTAGATTCAGAGGGTTGTGAAACGGATTATGGATATTTTGACAGGAATGAGAAGCTTGATAAGCACGTGTTCCTTTGTGGTGGTGCATTGGAAGATCCGGATTATCAGGATAGCTATAATGGTCATGCAACAACATTGGAAGGACTGGAAAACTTGAAGGAGAGGCTGGAATCTCATGGTTCGGATGTCACATACAAGCTATATGATTCTCATCATTATCAATTCATCCCTGAAATGCTTATTGAATACTTGAAGGAAACCTATCCAAAACGCTAATCGGGGAAGTTGTTATTATTGCGGAAAACGCTTTGCTATGATGCTGTGAAAAAGATTTGTGCAAATGAATCATTTGTTCGGTAGAGCATACGACTTTTAATCACAGGGTTTTGGGTTCAAATCCCAACAGCACATTAACGGTCATTTATATCCTGTATAATTCATGATAACTTACAAATACTATCCTTGAGGTGAATGACATGGATAAGAAAACGCAGGAACAAATACAAGAGCAAAAGAGTCTGGATAAATTCAATAGTATAACTCAAAAGGTTACACCTGAGAATCAGAACCAAACACACAATTCCAGAAAAGAGGGAATACAGCCGATTAATCAAAAAAGATAGAGTTGCCGTTTTGGTGGCTTTATTTTTTTGATTTATACGAAAAATATAATAGATTTTTTAAGAGGTATACCACAGGGATAGCATATATCTGGACATTAGGAGTGTGTTAATTTAATCACTGATTAATGGCTGTCTCTTATACACATCTGACGCTGCCGACGAAGATGATA
>ENA-OZAB01000452-OZAB01000452.1-human-gut-metagenome-genome-assembly--contig:-NODE-452-length-23782-cov-8.179247_pt1 | contig 23782 bp, 20 predicted proteins | sample MGYA00243297_ERZ653491 | MGnify/ENA primary metagenome ERZ653491 (study PRJEB26926, sample SAMN06165154) | human gut metagenome | biome: ENVO:00009003; feature: ENVO:2100002; material: ENVO:00002003... | reverse complement strand
GCTCGGAGATGTGTATAAGAGACAGGTATGAGGGCATCTGCCAGACCATCACCAACGCCGTGGCCATGATCTCCGGGTGCATCTGCGACGGGGCCAAGGCCAGCTGTGCCAGCAAGATCGCCATGGGGGTGGAGACCGGCCTGCTGGGGTACAATATGTACCTGCGGGGCAACAGCTTCCAGCCCGGCGACGGCATCGTGGGCCGGGACGTGGAGGAGACCATCCGCAACGTGGGCATCCTGGCCTCTCAGGGCATGAAGGAGACGGACCGGGTGATCCTGAAGATCATGACGGAGTGATTCCATATGCTGCGCAACTATAAATTCATCATCGCCTATGACGGCACCCGTTTTTTCGGCTGGGAGCGCCAGCCGGGGCGGGACACCATCCAGGGGAAGCTGGAGAGCGTGCTGACCCGGCTCCAGGGCAGTCCCGTGGAGATCACCGGCGCGGGACGCACCGACGCCGGGGTCCATGCCCGGGCCATGGCGGCCAACGCCCAGCTGGACGTGGACCTGTCCCCGGAGGAGATCCGGGACTATATGAACCGCTATCTCCCCGACGCCATCGCCGTCCGGGAGGTGAAGGAGGCCGCCCCCCGGTTCCATGCCCGGTATAAGGCCCTGGGCAAAACCTATCGCTATGTGTGCTTCGACGGGCCGGTGAAGCCGGTGTTCGACCGGAAGTATGTCACCCTGCTGGATTTTCACCCGGACCTGGAGCGGATGCAGCAGGCGGCGGCATATTTGCAGGGACAGCACGACTTCGCCAGCTTCTGCGGCAATCCCCGGATGAAAAAATCCACCGTCCGGCTGGTGGACAGCATCACCGTGGTGCGGCAGAAGGACCGCATCGTGTTCACCTTCCACGGCACCGGCTTTTTGCAGAACATGGTGCGCATCCTGGTGGGCACGCTGCTGGAGGTGGGCCGGGGGACCCGGCAGCCGGAGGATATGCCCGCCCTGCTGGAGGCCCGGGACCGCCGCCTGGCAGGGCCCACCGCCCCGCCGGAGGGCCTGTGCCTGATGAAAGTCGACTACTGATCGTAATATCCGACAGAAAAATTACTTATTGTATCAAAAAATCCCGCCTTCGCGCGGGTGAAGGAGCCGATATGGAAGAATTGCTGCAGCAGATCCTACAGGAGTGCCGCCCGTACACCGGCCAGGGCGCCCTGGCCTCCTATATCCCGGAGCTGGCCCGGCAGGACCCGGACCGCCTGGGTATCGCCGTGTTCCACAAGGACGGCAACATGGTGGAGGCCGGCGACAGCCGCCGCTGCTTCACCATCCAGAGCGTGATGAAGCCCCTTTTGCTTCTGCTGGCCCTGCAGGACAACGGCCGGGAGACCGTCCGGGCCCATGTGGGGGTGGAGGCCACCGGCAAGCCCTTTGACGCCATCAACGTGACGGACAACGCCCTGCTGGCCAAGCACCTGAACCCCATGGTCAACGCCGGGGCCATCCTCATGTGCCAGCTGGTGGGGGGCGAGACCTATGACCAGCGGTTTGCCCGGCTGTTGGGCTTTATCCGCCGCCTGGCCGCCAACGAGAAAATCGACCTGGACGAGGAGGTCTACCACTCCGAAAAGGCCACCGGCTCCAAAAACCGGGCCCTGGCCTATCTGCTGAAGGCCCACGGCCTGATCCGCGGCGACGTGGAGGAGTTGCTGGACTGCTATTTCCGGGCCTGCTCCATCCGGGTCAGCGCGGCGGACCTGGCCCGCATCGGCTGCGTGCTGGCCTGCCACGGCCAGCTGCCGGACGGCCAGCGCCTGTTCCCGGCGGCCTATGGCCGGTTCGTCAACGCCAACCTGATGACCTGCGGCATGTACGACGGGTCCGGAGACTTCGCCATCCGGGTGGGAGTCCCGGCCAAAAGCGGCGTAGGCGGCGGCATCATGGCGGTGGTCCCCGGCCGCATGGGCGTTGGCCTGTTTGGACCGGCTCTGGACGAAAAGGGCAACAGCCTGGCCGGTATCCGGGCGCTGGAGCTGCTGTCCGCCCGGCTGGACCTGAGCGTATTCTGATACGGATAAGAAACGGAGGATTCCCATGAAGGATCTTGATTTTCAGGCCGTGAAGGCCATCGCCGCCGGCACACCGGACAGCGAGCTCATCCGTTGGGTGGACGAGGCCCTGCGGGAAAAACCCGGCTACACCCTGCCCCCCAAGATTCACATCTCCCAGCAGGACGGCGACTATTACAACGTCATGCCCTGCATCTATGAGCGGGGCAACCTGGCCATGGTGAAGATGATCGGCCGCCACGGCATCAAGCGGGGCGAGGAGCGCTCCGTGATGATGGGCGACATCCTGCTCTACGAGTCCGACACCGGCATTCTCAAGGCCCTGATGGACGGGGAGTACATCACCACCCTGCGCACCGGCATCTCCGCCGCCCACTCCGCCCGGCTGTTCACCCGGCCGGACTTTGAAACCGTGGGCCTCATCGGCCTGGGCAATATCATGACCGTGTGCATCCGGGCCTTCGTGTCCTCCCTCCGGGCGGAGGGGGACCGCCGCCCCATCACCCTGAAGCTCATCCGCTACCACGGCCACGAAAACCGCATCATGAATCTGTTCCGCCAGGACCCGGACGTGCACTTTGTCCTGTGCGACACCTATGAGCAGGTCATCGGCGGCTCTGACCTGGTGATCTCCGCCATTACCAAGGTCACGGAGAACTTCGTCACCGACGAATACTTCAAGGAGGGCTGCACCGTCATCCCCATCTGCACCATGGGCTTCCAGAACTGCGACCTGTTCTTTGACCGGGTGTTCACCGACGAAATTGAGCAGATCCGGGGCTTCAGGTATTTCGACCACTTCGCCCCCGTCACCACCAACGTCACCGACGTGCTCAACGGCGCCGCCCCCGGCCGCACGGACAATGTCCAGCGCATCCTGGTGTATAACTACGGCATCGCCATCCACGACCTGGTTTTTGCCGCCAACATCTATGGCCGCGCCGCCGATCCCGACACACCGTATCACTACTGCCGGGAAAAATACTTTATCTGACGCTTTTTGCGCAATATACTGCCCCAAAAGTCTTTCGGCTTTTGGGGCAGTCAGCTTGTCAAAAAGACTTTTTTGACAAGCTGATATTTGTGCATTGCGTTATTGCATTAAAGCCCCAAAACTGATATAATACATAAATCACGCCGAACTTTATGCATCGGCGGATAAGATATTTTATAGGAGGAACGAGATGACAGCTATCAAACGGTGCTGCGCACTGGCTCTGGCGGTTCTGATGATCCTGACCGCCCTGCCGGTGACGGCATTCGCCCAGGCAGCTGAGCAGGAGGTCAACGCCTCCCTGCAGGAGACCACGGTCAGCGGTATCGCCAACGATATCGCCCGCCAGGTCCTGCGCAGCGGCCAGAAAAACGGCGAAAAAATTCAGATGGAGAACACCGCGAAGCTCGACGACAGCGACGAAGTCGAGATCATCGTGGTGGTCAACGACTCCGTGGCTGACCCGGATTCCCGGGCCCAGGTCAACGCCCTGCTGCGCACGCAGAAGAGCGCCCTGGCCCAGATCAACCGGGCCATTGACGCGCGGGTGGAGCCCCAGCGGCAGTATACCACCCTGCTCAACGGCTTTTCCGCCACAGTGACCTATGGCCAGTACAAGGCCATCCGGAAGCTGGACTGCGTGCAGTCCGCCTTCATTTCCCCCACCTTTGAGCTGCTGCCCGACACCGCCAACAGCAACCGGATGATCGGCGGCGGTATCTATAATACCACGGGCTTCACCGGCGAGGGGATGCTGGTGGCCATTCTGGATACCGGCGTGGACATGAGCCACGAGATCTTCAAAACCGCCCCCAAGAGCCCCTCCCTGACCCAGGAAAAGCTCCGGACCCTGCTGGAGACCTATGATTTCCAGGTGGAGAGCATCATCAAGGGCATCAGCGTGTCCAACCTGTACTACAGCGCCAAGATTCCCTTCCAGTTCGACTACGGCGACAAGGATAAGGACGGCAATCCCGGCGAAAAGGGCAGCCACGGCACCCATGTGGCCTCCACCGCCGCCGGTAATGTGGGCGTCAACGATGCCGTCATGGGCGTGGCGCCCCAGGCCCAGATCATCAACATGAACGTGTTCAAGTCCACCGGCGGCGCGTCCTATGCGGACATTCTGGCCGCTCTGGAGGACTGCATCCTGCTGGGCGTGGACGTGGCCAACCTGAGCCTGGGCTCCGACTGCGGCTACATCGACTATGACAGCGAGGATGCCTTCACCAAGAGCCTGCTGGACGTGTTCGAGCGCACCGGCGAGAGCGGCGTGTCCCTGGCTGTGGCCGCGGGCAACGCCTATAACGCCGCCTATGGCGACGCCTTCGGCGGCAAGGCCCTGGCCTCCAACCCCGATTACGGCCTGGTCAGCGAGCCCTCCACCTATGGCGAGTCCCTGTCCGTGGCCGCCGTGTCCAACGGCATGGTCAAGGGCCCCTATGTCACCGTGGGCGGCAAGAACCTGGCCTATCAGGACAGCGCCACCATCAGCGAGGACGAGAACGCCAAGCCCTTCCGCAGCCTGTCCGCCCGGGGCTCCATCGAGTATGTGGTGGTTCCCAACTACGGCGCGGAGGAGGACTATGCGGGCCTGGACCTGACCGGCAAGATCGCCCTGGTGCAGCGGGGCGGCGGTATGTACTATGAGCAGAAGGAGCGCAACGCCGCCAACGCCGGCGCCATTGGCATGCTGGTGTACAACAACGTCCCCGGCATGCTGTACATGTCCATCACCGACTGGAAGATCCCCTGCGCGTTTATCTCCCAGGCCGCCGGTGAATACATGAAGCAGCAGGAGACCAAGACCCTGTCCGTGGCCTCCGCCGACGCCCTGGTGAAATCCCCCACCTAAGGCATGGCCGACTTCTCCAGCTGGGGCGCTACCCCTGAGCTGACCCTGAAGCCGGAGATCACCGCCCCCGGCGCGGGCATCTATGCCGCCGTGCCCGGCGGCTATGAGAGCATGGACGGCACGTCCATGGCCTCCCCCCACGCGGCCGGCGGCATGGCCATCGTCCAGCAGGCCCTGAAGGCCCGGGACAACAGCATGACCGGCGCCCAGCGCAAGCACATGACCGACACCCTGCTCATGAGCACCGCCCATGTGATCTATGACGACAACGGCGTGCCCTATTCCCCCCGGAAGCAGGGCGCTGGCCTGATGAGCATCAACGACGCCGTGAACACCCGGGGCTATCTGTCCGTGGAGGGCATGGAGCGTCCCAAGCTGGAGCTGAAGGACGATCCCGCCATGAAGGGCGTGTACACCATGACCTTCACCGTCCACAACACCGGCAGCGACACCCTGTATTACGACGTGACCCCCCTGGTGCTGACCGATACCACCGAGGCCTATGTCAACGGCAATCAGCAGGAGTTCTCCACCATCAGCGGAAGCTCCCGGCTGCTCCCCCACACCTTCACCACCAACTGCGAGAATAACCGGGTGGCCGTGGCTCCCGGCAAGACCGCCGACGTCACCGTCACCGTCACCGTTACCGGCGAGGGCCGGAAGATGCTGGCCCAGTTCCCCAACGGCAGCTATGTGGAGGGCTTCGTGACCCTGACCCAGGTGGCCGCCGACGGCAGCGCCCTGACCGATCCCATTGACCTGGGCCTGCCGTTCCTGGCCTTCTACGGAGACTGGACCAAGGCTCCCATCATGGATTCCACCGATTACTGGGAGACGCTGGACGGCTCCGCCAGCCAGGCCCAGGCGTACATGAACACCGCCTTCTCCTCCTCCAGCGAGAACACAGTGGACACCTATCTGGGCGACAACAACTACACCACCGTTCCGTATCTGGCGGACCGCAACGCCATTTCCCCCAACAACGATGACTTCATGGACAGCCTCACCGGTATCTACACCGGCCTGCTGCGCAACACCAAGAGCCTGAAGTATACCATCACCGGCGCAAACGGCCAGGTGTACTACAGCAAGGACTGCGAGTATGTGGGCAAGTCCATCTACAGCTACGACTATTACCGCATTGTGCCCGCCGGTGTGGACGCCGAATATGACGGCATCGAGCCCTGGTACGGCACCGATTCCCACAACGCCAAGCTGCCCAACAACACCAAGGCCACCGTGACCATCGAGGCCACCCTGCCCTATGGCGACGGCGTGGGGACCAACCAGAAGCACTCCTGGTCCTTCCCCATCACCATCGACACCGAGGAGCCTCATGCCGACAATCTGAAGGTCACCGAGTCCGAGGGCCGGTACTATCTGAGCCTGGATGTGTCCGATAACCAGTATGTGGCGGCCGTGGTGTTCTACAACATCAAGAACAGCGAGATGCTCTATGGTATGCAGGGCTTCGGCGAGGACAAGCCCGGCGTCACCAGCCACATCAAGGAGTATGACATCACCGGCTTCGGCGAGACCTTCGGCATGATCGTCCACGACTACGCCGGCAACTCCAAGGTGTATACCGTCCGCGCTCCCGGCAACCCCGACGATCACGGCACCATCACCCCCACCAACATCCTCTGGACCGAGAACTTCAACGAGAAGTGGCTCCCCGACGACTGGAGCGTCCAGAGCAAGGGCGGCTCTCTGAACACCTGGTACCGCGACGAGGACTACATGGCCGCCGTGGATCATGACGACGACAACCAGCAGGACGAGTGGCTGATCTCCCGCACCACCGATATCAGCGGCGTGGATACCGAGGTCCACATGGTCTTCGATTTCTACACCACCTATTGGCACACCGTGGAGTATAAGCACTGCAACCTCCAGGTCATGGCCTCCGGCGACGGCGGCCAGAACTGGCAGGAGATCTGGAACCTGCAGCGGGATTCCGGCCTGTTCACCGCCTGGACCAAGACCCAGGCCAAGGTGACCATCCCCGAGAGCCTGCAAAACAGCAAGGACCTGCGCTTCGCCTTTGTCTACACCGGTAAGGGCGGCTCCAACCTGTCGCTGGACAACGTTCAGCTGTACGCCGAGGAGCGGGACAACTATGTGGCCGTCACCGCCACCGCCGGTGAGGGCGGAACCATCACCCCCGCCGGTCAGACCCTGGTGAAGAAGGGTACCAGCAAGACCTTCGACATCGCCCCCGCCCAGGGCTATGAGATCGTCAACGTCAACGTGGACGGCACGGATCTGGGCCCCATCAGCTACTACACCTTCCAGCGGGTGGGCGTGGATCACACCATCTCCGCCACCTTCCAGAAGGCCCAGCCGTCCGGCGACGTGGTGCTGTTCGACAACGACTTTGAATCTGTGACCGGTGAGAGCTTCCCCTTCCACGGCTGGAGCCTGAAGGGTGTCAACACCAACGGCTACACCTGGAAGCAGCAGACCTACTGGAACTGGAAGGATGTCAACGACACCAAGCACGCCTATATCTCCGATGACTGGAACGGCGGCGCGCAGGACGAGTATCTGATCTCCCCGGCGGTGAATCTGACCGGCAAGGAAGCAACCCTGTCCTTCGACTATGGCTACGGCTACTACGGAGCACAGAACAAGACCTACACAGCCACCGTGGAGGTATCCACTGACGGCGGCCAGACCTGGACCGCTCTGTGGAACTTCTTCGACAGCTACAATGGCGAGAAGTCCGGCGTTGTTTCCGGACGCAAGGAGCTGGCTATCCCGGCCCAGTATGCGGTGGACGGCGTTCAGTTCGCTTTCCATTATGTGAATCCCACTCACGAAACCGGTCCTCTGGCCGTGGACAACGTCAAGCTCACCGCCCCCGGCGGCAGCAGCGACACCGTCACCCTGACCACCACCGCCAATGAGGGTGGTACCGTGGCCCCCGCCGGTCAGACCAGCTACGCCCCCGGCGCAAGCGTCAAGGTCACCTTCACCCCGGACCCCGGCTATCAGCTGGCCTCCGTGAAGGTCAACGGCCGCACCGTGGACGTGACGGACGGCGCCTACACCCTGGTCATGGACCAGAGCTATGCCGTGTCCGCCGCCTTCGAGAAGATCCCCGACGTCCCCGTGGTGATGTTCCAGAACGACTTCGAGGATGTGGCCGGCGACAGATTCCCCTTCCATGGCTGGACACTGAAGGGCGTCAACCCCAACGGCTACACCTGGAAGCAGTATACCTATTACAACTGGAAGAGCCTGGGCAACGACACCAAGCACGCCTACATTTCCGACGACTGGCACGGCGGCCCGCAGGACGAGTGGCTGATCTCCCCGTCCGTGAACCTGTCCGGCACCCGGGATGGCGTTCTGTATTTCGACTATGCCTACGGCGTTTACGGCATCAAGAACAAGACCTTCACCGCCACCGTGGAGGCCTCCACCGACGGCGGCCAGACCTGGACCCCCATCTGGAACTTCCAGGACAGCTACACCGGCCAGGAGACCAGCGACTATGCCCTGGCGGGCAGCGCTGAGGTCAAGGTTCCCGCCCAGTATGCGGTGGACGGCGTCCAGTTCGCCTTCCGCTATGTGAACACCACCCACGACACCGCCCCCCTGGCGGTGGATAACGTGAAGCTGATGGCGGTGGAGGACGGCCCCGTGGCCCGGAAGTACACCATCACCGCCACCGCCGGTGAGGGCGGCTCCATCACCCCCGCCGGTGAGGTGTCCGTGAAGGAGGGCGCGTCCCAGACCTTCGCCATCGCCGCCCAGGAGGGCTACGCCATCGCCGACGTGCTGGTGGACGGCCAGAGCGTGGGCGCGGTGGACAGCTACACCTTCGAGAATGTCACCGCCAACCACACCATCGCCGCCCTGTTCACCAAGACGGCCTCCGACGTGCAGTTCGACAACGACTTCGAGTCCGAGAGCTTCCCCGGCCACGGCTGGACCGTGAAGGGCACCCGTACCGACAGCCCCTATACCTGGTACAAGGGCACCAATACCAAGCTCAATTCCACCAAGCAGGCCCGCATCGACATGGATTACTATGAAGATCCCTTGGGCGGCGGCTGGAGCGTGGGCGGCATCCGCAAGCCCCTGCTGCCTATGGCCGGCGGCAGCGACAAGCTGCAGGATGAGTACCTCATCTCCCCGGTGGTGAACCTCACCGGCAAGACGCCTACGCTGAACTTTGATTACCTGCTGTTCAAGTATGTCATCGGCCGTTACTGCTCCGTGACCGTGGAGGCCACCACCGACGGCGGCCGGACCTGGACCACCATCTGGAACGCCGCCGATCTGGGCGAAATTTCCGGCTATTGGTACAACGGCACGGCCCATGTTGCCGTTCCCGCCGCCTTCTGCACGGACAATGCCCAGTTGGCCTTCCACTTCTATAAGAAGGCCAATGCAGGCTATGACGACGATGACGCCATGTTCGCCATCGACAACGTGACCATGACCTACGGCGCCACCGATCCCTGCGCCGATGGTCATACCCTCACCGCCGTGGCGGAGGTCCCCGCCACCTGCGAGGAGACCGGTGTCAAGGCCCACTGGGTGTGCTCCGTCTGCGGCAAGCTGTTCAGCGACGCCGAAGGCAAGAACGAGACCACCCTGGAGGCCCTGACCATCGGCGCTCTGGGCCACGACTATGGCGAGGCCGCCTGGACCTGGACCGGCTACGAGTCCGCCAAGGCTACCTTCACCTGCAGCCATGACGCCAGCCATGTGGAGGAGGTCACCGCCGCTGTTACCAGCGAGATTACCACCCCCGCTTCCTGCGAGAGCACCGGCGTCCGGACCTATACCGCCACGGTGACCTTCCAGGGCAAGAACTATACCGACACCCGCACCGAGGTCCTGCCCGCGCTGGGCCACGCCTGGGGCGAGCCTGTGTGGACCTGGACCGGCTACGGCGCCGCCGAGGCCTCCTTCGCCTGCGCCCGGGATGCCGGCCATGTGAAGGTCCTGCCCGCCAGCATCACCAGCGAGGTCACCACCCAGCCCGGATGCTCCACCGAGGGCGTCCGGACCTATACCGCCACCGTGACCCTGGAAGGCAAGAACTATACCGACACCCGCACCGAGACCCTGCCCTCCCTGGGCCACAAGACCCAGCTGGTGGGTGCGAAGCCCGCCACCTGCACGGAAGACGGCTACACCGGTGACGAGGTGTGCACCATTTGCCAGGAGGTCGTGAAGAAGGGCGAGGTTATTCCCGCTCTGGGCCACAAGACCCAGCTGGTGGGCGCTAAGGCCGCCACCTGCACCGAGGACGGCTACACCGGCGACGAGGTCTGCACCGTGTGCCAGGAGATCGTGAAGAAGGGCGAGGTTATTCCCGCTCTGGGTCACAAGACCCAGCTGGTGGGCGCTAAGGCCGCCACCTGCACGGAAGACGGCTACACCGGCGACGAGGTCTGCACCGTGTGCGGCGAGACCGTCAAGAAGGGCGAGGTTATTCCCGCTCTGGGCCACAAGACCCAGCTGGTAGGCGCTAAGGCCGCCACCTGCACGGAAGATGGCTACACCGGCGACGAAGTCTGCACCGTCTGCGGTGAGACCGTCAAGAAGGGTGAGGTCATCCCCGCCACCGGCCACGACTACAAGGACGGCAAGTGCACCAACTGCGGCGGGACCGATCCCAACTACAAGCCCGAACAGCCCGGCGTCAAGACCGGCGACGAGAGCCACCTGGCCCTGTATCTGGCTGCGGCCTCCGTATCCCTGCTGGCCGCCGCCCTGTGGCTGGGCAAGAAAAAGCACCTGAACTGACCCCTTTCCATAAGGGTTCCGTAAGGTAACAATCAGGCCCCGGGACGCGTCAGCGTCCCGGGGCCTGGCTTATCAAAAATCAAGGCCCGGACGGCGAACCGTCCGGGCCTTGCCGGTGTATTATCAAAAGTCCACGGTGCCCTCCAGCACCCGCAGGTCATAGGGCTCAAAGGTGACGCGGCGGTATTTCTCCACGTCCATCTTCACGCCGGTCCAGTCGGAGTGGATCTCGCCGTTCTGCTTGATGAGGATGTCGTACAGAATGTCATAGGTCACGCCGTCGTCCCCGGTCTCCACAATGGTGGAATAGGGCAGGGTCTTGTGATAGGTCATGTGCAGGCCCTTATACTCGAAGTGGAAGCCGTTGCGCATGCGGCAGCCGTCCAGCCCCCGATAGGTGAACAGCCGCTTCAGGTCCTGCAGGATGGGGTCATGGTCCTGGTCATACAGGTTCTCCGGCGTGGTCTCGGTATAGTCGTACCGGAACTGGATGGGGATGCCGTAGGGCAGGAACCGCTCCACATACTGCGGGAGCTTTTCCGCCGGGTACTTCTTATACAGCACGCAGTTGATGCGGGTGGGACAGGCGATCTGCCCCAGCACCTGGTCGGGGCTCTCCTCCACATATTTCACCAGGTGGCGGGAGATGTTCATGCAGGTGATCTTGTCCCGGTTGCGGCGGGTAAAGCCCAGCATCTCCTCCGCCGTATAGAAGCCGGTCTGCACCGGGAAGGTGGTGTTGATATACACCTTGTGGGTGGTGGGGATGGCGTCCAGCATCTTCTGCAGGGCCTCCAGATTGGCCAGAGGCTCGCCGCCGGTGAACACGAAGTCGCACCGGGGGGTGATGGCGTCCATGGTGCGGATGCTGTCCAGAATGGCGTCCAGGCTGAAGCCGGTGCAGTCGGCATATTCCTTCTTGTTGATGCAGAAGGGGCAGTGGTTGTTGCAGTCGTAGGGCACGAACACCGTGACGGTGGCCCCGCCCTCGCGGGTCTTATAGGGGTTGCTCATATGTTGATCCAGTCCTCCCAGAAAATCTTCCCGGATATTTTATACCTTTTTGGTCAGAAAAGCAAGGAATTTCTGATAAATTGCCTGTTTAATTTGCAATACTTCCGGCTTTTTTTACGCCCCCGGCAATTGACAGCCGCCGGGGAATGGAGTATAGTATCGCCGGGAGCCGTCTTTCCCGGAAAATGGCGGCTGTTCGCTTATCTCAGGAGGTGTGTTTGTTGAAGGAGTTGCTTTCTCTGTTTCTGACCTTCGCCAAGGTGGGGGTCATGACCTTCGGCGGCGGCTATGCCATGCTGCCGATCCTGCAGCGGGAGGTAGTGGAGAACAAGGGCTGGGCCACCGATGAGGAGCTGACCGATTACTTTGCCATCGGCCAGTGTACCCCCGGCGTCATCGCCGTGAACACCGCCACGTTTATCGGCCAGAAGCACCGGGGCATCATCGGCGGCATCGTGGCCACCCTGGGCGTGGTGTTCCCGTCTCTTATCATCATTGCGGCCCTGGCCGGGGTCATCGACGCGTTTTCCCATCTGGCCTGGGTGCAGCACGCCTTTGCCGGGATCCGGGTGTGCGTGTGCGTGCTGATTTTCAACGCCGTGCTGAAGCTGTGGAAGGGCGCGGTGAAGGACGTGTGGGGCCTGGTGATCTTCCTGGTGATCCTGGCACTGTCGGTGTTCACCAAGCTCTCGCCCATTATCTATGTGTTGGCGGCAGCCGTGGCGGGGCTGCTGATTAAGAATCTGGGGGCGAAGCGGTCATGATCTATCTGCAGCTGTTTTACGAATTTTTCAAAACCGGCCTGTTCGCCGTAGGCGGCGGCCTGGCCACTCTGCCGTTTCTGTACGATATGGCGGACCGCACCGGCTGGTTCACCCGGCCCCAGCTGGCGGATATGCTGGCGGTCAGCGAGTCCACCCCCGGCCCCATCGGCGTGAATATGGCCACCTATGTGGGCTTTGTCACCTGCGGCATTCCCGGGGCCATTATCTCCACCCTGGGCCTGGTGACGCCGTCCATCATCGTGATTCTGATCATCGCGGCTTTTCTGAAGGCCTTCCGCCACAACCGCTATGTGGAGGCGGCGTTTTACGGTCTGCGCCCGGCGTCCACGGCCATGGTGGCGGCGGCGGGCCTGTCCGTGGTGGCCATCACCCTGCTGAACACCGGAGCCACGGGCCTGGCCATCGTCAACTGGAAGGCCCTGGCCCTGGCGGCGGTGATCCTGGCGCTGACCCGCTGGGTGAAGCCCACCAAGGGTCTGCACCCCATTGTGTTCATCCTGGCCTCCGCCGTGGTGGGCGTGGTGTTCAGCTTTTAATTACGCACCGCAATTTTTCTGTCGAATATTACAGAATGCAATCAGCTTCCGGCGAAACCGGAAGCTGATTGCTTGTTTTTTATTGTTCCGCCGGGCCGGGGATATCGCCCACGCCGTCCAGCACCAGCCGGGGGCGGTAGGGGAACTTGGCGATGTCCTCCCGCCGGGTGACGCCGGAGAGCACCAGCGCCGTATCCAGGCCGGTTTCGATACCGGCCACCATGTCGGTGTCCATGCGGTCGCCGATCATCACGGCGTCCGCCGAGTGGACCCCTAAGATCCGCAGGCCCGTGCGCATCATCAGGGGGTTGGGCTTGCCCACGAAATAGGCGCTCTGGCCGGTGGCCATCTCGATGGGGGCGATCATGGCCCGGCAGGCGGGGATGATGCCGTCCTCCGACGGGCCGGTCAGGTCGCTGTTGGTGCCGATGAGCCGGGCGCCCTTCAGCACCAGCCGCACCGCCCGCAGGATGTTCTCGTAATTATAGCTGTTGCCCTCGCCGATGATGACATAATCCGGGTCCACGTCGTTCATGGTGATGCCCTCGTCGTGCAGGGCCATGATCAGCCCCGCCCCGCCGATGACATAGGCGCTGCAACCCGGCGCCTGGCTGCTGATGAACCGGGTCGTGGCCTGGGCGCTGGTGTAAAAGTGCTGTTCGTCCACGTCCAGGCCCATGCGCCGGAGCTTCTGCTGCAGCTCCTTGGGGCTGCGCTCGGAGGAGTTAGTCAAAAACAGGAAATTCTTCTCCTCGCGATACAGCCAGTCCACAAATTCCTTCACCCCCGGCAGCAGCCGGTTGCCATGATAGATGACGCCGTCCATGTCGCAGATAAAGCCTTTTTTCTGTCGCAGCTGGTCCATAAGGTCCCTCCTATATGATAAAATTTACCGATTTCCGCAGTTTTTCCGCCAGATCAGGGCCAGACCCCGCAGAAGCAGGCTGTCGTCCCGGCGGATGTCCCGGCGGCAATAGGGGGTGATGACCCCGGCCAGGCCGCCGGTGGCCACGGCAGTGCAGGGAGCGCCCAGCTCCTCCTCCATGCGGTCCAGCAGACCGTCGGCCATGGCGGCGGCCCCGTAAATGGCACCAGCCTGGAGGCTGTCCTCGGTGACGGAGCAGATGACCTTCCCCGGGGCCTCCAGGGCGATATCCGGCAGCTGGGCCGTGCCGGAAAACAGGGCGTGGAGACTCAGCTTCACCCCCGCCAGGATCACGCCGCCCCGATAGCGGCGCTGCCGGTCCACCACCGTCACGGTGGTGGCGGTGCCGAAGTCGAACACCACCACCGGCAGAGGATATTCCGCCGCAGCGGCGGCGTCGGCGGCCAGCAGGTCCACCCCCAGGGTCTCCGGCTGTTCAATGGCGATGTCCAGCCCCGCCGGGGTAGTGGGACCCACCACCAGGGCCTCCAGCCCCGTAACGCTTCGGATGGCCCGGGCCGTTTCCTCCGTCAGCCGGGGCACCACCGAGCCGATGACGGCCCCTTCCGGGGCGGTCCGGCCCTCCAGCACCCGGCGGATGGCGTCGTCATACGCCTCCGGCGGCAGCGTCTCCCCGGAGGGGACCCGGCACTGGGATACGACCTGGTCCTTCTCATCCAGCAGGGCCAGAACGATGTTGGTGTTTCCGATGTCGGCAGTCAGCAGCATAAAATTTCCTCACTTATACAGCGTTTTAGCTTGGCCGGAAAGCTTGCGCTTTCCGGCCAAGCTGTGGTTATTTCAGGGCTTTTTCTTGGGAATGGTCACGGTGATGGTGGTGCCCTTGCCGGGCTGGCTCTCCAGCTGCACGGTTCCGTGATGATAGGCCGCGGCGTGCTTCACGATGGACAGGCCCAGGCCGGTGCCGCCGGAGGCCTTGGAGTGGCTCTTATCCACCCGGTAGAACCGCTCAAAGATCCGGGACTGGTGCTCCGGGGCGATGCCGATGCCGGTGTCCGCCACGGAGATCACGGCGTTTTCGCCGGCATCCGACACGGTGACCCGGACGCTGCCGCCGGGGACGTTGTACCCGATGGCGTTGTCGCAGAGGTTATAGATGGTCTCGTGCAGCAGACGGCGCACGCCCTCCGCCTGGACGTCCTGTCCCTCCACGGTGAGGCTGACCTGGCTTTTCTCGGCCTTGTCCCGCAGATCGGCGGCAATGTCCCGGCACAGAGCCGGAATGTCCACCTGCTCCCAGGGCAGGGGGTCCCCCTCGTCCAGCTGGGACAGACGGATGATGTCGCCGATGAGGGCCACCAGCCGCTGGGCCTCCCGGCGGATGTGGCCCACGAACCGGGGCAGGTCCTCCTGCTTCACCAGTCCGTTTTCAATCAGCTCGGCGCTGCCGATGATCCCCTGAAGGGGGGTCTTCAATTCGTGGGAGACGTTGGCGGTGAACTCCCGGCGGCTCTGCTCCGCCGTCTCCTGCTGGGTGATGTCGAAGGCCAGCAGCACCGCGCCCAGCACGTCCTGGCCGGACCGGATGCGGGAGATATCGAACTGATAAATGCGGCCCGGGCGCTGCACATGGACCTCGCTGTGGCCGGAGGTCATGGCCTCCGCCAACGCGGCGCTGACGTCCCGGCTGCGGTCCACCGTCAGGAAATCCTGGCCCAGGCAGGTCTCGTCCGCCTCGAAAATCCGGCAGGCGGCGGGGTTGATGCTCAGCACGGCCCCGGCGTCGTCCAGCAGCACCAGGCCCTCCTGCATATGGGAGGTGATCTGCCGGAACTCGTCGGACCGGCGGCGCAGGTCCGTCAGCTGGCTGTCGATCTGCCGCCGCTGGACGTTGATGCGGCACAGCAGGGGGGACAGCTCCTCATAGGTGTCGTTTTCCAGGGGGTGCTCCAGGTCCAGGGCGTTCAGGGGCGCGGTGATGCGGCGGGACAGGCGGCCCGCCAGCAGGCCCGACAGGATCAGGGCCACCGCCGCCGTCAGCAGAATGGCCGGCAGCATCCCCAGCAGCAGCATCCCCACGGTGGCCCGGCTGATGGAAATGCGCAGCACCGTGCCGTCCGGCATCCGGCGGGCATAGTAGCTGGTTTTTTCCAGCAGGGTGCTGGAATAGCGGGTGGAGTGGCCGGAGCCGGTGCGCAGGGCCTCCCGCACCTCGGTGCGGTCGCCGTGATTTTCCAGGCTTTCGGCGTCCCGCTTGGTGTCGCACAGCACCGCCCCGTCCGGGGCGATCCAGGTCAGACGGTACCGGTCCGCCGCGAGCTTGTTCAGATAGTCGCGGCCCTGGGTTTCCACCGCGGCGGCGGCCAGCTGCAGCTGATCCTGCAATTGGTTTTCCTGCACGGAGGCAAAATAGCTGTACAGGCAGGTCATGACGATGGCCACCGCCGCCAGAAGCACGGCGGCAGCGGACACCATAAACGAGCGGAAAATTTTTTTGGTCATCCTTGTTCCTCCAGCCGGTAGCCCACGTTGCGGACGGTCTGGATGAGACTGCCGTAGGGGCCCAGCTTCTGGCGCAGCGTGCGGATGTGCATATCCACGGTGCGGGTCTCGCCGCAGTAATCGGTGCCCCATACCTGGGCCATCAGCTGGTCCCGGGTGAAGGCCATGCCGGGATGGGACAAAAACAGCCGCAGCAGCTCGTATTCCTTATAGGTCAGGGGCACCCGCTGCCCGTCGCAGGAGACGGTGTGGGCGTCCTGGTCCAGGGTCAGGCCGGACAGGTGCAGCACGTGGCTGGGCCGGGCACACCGGCGCAGCACCGCCTTCACGCAGGACACCAGCTCCATGACCCCGAAGGGCTTGGTCAGATAGTAGTCCGCGCCCAGGTCCAGGGCCTGGATCTTGTCATATTCCGCGCCCTTGGCGGTGGCCATGACAACGGGGATGGAACGGGTGGCAGGGGCGGCCCGCATACGGCGCAGCAGCTCCACCCCGTCCACACCGGGCAACATCACATCCAGCACCACCAGCTCCGGCAACTCCCGGGCCGACTCCAGCGCGGACCAGAAGGCCCCGCCGTCGGCGAAGCCCTGGGCCTGGAACCCGGTGGACTGAAGGGTGTATACCTCAATATCAAGGATGCTGGCGTCGTCCTCTACGCACCAGATCATGGGTTATCCCTCCTTGTGCTGGCCGGTGATGGAAAAAATCACCCACTCGGCAATGTTGGTGGCGTGGTCGCCGATGCGCTCGAAATACTTGGCGATCATCAGCAGGTCCAGGGCATACTCCCCGTCCGCGGGGTCGGCGGCGATGCGGGAGATCAGGGCCTGCTTCACCTGGCGGAAATAGGCGTCCACGGTGTCGTCGGCGGCCAGAACGGCCTCTGCCTTTATTGTATCATGTTTTACGAATGCGTCAACACTTTCTGTCACCATAGAGATGGTGGCCCGGGCCATCTGGCAGAGAATGTCGTCATGCTCGGCGGTGCGGCCCTTCAGGAAGGTGACGATCTCGGCGATGTCCTGGGCCTGGTCGCCGATGCGCTCCATGTCGGTGATCATTTTCAGGGCGGCGGAGATCTGGCGCAGGTCCCGGGCCACCGGCTGCTGCTGCAGCAGCAGCTTCAGGCACAGGGACTCGATGGTGCGCTCCTTCTGGTCGATCTCCGTGTCCAGGGGGGCCACCCGGGCGGCCAGGGCGGGGTCTCCCTCCGTCAGGGCCTTGGAGGCCAGGGCGATGACCTCCTCGCACAGGGCACCCATTTCAATCAGCTCCCGGTTCAGCAGCGCCAGCTGCTGGTCAAACTGTCTTCTCATTATCCGAACCTCCCGGTGATGTAGTCCTCGGTGCGCTTGTCGGCGGGGGCGGAGAACAGCTGCTCCGTTCTGCCGAACTCCACCAGCTCGCCCAGCAGGAAAAAGGCCGTGTTGTCGGAGATGCGGGCCGCCTGCTGCATATTGTGGGTGACCATGACCACGGTGTAGTGCTCCTTCAGCTCCAGGGCCAGGTCCTCGATTTTGGAGGTGGAGATGGGGTCCAGGGCGCTGGTGGCCTCGTCCATCAGCAGCACCTCCGGCTCCACGGCCAGGGCCCGGGCGATGCACAGGCGCTGCTGCTGGCCGCCGGAGAGGCCCATGGCGCTTTTTTTCAGCCGGTCCTTCACCTCGTCCCAGATGGCGGCGGAGCGCAGGGAGCGCTCCACGATGTCGTCCAGCTTGGCGTGGCTGCGGATGCCGTGGGTCCGGGGCCCGTAGGCCACGTTGTCATAGATGCTCATGGGGAAGGGGTTGGCCTTCTGGAACACCATGCCGATGCGCTTGCGCAGCAACGTGGGGTCCACGCCGCCGTCATAGATGTTCTTCCCGTGGAAGTCCACCTCGCCCTGGATCTTCACGGAGGGGATCAGGTCGTTCATGCGGTTCAATGTCCGCAGAAAGGTGGATTTGCCGCAGCCGGAGGGGCCGATAAAGGCGGTGATCTGCCGCTCCGGGATGGCGACGGATACGTCGTGGAGGGCGTGGTTCTGCCCGTACCACAGATTCAGGCTCTTGGCCTCAAGAATCGGTTCCATAAATTGCCTCATTTCTTTCGCAGCTTCCGCCCCACCAGGGAGGCGGTCAGGTTGATCAGCAGGGTCAGCACCATCAGGATGGCGGCGATGGAGAAGGCCAGGGCCGTCTCGCCCCGCTCGGTGGCGTAGACATACAGGGCCACGGTCAGGGAGGCGGCGGAGGTGTGCAGGGACTTGATAAAGCCCACCAGCTCCAGGCCGAAGCCCGCCGTATACAGCAGGGCGGCGCTTTCGCCCACGATGCGGCCCACCGCCAGGATGCAGCCGGTGACGATGCCGTCCACGGCCCCGGGCAGCACCACCGTGCGGATCATGTGCCACTTTCCGGCTCCCAGGCCCAGGGCCCCCTCCCGATAGGACTGGGGCACGGTTTTCAGGCTCTCCTGGGTGGTGCGGACGATGGTGGGCAGGATCATCACCACCAGCGTCAGGCCGCCGGCCAGGATGCCTGCTTGAAGGTTCATCCGCTGGACGAACAGCAGCATACCCACCAGGCCGAAGATGATGGAGGGGATGCCCGTCAGGGTCTCGGCGGCAAACTCGATGACGGCCACCAGGCGGCGGTTGGCGGCGTACTCCGTCAGATAGATGGCGGCCCCCACGCCCAGGGGCAGGACGATGACCATGGCCACCACGATGATATACAGGGTGTTGAGAATGTTGGGCAGGACGCCCACGGTGTCCTTGATATAGCTGGTCTGGCTGGTCAGCAGGGGCCAGGTGATGCCCGGCACCCCGCGATAGAAGATATAGCCGATGAGAAACAGCAGCAGGGCGCAGGTCAGTCCCGCGCACAGCCACACCAGAAACCGCAGCCCTCTGTCATACAGGCGGCGGCGGGGCGACAGCTTTTGCGCCATGGGTCAGTCCTCCCTCCTCTTTTTGATGAATACGTTGAGAAATACGTTGATGAGCATGATGAACAGGAACAGCACCAGACCGATGGAAAACAGGGCCTGCTGATACAGACTGCCCACCGGGGCGTAGGACATGCCGGAGATGATGCCGGTGGTCAGGAACCGGACGGACCGGAACAGTCCCGGCATATTGGCCACGTTTCCGGCCACCATGATGATGGCCATGGCCTCGCCGATGGCCCGGCCCACGCCCAGCACCACGGCGGTGGCCACGCCGCTGCGGGCGGCGTGAAGGCTGACCCGGAAATAGGTCTCCGTGGCGGTGGCCCCCAGGGCCAGGCTGGCCTCCTCATACTCCCGGGGCACCGCCCGTAGGGCCGTCTCCGACACGTTGATGATGGAGGGCAGCACCATAATGGACAGCACCAGGATGGCCGCCAGCAGACAGGCGCCGGAGCCTAAGGAGAAGGTGGTGCGGATCAGGGGCACCAGCACGATCATGCCCACCAGGCCGTATACCACCGACGGGATGCCTGCCAGCAGCTGCACGGCGGTGCGGATCACGGCGGCGGCCCTGGGCGGGGCAAGCTTTGCCAGGAAGATGGCCGTCATCAGGCCGATGGGCACGCCGATGACCATGGCCCCGGCGGTGCCGTATATGGAGGTGAGGATGAAGGGGAGAATGCCGTACTGGGCCCCGGTGGTGGTGTTGGTGGGGTCCCAGACCTGACCGAACAGAAATTTGAACAGGCCGATCTGGCGGATGGCGGGCAGGCCCGAGAGGATCAGATACACGCTGATGACCAGCACGAAGCCCACGGCTACGATGCCGCACAGCAGGAAGATCAGGTGGATCACATTTTCCAGGGCCTTATGGGCCCCTGTATTCTTTGAACGCATAGTCGGTTCCTTTCTGGTCCGGAACGGGAAAGGCCCCTGGCCCGGGATAGCGGGTCAGGGGAGGCTTCCCGGGGATGGTTACTTGGCCACGGGCACCGCGCCGGCGTTCTTGATCAGCTCGGAAGCGGCGGAGGAGGTGGCGAAGTCGAAGAAAGCCTGAGCGGCGGCGGAGAGAGTAACGCCTTCCTTGGTCACCAGCACGAAGGGGCGCTGGATTTCATAGCTGCCATCCAGGACGGTGGCTTCGGTGCAGGCCACACCGCCCACGGTGAGGGCCTTGACAGTGGACTTGCCTTCCACGGCGGACAGGGAGGCGTAGCCGATGGCGTTGGGGTTTCCGGCAACGGCCTCAATGACGCCGCCGGTGGAGGTCAGCTCCTGGTCCAGCTTGCAGGAGTCCTTGGTGTCGGTGATGGACTCAAAGCCGTCCCGGGTGCCGCTGCCGGACTCACGGCCGATGCAGGAGATGGCGCCGGGGTCGCCGCCCACCTCGCTCCAGTCGGTGATCTTGCCGGTGAAGATGTCGGCGATCTGCTGAACGGTCAGGTCCGCGACCTTGCTGCCGGCGTTGACGATGATGGCGATGCCGTCCAGGGCCACGGTGGTCTCCTGGAGACCGGCGGACTTCTCCTGGTCCTTCAGGGCCCGGGAGGCCAGGCCGATATCGGCGGAGCCGTTCTTCACAGCCTCGATGCCGGCGCCGGAGCCGGTGGGATCATAGGTGACGGTGACGTTGGGGTTGTCGATGGTGAACTGCTCCTTCAGAGCGCCGATGACCTTGTCCATGGAGGTGGAGCCGTTGGTGGACACGGTGCCGGAGAGAGCGGTGCTGTTATCGTCGTTCTTAGGGGTGTCATTGCCCTTCTGGCCGCAGCCGGCCAGGATGCCCAGTGCCATGACGATGCACAGGGCCATGGAAAGAAACTTTTTCATTTTTTCAGAATTTCCTTTCGATTCAACGGATTTTGGATATCCTCGGTACAGTTCATAGAATACGGGCCGGATGTAAAGCCGGAAAGGCGTGTTTTGTAAAATCCCGGTAAAATGCAGAAAAACGCCCCGCAGACTACTTCTGCGGGGCGGGGGAGAGACGGTGATTCAGTTGACGATGACAAAGCAGCTGACGCTCTGGTCGCCTACGGTGGCCTTCAGGATGGTCTTGCCCTTGGCAACGGCCGTGACCAGGCCGTTGGCGTCCACGGTGGCGATCTTGGTGTCCTCAATGGTCCAGGTGACGGTCTGCTCCGTGCCGTCCACGCGCATCTGGACGGTGGAGCCGACCTTGGCGGAGAACTCGTTGATGGTCTCGCCCTTGTCCTGATAGATAGAGCGCAGGCCCAGCTTCTCCTTAGGCGGCTCCGGCAGGGGAGTGGCCACGTTGACGGTGCAGGCGGCGGACTGGGAGCCGTCGGCGGTGGTGACGGTGATGGTGGCGGTGCCGGGGATTCCGGCTGTGACCAGGCCGGTGTCGTCCACGGTGGCCACGTTGGTGTCGCTGCTGGTCCAGAGGACGTCCTCCGCGCCGGTGACGGTGAGGGCGGCGGTTTCCGCCTGGTTCAGGTTCAGGGTGGTCTGGTCCAGGGTCAGGGGCGTTGCAGGGGCGGGATCCGGCTCCACCACGGCGGGATCATCGGGCTTTTCGGCATTGCCCTTGCCGCCGAACAGCAGCACGCCCACCAGCACCGCGGCCAGCACCACCACCAGCACCATGGCCGGGCCCAGAATGCTGGGAGCACGGCGGCGGCGGGTGACCTTGCGGCGGGGCGCGGCGGCCCGGCCCTTCAGGGCCTCGTCCTCCTGGCAGAAGGGGCAGGTTCTATAGCTGTCGGAGTACATTTCTCCGCATTTGGGGCACTTGATGAGCTTCATGATCTATATCCTCCGTTGGAAAACGCCGAAAGTGGGCGAAAATTATACCCTATTATCATACTCATTTTTCCGGGCCGCGTCAACTGAAATCCCTGGAAGTTCATGCTTTTTTTACAAGTTCCCTTGCAATATGACGGGAAGTTTTTTATAATGTATGCAGAATATACGCTTATGCGGGAGGCAGAGATATGAACACCATCTTCATCGGCATCGCCGGGGGCACCGGCAGCGGCAAAACCACCCTCACGGAGCACCTGGTGTCCCGGTTCGGCGACGATATCGCCGTGGTGCACCACGACAACTACTATAAGCGGCAGGACTGCTCCTTCGAGGAGCGCTGCAAGCAGAATTACGACCACCCGGACGCCTTCGACACGGACCTGATGATCCAGGACCTGAAAAAGCTGAAGGCGGGCCAGACCATCTACTGCCCCGTGTATGACTACGCGCTGCACAACCGCACCGACCAGACCGTGGAGATCAGGCCCGCCAAGGTGATCATCGTGGAGGGCATCCTGATCTTCCAGAATAAAGAGCTGCGGGACCTGCTGGATATCAAGATCTTCGTGGAGACCGACGCCGACGTGCGCATTCTCCGCCGGGCCCTGCGGGACGTGGAGGAGCGGGGGCGCTCCATGCAGTCGGTGGTGACCCAGTATCTGACCACGGTGAAGCCCATGCACGAGCAGTTCGTGGAGCCCACCCGGAAGTATGCCGACATCGTGGTGCTGGAGGGGGGCCACAACCTGGTGGCCCTGGACCTGATCATGCAGCGCATCGCCAACCACATTGCGGAGAACTGACATGAAGGCGGTGCGTTATGCCGGGGCGGCTGTGTGCCTGGCTCTGGCGGCGTATTTCATGGCCCCGCTGGTTATGGGCATCCTGCACATCGGCATGGTGTATCCGGCGGCGCTGCTGGCCCTGGCGGCGGCTATGCTCCTGCGGCCCCGGTGGTTCCGGCGGCTTCCCCGGTGGCTGCGGTGCACCGGCGGGGCCTTGCTGGGGGCGGGACTGGCCCTGCTGGCGGCGGTGCTGGTGATGATGGCCGTCCAGGCCGGGAACCGGCCCGGGCCGGAGGACTGCACCGTGGTGGTGCTGGGGTGCCAGGTGTCCGCCAGCGGTGAGCCCACGGTGATGCTCCGGGACCGCATCGACGCGGCGTATGACTATCTGACCGCCCATCCGGAAAGCCGGTGCGTGGCCTCCGGCGGGCAGAACAACAACGAGCCCATCTCCGAGGCGGCCTGCATCCGCAACAACCTGGCGGCCCGGGGCATTGACCCGGACCGCATCCTGCTGGAGGGCCGGTCCCGGTCCACGGAGGAGAATCTGCGCTTCACGGCGGAGATCATCCGGCAGCAGGGGCTTAACCCCCGGGTGGCCATCGCATCGGATAATTTTCACCAGCTGCGGGCCTCGGTATGGGCCGGGCGCTGCGGCCTGGAGGCGGAGTCCCTGGGCTGCGCCAGCTGGTGGCCCCTGGGTCCGGGCTATTGGGCCCGGGAGGCCGTGGCCGTGGTGGTGCTGGAGGTTGGGAGTCTGCTGCAGGGAGGATAAGATTCAGGCGGGGAACGGCGGAAACGTCGTTCCCCCGTTGACCCCTGGCTCCCCCTTTGGGGGAGCTGTCGGCGCAGCCGACTGAGAGGGAAAATCGGAAGCCCCTACAGGCCCTCTCAGTCACCTTCGGTGACAGCTCTCCCAGAGGGAGA
>ENA-OZAB01000444-OZAB01000444.1-human-gut-metagenome-genome-assembly--contig:-NODE-444-length-24219-cov-12.079664_pt1 | contig 24219 bp, 20 predicted proteins | sample MGYA00243297_ERZ653491 | MGnify/ENA primary metagenome ERZ653491 (study PRJEB26926, sample SAMN06165154) | human gut metagenome | biome: ENVO:00009003; feature: ENVO:2100002; material: ENVO:00002003... | reverse complement strand
GCGTCAGATGTGTATAAGAGACAGGGCTGGGCAGGGGCCGTGGACTGACCGCTGCCGCCGTGTATGTACGGGAACTCCATAAAAAGCAGCGCGTCGTATACGCTGCCGCCGTTTTTATAGTAAGCCGAAAAGTGCAGCCAATACAGCCCGAGGCAGAGCAAAAACACCACGAGGGCGGCAAGATTGATTCCTTTGTTCCCGTTGTAAATTCGTTTCTTTCGCATATGTGACAAGCCCTCCGCTAAAATGTTATGAGCGGAGGGCTTTGGGTATGACTAAGCTATCAACATACGCACGTCCTCAAAGCTTTTGCCGAACAGCGCCATGTTAATTCCGGTGGCGATAATGCCCGACATATCTTCGACTATGGAGTCTATATCCTTAGGCGTTACTACCATCTGGCCCAGGTTTTCGCTTATTACCTGCTCCGCAAGACCCTTCAGCTTTTCTTCATCGCCGTGAAGGCCGGTCTTGTCCGCGATTAGTGAAATGACCTCCTGCGTTATCGTGGCTGCGTGGACCACGAGGGGTACGCCGATGGCTATGACGGGCACGCCAAAGGCTTCGCTGTTCAGCCCCTTGCGGTTATTGCCTATGCCGCTGCCGGGGCTTATGCCGGTGTCAGTCAGCTGTATGGTGGTATTTATGCGGGCGGCACGGCGGGAGGCAAGGGCGTCTATGGCGATTATCATATCCGGCTTGGCGTATTCCTTTACGCCCCTGACTATCTCCATGGTCTCTATACCGGTGACCCCCAGCACGCCTGGCGCTACCGAGCATACCGAGCGCACAGTTCCGGGCAGGGCATCCGGCATATATTCAGTGACGTGACGGGTAACGTATATGCGTTCCGCTACCCGGGGGCCAAGGGAATCCGATGTAATGGAGCGGTTGCCGAGGCCCACAACAAGCACGGTCGCGTCGTCTTTCAGCCCTGTGAACATATTGTACAGCTCCTCGGAGAGCGCGGCGCTCATCTGCTCAAAAAGGTCGAGCGGGCGGTTACAGAGCTCGGGCGCGTCCAGCGTGACGTATTTGCCGATGGGCTTGTCCAGCTTTTCCGCCGCGGTTCTGTCGGTTATCTTTATCCGGGAGACGGTCATGCGTTCCCTTTCCTCTGTCTGCTCCTCCACGCCTTCTATGTCCGGGTTTAGTTCCCGGGATTCCAGCGCCAGGTCAGTGCGTATACCTGATGACATTTTTATAAAGCTCCTTTTTAAATAAATTATATACTTGTATTATGGCGGCAAAGCCGTTATAATATTTTGCGGAAAAAACATCGGAACGGAGAAAAACAGGGTTGCGTCACGCAGCTTTATGTGTTATAATCAACTCCGTTCGAGTAAAAAGACACAGGGGGTGAATTGTTTTGGCTAACCATAAGTCCGCTTTGAAGCGCGTGGGCGTAAGCGAGAAGAAGAATCTTCGCAACCGCATGATCACGTCTCAGGTTAAGACTGCTGTCAAGAGCTTCGACAAGGCTCTGGCTTCCGAAGACAAGGCTGCTGTTGAAAGCGCCTATGTCAACGCTGTAAGCACCGTCGATAAGGCAGCCGGTAAGGGCGTTATCCACAAGAACGCTGCTAATCGCAAAAAGGCTCAGTTGGCAATAAAGCTCGCGGCAAAGTAATTTAAGCCAAAAGAATTGCCCGTTTGATAAACGCGTTAAAGGCCAGCCTCAACCGGTTGGTTTTTTTCGTGCAGAAATTAGAATTAAGGCTTGGCGAAAGATGAAGAACAAAGGCGTACTGTATGCGCTTTGCGCAGGTATCAGCTGGGGTATAAGCCTCGGCATATTTGGCCGCACCATGACATCCTTTGGTTTTACCGCAATGCAGGTATCGGCCGTAAGGACCACCATAAGCGCCATTACATTTATCATATTGGCACTGGTGACGGATCGTAAGGCATTCAGGCTAAATCCGAAGGATATATGGATATTCCTTTGCTCCGGCTTTATAAGCGTGACGCTGTTCTGCTGGTGCTATTTTACCTCCACCAGGCTGTGCTCGCTGGCAGTGGGCGGTGTGCTTCAGTATACTGCGCCGGTGTGGGTGGTGGTGTTTTCCGCCGTCATCTTCAAGGAGCCTATTACAAAGGTAAAGGCCGCCGCGATGCTCGTCGCCATAGCCGGCTGCGTGCTGGTCAGCGGTATAACCCACGGGGTAGGGCAGGTCTCGGCGTTTGGGCTTGTGGCGGGGGTATTTTCCGGCATAACCTACGGCAGCTATACCATATTTACCCGCTTTGCCGTGCCTAAGTACCGCACCATGACGATAAATGTCTATACCTTCATAGTGGCATCGGCAACATCCCTGCTGCTTTCCGGCCCGGTAAAGACCGTGTCCGCCGTATGCACCCCAAAGGTGCTGCCTGTGGCGATAATAGGCGGCATAATGTGCGCCGCGGTGCCGTATTACTTCTACAACAAGAGCCTGGAGACGCTGGAAAACGGAAAAGCAAGCATACTGGCCACTATAGAGCCGGTGATAGCCGTAATGGTGTCGGTATTTTACTATAAGGAGCCTCTGAGCGTGGAAGCGTTAATAGGAATAGCGCTGATACTGGGGGCGGTGGTGATATTGGCCATACAAAAGGATGGCGTGCCGGCAAAGGCTGAGCATCAGGAGGTACAGGCCGCGAAATAGGACTCTTATACCGAAAAAAGGCATCTGCCCGGAGTTATCCGGGCGTTTTTTTATCAAAAAGCAAAAAAGGTGCCGTATCAAAAGAGGATTTTTGACTTTTGCAAAGAAAAAGACAAAAAAGTGCCTGCGGAGGTAATTTGATATGGCTACTGTAAGCAGCAAGGACTACCGGGAATTCATAGAGGAAAAGGAAAAAGAGTACCTTTCGCCATATGCCGCCCTCTCGGTAAACACGAGGGGCCGGGAGCGCCCAATGAAGCCCTGCCCCATACGCACGGATTACATTCGGGACAGGGACAGGATAATACACTGCAAATCCTTCAGGCGGCTCAAGCATAAGACGCAGGTGTTCCTGTCGCCCGTCGGCGACCATTACCGCACCCGCCTTACGCACACGCTTGAGGTGAGCCAGATAGCCCGCACCATAGCCCGGGGCCTCAGGCTAAACGAGGATCTAACCGAAGCCATAGCTCTGGGCCATGACCTTGGCCATACTCCCTTCGGCCATGCAGGAGAGGAAGTGCTGAATAATCTTATGAAGGACGAGGGCGGTTTTGCCCACAACGAGCAGAGCATTCGCGTGGTGGAAAAGCTGGAAAACGACGGCAGGGGCCTGAACCTCACATACGAGGTGAGGGACGGAATACTCAACCACCGCCGCAGCGGCACCCCCTGCACACTGGAGGGCTACGCGGTAAGCCTTGCGGACAGGATAGCGTATATAAACCACGACATAGACGACGCCATAAGGGCAGGGGTGTTGTCCCCAAAGGAAATACCGGAAAGCTGCAATAAAATACTGGGGGACACCCACGGCGAACGCATAAACACCATGATACTGGATATATTGGAGCAGAGCTTCGGCAAGCCCGAAATAAGCATGAGCGAGCCGGTGAAGGAGCAGTTCCATATACTCAGAAGCTTCATGTTTGACAAGGTATACCTCAACCCAAGGGCGAAGGGAGAGGAGAAAAAGGGCAAGCTCCTCGTGGAGCAGCTCTTCGCTTACTATCTCGACCATGTGGATCTGTTGCCGCACGAGTTTCTGATGAACCTTGAGGAGGACGGCAAGAAGCGCATAGTGGCGGATTACATAGCCTGCATGACGGACAATTACGCCATAACGGATTATGAGCGGCTGTTCGTGCCCAGAGAATGGAGCAGGATGTAGAATAAAAAAGGATTTTTGAGATTTCCGCAGAATAAGACAATCTGTCGGATCTCGACGAAAGGAGGAGGCCATGGCGATATTTCCCGATGCGTGGTTAAGCGAGCTGCTCAGCAAAAGCGACCTTGCCGCTATCGCCTCCGAGTATACTTTGCTTAAGCCAAAGGGCAAACGGCTTTGGGGCTGCTGCCCTTTCCACAGCGAAAAGACGCCGTCTTTTTCCGTGGTGCCGGACGAGCAGTTCTACTACTGCTTTGGTTGTCACGCAGGCGGGAGCGTGGTGCAGTTCGTTATGGATGCGGAAAAGCTTACCTATGTGGAGGCAATAAAGTATCTGGCTCAGCGGGCGGGCATGGAACTTCCGGATGACGTGGACGACGACAGGCTCAGGCAGGAGCGGGCTCTCAAGGAACGGCTGTACGCCGCCTGCAAGGATGCCGCAATGTTCTACCATGCCAAGCTTTTGAGCGAGGAAGGCAAAGAAGCCCAGAAGTACCTGATGGGGCGGAATATAGATGCGGCTACCGCTGCTAAGTTCGGCCTTGGCTATGCTCCTCCAGGATGGGACAACCTGCTCAAATATATGACGGAAAAAGGCTACTCCAATGAGCATCTGCTCGCGGCGGGCCTGATAATACAGGGCAAGGGCAGGGATAAGTACTACGATGCGTACAGGGACAGGGTGATGTTCCCCATAGTGTCCACGGCTAAGCGGGTACTGGGCTTTGGCGCCCGCACCATGGGAAACGACACGCCCAAGTATCTCAACACCGGCGATACCCCAATATTCAACAAGCGCAATAATCTGTACGGGCTGAACCTTCAAAAAGGCAAGCATCTTGCAGATATTATAATCGTAGAAGGGTACATGGACGTCATAAGCCTTTACAAGGCGGGCGTCACTAACGCCGTGGCAAGCCTTGGCACAGCGCTTACGCAGCAGCAGGCCAGGCTGATCAAGCGCTACGTGCCCAAGGTTTATATAAGCTACGACGGTGATTCCGCCGGGCAGAATGCCACCCTGCGTGGTTTGGATATACTTGCCAAAGAGGGCCTTGACGTCAGGGTAATAGTGATACCCGACAATATGGATCCGGATGACTACGCCAAAAAGTTCGGAGGGCAGGAATATCTGGCGCTGAAGGATAAGGCTCTTACGCTCAACGGCTTTAAGCTGGACAGCCTTATGGGCGGCATCGACCTCGGCACGCCGGACGGCAGGGAGGAATACGCAAAAAAAGCCTGCGCACTGCTTGCAAGGCTGGAACCTGTGGAGCAGGAACGCTATGCGTCGGTTATAGCGCGGCGGACGGGCCTTTCAAAGGAGGCCATACTGCGTCAGTGCGGCATAAGCGGAAGTCCCGCCGGGAATAGCATTGGAAATAGTCGGAATACTAAGCAGCAAAACAGGGAGCGGCTCAAAAGCCTTAACAAAGCAGAAACAGCGCTGCTGTGCTGCATGATAAAGTCCGGCGAGGCGCTGCTTTGCGCCATGGAGGAGATGGCGCGATACGGCATCAGCTTTTCAGATAGCGCGATCAACGCCTTTGCGGAGGGCCTTCTTGCAAGGAGCGTGATGGGCGAAAAGCTGGATATACCGCTGGCGCTGTCCATGCTGCCTCAGGAGGCGGCAGAGAGCGTAAGCGCTGCGATAGGCAGCGAGGACACCGTGATAGATCCTGTGACCACCGCTAAGGACTGCGTCGCCGCAATAGCCAGGGAGGCTATGGACGAGAGGATAAAGGAGCTTGCGGCGGCCATGCAGACAGGCGGAAGCGACGAGGAAAAACGCGAATATATGGAGCTTGTGAAAAAGCGGGCCTCATTGAAATAAACGGGAAATGCAAGGAAAAACTTTAAGTATATACAAAGGAGTGGCGGCTTTGGAAAAGAAGAACGACGTTAAGGACCTTAAGGAAGAAAAGGACGTTAAGGACGAAAAGAAGGAGCATAACAGCGCGGATGCCAAGATAGAAGCTCTTATAGAGATGGGCAAATCCAAGGGCGTGCTCACCTATAAAGAGGTAATGGACACACTGGATGAGCTGGAACTGGATTCAGAGCAGATAGAGCGAATATATGATCGCTTTGAGGCGCTGAATATAGATGTGGTCGAAGAGATGGAAATACCCGATGACATCACCAGCGATATATCCGAGCTGGAGTCTGACCTTGGCAGCACAGAGGGCGTGGCTATAGACGACCCCGTGCGCATGTATCTCAAGGAGATAGGCAAGGTGCCGCTTCTGAGCGCAGCTGAGGAGATAGAGATAGCCAAGCGCATGGCGGACGGCGATCAGGATGCAAAGAAGCAACTGGCAGAGGCTAACCTGCGTCTGGTGGTATCCGTTGCGAAGCGCTACGTTGGCCGCGGAATGCTGTTCCTGGACCTTATTCAGGAGGGCAATCTGGGCCTTATAAAGGCAGTGGAAAAGTTCGACTACCGCAAGGGCTATAAGTTCTCCACCTACGCCACGTGGTGGATACGACAGGCCATAACCCGTGCCATAGCCGACCAGGCCCGTACAATAAGGATACCTGTCCATATGGTAGAGACCATAAACAAGCTTATCCGCGTCAACCTCCAGCTTTTGCAGGAGTACGGCCGCGAGCCCAGGCCGGACGAGATAGCCCGTGAGATGGGCATAAGCGAGGAGAAGGTACGTGAGATAATCAAGGTAGCGCAGGAGCCGGTGTCCCTCGAAACGCCTATAGGCGAGGAGGAGGACAGCCACCTTGGCGACTTTATACCCGACGACGATGCGCCTGCCCCCGCAGAGGTCGCCGCATTTACGCTGCTCAAGGAGCAGCTCATGGAGGTGCTGGATACGCTTACCCCACGGGAGGAGAAGGTGCTGCGTCTCCGCTTCGGGCTGGACGACGGAAAGGCCCGCACTCTGGAAGAGGTTGGGCGGGAATTCAATGTTACCCGGGAACGCATACGCCAGATAGAGGCAAAGGCGCTGCGCAAGCTTCGCCACCCCTCAAGAAGCAAGAAGCTCAAGGATTTTCTTGAATAATAAACATAAAAAAGGCGCTCACCGCGATAGGGCGATGGGCGCTTAGTTTGCCGATAAACTCCGGGGTTGATAAGGGGCCGCAGCCCCTTATGTTCAATCCGGCTCTGACGACATGCGCGTCAGAACGGATGAAAACCCAGAGGTTTTCATACCCTGCATTCGGTGCCGGCTGCGCCATAGGCGCAGGCACCGAATGAGAAAGCTCGAAAAAGCGGCGTTCAGCCGCTTTTTCGACACTTTAAGGCGCTCACCGCAACACTGCGATGGGCGCTTTTTGCTTACTGGCCCAGCTGCTTAAGCACAGACTCCAGCCGCTGCTTCTGCTCTGCCGTGAGCATGGGGGCGATCTTGCCGGCAACCGACGCCAGCTCATTGGGATCTATAATGCCGCTGCGCTTGGCCGCCGCCAGCTCCCCTATGAGCTCCTGCTCGGACTTGCCGCCGTACTTATCCACCACGCTCTGCACGTCGTTGAGCATGGCAGGGTCAATGTTTTGTGCCGTCTGGTTCAGATTGTTCATGTCGGGAAGGGGCTGCTGCCTGCTTCCGCGTAGGCTGCGCTTCATCAAATCACCTCAAAACAATAATATGCGCAGCAGACGGCAAAGGTTCACATACCGCCCCTTTTGCATAGAATAGTTATAGATAAAGGGAGGTACAGCCATGCAGAGAACAGCACCATCTACGCCGCCGAGAAGGCAGGAGAACTACGAAGGCTCCCCTGCGCTTATGATGGCAAGCAGGATAAGGGCGGAGCAGGGCCCGGAAAAGGCGGCGCAGTATCTTTCCGCCATGGAACCGTTCCTCGCCCCGGGAGAGCGCACTCATATAGCGTATACGCTGGGCCTGCCGATACCCCAACCTGTACAGCAGAACTACGGCCAGCAGCCTCAGGGAATGGGCGGCGGCTTCGGAGGTATGCCTAATATGCAGAATATACCGAACATGGGCGGTATGGGCGGCCTCGGAAATATTGGCGGCATAATGCAGGTGATGCAGCTTATGAATACCCTTCAGGGCGCGGGCGGAGGAGGGCAGAACCCGATAATGAATATGCTTGGCGGCCTTATGGGAGGTAAAAAGCCGCAATAAAATAAAAGCGGCATAGACAACTTGTGAACAGAGCGCGCCCGTGGTACACTGAGTCTTAGAGATATTACAAAAGACGGCAGGTATCCTACAAATGCGCATATTGAGCATAACGGCACAGAAACCACACTCCACCGGCAGCGGAGTTTATCTTACGGAAACGGTCCGCGGCTTTAAAGAGCTGGGCCATACTCAGGCCGTCATAGCCGGTGTGACCCGGGAGGATAGCGTGAAGCTTCCTGAGGGAGTGAGGTTTTACCCGGTTTACTATAACAGCCCGGAGCTGCCATTTCCGGTATGCGGAATGTCGGACGAGATGCCGTATGAAAGCACACGGTACCGGGATATGAAGCCTGATATGGTGGATAAGTTCGAAGCGGCATTTGGAAGCGCCGTGCTGCGTGCGGTGAAGGAGTTCAGGCCTGACGTGGTGATATGCCACCACCTGTACCTTCTCGCCGCCATAGTGCGGGAGAAGCTTCCGGACATGGCAGTGTGGGGCATATGCCACGGCACCGACCTTCGCCAGATGTACACCAACCCCCTCGAGCGCGAGAGGATACGCCGGGGAATAGCTGGGCTAAACAGGATATGCTGCCTGCATGCTCAGCAAAAGATGGAGATAGTGAGCTGCTACGGCGCAGAGCCGGATAAGGTATGCGTCGTAGGCAACGGATTCAACAGCAGTATTTTTTACGATAAGGGCGAAAGAAGGCCCCATGATGATATACGCATAGTATACGCTGGAAAGATATCCGAACAGAAGGGCGTTTTCTGCCTGCTGCGCTCCTTGAAATACCTCGGCTGGCAGAGGGAGAGGTTCTCCTTGCGCCTTGCCGGCGGCTGGAACGCAGAGCAGCATCGCATCGCGCAGAAGCTTATAGATGACGGCGGCTTTGACGTGACGCTGCTCGGCCCGCTGAGCCAGACACAGCTTGCGGAGGAGTTCAACAGAGGAGACGTGTTTGTGCTGCCATCGTATTACGAAGGGCTGCCATTGGTGATAGCAGAGTCCATGGCCTGCGGCATGAAGGCGGTATGTACCGACCTGCCAGGCATAAGGCGGCAGATGGAGGAAAACCTGCCTGGCAACGGCATAGTGTTCATACAGCCGCCAAGGATGATAGATGCCGATACACCGGAGCCGGACAGCGTGGAGCCCTTTGAAAAGCGTATAGCGGCCGGGATACGCGAGGCTGCGGCAAAGGAAAGGTGCGCTGTATCGCTGCAAAATCTCACGTGGCTTGGGGCTTGCAGGAGGATACTGGGGTAAATAAAATATTGCACTTGAAAAATTGTAAAGGTTGAGTTATAATATCTTTTGTTTCCGGGGGATGTAGCTCAGCTGGTCAGAGTGCATCGCTCACATCGATGAGGTCGTGGGTTCGAGCCCCTCCATCCCCACCAAAACAGCAGTCACAAAATGTGGCTGTTTTTGTTTACTGTATTTTTTCGTTGGCTCTGAATAGCTTTTAATATGGACTACTTTTTCGGAGGTCGCTATGGAACAGGCACAGTATAATATAAGGGCACGAATAGGCAAGCTGTCCGGCGCTGTGGGAATAATATGCAACTGCCTGCTTGCTGCGGGCAAGCTTATAGTGGGACACATGACATCGTCCATGTCCATAACCGCGGACGGGCTCAATAATCTGTCAGACGGGGCCAGCTCTATCGTGACGCTGCTGGGCTTCAAGCTTGCAGAAAAGCCAGCGGACAGGAAGCATCCCTACGGCCATGCGCGTATAGAGTACATAGCAGGCCTTACAGTGGCGGTGATGATACTTTTCATAGGTCTTGAGCTGGGCAAAAGCTCGGTTGAGAAGCTTATCGACCCGGAGCCTATAGAATTTTCGTTCACCGCGGTATGGGTGCTGTTCGCTTCCATATTGGTAAAGCTGTTTATGATGCTGTTCAATCTGAAGATGGGCAGAAGGATAAGTTCAAACGCGCTGCTGGCCACGGCTGCCGACAGCCGCAATGACGTGATGACTACCTCGGCGGTGCTGGCGGCTTCCATAGTTGAGCACTTTTACGATGTCAGGATAGACGGTGTTATGGGCATAGCCGTATCGCTGTTCATACTGTACAGCGGCATAAAGCTTGCCGGGGAGACTATGTCGCCGCTGCTGGGAGAGGGCGCCAACCCGGAGCTGCAAAAGCAGATAACCGACTATATAAACGGCTGTCCCATGGTGCTGGGCTGCCACGATCTCATGGTACACGATTACGGCCCCGGCAGGCGGTACGCAAGCATTCATGTTGAGATAGACAAAAACGAGGACCCGATGGCCTGCCACGCAAGGATAGACAGGATGGAGCGCGAATGCCTGAAAAACTACGGCACGCACCTGGTAATACACTATGATCCCGTTGTGACCGACGATCCCGAGGTAAACAGCACAAAAAGGCTTGTGAATACCATAATAAAGGTGAGGGACGGCAGGCTCACCATACACGACTTCCGCATGGTGGACTACGGAGAAAGTGTAAAAATGTCCTTTGACATGGTATTGCCGGAGGATCTCAGGGGACAGGAGCAGAGCATAAAGGAAACGGTGGAGAAGGCGCTCAACAGCCTGGACAGCAAAAAATACTATGCGGATATAACCTTTGATATGGAGTCGGAGGGGGCTAAGGAGGATTGAGCCCCCTCGCCCGGCGCGGTTGCAAGGGGCGGCCTTTTATGTTAAAATATTAATAATTATTTTTCTGCGTATAATGGCACTTCGCGCAGTACAGGAGGCGGCATATATGAGGATGGTAGATCTCATAATAGATAAAAGAGAGGGAAAAACCCATACAAGGGAGGAAATAAATTATATAATCCGCGAATATACCGCGGGCAATATACCCGATTACCAGATGTCGGCGTGGCTTATGGCGGTGTGCTGGCAGGGCATGACGGAGCGCGAAGTGAGCGAGCTCACCTCCGCCATGATGCATTCAGGCGACGTTGTTGACCTTTCCGACCTTCCCGGCATAAAGGTGGATAAACACTCTACCGGCGGCGTGGGCGATACCACAACCCTTGTGATAGCGCCTCTTGTGGCTGCCTGCGGCGGTACGGTAGCCAAGATGAGCGGCCGCGGACTGGGCCATACCGGCGGGACCCTCGACAAGCTTGAGTCGGTGCCGGGGGTATGTATAGAGAAGAACATAGATGAATTCAAAGATATAGTGCGCAGGATTGGCCTCTGCGTCATAGGACAGAGCGGTAACCTCGTGCCTGCTGATAAGCTCATGTACGCCCTCAGGGACGTTACCGGAACGGTGGAGAGCATACCGCTGATCGCCTCCAGCATAATGAGCAAAAAGCTGGCCGCCGGTACAGACGCCATAGTGCTGGATGTAAAGTGCGGCACAGGAGCCTTCATGCATACTCCGGAGCAGGCTAAGAAGCTTGCCCGCACCATGGTAAAGATAGGCGATGCGCTGGGCAGAAAGACAGTAGCCCTCATAACGGATATGGATCAGCCGCTGGGCATGGCCGTAGGCAACGGCCTTGAAGTCAGGGAGGCCATTGAGGTGCTTTCCGGAAAGATAAAGGAAGGCGACATACTGTATGAAGTCTGCATGCTGCTTGCGGAGAATATGCTCAGGCTGTCAGGACTGGCTGAGGACGACAGAGAGGCACGCGCAAAGCTGACCAAAGCCATAGAGACAGGCGCCGGTCTGAAGAAGCTTGAGCAGATGCTCACAGCCCTGGGCGCCAGGGACGCGAAGGCCTGTATAGCCGATCCAGATACCCTATGCACCGTTAAAAAGAAGGTGCCGGTATATCTCAATGGCGAAGGCTACATTACCGGTATGCATGCCGCCGATATAGGCAATGCCGCCCAGAAGCTGGGTGCCGGCAGAGCGGAGAAGACAGATATAATAGATCCCGCCGTAGGGCTTGTTATGCACAAGCGCAGGGGCGACTTCGTAAAGGCCGGCGAGCCGGTGGCTACAATGTATGTAAACGACGAGAGCCGCCTTGAGGAAGCCGTAAAGACGCTCAGGGGAGCCATAGAGCTGGGAGCGGAAAAGCCGGAGCATGAGCCGATGGTATACGATGTTATAAAGTAATAACGCCTGATTTACGATAAGTTCACGGGGCGCCGATTGTAAAAGGGCGCTCCGTGTGTTATTTTAATAAGATAAAGAGAAATTTTCGCGAGGTACAGGTACTTGAAGAAGCTTATAGCCATAGACGGAAACAGCCTTATGCACAGGGCGTATTATGCTCTGCCCTCAATGACCGCGAAGGATGGAACCCCCACGGGGGCCATATACGGCTTTGTGGGAATGCTTTTAAAGCTGCTTTCCTATGAGCCTGACTATCTGCTGGTGGCCTTCGATATGCACGGCCCTACCTTCCGCCATGAGCAGTACGGCCAGTATAAGGCGGGCAGGCGGGAGACTCCGGAGGATCTTCGGGCCCAGTTTCCGCTGCTGAAGGAGCTGCTCAGGGAAATGGGCATAACCATATGCGAATGCGAGAGGTACGAGGCGGACGATATACTTGGTACCATATCCAGAATAGCTGACAAAAACGGCGTTGATGCGCTGCTGGTAACAGGAGACCGGGACGCGCTGCAACTTATAAACGACCATACCCACGTGCTGCTTACCAAGAAGGGCATAACCGAAACCGTAGAGTACGATGAGGCGGCACTAAAGGAGCAGTACGGCCTCGAGCCTGCCCGTATGCCTGATTTAAAGGGTCTCATGGGTGATAATTCCGACAATCTGCCCGGAATACCCGGGGTTGGAGAAAAGACGGCGATGAAGCTTTTGCAGAAGTATGGTACGCTGGAAAATACGCTGCAAAGCGCTGAAAAGGAAAAGGGCGCGCTGCGCCAGAAGCTTCTGGACAATCCCGACTCCGCCCGAATGAGCTACAGGCTGGGCATAATCGATACCGAGGCGCCTATATCCGTCGGCCTTGAAGATTGCGCCTTTGATCCCGGCAAAATGGCCGGAGCCATACCCATGATGAACAGGCTGGAGCTTCGCAGCCTTATTCAGCGACTGCCCAAGGGAGAGAAGCCTGCCGCCGAACAGCTGCCAGAGATAAATGCAAAAACAATAGAAATATCCAACGCGGAGCAGCTAAGCGAACTGACTGAAAAACTGAAAAACGCAAAACGCGTGGCGGTGTGTATAGGCGAACGCATGCACGTGGCGGCGGATACGGAGACACAGTACGATATATCCCTGGGAGCGACGCTGCTGGACCCCGGTCTGTCCGCGGAGGAGGTATTTGCGGCCTTAGCGCCGGTATTCCTGAGCGAAAGCATCGAAAAGTGCCTGTTCGATTCAAAACATGCGCGGCATATACTGCAAGGCGCAGGCATTTCCCTGAAGGGAAATGTGTTCGACCTGATGATAGCCGATTACCTGCTTCATGCAATACACCCTGCGGATACATTAAAGACCCTCTGTGCTGAAAGGGGTATGCCGGAATGCCCGGCGTCCATGCTGGCGCTGGAGAGTGTCATCACCGGCGAGCTCAGAGAAAAGGGGCTTTGGAAGCTTTACGAGGAGGTTGAATTGCCGCTTACCCGGGTGCTTTATGATATGGAGCGGGAGGGCTTCGCGGTGGACAGGGATATGCTCCGGGAGCTGTCCGACAGGTTCGCTGCGCGCATAGATGAGATGGAGGGGGAAATATACTCCCTGGCCGGGGAGAAGTTCAACATACTCTCCACAAAGCAGCTGGGGGTTATACTCTTTGAAAAGCTGGGCCTGCCTCCGCAGAAAAAGACAAAGTCCGGCTATTCTACCGATGCGGAGGTGTTGGAGGCGCTGGAGGATAAGCACCCCATAGTAAAGCTGGTTCTGGAATACAGATTTCTTTCAAAGCTCAAGAGCACGTTTGTGGACGGCCTGCTGGCGCTTCTCAAGAACGGCAGGGTATATACCAGCTTCAACCAGAATATCACAGCCACAGGCCGCATATCCTCCACAGAGCCCAACCTGCAGAACATACCCGTCCGCACGGAGCTGGGCCGCGAGATACGCAAGGCCTTTGTAGCAAGCCCGGGGCGCATACTGGTGGGCGCGGACTATTCCCAGATAGAGCTTCGTCTCCTCGCACACATAAGCGGGGACGAGGGGCTTATAGCCGCCTTCAACTCCGGCGAGGATATACATACCAGCACTGCAGCCGAGGTGTTCGGCGTTGATAAGGCAAGCGTAACGAGAGAGCAGCGCAGCGCCGCAAAGGCTGTAAACTTTGGCATAGTTTACGGAATAAGCGACTACGGTCTCGCCAAGAACATAGGCGTGAGCCGAAAGGAGGCCGGCGAGTTCATACGCCGTTACCTTGAAAAATACTGCGGAGTGCAGGAGTATATGCACCGCTGCGTGGAGGAGGGCCGCAAAAAGGGCTACGTAACTACGCTTATGGGCCGCAGACGCGAGCTTCCCGAGATCAAATCGTCTAATTTCAATACCCGGAGCTTTGGCGAGAGGGTGGCCATGAACATGCCTATTCAGGGCACCGCGGCGGATATAATAAAGATGGCCATGGTAAACGTGCATAAGCGGCTGGAGGAAGAAGGCCTCAAGGCAAGGCTCATACTCCAGATACACGATGAACTCATCATAGATACCCCGTTTGACGAGGAACAGCGGGTGCGCAAGCTGCTCGCGGAATGCATGCAGAACGTAATGAAGCTCAAGGTGCCGCTCATAGCCGATGTGAGCTCGGGCCACAGCTGGTTTGATACCAAGTAAGGAGAAGCATATGCGCATTGGCCTTACAGGAGGCATAGCGTCTGGTAAAACCATGGTGTCGAGCAGACTTGCGGAGCTGGGCGCGGCGGTGCTGGACGCCGATGCATTCGCAAGAATTGCCGTAGAAAAAGGCAGCGAGGGGCTGAAAGAGATAGTCAAAGCGTTCGGCGGCGGAATGCTGGATTCAGACGGATGCCTGGACAGGCGAAAGCTCGGCGCGGCAGTGTTCGGCGACGAAGCTGCGCGTCTGAGGCTCAACGGCATACTACACCCAGCCATACGTGCCGGAATGCTGAGGGCCGCAGAAGCTGCCGAGGAGAGCGGCTTCAGGGTAATCGTCTTTGACGTGCCGCTGCTGATAGAGTGCGGTTGGCAGGAAATAGCAGATGAGGTATGGCTGGTGACGGCCCCGATGGAAGAACGGGTACGCCGCATAAAGGCCAGGGACGGGTTAAGCGAAGCGGCGGCAAAGCAGCGCATTGCCTCCCAGATGAGCGACGACGAAAAGAAGCCCTTTGCCGACGTGATAATAGACAACAGCGGCGATATTGAGCGGCTTTATGAGATGACTGACAGGCTGTATAGACAGGCTTTGGAGAAAGATGGCAGCAACCAGAGGCAAACCGGCGGGGCAGAGAAAAAGCCAAGCCAAAAAGAAAAGGCGTAAAAGCGCCAACATAAAATGGGGAAGGGTCATATGTCTTGGGCTTTGTGCGCTGGTGGTGCTGAGCGCCCTTGCGTGGCAGCTCAGCTGGCTGCTGGAAAAGCGGGCATATAAGCTCCAGTACAGCGCGGAGATAAAGGAGTACTCCCGGGAATTTCATGTAGATCCGTATCTCGTGGCGGCAGTTATACACTGTGAAAGCTCCAACAGGCATACGGTAGTGTCCCGGGCAGGGGCGAAGGGACTGATGCAGATAATGCCGGATACCGGCTTTTGGATAGCGGAAAAGCTGGGCGAAGAAGATTTTTCAGAGGATGAGCTGTTTGAGCCAAAGGTGAATATACGCTTCGGCTGCTGGTATTTGAAATATCTGCTGGACAGCTTTTCAGGAAACAGAAAAACTGCAGTGGCCGCATACAACGCGGGACCGGGAAACGTAAGGAAATGGCTTAACGATGAAAACTACTCCAAGGGCGGCGAACTCGACAGCATACCCTTCAAAGAAACCGCCCAATACGTTGAAAGGGTACAGCGGGCATATGATAAATACACAAAGCTATACGCGAATGAACTGGGTTAGGAGGATAGCGGCGTTCACCATGGCGGCACTAAGCCTCGCCATGCTGGGCTGCTCAAAAGGCGGCGAACAGCAGAAGGAAACGCTGGGGCTGGACATAGATGTGCCTATAACCGAGGAGACGCTGCCCGCAGCAGGCGGAGAGATAAAGATGTATATCCCTACCAACGCCGACCTCACCGACCCGCTTTCCGTAAACACAGAGGAGATGATGAATTTCTTTTCTCTGGTATACGAGAGCCTTATAACCATAAATAACGACGGAAAGCTAAATCCGGAGCTGGCTGAAAACTGGACCAGCGAGGACGGCGGCAAGACATGGACTGTAAACCTCCGCACAGGGGTTACATGGCATAAGGTGGGCAGAAATTTTACAGCCAATGACGTCACGGCCACATTCGAGAGGCTGAAGACGCTGGGGGAGGACAGCTACTATTACTACGCCGCCCGGGATATAGAATCCATAGAGGCTATAGACAACACGACTCTGAAGGTGGTAATGAAGGAGGGAGGCTACGCTTTCCTGTATGCTATGACTTTTCCTATAATGATGAACGGTGAGCCGTCAGCATATCCACTTGGGACAGGCCCATATTATTACGATGGTTACTCCGGGGAGAGTTTACAGCTTACGGCCAACGATGGCTGGTGGAGGCAGCGGCCTTATATAGACAAATTCATCTTCATCGAACGCGACAGCAACGATACTGCCCTTGCTTCATATAATGCGGGCCAGCTGGACGTGGTGTCCACATCTGCCACTACCGTAGGCAAATACCGCCAGGACGGAATAACAAACGTGCAGGACGTGATGACGCAGAATGTCGAGATAATGCTGGTGAACAGCAATTCCCAGTCGCTCAACGACGTTAAGGTGCGTCAGGCTCTCGCATGTGCGCTGGATCGGAGCAAGATAATCTCAAATATTTATATGAACCGCGCTCAGGCCTGCGATGTGCCAATAGCGCCGGATTCATGGATATATGAGTCAAAATCAAAACTGTACGACTACAACACCGTAAAGGCGCTGGAGCTGTTTGCGGAGGTGGGGTGGACGGACAGCGACGGAGACGGCAGGCTTGAGAAAAACGGTATGTCCCTCACCGAAATGAGCCTGAAGATACTGGTGAACGATTCTACGGACAGCACACGCAAGAACGCTGCCGCGGCCATAGCGGAGCAGCTTGAGGAGCTGGGCATAGCTACCGAGATAGTCGCCGCACCCTTTTCCGTGGCGTCAGATAAGAACGAGTATACCGACAAGCTGGCGGCGGGGGAATACGATATCGCCCTGGTCGGAATAAATGTCGGCAGAGACGGCGACATGCGGGACGTAATGGCACGGGACGGCAAGGCAAATTACGGCAACTACTATGATGCGGAGCTGTATGAGCTCGCCTGCGCCATGATGAAAGCCGGAGACGAGGCCTCATACCGCAGCGCTGCGTCAAAGTTTCAGCTTGCCTTCGCGGAGAGGCTGCCGTTCATACCGCTGTATTTCAGGCTGGACAGCATAGTATGCGCTGCCGAAATAAAAGGCATGACGGACGTGCGAGAACCGGATATAATGAGGAACGTAGATAAGTGGTATATATACACCACGGAAAAACAGAAATAGCATTATTGGAGAGACGATGGAAAAGAGAAACGTGACGGTATCCGCCATAGTGGCGGCCATTGTACTTATAGGCGATCAGCTCAGCAAGCACTGGGCGGAGACGTGGCTTCGGACCAATGGCGAGTATAAGATATGGGACGGGGTGCTGCACCTGCGTTACGTGGAAAACCGGGGCGCGGCCTTCGGCATGATGCAGGGTGGGAAGTGGTTCTTCCTGGCGATTACCGGTATAGCCTGCGCGGCGATGCTGTATTTCCTCATAAAGGAACGCAAAAGGCTGCATTTTATGATGACCTTTTCAATCGCGCTGCTGCTTTCCGGAGCGATAGGCAACCTTATAGACAGGGTAGCTCTCGGTTACGTCCGGGATATGATATACGTGGCGCTTATAGACTTTGCGGTGTTCAACGTAGCGGATATGGCGGTGACTGTAGGCTGCTGCCTTCTGGTTCTGGACCTGCTGTTTTTCAAGGGGAAGAAGTATATGGAAATGATGGATAAAAAGCCCCAAACCGGCGAGAACAGCTGATAAAAATGGCAAAGCTAAGGATCGAACAAGGCGGCGAAACGGAGGAATTTCAGGAGCAGGTGTTTACTGCGGATAAGGCAGGAGAACGGCTGGACGTATTCTGCGCCCGTGTAAGCGATAATACCCGTTCTGCCGTGCAGAGAATGATAAACAGCGGAGACGTAACCCTCAACGGCGCGCCCGCAAAGTCAAAGGACAAGCTCAGGACAGGAGATGCCGTGACAATAGCTTTTCGCCCTCCTGAGGAAGTGGATATAGTGCCGCAGGACATACCCATAGACATAGTTTACGAGGATGCGGACATAGCGGTAATAGACAAGCCCAAGGGAATGGTGGTACACCCGGCTCCCGGCAATCCCGACGGCACGCTGGTAAACGCCCTCATGTATCATCTCGAGGGTCTTTCCGGCATAGGCGGAGAGATACGCCCGGGCATAGTCCACAGGATAGACAAGCTGACCTCGGGCCTTGTAGTCGTGGCGAAAAACGATATGGCTCACACCTCCCTTGCGGCGCAAATGAAGAATCACAGCGCTCGCAGGACGTATATAGCAATAGTGGACGGCAACATAAGGGAGGACAGCGGCACGGTGGATGCCCCCATAGGCCGGCATCCGGTGGACCGTAAAAAGATGGCCGTGGTGCAGGGCGGTCGCAATGCCGTGACTCATTGGCGGGTGCTGGAGAGATACGGCGCGTATACGCTTATCGAGGCGAGGCTGGAGACCGGCCGCACACACCAGATAAGGGTACACATGGCATACATAAAGCACCCCGTATCTGGGGATACGATATACGGCGCGGCAAAGCCGAGGCTGGGCCTTGACGGGCAGGCGCTGCACGCCGCAAGGCTGGAGCTTACACACCCCCGCACCGGCGAGAGAATGGTATTTGCCGCAAAGGTGCCGGAATACTTCAGAAGCGCGCTTAAAAAGGCGGGAAGGAACGTGGAAAAGGACATAGAGGATACCTTAAAAGAGGCTTTTGGGGAGAGTTGAACCTATGAGCGCTAAGGACAGGAAGGGCAGCGGGGACAAAAGGAAAAACAATGGCAACGCGCTGGCAGGCACGCTGTTTACAGCGGCAATGATATGCTGCTGTGTGCTGATATACCTGCTTTCCAGAGGCGGCAGGAATACCGCCAAAGATACCTCCATGGAGATCCCGCCTCAGCCTACCGCCCAAATGGAAAGGGTATATCCCTCGGTTGAGGTGTTCTTTGAGAGGGCAAAGGGCTACGGCTTTGATGCTGAATACACCGAGAATGACGGCTATGCGCCGGACAAGGGCTATACGCTCAAACGCGGCGGCCTTGACGGCGGGGCGCTGGTGCTGTCCATGCGGAATATGGGCGTGTGCGGCTTTACCCTGATGATACCTGCGGCGGCCAAGCCGGACGATCTGCCCGATGATCCCACGCCGGTGGAGCTTTCGCTGTATGAGCAGCGGCTTGGAAGGTATGAGGCGGAAAGCGCATGGCTGGATACAAACCTCGGCAGCCTTATAAGCGGAATAGACGTGGGCAGCGAGGTGACTTATGCGGACAAGACGGATATGTCGGCGCTGATATGGCAGACCGCAAAGGACGGCAAGGCGAAGGATATAAGCGGAGAATGGGGCAAGTTCTCCGTGAGCCGCAAGGAAGGTACGGACAGAAACATAATATACGCTTCCTTTTTGCTGAAAGACTGACGTATATAAAACTAAACCAAAGCTTAATCAACATTTGATGGGTTTGTAATACTTTTGTGATGAAATAGCTTATGGGGCAGGTTATAATATACTTGCAAGTGAGAAATGGTCGGTCCCTTTCAAGGCTACCAAAGATTTTGCGGCTCCTGTCACAAACGGGAGCCGTTTTTCGTTGCCTGAAAAACGCTTTTGCATTAGAATATAAAATAAGATTGTTATAAATTGGGAGGTCAGATATGGACTTCATAGATAGATTTACAGAGGGAGCCCGCCGGGCGCTTGCGCTGTCCCAGGACAGCGCCAAGGAGATGGGACATAATTACGTGGGCAGCGAGCATCTGCTGCTGGGACTCATAAAAGAAGGCGAGGGTGCAGCGGCGCGCGCCCTGGCACAGCTGGGCATACGGGAGGCGGACGTATCCGCACGGGCGGACGAGCTGGTAGGCCACGGGGATTACCACTTTACCGACAGCTTCGGCTATACCCCACGCACAAAGAAGATACTCGAATTGAGCCTCTACGAGGCCAAGTCGCTTAAAAACAGCTATATAGGCACGGAGCACATACTGCTTGCCATCATACGGGAGAAGGACTGCGTCGCTGTGCGCATATTGGAGGATCTTGGCGTGGACTTTACGCTGCTGTATCAGATGCTTGCGGGAACCACGAGGAAGCCGGAAAGCGCAAGAGCTCAGGCGGAGGAGGAAGGCACCCCTGTACTGAACAAGTACGGCCGCGACCTTACCAGGCAGGCGAAAAACGGCGAGCTCGACCCGGTGATAGGCCGTGAAAACGAGATACAGCGCATTATACAGATACTTTCGCGGCGGACCAAGAACAATCCGGTGCTCATTGGAGATCCCGGCGTGGGCAAAAGCGCGATAATAGAGGGACTGGCCCAGCGCATCGCTTCTGGCAACATACCGGAGCTACTCAAAAACAAGCGGGTGGTGACGCTGGATCTTGGCGGTATGCTGGCCGGCACAAAATACCGGGGTGAATTCGAAGAGCGCATAAAGGCCGCCATAGACGAACTCATCGAAAACAAGAATACAATACTCTTTATAGACGAGCTGCATACCATTGTGGGCGCGGGGGCTTCGGAGGGCAGCATAGACGCTTCCAACATCATGAAGCCCGCATTGGCCCGCGGCGAGATGCAGGTGATAGGCGCTACTACACTTGACGAGTATCGACGCTATATAGAAAAGGACGCGGCCCTGGAGCGGCGCTTTCAGCCAGTGACGGTAGGCGAACCCACAAAGGAAGAGGCGGTAGAGATACTTTTCGGCCTCAGGGACAGATATGAGGCCCACCACAAGGCCACCATCACCGACGAGGCCATACGGGCGGCGGTAGAGCTTTCGGACAGGTATATTTCGGACAGGTTTTTGCCGGACAAGGCGATCGACCTTATGGACGAGGCGGCGAGCCGCGTGCGCCTCGCGGCATTTGTAGCCCCGGCCGGAATGAAGGAGCTTGACGGCAAGCTTGCTGAGCTGCTCAAGGAAAAGGAAGAGGCGGTGAACAATCAGAACTTCGAGAGGGCGGCTGCCATAAGGGACGAGGAACGGGCCATACGCGATGAGATGACCTCAAGAAAGGTCAGCTGGGAGCGGGAGCGGGAGGGCCGCAAGTGCGTCGTAACGGAAAACAGCATAGCGGAAGTAGTGAACGCATGGACGGGCATACCCGTGAACCGGCTCACGGAGGACGAGAGCGAGAAGCTGCTGCACCTCGAGGATGAGCTTCACAAGCGTGTCATAGGGCAGGACGAGGCGGTGGAGGCCGTAGCGCGGGCCATACGCCGGGCGCGGGCAGGGCTCAAGGATCCCAAGCGCCCCATAGGCTCATATCTTTTCCTCGGTCCGACGGGAGTGGGAAAGACCGAGCTTTCAAAGGCTCTGGCCGAGGTGATGTTTTCGAATGAGGACGCCATGATACGTCTGGATATGTCGGAATATATGGAGTCACACAGCGTAAGCAAGCTGGTAGGTTCACCTCCGGGCTACGTGGGCTTCGACGAAGGCGGACAGCTTACTGAGCGGGTGCGCCGCAAGCCCTACTGCGTGATATTGCTGGACGAGATAGAAAAGGCGCACCCGGACGTGTTCAATATACTCCTGCAGGTGCTGGAGGACGGGCGGCTGACAGATTCCAAGGGAAGGACAGTGGACTTCCGCAACACAATAATAATCATGACCTCAAATATAGGCGCTGCGGCTGCGGCGGGCCGGAACACCGTAGGCTTCGGCAGCGAAAGCAAGGCCCTTACCTATGAGCGCATGAGGGAAGCCATGATGGGGGAGCTGAAGAAGACCTTTTCGCCGGAGTTCCTGAACAGGATAGACGAGATAATCGTGTTCCACCCGCTGGAGCAGGAGCAGGCGGCAAAGATAGTGCGCCTTATGCTAAAGGGCGTGGCTGATAGGCTTCGTGAGCGTGGTATAGATCTGACGTTCTCGGAGGGCGCAGTAGAGCAGCTTTCCAGGGACGGATTTGATCCCGTGTACGGCGCGCGGCCGCTCAGAAGGGCCATACAGCATCAGGTGGAGGACAGCCTCAGCGAGGAACTGCTGTCGGGGAAAATACGCCTTGGAGATAAAGTAAAAGCGAAAGCCAAGGGCGGAAAGCTTGCCTTTGAGAAAACGCATTAAAAAAAATCAGGTATTATTAACAATTTGTTTAAGGTATCCGGGGTTGCAAAGTGCGAACTTGGGTGTACAATAAAAAAGTACCTTTTAGGTGTATTTTTGACAACAGGTGCGAAATATGAAGGCATTGACGAAAAGGACAATTGCATTACTGCTTTGCATTATGGCGCTGATCAGCTTTAGCGCCGCTTTCGCTGTGCCTGTTACCGGCCGCGCCGCATACCCCGCAAGGCAGGCCGAAGGCACGCCTGCCCCTCAGGCTGCGGATACGCCTGAGCAGCCCCTCAAGGACGTGATCATAGGTATAGACCCCGGCCATCAGTTCAAGGCGGACAGCGGACAGGAGCAGATATCTCCCAATGACGAAAAGACCACCAAGGACCGCATGACAAGGGGCTGCACTGGCGTACGCTCCGGCGTCAACGAATACGATGTGAACCTTGCCGTGTCCGTGAAGCTGATGGCGCTGCTTCAGGACGCCGGCGCTACAGTAGTCATGACGCGCACAAAAAACGACGTTTCGGTTTCCAACAAAGAGCGGGCTGAAATGATGAACGATGCGGGAGTGGATTTTTGGATAAGGATACACTGCAACAGTTCAACGTCAAAGCTGACTGAGGGCGCGCTGGTGATAGCGCCGTCAAAGCAGATGGCCATAGGCGCACAAAGCGAAGCACTGGGCAAGGCGCTGCTCGATGAATTCTGCGCTGCTACAGGCGCAATCAACAGGAGTGTGATCTATTCCGCCAGCCAGACCGGCTTTAACTGGTCGGATAGCCCGGTAGTGACCGTCGAAATGGGGTATCTTTCCAATCCGCAGGAGGATACGAAATTATGCCGGGCGTCATATCAGGACGCATGTGCCGCAGGTATTTATAACGGCATAATAAAATACATGAATGGGAGGGACGAGCAATGAAAAAGATAACGGCGCTCGTCCTTGCAATTATAATGACGGCTGCCTTTACGGGCTGTGCCCCGAAAGAGGAACCGGCGGCCATCGAGGAGCCGCAGGCAACGCCTGAGCCGGAACCACAGGAAGTCGAGAGCACAATAGAGCAGAACCCGGTGTCGGCATTCTATACCGGCTACAAGTCAGCCACAGAAGCCATGGAAGCTCTGTTCCGCAGCCGGCTGGAAGATGATAAAAGCGCGGAAGCGGCGGATACGCTGCTTTACCTTGCGGATCACGACATGCGGGTATCGGAGGGCAACGCCACCTTCGGCTGGCTGCTCTCCACGGATACGGAGGATCAGTTTGCTTCATCTGTGACGGGCGCGGCAGAGGGCAAGGGCTCCATAGCCCCCCACGGAATAGTGATAGACGACGGCGAGGAGGAAGCCGAGGAGGACGAGGCGGAAAAAGCCGAGGCTACGCCTGTCATTACCGATGAGCTCACGCCCACCATACCGAACGGCGACGGGCATGAGGCTGCAGAGGCGGTGGATGAGCAGGAATCGGGATATGATCTGAAATTTGAGTATGCTGATGGCACAGTGCTATCGGGCAGCCTGAATGATTCGGTATTGAGCTTTTATGTGGAAGGCCGGGATAAACACAGCGTCACCATAGAATTTCAGGACAACGTATGGGTATCTACCGTCACGAGGGACGACGGTACCATTACCACGTTAAGGTGTGACGTGGACGGCTTCCATTTTACCGTATCCAAGGCAAAGGGCGCGGATGTGCCTGACGAGAAGGTATACGTCTGGCTCAGCGACGGTACCGGAGCAAAGCGCGAGGATATTTCGGCATAAATCAAAAGGACGGCAGCTGCCGTCCTTTGAGACTGTCGAAAAACCCAGGGGTTGATAAGGGGCCGCAGCCCCT
>ENA-OZAB01000441-OZAB01000441.1-human-gut-metagenome-genome-assembly--contig:-NODE-441-length-24351-cov-7.575198_pt1 | contig 24351 bp, 22 predicted proteins | sample MGYA00243297_ERZ653491 | MGnify/ENA primary metagenome ERZ653491 (study PRJEB26926, sample SAMN06165154) | human gut metagenome | biome: ENVO:00009003; feature: ENVO:2100002; material: ENVO:00002003... | reverse complement strand
CGAGATCATGCCTAGTCTCGTGGGCTCGGAGATGTGTATAAGAGACAGGGCGCAATATTCTTGATGATATCGCCCGCCTTGATGCCGCGTGCGACGGCGTTTTTGCCGCAGACGGCCAGCAGCGTGACCTTTTCGCCGTTGACAGCGCCGAGAGCCGCAACGGTGTTCGGGTTCTTGTCGCGCAGGAAATCGCCGAGCTTACGCAGGTCGTTCGCGTCGGTGTTCTCGCGGCTGGCCGTGACGACCTTGAGGCCGTTTACGTCCTTGGCGGAGAACATGAGGCTGTCCACATCGCCCGCGAAGAGCTTGTCCTTCATGCGCTCGATGGTCTGGTGCAGCTCACGGATCTCGTTCATGCTGCTCTGGGCCTTGTTGATCAGCTCCATCGGCGTGGTCTTCAGCAGCTCGGCAGCCTTGACCAGACGCATATTCATCTCATCGACGAGATTCAGGAACGCTTCGCCCGTGACGGCCTCGATGCGGCGCACGCCGGAGGCAACGGAGGATTCGCTCGTGATGCGGAACGGGCCGACCTTGGCGGTGTTATCGACATGGGTGCCGCCGCAAAGCTCAACGGACTTGCCGCCCATGTTCACGACGCGCACGACATCGCCGTACTTTTCGCCGAACAGGGCGATCGCGCCGAGCTTCTTCGCCTCCGCGATGGGCATTTCCTTCGTCTCGACGGGCATACCGTCCAGCACAAGCTCACTGACAAGGCGGCTGATCTTGACCAGCTCGTCTGCGGTGACGGCGGAGAAGTGTGTGAAGTCGTAGCGCAGGCGGTCCGGCTCGACAAGGGAGCCTGCCTGATGCGCATGATCGCCGAGGACGGTGCGCAGAGCGTAGTCCAGCAGATGCGTTGCGGAGTGGGCGCGCATGATGGCCTTGCGGCGGGCGGCATCGATGGACGCGGTCACGGTATCGCCGACGGCCAGAGAGCCGGAGACGAGCTTGCCGTAGTGCATGAACTTGCCGCCCTTGTTCTTCTGCACGTCGGTGACGGTGAATTCGGCGGTTTCGGTGTGAATGGTGCCATGGTCGGCGACCTGGCCGCCCATTTCGGCGTAGAACGGGGTCTGGTCGAGGACAAGAATTGCATCCGTGCCGGACGTGATCGCACCCTGAAGCTCTTCGTCGGCGACGATGGCGACGATCTTGCCCTCGGCTTCCATGTTGGTATAGCCGATGAAGGTCGTGGCGGGGATCTCCTTGCCGAATTCAACGCCGGCCCAGCCGAGGTCGCCGAGCGCCTTGCGCGCCTCGCGTGCGCGGACCTTCTGCTCCTGCATGAGCTGCTTGAAGGCCGCTTCGTCGACCTGCATCCCCTCTTCGGCGACCATTTCGTTGGTCAGGTCGATGGGGAAGCCGTAGGTGTCATAGAGCTTGAACGCGTCCGCGCCGGAGAAGGTCGTCTCGCCCTTGGCCTTGTGGCTCTCGAGCATTTCGGAGAAGATCTTCATGCCGCCATCGATGGTCTTGGCGAAGTTTTCTTCCTCGGTGCGGATGACGCGGGTGATATAGGACTGCTTTTCACGCAGCTCGGGGTACTGGCACTCGTTTTCATGGACGACGGTGTCCACGACCTGATAGAGGAACGGTTCGTTCACGCCCAGCAGCTTGCCGTGACGCGCGGCGCGGCGCAGCAGGCGGCGCAGGACGTAGCCCCGGCCCTCGTTGGAGGGGAGAATGCCGTCGCAGATCATGAAGGTCGACGAACGGATATGGTCGGTGATGACGCGCAGGGACACGTCAGTCTTGTCGGACTCCTCATAGTGTGCGCCGGTGATCTCGGAGACTTTATTCGTGATGTTCATGACAGTGTCGACGTCGAACAGGGACGCGACGTTCTGACACACGCAGGCAAGGCGTTCGAGGCCCATGCCGGTGTCGATGTTCTTCTGCTTGAGTTCGGTATAATTGCCGTGGCCGTCGTTATTGAACTGGGAGAAGACGATGTTCCAGACCTCGACATAGCGGTCACAGTCGCAGCCGACGGTGCAGCCGGGCTTGCCGCAGCCGTACTGCTCGCCGCGGTCATAGTAAATTTCCGAGCACGGGCCGCACGGGCCGGAGCCATGCTCCCAGAAGTTATCCTCCTTGCCGAAGCGGAAGATGCGGTTTTCGGGGATACCGATCACGTCGCGCCAGATGGCGAAGGCCTCGTCATCTGCGGGGGTCGTCTCGTTGCCCGCGAAGACGGACGGATAGAGGCGGTCCGGCTCAAGGCCGACCCACTCGGGGCTGGTCAGGAATTCCCATGCCCAGGGAATGGCCTCCTTCTTGAAGTAATCGCCGAAGGAGAAGTTGCCCAGCATCTCAAAATACGTGCCGTGGCGGGCCGTATGGCCGACGTTTTCAATGTCGCCGGTGCGGATGCACTTCTGACAGGTGGTGACGCGGTGGCGCGGGGGCTCTTCCTCGCCGGTGAACCACGGCTTCATGGGAGTCATGCCCGCGTTGATCAGCAGGATGGATTTGTCGTTCTGCGGAACGAGAGAAAAGCTCGGCAGACGCAGATGGCCCTTCGTTTCAAAGAACTTCAGGTACATCTCGCGCAGCTCATTGAGACCGTATGCCTTGTGTGCCATGATGAATACTCCTTCTATATACATTAAAAATTAAACGATACACGGTGCCGGAGACGGCCCTTGGCTCTCCCTATGGGAGAGCTGTCGCCGCAGGCGACTGAGAGGGCACTTGGCTCTCCCTCCGGGAGAGCTGTCACCACAGGTGACTGAGAGGGTTTTGGTCATTGTTTCCCCTCTCCGTCCTCGCTTCGCTCGGACACCTCTCCCAAAGGGAGAGGCAAGAGGTGCAGTGGAAAGAAAAATTCTGAGTAAAATATAAAAACCCCGCCCCATGACAGGGGCGAGGTCAGTCGCGGTACCACCCTGATTGTGCTTGCGCACATCTCGGCGCTCCTGTATCGGGAAGCACCCGCCGCGCTTTCGCGCGGCCGCTCCAAACTGGCTGCGGACAGGCCTGCTGAAGGGCTCTCACCGTCCCCTTCTCTCTGAAAGCAGCACCGGAACGCTCGGTTTTTCAACGCGGTTTTCCAATATCGCAGATATTTTACCACATTTCCTGCGATTGTCAACATGAAAATTCATCCGTAGACCCATGCGTTCGGCAGCGGGCGGCCGCCAGTGTAGCGCAGGGGAGAGGACGACGACTGCGTGACATATTCGCCGTCGTACCACAAGATCGCGCTCGAGCCGCCGTCCATGTTGAGGGCGTTCCAGCAGCCGTAGGAAAGCAGGATATCCGAGCACGTGTTGACGCTCGTGCCGCGGATGCCCTCGTCCGGGTAGCGGCCCTCGATGACGAGCATATAGATGCCCTGCGTGCTCGTGCCAAAGCACGCGCGCGGCTGCTCACCCGTCCAGAAGGAATCCTCGATCTTTTCGCCGTCCCGGATCAGGACGGGCGTGAACTCGACTGCGTTGTACGTCCCCTCCCCGACCGGGTCGGACGCGGGCACGATGCGGCAGTCGAAGCCGTTTTCGCTCAGCTCGACGCGCTGGTAGACGTCGCCGCCGAAGTGATAGCCGTGTTCTTCACCCTGCGCCATGCACCAGCCTGCAAGCTGGCCGCCGTTGCCCTTGCCGTTGGGGTCCTGGAAGCCGTTAGCGTTCATGGCGAGGATTCCGCCGTGGTCAGATGCAATTTTGCCCGCCAGTTCCCCTTCCGTGCCATAGGTCGAGGCCATTTCCAGCCGCAGAAGCTCCGGGTACCGGCAGATGGCCAGCACGCCGCGATAGCCGTTGCCGGTGATGCGCACGAGCACAATGCCGTATTCCGCATCGACGGCCAGCACCTGATCGCCCTGCTGCGTCTCGATGCTCGTGCCCGCGTCGTCAAAGCCCGCTTCATTGATGCGGATATGCTCCCAGCCGCTGTCCAGCGTCTCCGGGTGCTCGTCCAGATAGCGCTGGAACGACGCGTAATTCAGCATCGGAAACGCCATCTGGAAGTCTGCCTCCGGGTCATCCTCGACGGGCTGGGGCGCTTCTGCATCAGCCGGCGGTTCCTCCGGCTGTACCGGCTCCGGTTCTGTCTGTACGGGTTCCGGTACAGGTTCCGGCTCCGGCTGCACGGGCGCGCCGGTAAACGTGCAGGCCGTCAGAACAAGACTTAAGACCAGCACAAAAACGAGGGTATACGCCGCCATTTTCGGCTTTTTCGCGATAAGCGTGATGCGCTCTCTGAGACTCTTTCGGCCCAGCTGCATCGTCGTCGCGCAGGACAGCAGCTGGCCCCGCGCCCGCTTCGGCGCGACAAGGCTGAGCAGCGCGCGGCCATAGCTTGCCCGGCTGCCGGGGTCGAGGTCTTTCAGCACCCGCTCGTCGCAGGCCAGCTCGCAGTCGCGCCGGGAAAGCGCCGCGGCAAGCCACACGAAGGGGTCGAACCAGTACAGGCACTGGCAGATGAGGCGCAGGAGGCTCCAGAGCTGATCCCGCGCGTGATAATGCGCCAGCTCGTGACGAAGGACGAATTGGCGTGTCTCCGGGTTCTGCGCCGCTTCGGGCGTGAGATAAATTTCAGGCCTGAACAGCCCCGCGAGGCACGGCGACGGCAGTCCGGACGCCACCCAGACCGGAACCGGGCTTTCCGGGCAGGCAAACGGCCGCCGGATTCTTTTCAGTCTCCGGAGAAACAGCAGATTCTGCGCCAGAACGGCCAGCGCCATCGCTGCCGCGCCAGTCAGCCAGACGAGTTTCAAAATCGTGCTGCCCGTCAGCTGCATCTGCGCCTCTGTGGGCGCAGTCTCCGTCTCAGAGGCAGTCTGCACCGGGGATTGCGTATTGTCCGTCTGCGGGGCACGGCGATTTTCCGGAGCAGTCAGCCGCTGCACGGCGGCGGGCACGTCCGGGACGGCGTTCATCACGCTGACCGGGCTTCTGACCAGCGAGACCGGCAGCAGGAGCCGCAGCGCGGCGAGCAGCCAGAGCGTGTATTGCAGGCGCGGATTGAGTTTCCCGCGCAGGAAAAATCGAAGCGCGGTCAGCGCAAGGATCAGAACAGTCGATGAAATGAGAATTTCCAGCATGACTCCCCTCCCCTAGTCTTCGCGGCCCGCAGCCTTGTCCAAAATGGCATAGAGTTCTTCAAGTTCATCCTTTCCGATTTTTCCGTGGTCGGCAAAATTGCTGACCAGCAGGCCGAGCTTCCCGCCGAACGCGCGGGAAAGCAGCTGCTCGGTTTCCTCCAGCCCGGCCTCCTCGCGGGTGACGTTCGGGTAATAGCGCCGGGGCTTGCCCTCGTAGCGCAGAAGGCCCTTTTCCGTCATGCGGGCGGCCATGGTCTTACTCGTGCTGGCCGACCATCCGGCGCGGAGCTTCAAATCCTCCACCAGCTGCATGAGCGTCTGCGGCTGCCGCTCCCACAGGCTTTGCAGCACGGTCCATTCGCTTTGGCATAATTGCACAGGATATCCCTCCTTGGTTTACTTTTGTAGACCCATCATAGCACGCAAGGCTACATTTGTCAACCTATTTCTTGAAAGTGCTTACCAATTTGGGCGTAGGGGCGGACGACTCTGTCCGCCCGCAGAACGCAGCGCTTTAACGAAAATTCACGGCAAATTTGCAACATTTATCGGGCCGACAGAGTCGTCGGCCCCTACAGCAGAGCAAGCAGCTTTGCAGCTGACCATCAAGGAAGCCGCCGAAAATCCCGCTCTGGTTATCCATCCCTGGCCGACAGGAACCGGAACGGATACCGCGCTTCGCCGGTCAGGCGGACGGTCACGGTCAGCTCCGTCATGCTGTTTCCGGTGGGAATGACGCCGTCGGCGAACGCGCGGTACACGGCCCGACGGAATTCCTGCGGCTGAAGCTCCTCCGCGCCCGCGTGGTCGTAGACCGCGCGCACGTCCGCAGACGCGTCTGCGTACTCCGTGAGCTCCGGCACGTCGAGACAGCGGAACACCAGCTGGAAGCTTCCGTCTGCCATGCAGGAGATGCGTTTCAGATAACAGTACCGCGCGCCGTGGTTGTCGTTGATGGTGCGGGTATACGTGCCGTCCTCATACGTCAGATAGAGCGAGCTGCGGTCTTCCCAGCCGTACCGGCCCAGCGGGAAATAGCGGACGAGCGTATGGTCGAAATCCGTCTCACTGATCGTCAGCGGCCAGTTGTTTTCGCGCGCATAGCGCTCGTAGACGAACAGGGAAAGTCCGTCCCACGCGTCTTCGGTCAGCGGCAGCGCTGTCCAGTCGCCGCTTGGCAGACTGCCCAGCAGATTGCGGTTCTGGCTGTCATACGTCCAGAACAGCTGCGCCAGATCGTCCGTCGTTTCGCCGGTATGCAGCTGCAGGGCCGCCCGCAGATCGTCCTCCGAAAGCGGCATGAACCGTGCCGAATGGAACAGCACACCGGTGCTGTAAAATTCGAGCATATAGACCTTACGCGCATAGCGAATCTCACCGCCGCTGTTGTCAAAGAACGGGTTGGCGTTATAAAAATCCGCCGTGACCTGTACGGTGCTGCCCCCCAGCACCTGCACGTCTGCGATGCGCAGATCCGGGCCGCCGCCGAAGCCGGACACGTTCTCAATGACTGCCGTGCCGTCTGATGCGTCATAGTCTCCGCACTGCGTGATGTCAAATAGGAAGCAGCCGGTGCCGAAGTGCTGCGAAAGAATATCGTTGATAAAGTCCTGCGTGAAGTGATACTTCCCGTCGGCCTGCTTGTAATTATCGCGCGTGGAATCGACCGACCAGTACAGAAACAGCATAAACAGCTTCTCTGACGACAAGTCTGCGGGCGAATCGAACGTAAATCCGTTATTGACAAGCGCGATCTCCGGGCCGATCAGAATGCTTAGCAGGTTCTCATCCGTCAGACGGCTCGGGTCGATCGTCATGCGCTGCTGCGCCTCCTGCTCCGTGATGGGCAGCTGCATGGATTCCTCCGGCGCCATCCAGCTGACGGCGGCGATCACGCCGTTTTCAATATGGAACGTCATGACTGTCTCGTCGCACACGACAAGCATTGTGGGAATGCCGTCCGTGTACGCAATGCAGCTGTATTTGCCCATGTAACTGATCTCGCCGCCGAGCATCAGCCGCGCCGTGTGTTCGTCGAACTGCTCGAATACCGGCTCGGCGTCACGCGGGAAGCGGTTCGCCGCCTCGCGGTAATCCTCGCCGAAGCGGACGCCGCAGGCCTCGACCCCGGCATCCAGCCGCAGATATGCGGCGTTCGGATAGTGGATTGTGCCGTCCTTGTTCATCCAACCCGCAGCCTGCGAGCCGTCCGCAAATTCTACGACGTCATAGTAGTCTGTCTGGATGTACACCCAGTGTAAAATGCGTTCATATGTGCCGTAAACATTTTGGATATCGTCCAGTGTCAGATCATAGATCGACGTGCCGTTCACGGTAAATTCGGGCCACTGCTCCACCGGTTCGCGCGCGGCGAACCATGCCGCGTCCGCGGCGGGGTCCGTTTCGGCCTCAATGCGCGGCAGAATGAATTCCTGATACCACGCCTCCCAGTCGACCGCGCCCTCCACCGGCGCAAGGCCGTTGCGGACAACAAAATCCTTTAAGATATCCAAGCCGTCGGCTGCGTGCTGGTAATACGAGCTGACCGCCGCTGTGTCCGAACTGTCATACTGCCGTACCGCCTTGTCCGACGGGCTCAGGCAGAAGAAATAATATGCCGTGCTGCCGCGTGTGCCGAGCAGATGCGTGTTCAGCGCCATAAGATTTTCCTCGACCCATCGGTCTGCGCCGTCCTTGACCAGCTCCGCCGGGTCTTCAAACTGGAACGCGCGGATCGCCCAGACGAGGCCGAGGCGGTCTTCTGATGCCTGACTTTTGTCGTAGAAGGAGAACAGCACATCGTCCAGGTCATGCTCGCCGGTCTCCGGCGCTTCGATCATAAACGAATCGTCCGCAGTGATTTCGTTTTCGTATCGTGCCGGGACACTGAGCGTGACCGTATCCTGTGTGGTGGTGAATTCCACTGCCACTTCCGGCTCCTCGCGTGTATCTGCCGTTGCTTCCGGCTCATCAGGCGTGTCCTCGGTTTTTTCCGATGTTTGCGGCGTCTGCTGTGCAGGCGCGGCATCCTTCGCGCCGGTCATCGTGCAGCCGACTGCCGCGGCGCAGAGCAGAAGCACGAGAATCAGAACGGGAATTGCGGTTTTCGGGTGCTTTGTGATAGAAATGATGCGCGTTTTGAGCTGCCCGCCGCGCCCAGACATTGTCGTTGCCGCGCTGAGGGGATCGACCCGTTCGCGGCACGTCATGCGGATGAGCGAGCGGCCATAGTCTGCACGTGCGTCCTCGCCGAGACGGCGGACGGTATCCTCGTCGCAGAAGAGCTCCGCGTCGGTGCGGGAAAGCGCCGCCGCCCACCACACCAGCGGGTTGAACCAGTGCAGCGCGAGGCACACGCCGCGCAGGACGGCCCAGATGTGGTCGCGGTGGAGATAATGCGTATATTCGTGCTCCGCGCAGTGGTGCAGCAGCTGCTCGTCCTGCGCGCAGTCCATTGTCACGTAAATCACGGGCGGGAAAAGCCCGAACAGGCATGGCGACAGCGCAGTCCGCGTCAGCCGGACAGCCGGACGGCCCTCCTTCGGCGCAATCGCGCGCAAAACGCCCGCCCGCAGCTGCCGACCGTACCGGAGATTGCAGAACAGGAACCACAGCCCCAGCAAAGCCGCGCCGGAGGCCCATACAAATAGGAAGATCTTCCGCACGGAAGCTGCGGGTTTCTGCGCAGGTTTTTCCGGTTCTGCGCTGTCCGTTTCCGCCTGCGCAGGCATGGATGCCGGGCGCTGCACCGGCTGTACGGGCGTCTGCACCGGCGCTGCGGGCGCAGACGGTTCTGGTGTACTGGCCGCCTGCGCGGGCGGTGCGGCGGCAGGTTCCGCCTGTATGACAGCGGCCGGTTCGGCCTCCGGCAGAAGATTTGCCACGCTGACGGCAGTTTTCCCGATGGAAAGCGGCAGCAGCAGCCGCACGAGCAGCACCAGCCAGAGCGCGTACTGCAATCTTGCGCTGATTTTCCCGCGCAGCAGATAGTGTGCGCCGATGAGCAGCGCCGCCAACACGGCGGACGAAACAAACCATTCAGTCATGGTGCTTTTTCTCCTCCATCTCCTGCAGCAGTGCGTGCAGCTCGTCGATCTCGCGCTGTGGGAGCGCCTCGCGCTTCGTCATCTCGCTGACGAGCATACTCAGGCTCCCCTTATACACGCGGCCAAGCAGATCACGCGTCTGCTGCGCGGCTGCATCCTCGCGGCGGACGGCGGGATAAAAGACGTTTTTGCGTCCCTGCGCGTCACAGCGCACCGCCCCCTTCTCCATCAGCCGCCGCAGAAGCGTCAGCGTTGTCGAGCGGTTCCAGCCGGTCTGCGCCGCCATCGCCTCCGTCAGCTCACGCCCGGTCTGCGGCGCGTGGTCCCAGAGCTTCTCCATAAGCTGCCATTCCGCTTGTGTCAGATCGATTCTGTTCACCGTGTCGCCCTCCTGTTGTTTACGTCTGTAATCATAACATAGCACATTTGATTACGGTTGTCAACAGAAAGAACCGGGCGGCATATCCGCTGCCGCCCGGCTGTATCATCCTGCTTCCGCGATAAACAGCGCCGCACGCCTGTCCATGACCTGCGCCGCCTCCTGCGCGGTTTTCCGGCCCTTGAAAAAGGCGTCCGCCTCGTCAAGAATGATCATCAGAATTTCCTGACTGCCGCAGGAGCGGCAGTCTGCATGCTCCAAAACGTTCATCAGATCGTCAGCCGCGGCTTCGTCAAACAGGAATGCAAGATCACCCGCTTCTCCAATCTCGACGCGGCCCTCCTCTCGGATGGCCGTCTGCTGCTCGGCCTTCTGCGCTTCGATCTCCTTCTGCATCAGCTCGCGCAGTGCGGCGCGGTTGACGGGGAACGCGTCTGCAATGGTCAGCTGGAAGTCTTCCTGCAGCATATTCCGCAGCGCCTCCTCCGCCGCTTCCTGCATGGTGGAGCCGACGCAGACGCCAAGCTGCAGAACCGGCTGATATGCCGTCCCGCCGTCCGAGTCGAGGGCAAGCACACGGAACGCGCCGCCGGTCTGCTGGTACCAGGAAATCTGCATGGACCGGTACATCGCGGCGGAGCGCATCGGCTGCTGCATGATGCTGTCCGGGGCAGGCACCGCGGAAGAAATGGCCGCGCAGGCCGTCAGAATATTCAAAAATTTCTCGCTCTCGAAGGAGGCGGTCTGTGTATCATAGTCCAGATACTGCTCCGCCGCGTGGCGGCAGTAGACGCTGAGCAGATCCTCACCGCCCCAGAAAAAGCTAACGTCCGGAACTGCGCCGCACAGCACGTCCTCGACCGACGTTTCCAGCGACGCGCCGAGCTTCTCCGCCGGGCCGAACAGTGGGTCGATCGCAAAGGCTCCGACGATGGAATAAAGCTTCCCGTCCACATAGCACGGCTTCAGAATGCCGGACAGGAGTTCCGCGTCCGGCATCCCGTCCAGCGGCAGCAGAATGCCGTTTTTTGCGTAGCCCGCGTACTGCGCGCCGCTCAGATCGCTGCAATCGAGCAGGTCTGGCACGTTTCCGGCCAGCAGCTCTGTCGTCATGCGCGTCACGGCGTCTGCGCGGCTTTCCGCGCCGTCTGCGTAGTTGAGGATTTCGATTCTGAACGGTGCGCCGGAGAAATTATAGCTCTGGATCATACTGCGGAGCACGCTCTTTTCCGAGTCAAAGTCGATCATACCGAGCGTCAGCGTCTGCTCCGGTGTCTGTGCAGCGGGTTCGGTGTTGGCTTGTGTGTCAATTGTCTCCGCAGCGGGCAGCTGCTCCGGCTGCGTCTGCTTCCGGCAGCCGGTCAGGAGCAGGCCGAGCAGCAGCATGAGAATCAGACAGCGTTTCATGATGCATTCCTCCTTATTTTTCTTCCAGTATACCACAGCTTTTCCCTGAAATCTCTTAAATTTCCCTAAATATTTACTGGATCCGGTATCCGCTCAGGACGAGTTCGAGGATTGCAGGCCAGAAGATGGGTTCCGGCGCAGTAAAATAACGGGCATCCGGAATGCTGTGAAAGGATATGACGCAGCGCTCGTCATCCAGCCATGCCTCAAAGCGTCTGTTGGTTTCGTGCTCCATGCGGGTTTGCTGCCTCCTTTAAAGGGGTAAGTAATGTCGTAGTAAATAATACGATATTTATGATTAAAATGCAACGATTTTTTAAAGTATAATAAGCGAAAAGTCGTAGGCGGTGAAGCACGTGACAGATATATTGGGGATGATCCGAAAAAACCGGGAGGCCAGAGGCTGGACGGAATATCAGCTTGCGGAGCGCTCCGGCCTGCCGCAGTCTACCATTTCGTCCTGGTACCAGAAGGGCATGACGCCCTCGTTTTCCTCGCTGGAAAAGATCTGCGATGCATTCGGGCTGACGCTCTCGCAGTTTTTTGCCGGCGGCGAGACACTGCTTGCTCTGACGGCCGGACAGCGCGATATGCTGGATAAATGGCTGCGCCTGTCCCCCGCGCAGCAGCGCGCGCTCGTCTCGGTGATGGATTCGATGCTTGAGGGATCGTAACAGAAACGAGGCCGCTGCGGTGCGCAGCGGCCTCGTTCTAAAATTATTACAGTGTGAATTCAAAGCGCATGGCAAGCGCCTTGAACAGCTCGTGCATGACGCGCTCGGAGACGGCGCGGATGTCCATGCCGCCGATGAAGTCCACGGCCTTTTTGATCTCGTCCTCCGGGACGTGGTACGACCGCAGGCTCATGGTGAGGAACGTACGAAGCTTCTTTTCCAGCGTCAGCGCCTCGTCGCACGGGTGCGCCATAAAGCCCCGCATGATCCCGGCGGAGCCGATCTCCATAAAATAGAAGTCCTGCTCGGTCAGCTCCGGCTGATAGGGGCTAAAGATCTGGTAAAGCTCCTTTGCTGTCTCGCGGAAGATATAGTCCGACGCTTCCTTCTGCGTGTACGCCTCAATATAGATCTCGCGCAGATTTTCGTTCAGCTCCGTCAGCGTCATCTGAATGGCCGTCTCCACGGCGTAGACATAGATCGGCGGCAGCTGTGTGCCCGCCGTGCTGCGGGCCATGGCGAACTGATTGGAGAACATGAACTGCGCCAGCTCGGTCAGTACGCCGTCCTTGGCGCGGAAAATATTCTGAAAAATGCTGTTGGAAACCGACGCCTGCTGCACGATCTGGGCGACGGTGGTTTTTTTATAGCCCTGCTCAAGAAACAGCTTGACGCAGACCGTCAGGATCCGTTTCTTGGACGGCCGGCTGGCATTTGTGCTTGCGATGAGGATCGCTTCCCTTCTGTCTGGCATTTGTCCGCACACATTGTAGCAAAGCCCCGCCGGAAACGCAAGAGGCGTGCGGTCTGACTATGCGCAAATTGCAGGATCCCGCAGCCTCAGACTACAGTATCGTACTCCCCCGCTCCGCCGTCGGCGAAGTAGCGGTGCAGATCGAATGGGGAGAACACGCCCCGGTCGGTGACGATGCCGGAGATGAGGTGCGGCGGGGTCATGTCGAAGGCGGGATAATAGCCCTTCACGCCCTGCGCCGCCGTGCGCACACCCATGGCCTGCAGGGTAAATTCCGGGTCGCGCATCTCGATTTTGACGGTGTCCTTTGTCTCGTGGCCGATATCCGGCGCGCCGGTAACGAAGGTTGGAATGCCGAAGTGATTGGCGCAGATGGCGATCTGGAGCGTCCCGACCTTGTTGACGACATAGCCGTCGAGGCAGATCGCGTCCGCCGCGCAGGTAAAGAGGTCCACGTGCTCGCGCTCCATGACGAATGCGGGCATATTGTCGGTGATGACGGTCACGTCGAAGCCCATATCATGGCAGACCGTGGCCGTGAGGCGCGCTCCCTGAAAATAAGGCCGCGTCTCCGGGCAGAACAGGCGGAAGGTCTTCCCGGCCTGCCTCGCCTCCTTCAGCATCATGCCGACGATCGTTTCACCGAAGCACTGCGTCATGACCGTGCCGCCGTCTGGGATGAGCGGCACGAGATACCTTGCGATCTCATTTACCTTGCTGTAGCGGCGGTTGTTGGCGTTTACGGCGTGCTCCCGGATGGCAAGATCGACGGGCCGCGCCTCGCGGAGCGCCAGCTTCGCCGCCTCCAGGCAGCCGTCACAGACCAGCTTCATCCGCTTGTACGTGGTCGGACGCGCGTTCGAAATAGTTTCGTCCGCCGCCTGCAAAAAGCGCAGCTGCTCCTCCGCCGGTTTTTCCCGGCACTCATACGCGGCCAGCGCCATGCCCATGGCCGCCGCCGTATACGGCCCCGCGCTCTGCGTGACCATGTCGCGGATGGCCTGCATGACCTCCACGTGCGTTTTGCAGCGGACAAACTCGATTTTCGCCGGATAGATCCGGCGGTCGAGAATCCGCACCTCGCCCGCATCGTACCACGCAACGTTTTCATATTGCAGCATGAAGGCCAGCCCTTCATCGGCCCGGAACTGTGTCATACATCCATCTCCTCCAGAATTTTTTCAAGATAGCGGCTGAACCGCTCCGCGACCGCCGCGCCCGTCTCGTTGACCTCCTCGCCGGAGACGGCCTCGCCCGTGATGCCGGCGGCCATGTTGGTGATCACGGAAATGCCCAGCAGCGGCAGACCACAGTGCGCCGCCGTCAGGGCCTCCGTTACAGTCGACATCCCCACGGCGTCGCCGCCGAGCAGGCGGATGGCGCGAATTTCGGCAGGCGTTTCAAACTGCGGGCCGGGCATGAAGAAATACACGCCCTCGTGCACGGAAAAGCCGAGCTTTGCCGCGCAGGACTTCGCCAGCTCGCGCAGCTCCGGCGTGTACATCCGCGTAACGTCAAAGAAGCGCGGGCCGAATTCGTCCACGTTCCGGCCCCGCATGGGGCTGGAGCCGTTGAGCTTGATGTGGTCGGCGATCAGCATGAAATCGCCGCGATGATAGGCAAGATTCACGCCGCCCGCCGCGTTCGTCACGATCAGCGCACGGACGCCGAGCAGCTTCAAAAGCCGCACCGGCTGCGTCAGCTGCTCGAAATCGTAGCCCTCGTAGCTGTGAAAGCGTCCCGCGAGGCACACGAGCTTCTTTCCGGCCAGCTCGCCGAACATCAGCTTTCCGGCGTGGCCGGGGGCCGTGGAAACGGGGAAATTCGGGACCTCGTGATAGTCGATCTCGACGGTATTCTGAAGTCTTTCCGCAAACGGCCCAAGCGATGAGCCGAGGATCACCGCGATCTGCGGCGCAAACGGCATTCTTGTCCGGACATAGTCCGCGCCTGCTTCATAAAATTCATACGGTTCATTCATTGCACTGTCCGCCTTTCTTTTTTCTTTATCATACCGCGCGGAGGTGCGTTCCGTCAACCAAAACCGCAGCGGCGGCGCAATCGGCAGGGGTGGGTGCTGTCGAATGCGGTTGACTTTATGCGCGGCGTGTGATATAATTGTATCAATACAGTTCATACAGTTGGGGAGGAAAACTTCCGTGATCGCGATCAATTACCGGGATCCGAGGCCCATTTATGAGCAGATCCAGGCCGAGCTGCGCAGACTGATGCTGACGGGAGCGCTGCCGCCCGGCAGCAAGCTTCCGTCTGTGCGGGAGCTGGCCGGGCAGCTGGCCATCAATCCCAACACCATCCAGCGCGCCTACCGGGAGCTGGAATCGGAAGGGTACATTCTTTCCGTCGCCGGGAAGGGCTCGTTCGTCGCGCAGGTCGCCCGGCTTGCCGAGCAGCAGAAAAAGGAGGCCCTCAACGCATTCCGGGCAGCGGCGCAGCGGCTGCGCGCGCTCGGAATGAGCGCAGAGGCGCTCGCGTCGCTTCTGACGCAGGAGGAACCGACAGATGATTGAACTTTCGCACGTGACAAAAACCTTCGGCGGCGCAACGCGCGCGCTGGACGATCTGACGCTCACCGTGCCGCAGGGCGCGGTCTACGGGCTTGTCGGCTCAAACGGCGCGGGAAAGACCACCGCCATTCGCCATATTACAGGCATTTTCCGGCAGGATTCCGGCAGCGTGACCATCGGCGGTCTGCCGGTCTATGAAAACCCGGCCGTCAAGAGCCGCATCGGCTATATCCCGGACGATCTCGGCGTATTCGGCGGCGGGACGCTCCGGGAGCTGGCGGCTTTTTACCGCACGATGTACCCGCGCTTTGACGCAAAGCGCTACGCGGCGCTGCGCGACGTGTTCCGGCTGGACGAGGCGACACCGCTGCGCCGGTTCTCCAAGGGGATGCAGAAGCACGCGGCCTTCTGGCTGACGCTGAGCCTGCGGCCGGACTATCTCGTGCTCGACGAGCCGGTCGACGGGCTTGACCCCGTCATGCGGCGGCAGATCTGGAGTCTGGTCGTCGAGGATGTGGCGGGCTACGGCACGACGGTGCTGGTATCGTCGCACAATCTGCGCGAGCTGGAGGACATCTGCGACCATGTCGGCATCATGCACATGGGCCATATGCTTCTGGAGCGGTCGCTGTCCGACCTGCAGGACAATTTCGTCAAGGTGCAGCTCGTGACGGAGAATCCGCTGCCGCAATCGCTCCAAATCCTGCATGAAAGCACGCTCGGCCGGGTGCAGACGCTGATCCTGCGCGGCGATCCGCAGACCGTCGCGGACGAGCTGGCGGCCAGCGCGCCGATGCTCTGCGATCTGCTGCCGCTGAGTCTGGAGGAGATCTTCATCTACGAGTTGGGAGGGACCGGCTATGACGTCAAAAATCTCGTGCTTTGACCGCGCGGTCTTCCGGCGGGCGCTGAAAAAAACCGCGCCGGTCTGGATCCTGTACGCGCTTTACGAGCTGCTTCTGCCGCTGCGGCTGTTTTCCTTCTGCCGGGGCCTTTCGTCCGGTGCGGATAATTATATCGTACAGATTGAAAAAACGCTCCTGAGCTATGCGCGCTTCAACGCCTCCATCGTTCCGTTCCTGCTCGGCGGGCTTCTGGCATGGGTGCTGTTTTCCTGGCTGTTCCGGGCGGGCACGGCCTATTTCTACGCTGCGCTGCCCGTGCGGCGCGAGACGCTGTTTCTGACGAATTATCTGACGGGCGTGCTGCTGTGCGCTGCGCCCGCGCTCTTGTCGTCGCTGCTTTTATGGGCGGTGGGCGCAGGCTTCGGCGCGGCGGCGTTCGTGCCCGCAATGCAGGTCTTTGCCGCGGCGATGCTGGGCTTTTTGCTGTTTTTCTCGTTCGCGGTGCTGGTCTGCTGCGTTGTGGGGCAGATGGCTGCGATGCCCATCGTCTATGTGATCCTGAATTTTACGTTCTTTGTTCTGGAAGCCATCGTGCGGCACCTGCTTTTTACGTTCGTCTACGGTATGCCCTACAGCCAGAGCAGCACCATGCAGTCGTTTGCGCTGCACGCCACGCCGGTGCTGGGGCTGCTGCAGGGCGGCTTCCGCGTTGCGACGGACTGGGCCGAGCGCGACGGTATGTACTATATGGAATTGAACCCGCATCTGGAGGGCTGGGGCTATCTCGGCGCGCTGGCCGCGCTGGGGCTGGTGTTCGCGCTGTGCGCGTTCCTGCTTTTAAAGCACCGTGAAATGGAACGCAGCGGCGACGTGATCGCGGTCGGCTGGCTGCGCCCGGTCGCGCTGTATGTATTCACGATCGGCTGCGCGCTGGTGCTCGGCGCACTGATGGCAGAGCTGTTTTCCAGCCAAACAGCGGATAACTTCTGGTATGTGCTGCTGTTTCTGTTTGTGGGTGCGTTCGTGGGCTATTTCGTGGGAAAAATGCTTCTGCAGAAGACGATCCACGTGTTCCGGTCTGGCTGGCTGGGGCTTGGCATCTGCTGTCTTGCGCTGCTGCTCGCCTTCGGCGCGGCGGAGTTTGACCTGTTCGGCTACTCGCGGTATTTGCCGGAGCGCGGCGCGGTGCAGGCTGCCGGGCTGACGCATTACCAGTCGAGCGGCCTGTATACCACGCAGGACGATGCGTTTGTGCAGGATGTTCTTGCCCTGCACACGGCGGCCATTGCGGAAAAAGGCGCGCAGGAGCACCGCAGACACGCATATCAGCTCGGCGCCGATTACACGGAGCAGTTTTATATCACCTACCGTATGGCAGACGGCACGCTCACCGAGCGCTATTACAGCATCGTCTACAACGACGCCGAGTTGAAAGACCCGGACAGCCTCATTTCGCGCTTTTCCGCGCTCTATAACAGTCCCGTCTGCGTCCGCACCCGCGCGGGCTTCGACACGCCGCGCACGGAGAAAAGCGTGCTCTCGTGCTACGTCTCCTCCTACGACACCGGCGCAAGCCTCGATTTGACCGGCAGCGACGCGTGGCGGGTCTACGAGGCCTGTCTGGACGATATCAACGCGGGACGCCTCGGCGCGGCGGACGTGAGCGGCAGCACAAAGCAGAGCGATGGCAGCAATTATACGCCCCTGACCCTGATCTTCACCGTCAGCACGGACGTTCCCGGTCAGACGGACAGTTTGTATATCGATTCCATCCCCCTGTCCGCCGCTGAGACGGTCAGCGCCTTGCAGGCGCTCGGCGCAGACCCATACTGGCGCGCCGCCGGATAATGCAGAAACGTAAAAACGCCAATGCCCGATGCGGCATTGGCGTTTTCTGTTATGGCTGATCCATGTCGGAAATGAGAATATTGTCCGTCCCGTGGGCCTCGAATTCCGCAATGTAGTCGTCCATGCGGGAGACAAGCTCCTCGTAATTGTCGTTGGATACCGGCTGATACTCCATATCGCGCCGCGCAAGCTCCTCGGCCAGAATTTCATAGAACACCGTGTCCTCATAGTCCATGATGGCCTCGTGGATGCCGCCGTCGGAAAAGGCGCGGGACGGCACATCCGTCCCCTCGTACCGTTCGACGAGCGTATCCATGCCCTGCTCCCGGCACAGCGCGAAGAGCTTGGATTCCAAATCGTCGTAATCCGCAAAGCGGTCGTCCCCGCGGGTCGAGTTGAGAATCCAGTTTCCGATGTAAACCATATCCAGAAGACGGCGGAACTCTTTTTTCGATAGATCGATCTGCATACCAAAAGCCTCCTCTGCGATGTTACTCTATTATATACACTTTGGTCTTCATTTTCCACTGTAAAAATATGTAGCAGCCGAAAATCATTGCAACTCAAGAACTTTTTATTTCAAATGTATGATATGCACGAAGTTCTGATAATCTGAAGCAAAACGCGGCTGCTGTCGTCCCTCATCTGTCTGCTCCGCTTCGCTCCGCAGCCAGTTTCCCGAGGGGAAGCCTTGGGCGCTCCCGCGCCGCAAAGCAGGAAGGACGCGCCCTGCGGCGCGTCCCTTGGCGGTTATAAGGTTCTTGTGCAGACCTCGCGGACTTTGGATTGGAGGGCCTTGAGATCTGAAAAGGTGTCCGGGCGCTTGGTTTCGTCGCGCAGGAGGGCGGAGGGGTGATAGAGCGCGGTGAAGAGGATGCCGCCCTTTTCGGTGAACTGTCCGTGTTCGCAGGAGATCTTGAAATCCGGACGGATGAGGCGCATGGCCGCGATGCGGCCAAGGCAGACGATGATCTTCGGCTGGATGAGCTTCGTCTGCGCACGCAGAAAGCCGATGCACGCATCCTGCTCGGTCTGCATCGGGTCGCGGTTTCTGGGCGGACGGCACTTGACGATGTTCGTGATATAGCAGTTTTCCCGGCCCAGATCGATGATCGAGAGCATTTCGTCGAGAAATTTCCCCGCCGCGCCTACAAACGGCTCGCCCTGCAGGTCTTCGTTTTCGCCCGGCCCCTCGCCGACGAACATGACCTCCGCGTCCTGCGGGCCGACGCCGAAGACGACGTTGTGCCGCGTCTGCGACAGCGGACAGCTGGTGCAGGACAGGCAGGCGGTCTGAAGCGATTCCCAGTTCAGCATATGAAGCGCCCTCCTTTACCGTTGTTCCAGCTCATCGACCGGCAGGTCGTAGCCCTCGCGGAAGCGGCGGCGCTGGTTCTCCAATGCGCGGCGGCGCTGCTCCATGCGCTTGCGGCGGTAGCGGCGCTTGCGCAGCTGGTACAGCACGATCAGCACCAGAATCACGCCGATGGCGGCAAAGATCGCGATCACGACCCACTTCCACCAGTTTTTCTGGATATATGCCTCCGTCCCGGCTGCGGCGGACGAAAATTCCGAGCGCGCCACATCGGTGATGGCAAGCAGCTTCGTCTGTCCAAGGATCTCCCCGGCATAGCTGACCGTGACCGAGCCGAGCACATCGCCCTCGCGGACGGGCGCGTCGACGCTTTCGCTGTTGAGCTGGATATCCGTGACCATCTTATCAGGGTCATAGTCGTTCGGAAGCAAAACCTTGATCTCGTCCTCCGGCGCAACGGCGACCGCCTCGGCGCCGGCGGAGTTGTTGATCTTCACCTGGTCGACCGGGTACAGAGGCGACATGATCGGCAGATATGAGTAATTGTCAAAGCCATAGTCGAACAGCCGTGCGCACTCCGTAAAGTTCTCCATGAGCAGATCGCCGCTGTCAAGAATGGTCGTGGCTGCGCCGCAGACGATGCCCAGAAGATCGAGCCCGTCGCCGGTCGCCTCGGAAATGACGCAGCGGCCGGCCTGACTGGTATAGCCGGTCTTGATGCCGTGCGCGCGCGGATAATAGAGCGAGTTGGACATGGAGCGGTAGATCAGCATATTGGTCGTCTTGAGCTTGGGGATGTTCTGCCGCATATTGTCGTCAGGCAGCTGATATTCATAGGTGTCGACGATCTGGCGGAAGTTCTCGCTCTTGAGCGCGGCCTGCGTGATGATGGACAGATCGCGCGCAGTGGTGTAGTGGCTCTCATCGTGCAGACCGTGGGGATTGCTGAAATGCGTGTTGAGACAGCCAAGCTCATAGGCACGCTGGTTCATCATGCGGACAAAATCCGCCACGGAGCCGGCAATATGCTCGGCAATGACGTTGCAGGCGTCGTTGCCGGAGACGACCATCATGCAGTACAGCAGATTTTCCAGCGTCATCTGCTCGCCGACCTGCAGCCCCGCGACGCTCGAATCGGCGTCCAGATCGTCGAGCGCGGAGGCCGAAACGGTCACAACATCGGACAGATTGCCGTTTTCCAGCGCCAGCAGGCAGGTCATGATCTTGGTCAGGCTGGCAGGATACACGCGCTCGTCCGCGTCCTGCTCATAGACGGTGCGGCCCGTGTTGAGGTCGATGAGAAGCGCGGCCTTGGCCGCGACGGAGAAGCTTGTCCGCGAGGAAAGCAGCCGATCCTCCGGGACGCTGTCGTCCTCTGCGGGAGCGTCCGCGCTGTCGGTCTGCGTCTGCTCCGGGTCTGCCGCCGTCTCGGCATCCACCGCAAGAAGCGGCAGCGTCAGGGAGGACAGCAGCAGGAGCAGGGAAAGCAGCAGGGAAAGAGCCTTTGTTTTTTTCATTTTTATCTCCATTTTATTCTGTTCGGATTGTACAGAAGCAAAAAAATATGGTATACTGTTTTACACATTATATAACAGGATGGCCCGGTATGTCAAATGGAGGCAGCTGTATGCGGAAAAAGCGTGTTGATCCGGCGCTGGTTCTATGGAGCGCGGCGATCGTTCTGTTCGCCGGCGCGTTCTTTCTCGGCCGCGCGACACTGCGCGGGCCGCTTCTCGAAACGCAGCGCACCGCGCCCGGCAGCACGACGCAGGATGAATGGCGCAGCCGGGTCGAGGAAAAGGCGGCCACCGCCGCCGAAAAAAGCGCCCGCGTCTGCCTGAACACAGCGGCAAAGGAAGAGCTTCTGGCCCTTCCGGGCGTGGGCGAAAAGACGGCGGAGCGCATTCTCGCGTACCGGGACACGTATGGGAAATTTGTCACGGTCGAACAGCTGCTGGACGTCGAGGGTATTGGAGAGGGACTGCTGGAACAGCTGCGGCCATACGTCTATGTGGAGGAAAGCGAATGAAAATTCTGGTTGTAGATGATGAAAAGCTGCTCGTCAAGGGCATTAAATTCAATCTGGAAAACGACGGCTACGAGGTCGTGACCGGCTGCGACGGTATGGAGGCTGTGGAGCTGGCGGCGAGCGAAACGCCGGATCTGATCGTGCTCGATCTGATGATGCCCCGGCTCGACGGGCTGGAAGCCTGCACGAAAATCCGGGAGTTTTCGCAAGTCCCCATCATCATGCTGACCGCCAAGTCCGAGGATATGGACAAGCTGCTGGGCTTTGAGCACGGCGCGGACGACTATCTCACAAAGCCGTTCAACATTCTCGAACTCAAGGCGCGTATCCGGGCGCTTCTGCGCCGGGCCGGTACGGCAAAAAAACAGACGCCGGAGCAGACGCTCGTCTGCGGGCACATCACGCTTGACCGCAGCAGCCGCAGCGCGTTTCGCGAGGACGTGCCGGTCGATCTGACGGCGAAGGAATTCGACCTCATGGAGCTTCTGATGCGCAATCCCAACCGCGTATATTCGCGCGAGACGCTGCTCGACGCGATCTGGGGCTACGACGTCAGCAGCGAGATCCGCACGGTGGACGTGCATATCCGGCGGCTGCGCGAAAAGCTCGAAAAAAATCCTGCCCAGCCGGAGCATATTCTGACCAAGTGGGGAGTTGGCTACTATTTCAAGTACTGAACGGCGCAGGCGGCTCATGCCGTCAAGCTCACAGATCCGCAACGCGCTGGCGTATATGGCCGTTACGGTCCTCGTGCTCGTGTTTCTGAATATTTATTCCGCCTCCGCCTCGCGCGATCTGATGTTCAAGGCAAAATGCTCGTCCGCGCAGGATAAGCTGAAGGTCGTCACGTCCTCGTTCTCCGGCGTGGACGCGCTGACGCAGGAGACGGCGGAGCAGATCATCGCCGTCATCGGCGATATGAACGTCACGCGCCTGATCGTGACCGACGCGTCGGGCCGCGCGCTCTATGATTCCGTCCCCGGCCAGAATGCCGAGGGCAAATTCGTCCTGCTTGAGCCTGTCGTGCAGGCGCTGGGCGGCAGCGACTTTTTTCACTGCGTCTATGAAAACAGCACGCTCAAGAGCTACGCTGCCTCGCCGGTTCTGCTGCATGATACCGTCGTGGGGTGCGTGTATCTGATGGAATACGACGCCTCGCAGGGCAGCATCATCGCAAGTCTCGAGCGCACGATCTTCCGCGGCTCGCTGGTGCTGATCGGGATCATCTTTTTGTGCGCGGTCGTGTTTACCGTGACCGGTTCGAGCCGTATGCGGCGGATCATGACCTCCATGCGCCTCGTGCGCGAGGGCGAATACAGCCACAAAATTCAAATGCGCGGCTCGGACGAGTACGCGACGCTGGCGGCGGAGTTCAACAAGCTCACCGACAAGCTGCAGCAGACAGAGATCACCGAACGGCAGTTCGTCTCCGACGCCTCGCACGAGCTCAAAACGCCGCTGGCGTCTATCAAGCTGCTGTCCGACTCCATCCTGCAAAACGAGATGGACGCAGACACGATGCGGGAATTCGTCGCCGACATCGGCGCAGAGTCCGACCGGCTGACGCGCATGGCGCAGAAGCTGCTCACGCTCAGCCGGGCCTCGGCTGACGAGACAGAGGGCGGTGAGCACGAGGTCGTCGACGTCGGGCAGACGCTCTCGCGCGTGTTCCGTATGCTCGTGCCGCTGGCCGACCGGCAGTCGGTCAAGCTGACGGCCAGTGTGGAAAAGGGCTGCACGATTTTGTCCTTTGAGGACGATGCGTATCAGATCCTGTTCAATCTCGTGGAAAACGGCATCAAATATAACCGGGAAAACGGCAGCGTCCATGTCCGGGTGCGGCAGGAGGACGATACCGTTGTCATCGATGTGGAGGATACCGGCAGCGGCATCCCCGAAAACGCGCTGGAGTCCATCTTCAACCGCTTCTACCGCGTCGACAAGGCCCGCAGCCGTCAGGCCGGCGGCGCGGGACTCGGCCTTTCCATCGTGCATGAGATGGTCGGGCGGAATTTCGGCACGATCACAGTCCGCTCCACAGTCGGCGAGGGCTCGTGCTTTACCGTCACGTTCCCAAGCTTCGGTTCCGGAGAGGAGGGCGACCCGGATGCGTAAAAAGAAGCTCCGCCTGCTTGCCGTGCTGCTGGCGGCGTGTATGCTCTGCAGCTGCTCCGCACCGGTCTATCCCCGCAGCACCGATGAACCGCAGCTTCAGTTCTATTACTGCACCGGCGAAGGCGCGGATACCGGGATCGGCGCGCTTGCCGCACGTCCCGTGTCTGTGCCGGACGAACGCCCGGACGCTGTGCTGCAGCAATATCTGACCGCGCCTGCCGGGGAAGGCTTCTCCCTCCCGGACGGGCTCAGCAGCAGCTGCGCCTTTGATTCCTGCGAGGACGGCACGCTGACGCTGCTTCTGGACGAAACCGCGCCGGAGGGTCTTCCGGCGTCGCTGGCGGCAGCCTGTCTGACGCTCACCATGACGCAGCTGGACGGCGTGGACCGTGTGCGCCTCGTGCGCACGCACCGGCAGACAGAGGCCACCTATACGGCAGATCAGTTTTTGCTGTACGATGCGTCCGCCGACCAGCCGGAATATGCCGTGCGGCTGTATTATCCCGACAAAGATGGCCTGCTCGCCGCGCGTGAGGCCGTTGTCCGCACCGCCGATCCGGAGCAGCTTCCGCTGCTTGCGCTGCAGGCGCTTGTGGGCCGCGAGGTTCCCGTGAATCTGACGCGGGCCATCCCCTACCGGACGCAGGTGCTCGATCTTTCCGTCACGAACGGCTCGGCCAGCGTAGTCCTGTCCGACGACTTCATGAGCTGCGACGTCTCCGCGCAGCAGGCAGCGAACGCTGTGCGCGCCATCGCCGCCACGCTCTGCGCACTGGACAGCATCACCGCCGTGCAGCTGTCCGTCATCGGCGAAACTGGCCTGACCTATTACGATATCTCCCAGCCCATCACCCCGCAGGCAGATTGGTATGCGGAGTAGATCGCATCGTATAGCCGTTGTCCTGCGTGTGCAAAAAGCGCGTTTGTTTCAAATCTGTTTCAAAATAACGCGGGATTTATGCGATACTGTCTGCAAAGGATATGATAGCATGACGATCCGGAAGCGCCTTGCGCGTTCCAATTTGTGATGATCCTGATCCCCGTCGCGATCGCGACTGCTTTGCTGCTGGCGAGCGGCGGGCTGCACGTGACGCTCACGCTGCCGCGTGCGCAGAAGGGCTGATATGACGAATATCCTGATTATCGAAGACGATGCGGACATCGCCGCCATCGAGCGCGATTATCTGTCCCTTGCGGGCTTCGACGTGACCATTGAGGCAGACGGCGTAGGATGCCGGCCGAACGCGGTGACAGGTTAAATAACAGATGCCCTGCAGGGCAATGTCATCAACTTAAGACCATAGACGGTTTGTTTTACGCAAAAACCGTTGAAATGCAACCGCAGTTGGTAGGGGCGGGGC
>ENA-OZAB01000435-OZAB01000435.1-human-gut-metagenome-genome-assembly--contig:-NODE-435-length-24656-cov-6.512865_pt1 | contig 24656 bp, 19 predicted proteins | sample MGYA00243297_ERZ653491 | MGnify/ENA primary metagenome ERZ653491 (study PRJEB26926, sample SAMN06165154) | human gut metagenome | biome: ENVO:00009003; feature: ENVO:2100002; material: ENVO:00002003... | reverse complement strand
TGGTGCATATGGACGAGAAAACGCCCCATATGCACCTTTCTTTTGTCCCGCTGACTGCGGATGGCAGGCTCAGTGCCAAGGAGATCGTGGGAAATAAGAAAAAGCTGACCCAGTGGCAGGACAAGTTCTGGGAACACATGGTGCAGAAATATCCCGACCTGGAGCGTGGGGAAAGCGCCAGCCAGACCGGACGTGACCATATCCCGCCCAGAGTGTTCAAAGAGATGACCCGACTGACCAAGCAAAAAGCCAAGCTGGAGGAACTGCTGGCCGGTATTGGAGCCTTTAACGCAAAAAGCAGAGCTGCCGAGATTGCAGCTCTACTTGATAAGTATATCCCAGCGGTGGAGCAGATGCACAGCACCATGAAGAAGTATCAGGTGGCATTTACGGAAACCACCGTGGAGAACAAAAAGCTGAAACAGGAGAACGCTCAGCTGGAGCAATCCCTAGAGAAAGCAACCCAAGAAAGCACTTTGAAGCAGCTGGCCGATGCCAAGCTGCGGCGGGACTATGCAGACGCCGTTGCTGTGCTGGATCGCATTCCCAAAGAAGTGCTGGCGGAGTACATGCACAAGCCGGACAGACGGAGGATAAATGCCTATGATAGATGAGTGGAACGGCCTTGCCGTTTTACTGGCAGATATGATTGAAAAATATGCTGGGGAACTGGACTTAGATGCTTTGCCCGATCCAATGTTTCCCGAGGAGAAAGCCGCAAAACACAACACAACTAAAAATGTTTACAAAGAAAATGTTGAAACACAAAAAGCAGCGTGATACAATAATCGTGTGGTAATTGTCCAAACTCAATATAGGGAGAGCAGGAGCCTCCCTATATTGAGGTATATTAGTTTGATGTGATGAATGAGCGGATGTCATAAACAGAAAGAGAAGGTGTTGAGGATGGATAATCAAGTATCTCAGTATCAGTCGCTGCCCGGCAATATGCTTTATAACAATCTTATTTCAAATATTGAACAAGGCCAGATAAAGATTCCCCAGTTTCAGCGGAAGTTTGTCTGGAGTATTGAGGAAACTGCCGGATTGATCGACAGCATCCTGAAAGGCTACCCAATTGGCACCTTCATTATTTGGGAGACAAATGACCGCCTTCGCTCCGTTCGTAATATTGGAAATTTTCAATTCCCGGATACGCCTGATGGAAATACTGTCCAGTATGTTCTGGATGGGCAGCAGCGTATGACCAGTTTATATGTGGCACTTCGAGGCGCAAAGTTAGAAGATGACAACGGACAGATTACCGACTACTCTGAGATTTATGTGAATCTTTCCGCAAAATCCGATGATTCTCTTGTGCTTACCGATAAAACAGGGTATCAGGACACACAAATTATCCGCTTCGTCGATCTTCTCAATGGCTCCCTCAGTTTGCTTTTGAGTAAGTATAACGACTATATTGATACGATCGATGCGTATCGTAAAGCGGTACAGACCTACCAGTTTTCAAAGATCGATGTAAAAAACGCTCCCATTGAAGTGGCAACTGAAATTTTTACAAGAATCAATATCGGCGGCAAACCCTTGACGCTGTTTGAGATCATGGCAGCAAAAACTTATGATGAAGCAAAGAAATTTGACTTATCTGAGAAATACGATGCACTTATTGAAAATCTTTCAAATGTTGACTATGACACAATCTCCAGCTCCACTGTTTTGCAGGCTGTCTCTGTATGTCTCGTGAAAGAATGCACCAGAAAAAGCATTCTGAACCTGGAAAAACAAAAATTTATCGATGTATGGCCCCGAGTTGAGAGTGCGTTTGAGTCAGCTGTAGATTATTTGCGCAGCTTTTATAAAATTCCTGTTTCACAACTTCTTCCGTATGATGCTTTACTGGTTCCGTTTACCTACTATTTCTTCCATCACAAAGATATTCCGGCAGGTTTGCAGCAGGATCTTCTTCAGGATTACTTCTGGCGCTGCGTACTAACTTCAAGATTTTCGAGTGCTGCGGAAACAAAATTAACACAAGATATGAAGCTGATTGACAAAATTTTGAACAATGAGCAGCCCGTTTACGATGTTCCGATCGATACCTCTGTTGAGTTTATTCGGAATCACGGTTATTTTTCTGCCGGTTCAGCTTTCATCAAGGGTATGCTTTGCCTGCTTGCTTACCAGCAGCCAGTCTCGTATCAGAATAATGGCATTGTTCACATTGCGAATGATTGGCTGAAACAGGCAAACAGTAAAAACTACCATCATTTTTTCCCTAAAGCATATATGCGTAAGGCACACCCAGAAGTTGATGATTGGCTGGTAAATCATATCGGCAATATTACAATCGTGGACGATTTTCTGAATAAGCGCTCGATTCGTGACAGAGCACCATCCAAATATATCAGCGAATATATGGCCCAAAATCCGAATCTTGAAAAAGCGCTGAATTCCCATTTGATAAGTGCCGCCTCAGGCTGGGGCGTTTTGGAAGATGATTATCAAACATTTTTCCAAAACAGGTTAAACTGGTTCTGCGAGGAACTGAACAAACGAGTGATTGTTACACAGGCGGATAGAACAGCATAAGGAAGTTTTATGAAAAAAGAAAAGATAAAAGTTTATACATATACGAGAGTGTCCACCGCCATGCAGATTGACGGTTACTCGCTGGATGCCCAGAAATCCCGCATGAAAGCCTTTGCAGAATTCAATGATTATGAGATTGCTCACGAATATGAGGATGCGGGAAAATCCGGTAAATCGATTGAAGGCCGTACGCAATTTAACCAAATGATGGAGGACATAAAAACCGGCAAGGACGGCGTTTCCTTTGTTCTGGTCTTCAAGCTGTCCCGTTTTGGCAGAAATGCGGCGGATGTTCTTTCCACCTTACAGGTCATGCAGGATTTTGGCGTCAACCTGATCTGTGTGGAAGATGGTATCGATTCCTCCAAAGATGCGGGAAAGCTGATGATTTCCGTCCTATCGGCAGTGGCGGAAATTGAGCGTGAAAACATCCGTGTCCAAACCATGGAAGGTCGTATCCAAAAGGCCAGAGAGGGTAAGTGGAACGGAGGCTTTGCCCCCTACGGCTATAAACTGGTGGATGGCAAGCTGGAAATCAACGAGGAGGAAGCTCCGGCGATTCGCACCATCTATGAGCAGTATGTTACAACCGATTCCGGCGCAAATGGGATCGCAAAATATCTTGAAAATCATGGGATCAGCAAAGTCCAGCGCCAGAACGGGAAAAATCCTCTTTTTGATGCCCGTCTGATCCGCATGATTCTGAAAAATCCGGTTTACTGCGGCAAGATTGCCTATGGCAGACGAAAAACCGAAAAGGTGCATGGAACCAGAAACGAGTACCGTTTGGTAGAACAGGAAAACTTTTTGTTGGTGGATGGTCTGCATGAGGCCATTATCCCGGAGGATGTATGGCAGGCAGCACAGGTCAAGTTAGCTGCTCAAGCCAAACGGTATGAACACGTCAATAAAGGGAAAAACGAATGCACGCACCTGTTGTCCGGCATTGTAAAATGTCCCGTATGCGGTGTTGGAATGTATGGTAATAAGTGCGTGAAACGGAAAGCGGACGGCAGCAAATACAAGGATTTCTACTACTATGGCTGCAAACATCGCTCTATGACCCGTGGGCATAAATGCGATTACAAGAAGCAAATTCGGAAAGAGCTGCTGGACGATGCTGTGGCGGAGGTAATCTGTAAGCTGGTCAGCAATCCCAAATTTGCGGCGATGATGCAGGAAAAGATCAACATGAAAGTCGATACCACGGCGATTGAGCAGGAAATCAGTAACTATGAAAAACAGCTTCGTCAGGCTTATTCCACCAAATCCAAGCTGATTGAAGAAATCGACTCTCTTGACCCAGACGACCGGCATTACAGCAGGCGGAAATCAGACCTTGATGATCGGCTCTATGGGATGTATGATAAGATTGAAGAATTAGAATCCCTGCTGATTGCAGCTAGAGCCAAGAAACAGGCCATTGAGGCAGAAAAGCTGACCGGCGATAATATCTACAAGGTCCTGATCTACTTCGATCAACTCTATGGAAAGATGAACGACAGAGAGAAACGGCAGCTGATTGAGGAACTGATCTCTGAAATTCAGATTTACCCGGAGCGTCAGCCAAATGGGCAGTGGCTAAAATCTATCAAGTTCAGACTGCCTATCATAGAGGAAGATATGAATATCAGTTTGGACAATGAACAGCAAGTTGAGACGGTGGTGCTCCTGACAGAGCGGCCGCTGGTCCTTGTGGAGCCCTGCGGGAAGTACCTGGAGTCATACCTGGAAGCCCGCGAGGAGGGGCGTGAAAACGGCATGGCGAGCGATGACTTCAGCAGCGCCCCGGCGGGCGAGCTTCTCAAGAGATACGACGACTTCAGGTGCGGGCGCGACCTGCCGCCGGGCTGGGTCGCCGCGGACTACTACTGGCTCGTTGACGAGGACAAGAACCGCTTCATCGGAGAAATCGGCATCCGTCATGGCCTGACTGAAGCCCTCAGACGTTACGGTGGCCATATTGGCTACGCAGTTCGCCCCTCGGAGTGGAACAAAGGCCACGGCACCCTGATGCTCGGACTGGCGCTGGAAAAGGCAAGGGACCTGGGCATAACCACCGCCATGATAACCTGTGACGACGACAACGCCGCCTCAGCGAGAGTGATGGAGAAAAACGGCTTCACCCTCCTGGACAGGGTCACGAACACCGTGGACGGACGCACGGTGATCACACGGCGATACACGAAAAACTTATCCCCCGGCCCCGCCGGGAAAGGAGCTGTATGAGATGATATTGGAGTACGACCTTTCGAGATTCGTGGACGCGCACAAGCGCTCATATGACCGCGCGCTTGCCGAGATACGCAATGGCTACAAGGCCAGTCACTGGATGTGGTATATCTTCCCGCAGATACAGGGCCTGGGCAGGAGCAGTTCGGCCAGGTACTATGCTATCCGCGACCTTGATGAGGCCATGGCGTTCATATCGCACCCATATTTGGGCGGAAACCTGCGCGAGATATCCGAGGCGCTGCTCCAGCTGGACAGCAACGACCCGGTTGCGGTCATGGGCTGGCCGGACGACCTGAAGCTCCGCTCATGCATGACCCTGTTCGCTAACGCATGCGAGGACAACGAAGTGTTTCTCAAGGTGCTCGAAAAGTATTACGGCGGCAAACCTGACGGCGAGACCCTGAAAATCCTGCGCAGTCAGGCAGAGAGCGGGGATCTATGATATCGAAGGTCGAATGGGAAAGGATGATGAGCGGGCGGCTCTACTGTCCTTATAAGGTCGGCGGCGACTCATGGGCGCGGGTCCACGCGGCGCAGAAGAAGTTCAACGAATCCGAGTTCTGGCACGACAGGACGGCGCTCGACGAACTGCGCAAATGCTTCGCCGAAGCGCCGGAGGACATGGTGCTCACTGCGCCGGTTTACTTCGACAACGGCGACAGAGTGCACTTCGGGCGGCACTTTTACGCCAACACGGGGCTTACCATACTGGACGTGTGTCCCGTGAGATTTGGCGACAATGTGTATTTCGGGCCGAATGTGAATATCTACACCGCCGGCCACCCCATAGATGCCGCGGTCAGGAACCACGACGTCGAGTTTGGCCTACCCGTCACGATAGGCTCTGACGTCTGGATAGGTGGGAACGTTGTGATAAACCCCGGAGTCACGATAGGCGATAACGTCGTCATTGGTTCCGGCTCCGTCGTAACGAAGGATATACCGCCGAACTGCATAGCCGTCGGAAACCCCTGCCGCGTGCTCCGAGAGATCGGCGAGGCCGACCGCGTGAGATGGGAGCGCGAATACCGCGACTACCTCGATGACACAGGAGCGGAAACATGAAAAAGTACCTTCCGGCGGGTCTGATGTGGCTGCTCTTCGAGCTCATTGCTGTGGCGCTCTGGCTGGCGCTGGACAATGTTTTCTATCTTCTGAACTTCAGCTATATCGGTTTGGCGCTCGGGTTGGGGCTTGCCATGTATGCTGCGAAGCTGAGATATGCGCGAAACTTCGTACAATTCGCGGTGGGACTATATATGCTGATATATCTCGGTATCATATGCCGGGAGAATATGCAGCTTGAGGGTTTCTGGTACTACCTCTTTCTCGGCGTATTCGAGGCAGCAGTCATACACTACGCAGTGGCGAAGATTTTCGGGCCGGTGCTGTTCGGCAGGGGCTGGTGCGGCTATGCCTGCTGGACGGCCATGGTGCTGGATCTGCTTCCGTACAAGACCCCGCAGGCGGGACGCAGGAGTTTCGGATATGTGAGCTACATACTGTTTGCAGCTTCTCTCGCCTTTGTCGGCGCGCTGTTCCTGCTTGATGTGCCGGATATGGGCAGGATCATGTGGTGCTCCTTTATTGTCGGAAACCTCGCCTACTACGTGTGTGGTGTCGTGCTGGCCTTCAAATGCCGCGACAATCGGGCATTCTGCAAATATATCTGCCCTGTGACGGTATTTCTCAGGCTGTCGAGCCGCTTTGCGCTTTTCCGTGTGCGGGTGGATAGAGAAAAATGCATCTCCTGCGGAAAATGCGAGCGCGTCTGCCCGATGGATATCCGAGTCTCGTCAGCGCCTGACTCAAAGGAGTGCATCCTCTGTCTGCGCTGCTTGGAGGAGTGTCCAAAGGGAGCATTGAAATTTTGAGCTGCTTTTCGTAACAAACGAGAAGGTTGCGCTGCTGGAGCTGGATCTTTAAAACACGGAATGAAGGGATCTGCGTGAACTACAAACGCATAAAACATGCCTGCTACCTGGGATATGTAACGCAGGCAATAGTAAATAACTTCCTCCCACTGCTGTTCCTGACATTGCAGCGGAGCTTTGACGTATCACTCGAGCAGCTGTCTCTGCTGGTATCGGTGAACTTCGGCGTGCAGCTGCTGACCGACCTTACCAGTCCGCTGTACGTGGACAAGATTGGCTACTGGCCCAGCATGAGGCTCGCGCACCTGCTGTCCGCAGCGGGGCTCATAGGACTCTGGGCGTTCACGGAGCTGTTTGCGGAGCCGTTTACCGGTGTGCTAGCGGCGGTCGTGGTCTACGCCGTCGGCGGCGGACTGCTCGAGGTGTTGGTAAGTCCCATCGTAGAGGCCTGCCCCTTTGAGAACAAAGAGGCTGAGATGAGCCTTTTGCACTCGTTCTATTGTGTGGGCCACGTGGTGGTCGTGCTGGTATCGACTGCGTTTTTCACCATATTCGGTCTGGACAACTGGCGGATAATGGCCTGCGTCTGGGCGTTGGTGCCGCTGTATAATCTCTATAACTTCTGCACCATGCCCGTGCCGTATATTTTTGAACAGCGCGGCGGCATGAAGGTGACCGCCTTGGTCAAGAGCGGGGTGTTTTGGAGACTGTTCCTGATGATGCTCTGCGCGGGAGCGTCGGAGCAGGGGATGAGCCAGTGGGCGTCTGCATTTGCGGAGTCCTCGCTTGGAGTTTCCAAGACGCTGGGCGACCTGCTGGGGCCTTGCTGCTTTGCCATAATGATGGGCATTTCCAGAGTGTTTTTCGGCAGATTTGGCGACAGGCTTGACTTGAGAAGATTCATGAACCTGAGCAGTCTGCTGTGTATAGTGAGCTACCTGCTGGCAACTCTCACCTCCTCTCCGGGATTGGGTCTTGCGGGTTGTATGCTCTGCGGGCTGTCCGTGGGCATCATGTGGCCGGGCAGCTTCAGCATCGCGGCGGCGAGCATCAGGGGCGGCGGCACAGCCATGTTCGCGCTGCTGGCGCTGGCGGGCGACATTGGCTGCGGCTCAGGCCCGGCCGTAGTGGGATATGCGGCGGAAAAGGCGGGCGGCGACCTCAAAACCGGTCTGCTCTTTGCCATCGTGTTTCCCACGCTGCTGCTTATACTTAACTTTTCCAGGAGGACGAAAAATGAGCAGAGCTCTGGTACTGAAAGCTGATATTGCCGCGTCGCTCCGTGAGCTGGGCCTTGAGCCTGGAGACGTTGTCATTGTACACTGCTCGCTCGGCAGCTTCGGCTTTGTCTGCGGCGGGGCGCAGACGGTCATTGAGGCTCTTCTGGAGCGCGTTGGGGCCGAGGGTACGGTTATGATGCCTACGCAGTCGTGGAAGAACCTGGACCCTGAGAGCGGCGTCCACTGGGAGGAGCCGCGGGAATGGTGGCAGGCGATACGTGACAACTGGCCCGCCTACGACCCCGACATCACGCCGACGAACACGATGGGCGCGGTGGCGGAGATGTTCCGCCGCTGGCCAGGCGCGCGCAGGAGCGCCCATCCGGCCCGGTCGGTCGCGGCCTGGGGCCGGTGCGCGGATTACCTCACGCGGGAGCACGACCTGTCGAATATCTTCGGAGACGGCTCGCCCATAGGCCGGCTCTATGAGCTGGACGCAAAGGTGCTGCTCATGGGTGTGGGATACGACAAAAACACCTCGCTGCACCTGGCAGACGCTCGGGCGGAATACCCCGGCAAGCGGCTTGTGACGGAGCACAGCGCGATGAAGATAGACGGCGAGCGCCGCTGGGTCGCCTACGACACGCTGGAGGTCACGGGCGAGGATTTTGAGACCATAGGCGCGGCCTTCGAGCGCGCGCATACCGTCCGCCGCGCCGTATGCGGCAGCGCCGGGCTTCGGCTGATGCGCCAGCGCGAGCTGGTGGACTTCGCAGTGGCGTGGATAGAGGCGAACAGGAGGTAAAATGGGCATTTTCGGATACAAAAACCAGCTCTGGCACAGCCTGCGGGACAATTACGGGCGCAAGCCCGACCCCTTCTATGCCGCGGGCGACATGGCTATCATCCGAAGCTATCACGACTATATGCGCGAGCGCGAGCCGGAGCGCTTCGCGGTGGACGACGTCACTTGGTCAGACCTGGACATGGACCGGGTGTTCAAACGCATAAACCCCGGCACCTCAACGCCGGGCGAGCACTGGCTATATCACATGCTGCGCACGCCCTCAACGGACAGGGCGGAGTACGAGCGCCGCCGACGGCTCATAGACTTCGCTGAAGGGGACGAGCGCGAGAGGCAGGAGGCACAGTTCGTCCTTGCCTGCCTGGGTCGTTTCCGACGCGCGGACGTCTGTCGTGCCTTCTCGCCGGAGGAGGGCGGCATGTTTATGTTTGTGGTTTACATAATTATGGCGCTGGCCTTGCTGCTCTCACCGCTATCGCTTATATTCTGGGGCTTGAAGGGCCTGCTGCTGACTTTTGCGCTCTTTGTGCTGAACGTGATGACGCACGAGTGGACGGCGCGGAAATGTCAGATGCAGATAGATACAGTGAATTTCAGCGTTTCAATGGCCTTTGCGCTCAAAAAGCTCAAGAGCCTGGGCTTTGAGCGCCTGGACGAGTGCATAGGAGAGAGCTACGGACATCTGAAAAAGCTCCGACCGCTCATGGCGCTCGGCACGGTGCCGGGGCGTGGAACGGACATGACGGCGGACTTTGCGAGCTCTGCGCTGCTGCTAGACCTCATCATGTTCGAGTACCTGAAAAACCGCCTGTATGTTCTGCACGACGAGATCCTGGCGGTGTTCGAGACGCTGGGGCGTGTAGACGCGGCCATAGCCGTGGCCTCCTGGCGCGAGAGTATGCCACTCTGGTGTGAGCCGGAGCTGGATTTTGAGCCGGAGCGCGGCAATATAGAGGCCGAAGGGCTCGTCCATCCGCTTTTGAGCCATCCGGTGCCGAACGACCTGTGCCTGCGCCGCAGCGTGCTCGTGACGGGCTCGAACGCCTCGGGGAAATCGACCTACCTGCGCACGGCGCTCATAGCGGCGCTGCTCTCGCAGGCGGCCTGCACCTGCCCTGGCGCTAGCTACAGGGCCTCTGCCTTTCACATCTACTCGACCATGGCCCTGCGTGACGACCTGCTCTCCGGCGAGAGCTACTACATCGCCGAAATACTGGCTACAAAGCGCATCCTGGACGCCGCGGCGGACGGCGAACCCGTGCTCTGCGCCGTGGATGAGGTCCTGCGCGGCACGAACACGATAGAGCGCATCTCGGCAGCGAGCGAGATACTCTTTGCGCTTGCGGACGCAGGCGCGCTCTGCATTGCCGCGACGCATGACCTGGAGCTCTGCACCATACTCGAAGACAGCTACGACATGCTGCACTTTGAGGAGGAGGTCACGGACGAGGGCATGAGCTTTGATTACCGCGCCCGTCCGGGCCGGACCAAAACACGCAACGCAATCCAACTGCTGAGGCTCATGGGCCTGGACGACGGGATAACAGAGCGTGCGGACAAAAGGGCCGCGGACTTCATCAGCACCGGGCTCTGGAAAAAGGGCGAAATATGAATCAATCGTCAAACCAAGTGCATCAGGAATTGGATTCTAAGTACCGGGATTTCCGCTGAAAACGGAACATTGCTTTGCAGAGGGCCCTTCGCAAGAGCGCAGGGCCTTTTTTCTCAGGAATTTTGTGAAAAAGCGAAAAAACGTGGTGAATTTCAGGCGGACGTATAGTACAATAAAGAGAAGATATAAGCGAGGAGGCGAAGAACATGGCGTTTGAACGAATACCCAGCGGCTACCCCGGCGTGGACGAGGTGTTCGACTACATCCGCATGGGCGACAACGTGGTCTGGCAGGTGTCGGGACTGGATGAATACCGCCTGTTTGCGGAGGCTTTCGCAAGGCAGGCGATGAAGGATGGACGCAACCTTATTTACATGCACTACACGCGGCATGAGAGTATGTTCAGCCCCGGACCGGGCTTGAAGGTATTTGAGTTCGACCCCATGCAGGGATTTGAGCCCTTCACCGTTGACATCTACAACCGCATAACCGAGGAAGGGGAGGGCGCATTTTACATTTTCGACTGCCTGTCAGAGCTTCAGGTCGCCTGGCACACGGACCAGATGATGGGCAATTTCTTCCGCGTCACCTGTCCCTACCTCTATGAGCTGAACACTGTGGCCTATTTCCCGGTCATACGCGGGCGTCACTCGTTTGAGACAATGGCCAGCATCCGCGACACGACACAGGTGCTGATAGACGTATACACCAGCGACAGCGCTGTGTACATACACACGCTCAAGGCGATGGACCGCGAGTCCGTCAACATCTACCTGCCGCACGTCAGCCGCAGCGGAGGCCCGTTCAAGCCCCTGGACGGCGGCGTTGCCCTCAGCCGCTACTACAAGCTGCTGGACGACATCTCGGCCCACACGCAGGACCAGAACCTGGACAGCCACGACCGCTTTTTCGCCCTGGCCAAGCTGGAATTCGGCCGGGGCAAGTTCCGCGACGAGACTGAGCGCAAGATCCTTGAGAGCATGATGTCCAAGGACCCTCACGTCCAAAAGCTCATCCACCAGCTGTTCGAGCCGAAGGACTATTTCTCCCTGCGCGACCGCATGATAGGCAGCGGCGCCATAGGCGGCAAAGCCTGCGGCATGCTGCTGGCCCGCAAAATAGCCGACGTCTGCCTGCCGGACTTCCGCGAGCACAACGAGCCTCATGACTCATTCTATATAGGCTCCGATGTCTTTTACACATACATCGTCAGCAACAACTGCTGGAAGACCCGCATAGAGCAGCGCACTGAAGAGGGCTACTTTGCCAAGGCGGAGGAGCTCAAGCAGGCCCTGCTCTCCGGCAGCTTCCCGGAGAACATACGCGAACAGTTCAAGGCCATGCTCTCGTACTACGGGCAGAGCCCCATCATAGTACGCTCTTCGAGCTTTCTTGAGGACGGCTTCGGCAACGCCTTTGCGGGGAAGTATGAGTCCGTGTTCTGCGTGAACTTCGGGCCGCTGGAAAAGCGCCTGGCCGCCTTTGAAGACGCAGTGCGCAAGGTCTACGCCAGCACAATGGACATTTCCGCCCTGGAATACCGCCTCCAGCGCGGGCTGGAGAAGAAGGACGAGCAGATGTCCATCCTCGTCCAGCGCGTCTCAGGTTCCTGGGCCGGGCCGTATTACCTGCCCGGCGTCGCTGGCGTGGGATACAGCCGCTGCCTTTACAAGACCAGTCACGACGCCGACCCTACGGCGGGCATGCTCCGCCTTGTCGTCGGCCTCGGCACCAAGGCGGTGGACAGGACGGAGGACGACTACCCGCGGCTCGTAAACCTCGACCGCCCGGCTGCGCGCACTCACGCAAATGTCGCGGATATGCACCGCTTCTCCCAGCACAACGTGGACGTCATCGACCGCGAACGCCAGGCCTTCCGCAGCGTAAGTATGGACGTCGTCCACCACTTCCTGCCCGACTGGTTTCACGACCTGATGTTCGAGCGCGACTATGAGGCCGAAGCCTCCCTGCGTGAAATAGGCATCCGCGACGAGGTCTGGTTCATAAGCTGCCAGGGCCTGCTGGAGCGCACGCGCTTCCCGCAAATCATGCAGTCCCTGCTCAAGACGCTGGAAAACGTCTACGGCACGCCGGTTGACATAGAATACGCCGTCAACACGGACGAATACGGCGATTTTGTCATAAACCTGCTCCAATGCCGCCCGCTATACGTTGGCCAGCCGGGCGGCAAGGTGGTGGTGCCGGAGCTACCGGAGGAGGACACCTTCTTCAGCCTGGACGACTCCTCCATGGGCATGTCCACGGTGACGGACATCGACGTCGTTATCCAAATAGACGCCAAGGCGTACTACGAATATCCCTATTCCAAAAAACGCATGGCCGCCACAGCTGTGGGGCTTATAAACCGCTATTATAAGGGCAAGGACAAGAAAATCCTCCTGCTCGCGCCGGGCAGGCTCGGCACCAGCTCTCCGGAGCTGGGCGTGCCGTGCAGTTTTGCGGACATCTCGGGCTTTGCCGGGGTCTGCGAGGTGTCGGACGACAGGGCGGGCTACATGCCGGAGCTGAGCTACGGCAGCCACATGTTCCAGGACCTCGTAGAGGCGGAGATCTTCTACTGCGCCATCTGGAACGACAAGCGCACCCTCAGCTACCGCCCGGAGCTGCTTGATGAGCTTCCAGACAAGTTTCCGGAGATATGCCCGAACATGCCGGAGCTTGCCCATATGTTCCGCGTGACGGAGCCGAAGGGCCTGCGCTGCTGGCTCGACGCCGTGTCAAACCGCGCCGTGTGCGGGTATAAGGATGGGAAATAGCTTGCATTTTCCGCAAAACTGGCGTAATATTATGCAATCAAGTTTTGTGGAGGTAAGGACATATGAGCTATATTCCCACGCCGGAACAGGCCCTCGAACTGACCAAGCGCTACAATAAAGAAGCCTTCCACATCCAGCACGCTGAGACCGTCGGCAAGGTCATGCGTTACCTGGCCGGCAAGTATGACCCGGGCATGGAGGACTATTGGCAGGCAGTCGGTATCCTGCACGACATAGACTTCGAGCAATGGCCCGAGGAGCACTGCAAGCGCGCTGACGTGCTGCTGCGCGAGCTGGACATAGACGAAGGCGTTGTTCACGCCGTAGTCAGTCACGGCTGGGGGATATGCAGCGACGCCGAGCCGGAGCGCTACATGGAGAAGATACTCTTTGCTACGGACGAGCTCACGGGCCTCATCTGGGCCGCTTCCCTCATGCGCCCCACTGGTTTTGAAGGCATGGACGCGAAGTCCGTTATGAAAAAGTTCAAGGACAAGAAGTTCGCCGCAGGCTGTTCCAGAGACATCATTGCCAAGGGGGCGGAGCTACTGGGCATAACGATGCCTGAGCTCGCCGCCATGACGCTCGAAGCCATGACTGCGGAGTGAAATAAGATATAAAAGCAACGCCCTCCGGGAACTCCCGGAGGGCGCCTTTTTCATTTCATGACATCTCTGAGCAAGTCGTCCATGTTATACATGCCCGGAGCCTTTACCCCGGCGATAAACCTCGCCGCGGCTATTGCGCCGCTGGCAAAGACCTCGCGGGAGAGCGCCGAGTGCTTCATCTCGAACACCTCGTCATGCCCGGCGAAGATGACCTCGTGCTCGCCGACGATGGTGCCGCCGCGGATGGAGGAGATGCCTATCTCCTCGCGCCGTCGAGGCTGCCGGACACTGTGCCGCTCGAAGACCTCCTCGGCTTTATAGGGCAGGGAAGAGGCGGCGGCGTCTGCCAGCATCAGGGCCGTGCCGCTCGGCGCGTCCACCTTGCGGCGGTGGTGCTTTTCCACTATCTCGACGTCAAAACTCTCGCCCAGCACGGCGGAGGCCCGCTTCACGAGCTGCATCATGAGGTTTATTCCCAGCGACATGTTGCCGGACTTGAACACCGGTATGCGCGCTGCGGCTTTCTCAATGTCCTTCAGCTGCTCCTCAGAGTAACCCGTCGTACACAGGACGATGGGTATTTTCCGCAGCAGGCAGAATTCCAGCAGCCCGTCAAGATTTGCGGGGTTCGAGAAATCGACGACGACATCCGCGGGCCCCTCATAGCTCATGGGCTCGGAGTAGACCTCAAAGCAGTTTTTCTTCACCGGCGTGCGGTTGAAGCCCGCGACTATCTCCACGCCCTCCAGCTCCGCGCAGCCACACACGACACATTGGCCCATGTGTCCGTTGCAGCCGGAGACTATCATCTTTAGCATATGGATTCCCTCTTTGTATCTGTGGATTACACTTCGAGGCCCACGCCGCGCATGGAGACCTTTAGCTTTTCAAGGTTGGCCGGGTCCATATCAACGAGGGGCAGACGCAGCTTGCCGACGTTCATGCCCGCAACGTTCATGGCGGTCTTGACGGGGATGGGGTTCGTCTCGATGAAGAGCTTGTCGAAGAAGTCGGCCAGGCGGAAATACTCCGCGGCGGCGGCCTTGAAGTCGCCCGCGAGGCCCAGCTCGCAGAGCTTAGCCACGTCCTTGGGGATGATGTTCGAGGCCACGGATATGACGCCAACGGCGCCAAGAGCCATCATCGGCACGGTGTCTGAGTCGTTGCCGGACCAGAACACCAGGTCATCCCCGCATATGGAGCGGGTGAGGGCGAATTCGGCGATGTTGCCGCTGGCCTCCTTGACGCCGTTGATGTTCGGGTGCTTGGAGAGGGCCTTGTAGGTGGCGGGCTTGATGCCTATGCCGGTGCGGCCGGGGACGTTGTAGAGGATCATCGGCACGCTGACCCTGTCAGCGACGTAGGTGAAGTGCTCTATTAGGCCCTTCTGTGTGCTCTTGTTATAGTAGGGCGTGACCATGAGGATGCCGTCCGCGCCGCAGGCTTCGGCCTGCTTGGCCTGCTCCAGGACGTGGGCGGTGTTGTAACCGCCGACGCCGACTATGGTTTTCATGCGCCCGGCGCATTTCTTGACGGTCAGCTCAACGAGCTTGTTGTGCTCTTCCTCGGTGTGCGTCGGGTTCTCGCCCGTCGTGCCGCAGACGAGGATGGCGGAGGTGCCGCCCTCGTACTGGAAGTCGATGAGTTCGGCATATTTCTCGTAATCGACGCCGTTTTCGAGGTATGGCGTGACTATGGCGGTACATGAGCCGGTGAATATCGGTGTCTTGGCCATTTTACAAACCTCCTTCAGATGTTAGGGCTTACTTTGCGCTTATATAACCCTCGGCGCAGAGCAGCTCGGCCAGCTCGACGGCCCCGCCGGCGGCGCCGCGCAGGGTGTTGTGAGAGAGGCAGACGAACTTGTAGTCATACTGCGTGTCGGGGCGCAGGCGGCCGATGCTTATCTGCATGCCGCCCTCGTTCATACGGTCGAGCCTCGTCTGCGGACGGTCAGGCTCCTCGAAATAGCGCAGGAACTGCTTCGGCGCGCTGGGCAGCTCCAGCTCCTGGGCGCGGCCCTTATAGGACGCCCAGACGGCCTTCATCTCGTCCATCGTGGGCTTCTCGTCGAAGCTCACAAACACTGCGGCCATGTGGCCGTTCGCTGCGGCGACGCGCAGGCACTGGGCGGTGATGAGCGGCTTTTTCGCGTTCACGATGACGCCGTTTTCCACGCGGCCCCAGACCTTCATGGGCTCCTGCTCGCTCTTCTCCTCTTCGCCGCCAATGTAGGGGATGACGTTATCGACCATCTCGGGCCAGGTCTTGAAGGTCTTGCCTGCGCCGGATATTGCCTGGTAGGTGCAGACAAGGATCTTGTCGAGGCCGAAGGTATCCCTGAAGGGGGAGAGGGCGGGAACATAGCTCTGGATGGAGCAGTTGGACTTGACGGCGATAAAGCCGCGCTTGGTGCCAAGGCGCTTCTTCTGGTCCGCGATGACGGCGAGATGCTCCGGGTTTATCTCGGGTATGACCATCGGCACGTCCGGGGTCCAGCGGTTGGCGCTGTTGTTGGAGACGACGGGGCACTCGGCCTTGGCATACTCCTCCTCAAGCGCGAGGATCTCCTCTTTCTTCATATCGACGGCGGAGAAGACAAAATCGACGTCTTTTACCACGTCCGCGACGTCCGCGGCGTTCTTGACGACGAGCTTCTTCGCGCACTCAGGCATGGGGTCGTCAAGAGCCCACTTGGCGCCCACGGCCTCCTCATAGGTTTTGCCCGCGCTGCGGGCGCTCGCCGCGATGGCGGCCAGCTCGAACCACGGGTGGTTGGCTATCAGCGTCACGTAGCGCTGGCCGACCATGCCGGTACCTCCGATGACTCCGACTTTAAGTTTCTCCATGCCAAATTCCTTCCTTTCAGCCATGCGAAACAGTATATTCGCCGGCCAGTTAAATAATACCGGGTGACATAACGCTTGCAATTCTCGGTATCAGCCTTTATAATGACATAATAAGTCGAAAAAGGCAATAACCTGTTGGCCCTTTAGCAATTTAATATTTTACCACCTGCATTTATGCCAGTCAACAAACGTCAAAAGGTGAACAAATGAAAATGAAGAGATTGAACGCCATACCCGCATTTATACTGGCCCTGCTGTTCATCGCGGGGCTATTTCCGGCTTTTCCGGCGGCCGCTGCGGGGGATATCTATGTTAACGATTCGAACAGCGTCCTGACCGGGGGCCTCGGCTCCGCCTACGCGATAGGGGAGGGCGGCACCTCTTTTGTTTCGGGTGACGCCGCTGTCATGACGGCGGACGGCCTTACCACCGTGGGCGGCAGCTCCGGTTCCTCCGGCTCCTCGACTCGCCCGGGCAGGGACGAGGTCTCGCCTACGCCGGAGCACCTTTCCGTGACCGGGCGGATAAGCCTGCCCTATTCCAAGTTCCGTGTCGGCCTCTACTACTACGACGGCACGAGCAGCATCCGCAACAGTACGCTTGAGTCCGCCAACCTTGAAAACGATGTCGGCAGCGGCTATCTCTTCGGGTATTACGACTCCAACCGCATCTTTCACCAGGTCGGCTACACGGCCGAGACGGCCATAACCATGGCGATGGACAAAAACGTCACCATCAGCAGCGGCGCGAGCCTTGGCTGCTACCACATCCTCTTGCCGGGCAGCTACATGAGCTTTGAGGAGGCGGCCAGCGCCGCCTCGCAATACGGCGGTTTCCCGGCCTACTACAACGGCGCTTATTACGCCCTTTACGGCAGCTATGCTACCTCCGCCGAGGCGCAGGCCGCCCTCAGCTGGTCCGGTACCGGCGGCCAGGTCTACACCGCCTCGCAGTACTGCGTCACAGTATGCCGCACGACGGACGGGGCCATACTATTTGAGTTCGACTGCGGCAAGGATCTGAACCTCGCCGTCAGCCCGCAGACCACCTATGAGCCTGCCGTCACCTGGTTCAAGGGCTACCGCTACCACGGCGACTTTGAATACGTCCGCCGCAGCGGAGACAAGCTCACCGTCATAAACATAGTTGACATCGAGGACTACGTCAAAGGAGTCATCCCCTACGAGATGAGCGGCAACTGGCCCATAGAGGCCCTCAAGGCCCAGGCCCTCTGCGCCCGCACCTACGCCGCAAGCCATTTCAACGCCAACTCCTACTACGGCTTTGACGTTACGAACGACACCTACAGCCAGGTCTACCGCGGACTCACCGGCGCGACAAGTACCTCGGACGCCGCTGTGGAACAGACCGCCGGCATCTACATACTTTACGCGGGCGAGCCTATTTCAGCCATGTACTGCTCCTCCAACGGCGGCTCGACGGAGGACAGCGAGAACATCACAGGCAACGCCGTGGGCTATCTGCGCGGCAAGGTGGACAGCTTTGAGGCTGCTGCCGCGAGCATAAACGCCAACAGCAGCTGGACCGACACCTTGACACGCAGCCAGCTGGCTGAAAAGGCGAATACCCTTGGTTTCTCCATCGCCTCTGCGGACAGCATCGAGATCACTTACTCCGACACCGGCAACGTCATCGGCATGAAGCTCACGGACTCCAACGGCCGCAGCGCCAGCTTCAGCGGGAAGGCCTGCTATGAATTCTGCACCTCTACGCTGGGCCTGAAGAGCATTTCCTTTGAGATAAGCGAAAATGGCGACAGCGTCACTTTCATCGGCAGCGGCTGGGGCCACAGCCTCGGTATGAGCCAGTTCGGCGCCTACGCCATGGCCAAGACTTACGGCTTTACCTACGACCAGATAGTCAACTTCTACTACACCGACATCACCCTCGCGTCGGCTGCCTATACCTATTGATACAGAGGCACAGCGCATGAAGACATCGGATTTTAGTTTCTATCTGCCCGAAGAGCTCATCGCGCAGACGCCGCTGGAGCGACGGGACGCCTCGCGGCTGCTTTGCCTGGATAAGGTCAGCGGCGCGACGGAGCATCGCGTGTTTTCCGAGCTGCCTGAGCTGCTCCGCCCCGGCGACTGCCTGGTAATGAATGATTCGCGCGTGCTCCCTGCGCGGCTAATGGGCGCTCGGGAGACCGGCGGGGCGGTGGAAGTCCTGCTTCTGCGCGACCTCGGCGGCGGGCGCTGGGAGTGCATGACCCGCCCGGGACGCAAGACGAAACCCGGCACGCGCCTCATCTTCGGCGGCGGCGAGCTCGAAGCCGAAGTTCTTGAGGTCGCGGAGGGTGGAAACCGCATTATCGAGTTCAAGTACGACGGCATATTCCTCGAAGTGCTGGAGCGCCTGGGACGTATGCCTCTGCCTCCGTATATCAAGGCGGAGCTGGAGGACGGGGAGCGCTACCAGACCGTGTACTCCCGCGAGCTGGGCAGCGCCGCCGCGCCGACGGCGGGCCTGCATTTTACCAAAGAGCTACTGGCGAAGATTGCTGAAAAGGGAGTGCGCGAATGCTTCGTCACGCTGCACGTCGGCCTCGGCACCTTCCGCCCTGTGAAGGCAGAGGACATCGAGGAGCACGAGATGCACTCCGAATTCTGCATCATTCCGGAGGAGACGGCGCGTATAATAACCGAGACAAAGCGTGCGGGAGGCAGAATCGTCTGCGTCGGCACTACCTCCTGCCGCACGGTCGAGAGCTTTGCCAATGAAGACGGTACGATGGATGCCCAATCCGGCTGGACCAACATCTTCATTTACCCCGGCTACAAATTCAAGTGCCTCGACGCCCTCATTACTAACTTCCACCTGCCTGAGAGCACTCTGATAATGCTTGTCTCCGCTCTCGCCGGCCGCGAACATGTCCTTGCGGCATACAAGGAGGCCGTTGAAAAGCGCTACCGCTTCTTCTCGTTTGGTGACGCGATGTTTATCAGCTGAATAAAATGACCATGGGCCGCCCCCTACATGCAGGGGGCGGTTTTTTTGTGCCGTCACAATGGGGCGGAGGCGGCATACAATGATACAGGTACGTTGAAAGTGCCGAATTTTCCTTGAAACCATGGTGAAGGGAGTAAGCATATGCGGAAGTGCAACGACTCAGACTGGCGCGACAAGCTTGAGTGCTGCGATATGAACGTGGTCAAACCCTGCGATCACGACTGCAACTGCACTCGCGGCTGCCGCCATGTCTGCTGCATTAGCGGCCCCACAGGGCCCACGGGCGCTACCGGCGCTACCGGCGCGACTGGTCCCACCGGCCCGACCGGGGCCGGAGGTCCGACGGGTCCCACCGGTCCCACCGGCGCTACCGGCGCGGGCATTGACACTATAGAGCAGTTCGTCCCCGGCACGCCTTATTCTATAGGCGACCTGGTGTATTACAGCGGCGCACTGTACGACGTAAATACCAACAACCCCACCGGCACGCCAGGCACCTCGCCGGACTTCACGCTGGTGACAGTCACCGGCCCGACAGGCGCTACCGGCGCTCAGGGCCCCACTGGTCCAACAGGCCCCACGGGAGCTGCGGGCCCGACAGGAGCCACCGGCGCTACTGGTGCGACTGGTCCCTCCGGCACTGGTCCGACTGGTCCTACTGGTCCCACCGGTCCCACCGGAGCTGCGGGTGCGACAGGCCCCTCCGGCACTGGTCCTACTGGCCCGACGGGTCCCACGGGTCCCACTGGCGCTACAGGTGCTACGGGCCCGAGCGGTACCGGCCCGACCGGCCCCACAGGCCCGACTGGACCCACTGGCGCTACCGGCGCAACTGGCCCCAGCGGCACTGGCCCGACCGGTCCCACCGGTCCCACCGGACCGACGGGCGACACCGGAGCTACTGGCCCGACTGGCCCGAGCGGAACGGGTCCCACTGGCCCAACTGGCCCGACTGGCGACACCGGCGCGGAAGGCCCGACCGGTCCTACAGGCCCGACCGGCCCGAGCGGAGATACCGGCGCGGAGGGTCCAACTGGTCCCACAGGCCCGACCGGCCCGAGCGGCACAGGTCCGACCGGTCCCACTGGCCCCACAGGCGCCGAGGGCGAGGAAGGCCCCACCGGCCCCACCGGGCCGACTGGCGAGACAGGTCCGACCGGCCCGACTGGTCCCACCGGCGATACCGGCGCTGAAGGTCCGACCGGCCCGACTGGCGATACCGGAGCGGAGGGTCCGACTGGCCCCACCGGCCCGACTGGCAGCTCTGGCATTCAAGGGCCGACCGGCCCGACCGGTGCGACAGGTGCTACGGGCCCGACGGGCGCTGTCGGCGCTACCGGGCCGCAGGGCAACGGCTTCACTATAATGGGCTACTACGCCTCTCTCGCCGAGCTTCGGAGTGCCGTGCCTTCGCCCGCCGTGGGCGACGCCTACGGCGTGGGCGCTTCTGAACCGTATGAGATCTACATCTGGGGCGGAAGCTCTTGGGTGAACAACGGAACCATCCAAGGCCCCGCCGGGCCGACTGGGCCGACAGGGCCTACAGGAGCCGCGTCCACGGTGCCCGGCCCCACAGGGCCTACGGGCGCGAAGGGCGACACGGGCGAAACCGGCCCGACAGGCGCTAAAGGCGATACCGGAGCGACTGGGCCGACAGGCCCGCAGGGCGCTCAGGGCGCGCAGGGCATACAGGGCCCAACGGGTCCCACCGGCGCTACGGGAGCTGCAGGCGCTACTGGGGCCACAGGCCCCACGGGTGCAGCGGGCGACACTGGGCCGACGGGACCTACTGGCCCAACAGGGCCGCAGGGTGCAGACGGTGCAGTAGGCGCTAAGGGCGACATCGGCCTAACCGGGCCTACCGGCCCGACCGGTCCACAGGGTGACGCAGGTTCAACTGGTGCCGCTGGAGCCACGGGCCCCACCGGGCCAACAGGACCTCAGGGAGCAGACGGTGCGGTTGGCGCTACCGGAGCCACCGGCCCTACAGGTCCTACCGGCCCGACCGGGCCACAGGGATCGGACGGCTCTGCCGGCTCTCCCGGCGCAACGGGCGCTACTGGCCCGACGGGCCCGCAGGGCATACAGGGGCCGACAGGCCCGACGGGCCCAGCAGGCGCCAACGGCAGCGACGGAGCGAAGGGCGACACGGGTGCAACTGGAGCCACCGGCCCGACGGGCCCGACCGGGCCTACAGGCGCGAAGGGTGACACGGGCGCCACAGGCAGCGCAGGCACCGCAGGCCCCACCGGGCCGACGGGACCTACTGGTGCGACGGGCAGCACAGGAGCAACGGGCGCTACGGGAGCAACAGGCCCTACGGGGCCGACCGGCACTGCGGGAGCTGCGGGTGCAACAGGGCCGACCGGACCCACTGGCCCCCAGGGCGCTCAAGGCCCCGCCGGGCAGACCGGCGCGACAGGGCCGACCGGCCCTGCTGGCCCCACGGGCACCGCCGGCAAGGACGGCTCTCCCGGCGCAACGGGAGCTACGGGTCCCACAGGGCCGCAGGGAGAGACCGGCGCGACGGGTGCAACAGGCCCTACGGGGCCGACAGGGCCTACTGGAGCGGGCGGCAAGAGCGCATATCAGGCGGCGGTCGAAGCTGGGTATACAGGGACCGAGGAGCAGCTGAGCGCGGCCCTGGCTGCATTGCAGGACGGCCCGTTTCTCCCCACCGCAGGGGGAACGATGAACGGCAACATCAATATGGGCAGCAACATAATAAACGGCCAGATGGCCGGCACGGACTACACTACCATACGTCCGCGCGGCATATCCCTTGTATCGACATCGCCCGGCACCCTGCCGAATGGGTGCATAGCTATCGTGTACTCATAAGGAGGCTAACATGCAGACTACTATCAAATTCCCGGACGGCAAGAGCTATAACACATCTGAGGCGATAATTGGTCGGGGAACGCTCAAAGGCCACAGCCGCGAAACACTGACCATCACGGCAACGATGAGCTATACCGAGGCGGCTGCCCATTTCGTAGACGGCGCTGTGTTCACTCTCACCGATGAATTCGGCGGCAGCTATGAATGGCGTGACCACGGCGTTGCTGGCGCAATCACCGACAACCGTGACGGCACTGTAACCGCCGTGATGGGCAAGAACAACACCGCCGAGCAGGACGCCCTGGACGAGGCTACAAAGGCCCGAGAGGCAGCAGAAACGCTTGCGGGCCAGCCCATAAGCACGCAGGATGAAGCGGAGGCTGTGCGCACGCAAATTGAAAGTATGTATGCCGCCGCAGACATGGACGCCGACGGCAGGATAAGCAACCGCAACCTTGCGCCCCTCTGGAAGCCCGGAAACCACAAAACTGGTGAGGTGTTCCGCACCAACGCCGGGGACGGCCTCGGCCCTGAGTGGGAACAGGTGTGGCGGGTGTATCAGGACTACGACAATGCCGTGTATCCCGACGTCGCCCCCGGCCAGTCCGCATGGCTCACATTCAATATCCCCTATCACGGTACCACGCCCGAAACCGCCCTGCCGTTCGTACCCGGTCAACCCGCACATGCGATATATCACAGCGGCGAATATATGATATACACGGATGGCTATGTTTATAGGTGTACGCAAGATACACCATACAGCCCGTCTGAATATGCCGACGCCTGGGAAAAGGTGAGCGCATGAAAGTTGGGGTAAATGGCGCAGTTAGGGATATCTCCGACTTGAAAGTTGGTGCTAACGGCGCAGTTAGAGCCGTATCTGAAGCCTACATTGGGGTTAATGGTGCTGTCAAAAAGGTTTGGCCATTAATTTCTCCGGGGCATCAAGTTGCGTTAAAATCCGTCGGAAGCGGCACTTGGGTATGTCCCGCTACTGGTACTTGGGAGGTGGAAATCCACGGAGGTGGCGGAGGCGGTGGCGGTGCTATTAGAGGCGGTGGAAATACTTGGGCGATGCTATCCGCTGGCGGAAGCGGTTCGGGCGAAAAATACACAGCCACGTATACAATAGGACAATCTATAAATTACACTATTGGGCCTGGGGGCAAAGCAGGCAAGTCTGAAACGGATTCACAAGATTCAACTGATGGCGAGAATGGAGGGAAAACAACTTTTGGAAGTTATTCTATAAACGGCGGTGGCGGGGGCGGCACTGTTGATTATATGATGTCTGGTTTTCAGCAACAGTTTTATTGTATACCTGGAACACGTTCCGGGAGCATTGCAGAACAGGGGCAAGGATATGATGAACGCAGATACCCCCGTCCCATAAATGGGGGTAGTCTTCAAACGCAATCTTGGATTGTTAATCAAGGCGGCACAGGAGGGGCTAGTGTCGAATTAGGGATTAATGTTGGGAAAGGCGGAGACGGAGGGCGCGGCTATAAAGCTGATGGAAGTGACGTTGGAACAGGTGGTTATATTCCACAGCAAGCCGCAACTAATGGATATAACGGTGGAATACTGTTAACTTATTTAGGTTGAGGTGACACTATGCTCTACACCGGAACACTACTCCGCGCCGAAATCTACGACGACCACGTCTGAGGTACATAAATGAAAATCATCATCTACGCCATATGCAAAAACGAGGCGCGATTCGCCGAGCGGTTCATGGCTTCCTGTGCGGGCGCTGACGGCGTTTACGTCCTGGACACGGGCAGCACGGACGGCACGCCGGAGCGGCTGCGCGAGCTCGGCGCGGTCGTGAAGGAGCAGGTAATTGACCCGTGGCGCTTTGATGTCGCCCGCAACGCCTCGCTCGATATGCTGCCTGATGACACGGACGTGTGCATATGCCTCGACCTCGACGAGGTGCTTTGTCCCGGCTGGCGCGAGGCGCTGGAGGCTGCCTGGGCGCCCGGCACTCCTCGCGCGCGGTACACCTACGTTTGGAGCCACACGCCCGACGGAGGCGACGGCGTGGTGTTCTTCGCGGACAAAATCCACGCCCGGCACGGCTACCGCTGGAAACACCCCGTCCACGAGGTGCTGACGCCGGACAGGGCCGAGAGCTGCATCACCGTCCCGGCGCTGCGCGTGGAGCACTGGCCGGACAGCAGCAAGAGCCGCGGGCAGTACCTCCCATTGCTTGAGCTTTCCGCCGCCGAGGACCCGGACGACGACCGCAATATGCACTACCTGTCTCTTATACACATCTCCGAGCCCACGAGACTAGGCATGATCTC
>ENA-OZAB01000433-OZAB01000433.1-human-gut-metagenome-genome-assembly--contig:-NODE-433-length-24660-cov-17.442552_pt1 | contig 24660 bp, 41 predicted proteins | sample MGYA00243297_ERZ653491 | MGnify/ENA primary metagenome ERZ653491 (study PRJEB26926, sample SAMN06165154) | human gut metagenome | biome: ENVO:00009003; feature: ENVO:2100002; material: ENVO:00002003... | reverse complement strand
AGGCGGCCGCACGGTTGCTTCCGGCGTCGTCTCCAGCATCGTCGAATAAACTCTGCTTTCCCTTAAAACGAAAGGCTTCGGATTCCCGAAGCCTTTTTTATTGCATGCATTTCCATTGATAAGCGTTTGACAAATAGCGCTTGGATATGATACGATTTATACTGTTTCAATATATCAATCTATGGAATCTCATGCAATGCTTTTCTCCGGCGGGAGCCGGAAATCATATCAAGAAAGGGTTTTGAAAGATGGTAACTCTCAAAATCGACGGAAGAACGGTTCGGGCCGAAGCCGGCATGACGGTGCTTGAAGCATCTCTTAAAGAGGGCATCAAGATTCCGACGCTGTGCAACCTCAAGGACATCAACAACATCGGTGCGTGCCGGATGTGCCTTGTCGAAGATGCCAAATCCGGAAAATTGCAGGCTTCCTGCGTGTTGCCCGTATCCGAAGGGCTTGAAATCAAGACCGCTTCCCCGAAGGTGCTCGAAGCGCGCCGTGCCGTGCTGGAGCTGATCCTTTCCGACCATGACAGAAGCTGCCTCACCTGCAAACGCAACCAGACCTGCGAACTGCAGGCGCTTGCGAATGAGATGAACGTGACCGACATTGAATTCCAGGGTACGCACATCGTAAAGACCATTGACGAATTGTCCCCAAGCGTAGTGCGGGATAACAATAAATGCATCCTCTGCCGCCGCTGTGTGGCCGCTTGCGCTAAGACGCAGGGCGTATGCGCAATCGGCGTGCAGAACCGCGGCTTTAAGAGCGAAATCGGTTCTGAATTCGGCAAGAGCCTTGGCGAGGTGGCATGCATCAACTGCGGACAGTGTATCGCGGCCTGTCCGACCGGTGCCTTGACCGAAAAGGACGCGACCAAGGAGGTTTGGGCTGCGCTTAACGACCCGAAGAAGTTTGTCGTCTTCCAGCCTGCGCCCGCAGTGCGCGTTGCCATCGGTGAGGAATTCGGCATGCCCATCGGCACCCGCTGCACGGGCAAGCTTGCGGCCGCCATGCGCCGCCTGGGGGCGGATCGGGTGTTTGACGTGGATTTCGCTGCCGACCTTACCATCATGGAGGAAGGCACGGAGCTTTTGCAGCGCATCCAAAATGGCGGTGTGCTGCCGATGATCACCTCCTGCAGCCCCGGTTGGATCAAGTTCTGCGAACATTTCTACCCGGAATTTATTCCGAACCTTTCCACCTGCAAGAGCCCGAACCAAATGCAGGGCGCGGTTACAAAAACATATTTCGCGGAAAAGAACGACCTCGACCCGCGGGACATTTTCGTTGTTTCCGTCATGCCCTGCACCGCGAAAAAGTTTGAAATTCAGCGCCCCGAAATGGGCCGCGACGGTTACCGCGATGTGGATGCGAACCTTACGACGCGCGAGCTTGCACGCATGATCCGTCAGGCAGGCATCGACTTTGTGCATCTGCCGGATGAGGAATTCGACGATGTGCTTGGCGAATCTACGGGCGCTGCGGTGATCTTCGGCGTAACGGGAGGCGTGATGGAAGCGGCGCTTCGTACTGTGGCGGACATCCTCACCAAGCAGGATCTCAAGGAGATCGAATATCAGGACGTACGCGGCCTCACAGGCATCAAAGAAGCTACCGTATCCGTTGCCGGGATGGATGTCAAGGTTGCTGTAGCACACGGCACAGCCAACGCCGCGAAGCTGCTCGACGCCATTAAAGCGGGAGAAAAGACCTACCATTTCATTGAAATCATGGGTTGCCCGGGCGGCTGTGTAACGGGCGGCGGTCAGCCGATCGTTGATGCGCGGACGCGGTATTTCATCGACCCAAAGGCTGCGCGTGCCGCGGCAACCTACGATGAGGATGAGGCGATGACTATCCGCAAATCCCATGAGAACCCGGCCATCAAGAAGATCTACGAGGAATTCCTCGGCGAACCCTGCGGGCACAAGAGCCACGAGCTGCTCCACACACATTATGTGGACAGGAGCGCGAAATAAGCAAAAAGAGCGAAATAAAAGAGGGGCGTGGCGGAGACCCCGATAAAGAAGTTTTTTATTGAGGCAAATATGCCCTATTATGGGACGCATTTTGTCGAACTATATCCAAAATGAAAAGAGAGGAACAAGCACAGTTTGTGCTTGCTCCTCTTTATTTCCCAAAAAGCAAACCCCGGTAAAGCCGTCAAGGTTGGCGCTGAAAGCGCCATTCACTTTAACCTTGACGGCCCCGGTTGGGTTTGCTATCTCCCTTTCCTCATTCGTTCATCAGCTGGTTGATGCGTTCAACAGGAAAGTCGTCGTTTATATCCTCAACAACATAGCGATGCGGGTTAAGGCTGGTTGCGCCTATGTAACACAAATACTCCTCAACGGCCGATTGGGCAACCACGATTGGCCCATGCCCTGCCCAGTGGCGGTCGCTCCCATCTTTTTTGGGACCGGAGATCCAGTATACCTCATCTGTTTCCACATCGACATAGTTTCCTGCGTATCCTTTGACGTGCTGAAACGCATGGCCATTAAAGTATAGCGTTCTCCCTGTCTTCGACTCCCTCACCCAGCCAATCCAAGCAGGGCCGTCATCGTTATAGCCGCTTTTTAATTCTACATACATGAGTTTCATACTTCCACCTTCTCTTCGCATGCCCGCTTATTAAACTGTTCTACTCACGGATTATACTACAAAAGCACGGAAAGGCAAAGGCATTGGGGCCTTCCCTAACAAGAGCCATTTGATAGCACAAATGGCGTACTCGCTGGGACGTGAAAAGGAGTGCGGCTCGCCGAGCCGCACTCCTTTTGTCATATCCAATCATGTTCTTTATCGGGTATTGCCTTAACCCCCTCTTTTATTTCGCTGCAAACCAGATCCGCTTTTTGAAGTCGTACCGGTAAAACACGACGGTGGCAGGCCGGCCGTAATACAGCAAAGCGCTTTCACGATATTTTTCAAATCCGCATTGCTCCAACACCCTGCGGGAGGCATGGTTGTCCTCCGGGCAGATGCCGCGCAACTGCTTTACAGATAATTGAGCCGTGATTGTTGACAAAAAAGCTCGCACAGCCTCGGTGGCATAGTTATGTCCGCGAAATTTTTCGGCAACATGATATTCAATCTCCCAGGCTTCCTCGTCCCAATCTTCGAGCGGGCATAACGCTACATGGCCGATGCAGGGGCCGCCTTTTTGGAATACCGGGCAGGATTGCATTCCCGTACCGGCGCGACGGTTGGATATCCATTCCGAGATGGCAGTTTGTGCTGCTTCAACTGTTTCAAACACCTCATCGGGCAGGAAAAGTCGGTTGTCCTCATTCTGCGAAAGACGGCAAAGCGTCTCTGCCAATTCAGGCATCCATTCACCGATGTGCAGGCGCTCAGTTTCAATGCTTATCCGTTCCATGCAGATCTCTCCTTTTCCTTAGTGTAGCAGACCTGGCGGTCACGGCGCAAGCCCTCCGCAAGATCAGAAACGCCCGGAAAGGCAAATCCGTGTTAAGGATATTTCACGCCTACACCAACGCCCGTGCAAAAGCAGTTTCAATGGTTGCGACCGCATTGCCCGATGCATCGTAAAACACAACCGTTGCAACGGGTGGGGCGCCGTCGGCGAACGTGCCGGGGATGAGTTGGGCCGACCATGGGTCAACACATTCGGCAAGGCGTTCAAGGAGATAGTTCGCGGAAGACTGTTTGTCGGCTTCCTCCGGCGTGGCAAGCGAAAAGAGGAACACCCCTTCCTGCTCCCGTTCTGCCGAAAGCGCATAAGAAACGGGCGCGGCATCCGGATAGCCGAGCGAAGCGTTGGGCGCAAGCGTGAAGGAAAGTTCGGCACGCACGGCTTCCGGAACATCGTCGAACGCGGCGATGATGAGCGTTTCCTCCTGAAACCCCATATAACGCGGATAACCGGGGCAGGCAGCGACGGTCACACCATCGGCGGACTTGGGGAATAGGTACAGGGAATCGCCGCTGCCGCTTTCCGCGCCCCAGCCCAACCGCAGCGGGCCGTTTTGCGAAACGCCGTAAAAACCGGCCGCGACGTCGCCGTATTCTACAGCGAGCAGGCGTGTGGCGTTGCCGTTGTAAAGCATCTGCGGTTCGGAGGCAAGCACCTCCCCGCGCATGGAAATAAGCGCGCGCCGTTCCGCCCGGCGCAAAGCCTGTTCCGGGGAGCAAGCGGGGTAGCCCGACACGGCGTAGACGGCAAAAAGCAGCACTGCCGCAGCAAGGACGCACAACGCGATGCGGACGATGCGCGGGAGTGGCTTCGGTTTAACATGGATGCGTTTCATGCGGCATCCCCTCCTTCCGTTAAGTCAATGCGCAGGGCGAACGAACAACCCATGCGCTCGTAGCGCAGTTCCACCCATTCCGCATCAGGATCAAGCGTGCTGATCCACATCTCGAAGCGGTAGCGCAGCAGCGTCCGCCCGTCCGGGTTGCCGCAAACCTCGCGCTCCTCATAGTCGCTGTGCGAAACCTTTTGAGAGCGGTTCGGGTAAAGGTTGCCCTCGCTGTCCACAGCATAGATGGAGGTCCGCAAGCCCTCCGGAGTTCCCGCCCACGGCAGCGGATGCGCGGCTTCCAGCACGAAATAAACGGCTTCATATGTTTGCGGCATCCCCTCCTGCTTTTCGGTCCATGTTCCGCGGCGATGCGTTACAACCGGGAGAGAGAACGTATAACCGTTGCATTCGTCCGTGCAGTCGGGGTAAAGATAGGTGACTTCGCGGCGGTAAGTTTCGTCAGATTCCGTGGAGAGCCCTTGAAAGGGTTCGGAGAAGCCATAACCTGAAAAATCCAGCCCCGTGCTGCAGGAAACCATGAACAGAAGAACCGCCGAAAGCGCAACGAGCCACTTTGCGGCCAGATACAGCCACCCGAGATAAGGCTTATGTACCTTTGCAAGCGCCGCGCCCGTTTCGTCCGCATCCCCCATGGCGCAAAGCGTCTGCCGCTCCGCCTCCTGCAAGGTCAGCCCCTCTTGCAGCAGCGCGTTGAAATGATCCTCCATATGCTCCAGCAGCTCCTGCTCCACAGCAGGCCGGTCCGCCTTGAAGCGGATGTGCGCGGTTGCGCGGCTGCACCAGCTTTGGAAGGCAAGCCTGTCGTTTCTCATTGCCTTATGCCCCCGCGGGTGCGCAGCCCTGCACGACAGCGTTCACCTTTTCGGAAAAAAAGCGCCATTCCTCCGTTTTGTCCTGCAACAGCTCCAGCCCTGCGGGTGTGATGCGGTAATACTTCCGTTCGCGCCCGTTTTCCGCCTCGCGACGAAAACTCTTTACGCGGCCGTCTTTTTCGAGCGCATGCAGGATGGGGTAAAGCGTGCCCTCCCGAAGCTGAAACGTGCCATCCGAACGGCGCGCAAGTTCCGCGATCATTTGATACCCGTATTTTTCCCCATCCGAGAGAAGGGACAACACGAGCAGCGTTGTGCTGCCGGCCATCAGGCTTTTGTCAATCTGCATGGGAACCTCCTATACCTTGATGATCTATGTATTGAATTATACATAGATGGCCGATGCATGTCAAGAGAGGACCGGCAGAAAAACATGCATTACAGGGGGAGGCATATCAGGATCGGAAAATAATCTGTCTTTTTTGAGACAAATTCATATTGACATTTCCTAGCAATATGGTATACTATAAATGTCTTAAATAAGACAAACGGAGGAAGCGATGGAACGGACGCATCGGGAGGATTACCTGCAGGCAGCGATGGCAACACCGCTGTTCCGGGGGCTCCCGGCGGCATTTGTGAAAGACGCCGCCGCGCGCGGCTATGCGGAATGCTTTGCCGCAGGAACGCCCGTGTTCCTTTCCGGGGATGCAAAACGCCGGCTCGGCGTGCTTGTTTCGGGCAAAGCGGAGGTTTACAAGCCCGCCGGAACCGGGCGCGTGCTGATGAGCGTGCTCACCCCGGGGGCCCTGTTGGGCGCGGCGAGCCTGTTCCTGGCGGATGCGCATGCTGTTACCGAGGTCGATGCGCTTACCCCCTGCGAGGTGCTGTTTTTTGACGAAGAAACGCTTAAAACGCTCATGCAGGAAAACTTTGCCCTTGCGGAAAACTATTTCTGCTATTTGACCGAACGCATCCACTTCCTGACGGGACGCATTGAAAGCATTGCATCCCCCACGGTTGCGGATAAGCTGCTCAACTACCTTGCGCAGAACGCGGAAAACGGAGCGGTCGGCATACCGCATGGCTACAACCGGCTAGCAAGCACGCTTTCCGTAAGCCGCGCATCCCTTTACCGTGTGATGGATGAGCTGGAGCGGGAAGGCCGCATTGCACGGGAAGGAAAACGAATCCTCATAAAAGAAGTAAACCATAAAGAAATGGAAGGAAGAGAACAATGAAACGAATTGCTGCACTTTTTCTGATCGTATGCATGGCGGTTGCGCTGTTTGCCGGCTGTGGAACGCAAGAAACCACGCCCATCAACATCGGCGCGCTTAAGGGTCCCACGGGAATGGGCATGGTAACGCTCATGGGGGAGGAGTTTTCAGGCAAGTACAACATCACCATTGAGTCCGCACCGGATGTTGTCACAGGAAAGCTCATCAACGGGGAGCTTGACATCGCCGCAGTGCCGGTGAACCTTGCTTCCGTGCTGTACAACAAAACGAAGGATGAAAGCGGCAACAGCAACATCATGATGATTGCCGTAAACACGCTTGGCGTGCTGTATGTGCTTGAAGATGGGGATACTGTGAACAGCCTCACCGATCTCGCGGGGAAGACGCTGTATGCCACCGGCCAGGGCTCTACGCCGGAATATATGCTTTCCTATCTGCTGGAAAAAAGCGGGCTTACGGACAGCGTAAGCGTGGAATACAAGGCCGAGCACAGCGAACTTGCAACGTTGATGGCTTCGGGCGAAGTCAAGCTTGGCATGTTGCCGGAACCCAATGTGACGGCCACCATGGCGAAGAACGAGAACCTGCGCGTGGCGCTCGATCTCACCGAGGAATGGAAGAATCTCGCGGGCGTGGAGCCGGTGCAGGGCTGCATCGTGGTGCGAAAGGATTACTTTGAGCAAAACAAGACCGCCGTGCGCCTGTTCCTGAAGGAGTATAATGCGGCTGTGGAGTACACCAACGCAAATCAGGCGGAGACCGCCGAACTGATGGCGAAGTACGAAATTATCCCCTCCGCTGCCATTGCGGAAAAGGCGATTGACAAGTGCAACATCGTTTGCTATCGGGATGATGCTATGCGCACGGCCGCCGAGGCGATGCTTCAGGTGCTCTATGATGCGAATCCGAAGAGCGTGGGCGGCGCGATGCCGGGGGACGACTTCTATTATAACGACGCGAACAAATAACGACACAAATCAAATGGGGCGGCAAAGCCGCCCCATTTTTGACCGGAGGTATCTGTGAAACGAATCCTGAGATCCTGCGCGATTGCCCTATGCTGGCTTCTGCTGTGGCAGCTTGCCGCGATGGCTGCGGGAAGCGCAGTGCTTCTGCCTTCGCCCTGGGAAACGGCAAAGGCCCTTGTGGCGCTTGCCGGAACAGGATTTTTTTGGAAGACAACAGGCATGACGCTGCTGCGCGTGGCGGCGGGATTTCTGCTCGGCATGGCGGCCGGAACGGCACTCGGCGTGCTGACGGCGGCATCCAAAGCGGCAGATGCATTCCTTGCGCCGCTGCGCGGGGTGGTGAAGGCCACGCCCGTCACGTCGTTCATCATTCTGGTATTGCTGTGGCTTACGGCTTCGCTTACGCCGGTGTTTATTGCATTTCTGATGGTGCTGCCGATCGCATGGGCAAACGTACGCGAGGGCGTGCTGGCGGTAGACGCGCAGTTGCTGGAGATGGCCGAAGTCTTTCAACTCCCGCGCGCAAAAAAGCTGTGCCATATTTATCTCCCTTCCGTGCTTCCGCAATACCTTGCGGCCTGCACGACAGGCTTTGGCTTTGCATGGAAAAGCGGTGTGGCGGCAGAGGTCATCGCGCGGCCGGCGCTTTCTATCGGCAAGAATTTATATGAAAGCAAGCTGTATTTGAACACCGAGGAGCTGTTTGCATGGACAGCAATGGTGATCCTGCTAAGCATGCTGCTTGAGCGGGCGATGGTATGCATGATGCGGAGGATACGCAAATGATTGAATTGAAGCATGTGACCTGTGCCTATGGCGAAAAAACGCCGATCCGGGATCTTACGCTTGCGCTGCCCGATGCGGGCGTGATCGCCGTGTTCGGCGCGTCCGGCTCCGGCAAGACGACGCTGCTGCGTCTGTTGGCGGGACGAATCCAACCTGCATCCGGCACGGTGGAAGGGCTTTACGGAAAGCGCGTTTCCATGGTGTTTCAGGAGGACCGCCTTCTGCCCTGGAGGACAGCGCTTGAAAACGTGGCGCTTGTGCGCGATGGAAGCAGCGGGGAGGCAATGTGCCTGCTGGATGCAATGGAGCTTTCCGCAGAGGCGGGAAAGCTGCCCGGCGCCCTTTCCGGAGGCATGCAGCGGCGCGTGGCGCTTGCACGCGCACTCAATTTCGACGGGGATATGCTTTTGCTGGATGAGCCCTTCAAGGGGTTGGATGAGGCGCTGCGCGCGCGCGTGATCGCGGCGGTGCGCGGCCGTTTCCCGCTGACCGTGATTGCTACGCACGACCGCGCGGAGGCGGAGGCGCTTGGAATGACGGGGGAAATCTTGGTGTGAAAAGCGAACATTGAGCGGCTTTCTGAGTGCTTTTTCTTGCAAAACGGTTGAAAATCCGGTAAAATATCCCTGCGAAACACGCGGAGGCGTGTGCTGCAAAACTTTTTTCACATTTCTTTAAGAAAAGGCTTGATTTCTCTGGGAAAATCCTGTATTATATGTCCGTTGCGCGAAAACTCCTGTGTGTTTTGTGTGCAGCGAGAACGGTGAATGCCTTTGCGGGAGGTTGCCGGTTCTGCCATCCGGGTAATTTCCGCGAGGTGCCCACGATACGGGCAACGGGCGTCAGTGCGCCCGGCCGAAGTATTTCAGGGATGAAACACACGGCTGCGTGTACTGCCCCGATACAAAAAGGAGGAAAGAAATAATATGGCAAATCAGAAGATCCGCATCAAGCTCAAGGCCTATGAGCACAACCTGATCGACCAGAGCGCCGAGAAGATCGTTGACACGGCCAAGCGGACGGGCGCGCGCGTAAGCGGCCCAATCCCCCTTCCGACGGAGAAAGAGGTCGTTACGATCCTCCGTTCGCCCCACAAGTATAAGGACAGCAGAGAGCAGTTCGAGATGCGTACTCACAAGCGCCTGATCGACATTCTCCAGCCCTCCGCGAAGACCGTGGATGCGCTGATGAAGCTCGATCTCCCCGCTGGCGTCGACATCGAGATCAAGCTTTGAGCATTCGGAGGTGTATCAAGATGAAGAAAGCGATTTTAGGAACCAAGGTGGGCATGACCCAGATGTTCCGCGAGGACGGCACCATGATCCCCGTCACCGTAGTGCTCGCGGGCCCCTGCCCCGTCGTCCAGAAGAAGACGGCCGAGCATGACGGCTATGAAGCCATCCAGGTGGCGTTCAAGCCTGTGCGTGAGAAGCTCGTCAACAAGCCCGAGATGGGCCATCTGAAGAAAGCCGGCGTCGGCGCGCACCGCTACGTCCGCGAATTCAAGCTCGATGATACCGCGTCCTATGAGGTCGGCCAGGTCATTTCGGCGGATGTGTTCGCGAACGGCGACAAGGTCGACGTGGTTGGCACCAGCAAGGGCAAAGGCTTCGCGGGCAACATCAAGCGTTGGAATCAGGCGCGCGGCCGCAAGACCCACGGTTCCCATTCCTACCGCGTTGCGGGCTCCATGGGCGCCTGCACCTACCCCGGCGAGGTCTTTAAGACCAAGCACCTGCCCGGCCACATGGGCCATGAACGCGTAACGGTTCAGAACCTCGAGGTCGTGCGCGTGGACGCCGAGCGCAACCTGCTCCTCATCAAGGGCGCGCTCCCCGGCGCAAAGGGCGGCCTCCTGATGGTCAAGGAAACCGTGAAGTAACAGCCGCGAGCGAAAGGAGAATGTGAAATGCCAAACGTAGCATTGTATAATATCGCCGGGCAGAGCATCGGCGAGCTGGAGCTCAAAGAGAGCATCTTCGGCATCGAGCCCAACGCTTCCGCGCTGCATGCGGTTGTGAAAGCTTACCTTGCCAACCAGCGCCAGGGCACGCAGAGCGCGCTCACCCGCGCAGAAGTGCGCGGCGGCGGCATCAAGATTTACCGCCAGAAGGGCACCGGCCGCGCCCGCCACAGCAGCAACCGCGCACCGATCTTCACCCACGGCGGCGTGGTGTTTGCGCCCAAGCCGCGCGACTACCGCGAGAGCGTCAACAAGAAGGTAAAGCGCCTTGCAATGAAGAGCGCGCTTTCCTCCAAGGTGAGCGACGGCGACATCATCGTTTATGATGCGCTCGATATCGCCGCTCCGAAGACCAAGGAAATGGTCAAGGTTCTCAACGCGATGAACGTCAAAAAGGCGCTTGTCGTCCTCCCCGAGAAGGATGAGATCGTGGAACGCGCGACCTCCAACATCCCGGGCGTGAAGACCACGCTGGTCGGAACCCTGAACGTGTATGAAATCCTGAAGTACGACACGCTGATCCTCACCAAGGATGCGGTCGCCAAGATCGAGGAGGTGTACGTATAATGAAGACGCCCCATGACATCATCATCAAGCCCGTTCTCACCGAGAAGAGCTACGACCATCTTGCCGACAAGGTTTACACCTTCATCGTGGACAAGAAGGCCAACAAGACCGAGATCAAGCAGGCTGTTGAAGCCGTGTTCGGCGTAAAGGTGGACAGCGTCCACACCATCAACAACCTTGGCAAGATGAAGCGCCAGGGCCTCCATCAGGGCCGCCGTGCTTCCACCAAGAAAGCCTATGTGAAGCTTAAGAAGGACTCCAAAGGCATCGAGTTCTTCGACAGCATCGCGCAGTAAGGAGGCTAGACCATGGCAATCAGAAAGATTAAACCCACCACGCCCGGCCAGCGCTTCATGGCGGTTTCCAACTATGAGGAAATCACCTGCACCACGCCGGAAAAATCCTTGCTTGAGGATCTTCGCTCCTCCGGCGGCCGCAACAACCAGGGCCGCATCACCGTTCGCCACCGCGGCGGCGGCGCGCGGCGCAAGTACCGCGTGATCGACTTCAAGCGCAACAAGGACGGCGTACCCGCAAAGGTCGCAACGATCGAATACGATCCAAACCGCAGCGCGAACATCGCCCTGCTCCACTATGCGGATGGCGAAAAGCGCTACATCATCGCTCCGCTCGGCCTCAAGGTCGGCGATACGCTCATCTCCGGCGAGGGCGCGGACATCAAAGTCGGCAACGCGATGGAGATCCGCCAGATCCCGGTCGGCACGATGATTCACTGCATCGAACTCCGTCCCGGCAAAGGCGCGCAGCTTGTGCGCAGCGCAGGCAACGCGGCGCAGCTGATGGCTAAGGAAGGCGCATATGCGCAGGTCAGGCTCCCGAGCGGTGAAGTCCGCCTCGTCCCGATGAACGCCCGCGCCACCATCGGCCAGGTCGGCAACGTGGATCACGGCAACATCATGCTGGGCAAAGCGGGCCGCACCCGCCACAAGGGCTTCCGCCCGACAGTCCGCGGTTCCGTCATGAACCCGTGCGACCACCCGCACGGCGGCGGCGAGGGCAAGAGCCCGATCGGTCGCCCCGGTCCTGTCACACCGTGGGGCAAGCCGGCGCTGGGTTATAAGACCCGCAAGACCAAGAACGTCAACGATAAATTCATCGTGCGCCGCAGGAACGGCAAGTAAGAGGCGAAAGGAGTCAATCAATGAGCAGGTCAATCAAGAAGGGCCCGTTTGTTCAGGAGCGTTTGCTCAAACGCATTCAGGATATGAACGAGAGCGGCAAAAAGACGGTCGTCAAGACATGGTCCCGCGCATCCACCATCTTCCCCGACATGGTGGGACACACCATCGCCGTGCACGATGGCAAGAAACACGTCCCGGTCTATGTGACCGAGGAAATGGTCGGCCACAAGCTGGGTGAGTTCGCGCCCACCCGTACATTCCGCGGCCACAGGGGTTCCGAGAAGTCCTCGGGCGGAAGATAAGAAGGAGGAAGCGAATCATGGCAACTAGGTCCAGAGAAAAAAGCGCGGCGCGCAAGGCCAACGCCGATAAGCGCCCCCATGCGATCGCCCGTTATGTACGGATTTCTTCCCGCAAGGTCAAGGTTGTTATCGACCTGATCCGCGGCAAGAGCGTCAAAGAGGCACAGGCGATTCTGATGTACACCCCCAAAGCGGCGAGCGAGCCGGTGCTTAAGCTCCTCAACTCCGCTGTCGCCAACGCGGAAAACAACCTCGATCTTTCCGCCGATACGCTGTATGTGGCTGAGGTCTTTGCAAACCAGGGCCCCACGCTCAAGCGGTTCCGCCCCCGCGCGCAAGGCCGCGCATCGCGCATCCGCAAGCGCACGAGCCACATCACCATCATCCTGGATCAGGCGAAGTAAGGAGGTAAAGTATGGGACAAAAAGTTAATCCGAATGGCTTCCGCGTAGGCGTTATCCGGGATTGGAACACCCGTTGGTATGCCTCCAAGAAGGAATTCTCCGATTTCCTGATCGAGGATAAGAAGATCAGGGAGCACCTGAAAAAGGCGCACTATGCTGCAGGCGTGAGCAAGATCGACATCGAGCGCGCAGCCGGCAAGGTCACCGTCAGCATTCATACCGCGCGCCCCGGCGTGCTGATCGGCAAGGGCGGCGTCGGCGTGGACGCCATCAAGGCAGATGTTACCGCACTCATCGGCAAACCCGTGAACGTGAACATCATGGAGGTTAAAAACCCCGATGCCAATGCACAGCTCGTTGCGGAATCCATCGCGGCTCAGCTTGAAAAGCGCATTTCCTTCCGCCGTGCGATGAAGCAGTCCATGGGCCGTGCGATGAAGGCCGGCGCGAAGGGCATCAAGCTGATGTGCAGCGGCCGTTTGGGCGGCGCGGAAATCGCCCGCACCGAAGGCTATCACGAGGGTTCCATCCCCCTGCAGACCATGCGCGCCGACATCGAGTACGGTTTCGCTGAAGCGCACACCACCTACGGCCGCATCGGCATTAAGGTGTGGATCTACAAGGGCGAAGTGCTCAACCGACAGAAGAAAGCGTAAGGAGGCAAATAACCATGTTGATGCCTAAAAGAGTAAAGCGCAGGAGAGTGCACCGCGGCCGCATGACCGGCAAGGCCATGCGCGGAAACACCATCAATTACGGCGAATACGGCCTCGTGGCGCAGGAACCTGCATGGGTTACCAGCAACCAGATTGAAGCAGCGCGTATCGCGATGACCCGTTACATCAAGCGCGGCGGTAAGGTTTGGATTAAAATCTTCCCCGACAAGCCCGTTACTGAAAAGCCCGCTGAAACCCGCATGGGTTCCGGTAAAGGCTCCCCGGAATACTGGGTGGCGGTCGTGAAGCCCGGCAGAGTGATGTTCGAGATCGCGGGCGTGGACGATTCCACTGCGCGTGAGGCGCTCCGGCTTGCTATGCACAAGCTGCCCCTCAAGTGTAAGATCGTCAAGAAAGAGACTGAGGCAGGAGGCGAGAGCAATGAAGGCTAATGAACTGAGGAAACTTTCCACCCAGGAGCTCGTTGCCAAGGAAAAGGAGCTCAAAGAGGAGCTGTTCAACCTCCGTTTCCAACTGGCGACCGGCCAGCTGGCAAACCCCCAGCGGATCCGTGAGTGCAAGAAGGACGTTGCCCGAGTCAAGACGCTTCTGTGCGAGCGCGAGCTCAAGGCAGCCGAGTAACGGGTGAAAGGAGACATACCAATGGAACAAGTAAGAGGTTACCGCAAGACCCGCACCGGCGTCGTCGTAAGCGATAAGATGGATAAGACGATCGTCGTCGCCATTAAGACGAAGGTCCGCCATCCCCTGTATGGCAAGATGGTCAACCGCACCCGCAAGTTCAAGGCGCATGACGAGAACAACGAATGCGGCATCGGCGACACCGTGAAGATCATGGAGACCCGCCCGCTCAGCAAGGATAAGCATTGGCGGCTTGTTGAGATCATCGAAAAGGCGAAGTAAGCCGGAAAGGAGAAAGCAATGATTCAGCCACAAACCAGATTGAAGGTTGCGGACAACAGCGGCGCGAAAGAGATCATGTGCATCCGCGTGCTGGGTGGTTCGTATCGCAAAAGCGCGAGCATCGGCGACGTGATCGTCGCATCCGTAAAGTCTGCTTCTCCCGGCGGCGCCGTGAAGAAGAAGGACGTTGTGAAGGCGGTCGTGGTTCGCACGGTTGCTGCAACGCAGCGCCCGGACGGCAGCAGCATTCGCTTTGACGACAATGCCGCCGTTATCATCAACGACAAGAAAGAGCCCCGCGGCACCCGTATTTTCGGGCCTGTCGCACGTGAGCTTCGCGCGAAGGACTACATGAAGATCGTGTCCCTTGCGCCCGAAGTGCTCTAAGGGAGGAACGAGAGAATGAAAAAGCTCAACGTCAAAAAGGACGACACCGTCGTCATCATCTCCGGTAAGGACAAGGGCAAGAAGGGCAAGATCATGGTCGCGTTCCCGCAGGCAGAGCGCGTGATCGTCCAAAACGCCAACATGATTACCCGCCACGTCAAGCCCCGCAGGCAAGGCGAACAGGGCGGCCGCATCGAAAAGGAAGGCACCATCCATGCTTCCAACGTGATGCTCGTGTGCCCCAAGTGCGGCAAAGCGACCCGCGTCGGCCATCGCATCGAAGTTGTGACCGGCAAGGACGGCAAGCAGAAGAACAAGAACATCCGCGTCTGCAAGAAGTGCAAACAGGATATCGACTGAGGCGGAAGGAGGAAACCGTAAGTGGCTAAGAAAGATAACGCTTCCCAGGCGCCCGCCAAGAAGAAAAAGAATGCGGCGGAAGCTAAGCCGTTCACCGAGGCCGCCCGCCTCAGGGTGAAGTATAACGAGGAAATCATCGCGCAGCTGAAGGAAAAGTTCGGCTATGAAAACGTGATGCAGGTTCCCAAACTCGAGAAGATCGTGCTCAATATGGGCCTTGGTTCTGAAAAGGACAACCCGAAGGGCATTGAGAGCGCGCTTGAAGAGCTCAGCCAGATCGCCGGCCAGAAGGCTGTTGTGACAAAGGCGAAGAAGTCCGTTGCAAACTTTAAGGTGCGTGAGGGCATGAACATTGGTGCGAAGGTCACGCTGCGCGGCGACAGGATGTACTACTTTGCCGACAAGCTCATGAACATCGTGCTGCCCCGCGTCCGCGACTTCCGCGGCATCTCCGACACGAGCTTTGACGGCCGCGGCAACTATGCCATGGGCCTTAAGGAGCAGCTGATCTTCCCCGAGATCAACTATGACGACGTCGATAAGGTACGGGGCATGGACATCGTGTTCGTGACCACCGCCAAGACCGACGAAGAAGCGAAGGAACTGCTCAGCCTCATGGGCATGCCCTTCATCCAGGCTTGATAAGGAGGAAGATACCGTGGCAAAAACGAGCATGAAGATCAAGCAGTCCCGCCCCGCCAAGTTCTCGACCCGGGCCTATACCCGGTGCCGGATCTGCGGCCGGCCCCACAGCGTGCTGCGCAAGTACGGCATCTGCCGTATCTGCTTCCGCGAGATGGCCTACAAGGGCGAGATCCCCGGCGTGCGTAAGGCAAGCTGGTAATACCGTAGAAAGGAGAACGAATTATGCTGATTACCGATCCCATCGCTGATATGCTCACGCGTATCCGCAATGCACTCATCGCCCGTCACGATGAGGTGGACGTACCCCTTTCCACGGTTAAAAAGGCCATCGCCGAGATCCTGCTGGAGGAGGGATACATCAAAGGCTTCGATATCCGGGAGGAAGGCGTGGCCAAGAACATCCACATCACCCTCAAATACGGCCCCAACCGCCAGAAGGTCATCACCGGCCTGAAGCGGATCTCCAAGCCGGGCCTTCGGGTCTACGCCCGCAAGGATAACCTGCCCAAGGTGCTCAACGGCCTGGGCATTGCCATCCTGTCCACTTCCCGGGGCATCATGACCGACCGGGAGGCCCGTAAGCAGGGCGTGGGCGGCGAAGTGCTGGCATACATCTGGTAAGCACTGATATGGGGAACGGCTTGCCGTCCCCCAATCGGTCTTTCATAAACAAGAAATCTACATTTGGAGGTGTAACACATGTCACGAATCGGAAAACTTCCGATCAACATCCCTGGCGGAGTGACAATCACGGTCGGCGACGATAACACCGTGAATGTTAAAGGCCCCAAGGGCCAGCTTAGCGAAAAGATCTCCCCGGACATGGAAATTTCCATGGAAGAGGGCGTCCTGCTGGTGAAGCGCCCCAGCGACGACAAGGAGCATAAGGCCCTTCACGGCCTGTCCCGCTCCCTGATCCACAACATGGTGGTGGGCGTGACCAGCGGCTATCAGAAGAACCTGGACATCGTGGGCGTAGGCTATCGTGCCCAGATGCAGGGTACCAAGCTGGTATTGAACGTGGGCTACTCCCATCCCGTGGAGTTTGAGGCCCCTGCCGGCATCACCTTTGAAGTTCCCAACCCCAACCGGATCAGCGTGCTGGGCATCAGCAAGCAGCAGGTGGGGCAGATGGCCGCGGATATCCGCAAGGTACGGCCGCCGGAACCCTATAAGGGCAAGGGCATCAAGTACGAAAACGAGTTCGTACGCCGTAAAGAAGGCAAGACCGGCAAATAAAGCGTAGAGAAGGAGTAGCAGTATGATTTCAAAGATCGATAAAAACGCTGTGCGCAAGGCCAGGCACAACCGTACGCGCCGCCACATCGTGGGCACCGGCGAACGGCCCCGGCTGAATGTATACCGCAGCCTGAATAACATCTACGCGCAGGTCATCGACGATACAACCTCCCAGACCCTGGCATCCGCCTCCACCCTGGACGCGGAGATCAAGGGCCAGCTGGCGGAAAAGACCAAGAAGGAAGCCGCCAAGCTGGTGGGTGAGCTGGTAGGCAAGCGGGCGCTGGAAAAGGGCGTCCAGGAGGTCGTGTTCGACCGGGGCGGCTATCTGTATACGGGCCGCGTCGCGGAATTGGCCGAAGGCGCTCGGGCGGCCGGGCTGAAATTCTAAGGAGGTTAACATGCAGAAGCGTATTGATGCATCTACATTGGATCTGAAAGAAAGGCTCGTGTCCATCAACCGGGTAGCAAAGGTTGTAAAAGGCGGCCGGAACTTCCGCTTCTCCGCCCTGATGGTGGTAGGCGACGAGAACGGCCACGTGGGCGTTGGCATGGGTAAGGCCGCGGAAATCCCCGAGGCCGTGCGCAAGGGCGTGGAAGACGCCAAACGTCACATGATCGAGATCCCCCTGGTGGGCACCAGCATCCCCCATGCGGTGGAGGGCAAGTTTGGCAAGGGCCATGTGCGTATGCTCCCCGCCCAAGAAGGTACCGGCGTTATCGCAGGCGGCCCTGCCCGTGCGGTGCTGGAAATGGTGGGGATCAAGGATATCCGCACCAAGAGCTTTGGCTCCAACAATCCGGCCAACTGCGTAAAGGCCACCATGGACGGCCTGCGGCAGCTGCGCACCGCCGAGGAGATCGCCAAGCTCAGGGGCAAGACCGTAGAAGAAATTCTGGGCTAAGGGAGGCAAACTATGGCGAACTTGAAAATTACGCTGGTAAAGAGCACCATCGGCGCCCTGAAAGACCAGCAGGCGACCGTCAAGGCCCTGGGCCTCAGGAAAACCAACCATACCGTGGTGCAGCCAGACAATCCCTGCATCCGCGGCATGATCTTCAAGGTAAAGCACCTGGTCAAGGTCGAAGAAGTGTAACGGAGGTGCACGATGAAACTACATGAGTTAAAGCCAGCGGCAGGCTCTACCGCCGCCAAGAAGCGGGTAGGCCGGGGCACCGGTTCCGGCTTGGGCAAGACCGCCGGCTATGGCCATAAGGGCCAAAAGGCCCGCAGCGGCAGCAAGAAGAACGGCTTTGAAGGCGGTCAGATGCCTCTGGCCCGGCGTATCCCCAAGCGGGGCTTCACCAACATCTTTGCTAAGGAATACACCACCGTCAACGTGGAAACGCTCAACAAGCTGGCTGACGGCACGGTGGTCACCGCCGAATCCCTTAAAGAGGCCGGCATCATCAGCAAGATCCAAAAAGACGGGCTCAAGATCCTGGGCCGCGGCGAGCTGACCAAGAAACTGGACGTGAAAGCCGCGAAATTTACCGAGGCGGCCCAGAAAGCCATTGAGGCGGCGGGCGGAACTGTTGAGGTGGTCTAATGCTTAAGACCATCCTCAACGCCTGGAATATCAAGGACATCCGCACCCGGATGCTGTTCACCCTTCTGCTGATCGTGATCTACCGGTTGGGTTCCTTCATTCCAGTGCCCTTTGTGGACGCCAGCAGCATTGCGGAAATGGCGGGCAAGTATGATATCCTGGGCTTCTTGAACCTGCTTTCGGGCGGTAGCTTCAGCCAGTTTACCATTTTTGCCATGGGTATCTCCCCCTACATCACGGGTTCCATCGTCATCCAGCTTTTGACCATTGCCATCCCCAGCTTGGAGCGCATGGCCAAAGAGGAGGACGGCCGGCAGAAGATCGAAAAGATCACCCGGTATACGGGCATTGGCCTGGCCCTGGTGCAGAGCATCGGCATCGTGGTGGGCATGGGCGAAGGCGTGGTCACCAGCACCGCCTGGTATGTATACGCCACTATCGGCATCGTGTGCACCGCGGGTACCGCCTTCCTGGTATGGATGGGCGAACGCATCACGGAAAAAGGCGTGGGCAACGGCGTTTCCATGATCATCTTCGCTTCCATCTGCTCCCAGGTCCCCCGGGTTGTGGTGGATATGTTCAGCGGCGTGTTTGTCCAAGGCTATTATGCTTGGTGGATCATCCCCGTTATGCTGATATTCGCCCTGGTGATCATCACCGGCGTGGTGCTGGTAGACCGGGCGGTCCGGCGGATCCCCGTCCAGTACGCCAAGCGGGTGGTGGGCCGGAAAATGTACGGCGGCCAGGCTACCCACATCCCCATGAAGGCCAACGCCAATGGCGTTATGCCTTTGATCTTTGCCATTACCCTGATGCAGGTGCCCAGCATGATCCTGCAGTTCTGGCCCAATAGCGGGTTCTATACCTTCTATCATAAGTGGCTGGCTGCCGGCACCCCCATCTACTATGTGGTATACGCCCTGCTGATCGTAGGCTTTGCCTACTTCTACAGCACCATCTCCTTCAACCCGGTGGAGATCAGCAAGAATTTGCAGCAGAACGGCGGATTTATCCCGGGCATCCGGCCCGGCAAGCCCACGGGCGATTACCTGATGAAGATCAGCAACCGCCTGACCCTGTTCGGCGCCTTCTTCCTCATGTGCCTGGCCATCATCCCGGCAGTGCTGCTGTACCTGTTTGGCTTGAGCAATACCATGCTCAACGCCTTCGGCCCCACCAGCGTGCTGATCATGGTAAGCGTGGCCCTGGAGACCACCGAGCAGCTGGAGTCCCTGATGCTCATGCGGCACTACAAGGGCTTCCTGGGATAAGGAGTAAGCTATGCATCTGGTTTTTCTAGGGCCTCCGGGCGCTGGTAAAGGCACCCAGGCTGAAAAGGTATGCGAACGCTTCGGCATCGCCCATATTTCCACAGGCGATATGCTCCGCAAGGAGATGCGGGAAGGCACGGAGCTTGGGAAACAGGCCAAGGCTGTGGTGGAAGCCGGCGGGCTGGTGAGCGATGACATCATCATCGCCATGGTGGAAAAACGGCTACAGGCTCCGGATTGCGAAAAGGGGTTCCTGTTGGACGGCTTCCCCCGCACCATTGCCCAGGCGGACGCCTTATCCGGTCTAACCACCATCCACATGGCGGTGAACATCGACGTGCCTGAATCGGTGCTGGTGGAGCGGATCAGCGGCCGGCGGATGTGCCCCGATTGCGGGGCGGGCTATCATGTATCCCTGTACAACAAGCCCACCTGTGAAAAGTGCGGCGCCACCCTGTACATCCGGGACGATGATAAGCCGGAAACCGTACGGAACCGGATCCTGGCCTATAACCAGAAGACCCAGCCCCTGATCCAGTATTACGCGGAAAAGGGCTTGCTCCAGACCGTAAACGGCAGCCAGCCCATGGACGTGGTGTCGGCGGAGATCGCCGCCCTGCTGGAGAAGCTGGCATGATGACCATCAAGAACGCGGCGGACATCCAAAAGATGCAGGCCGCAGGACGGGTGGTAGAGGGGACGCTGGCCCTGATGGGCCGGCTGGCGAAACCCGGGGTAAGCACCTTGGAGTTGGACCGGGCTGCGGAGGAATACATCCGCAGCCAGGGCGCCACCCCTTCCTTCCTCCATTATAACGGATACCCAAAGAGCATCTGCACCTCGGTGAACGAGCAGGTGGTCCACGGGATCCCGGGCCATTACCGGCTCAAGGAGGGAGACATCATCGGCGTGGACGTAGGCGCCAAGTTGGATGGGTTTCACGGGGACGCCGCCCGCACCTTCCTGATCGGGCAGGTGGACCCCGCGGTGGAGGAGCTGGTCCGGGTCACCCGGGAATGCTTCTTTGAAGGGCTCAAGTTTGCCCGGCCCGGGTATCGCATCAGCGACATTTCCAGGGCCGTGCAGGCCCACGCGGAAGCCCACGGCTACGGGGTGGTGCGGGAGCTGATCGGCCACGGCATCGGCCGGGATATGCACGAACCGCCGGATGTGCCCAACTTCGTAGGGGGCGGGTTCGGAAGGGGGGTGCGGCTGACCCCCGGCATGACCATTGCGGTGGAGCCCATGATCAACCTGGGCGGCCGGGAAGTGCTGCAAAAGAGCGATGGATGGACCGTGGTGACCCGGGATGGAAAGCCCAGCGCCCACTACGAAAACACCATCGCCATCACCGAAGGCGACCCCTTGCTCCTCACCTTCAGCCAGGAGGTAGACCATGTCCCATGCTGAGGACATTGGCCGGGTGGTGCTTTCCACCGCAGGCCGGGATAAGGGGACCCCTTTGGTGGTCGTTGGAACAGAGGGGGCGGAGTATCTCCTGCTGGCCGACGGCAAGCGGCGAAAGGCACAAACCCCAAAGCGGAAAAAGCGTAGGCATATACGCGCAACGGCTTACCGGATCGATCCGGCCCTGTTTGGCGACAACGCCGCAGACGCCCATCTCCGCAAGGCCCTGCGCCAACTGGAAGAAAACCATGATACGGATTTTTGAGGAGGGATAGCTTGTCTAAGACGGACGTAATCGAAGTTGAAGGTGTTGTGACCGACTCCTTCCCCAACGCCATGTTCGAGGTGGAGCTGATCAATGGACACAAGATTTTAGCCCACATTTCGGGCAAATTGCGGATGAATTTCATTCGCATCCTGCCTGGGGACAAGGTGACGGTGGAGCTGTCCCCCTATGACTTGACCCGCGGCCGCATCACGTGGCGCACTAAGAACTGACAAGGAGGAAATTACGATGAAAGTCAGGCCTTCTGTAAAACCCATTTGCGAGAAGTGCAAGATCATCAAGCGCAAGGGCCGCGTGATGGTCATCTGCGAGAATCCCAAGCATAAGCAAAAGCAAGGCTAAGCCCCTAACAAATACCCTCCCGCCCGGAGCGGCTGCTTCAGCTAACGCCTGAAGAAATCCGGGTGGGCCAGCATATATCAACCCAAATTTTAACGGAGGTAACGAGAATGGCACGTATATCCGGCGTGGATCTGCCCAGAGACAAGCGAGTCGAGATCGGCCTGACATACATTTACGGCATCGGCCGCAAGACCGCTTCCGATATCCTGAGCGCCACCGGCGTAGATCCCGACATTCGCGTGCGGGATCTGACGGAAGACGACGTAAGCAAGCTGAGAGAGTATATTGACCACAACGTAAAGGTAGAAGGCGATTTGCGGCGTGAAGTTTCCATGAACATCAAGCGCCTCATCGAGATCGGCTGCTACCGCGGGGTTCGGCACCGCAAGGGCCTGCCTGTCCGTGGCCAGAGCACCAAGCAAAACGCCCGCACCCGCAAGGGACCCAAGCGCACCGTGGGCGGCAGGAAAAAGTAAGGAGGGAAAGGCATCATGGCAGCAACCAAAGGCAAGGTCAAAAAGACCACCCGTAAGCGTCGCGAAAAGAAGAACATCGAGCGTGGCGCAGCGCATATCCGTTCCTCCTTCAACAATACCATGGTCACCATCACGGATCTCCAGGGCAACGCGATTTCCTGGGCTTCCGCAGGCGGGCTGGGTTTCCGGGGCAGCCGGAAGAGCACGCCCTTTGCCGCCCAGATGGCCTCTGAAGCCGCAGCCAAGGCCGCTATGGAGCATGGCCTCCGCACGGTGGAAGTGTATGTAAAGGGCCCGGGCAGCGGCCGGGAAGCCGCCATCCGTGCGCTTCAGAGCGCCGGCCTGGAGGTCAACATGATCAAGGACGTGACGCCCATCCCTCACAATGGCTGCCGTCCGCCCAAGCGTAGAAGAGTCTAAGGAGGCAAAGGAAAATGGCAAGATATACCGATTCCGTTTGCAGGCAGTGCCGCCGGGAAGGCGAAAAGCTGTTCCTCAAGGGCGAGCGTTGCTATAGCGCCAAGTGCGCCGTGGTCAAGCGCCACACCATCCCCGGCCAGCACGGCCAGGGCCGCCAGCGTAAGCAGAGCGAATACGGCATCCAGCTCCGGGAAAAACAGAAGCTGCGCCGTGCCTATGGTGTATTGGAATCCCAATTTAGGAAATACTATGAAATGGCCGCCAATATGCGGGGCGCCACCGGCGAGAATATGCTCTCCCTGTTGGAGCGCCGGCTGGATAACGTGGTGTACCGGCTGGGCCTGGCGGAAAGCCGCCCCATGGCCCGCCAGATGGTCAACCACGGCCACATCCTGGTGGACGGCAAAAAGGTGGACATCGCCAGCTACCTGGTGAAGCCTGGCCAGGTGATCACCGTGAAGGAGCGCAGCCGGGATATGCAGAACCTGAAGGATCTCAGGGAGCAGGGCGCTTCCAAGCCCATTCCCAAGTGGCTGGAGCTCAATGCCGATGGCTTGACCGGCAAGATCGTGGCTATGCCGCAGCGTGACGACATCGACTTGACCGTTGAGGAGCACCTCATCGTCGAGTTCTACTCCAGGTAATGCCCGTGCGCGGTAAACGCCCGAATCGACCGAGACTATCAAGAGAGGGGATTTGTGCATGATAGAGATCGAGAGACCCAAGATAGAACGCGTGGAACTCAACGAAGACTATGGGAAATTCGTAGTCGAACCCCTGGAGAGAGGCTTTGGCATCACCCTGGGGAATTCGTTGCGCAGGGTTTTGCTTTCCTCTCTGCCCGGCGTAGCGGTATCCTCCGTCAAGATCGACGGCGTTCTGCATGAGTTTTCCACCATCCCCGGGGTGCGGGAGGATGTGACCGAGATCGTCCTCAACCTGAAAGACCTGTGCATCAAAATGCACGGGACCGGCCCCAAAAAGGTGATCGTTGATGCTGCGGGCGCCTGCGAAGTTACCGCAGGGGATATGATCGTGGACAGCGACATCGAGGTGGTGAACCCACAGCTGCATCTGGCTACCCTGGATGAGGGCGCCCGGCTTTACATGGAGATCATCCTGGAAAGCGGACGGGGCTACGTCCCGGCGGACCGGAATAAACGCCCCGATATGCCCATTGGCCAGATTGCGGTGGACTCCATCTTCACTCCCATCCGCAAGGTGAACTTCACCGTTGAGGATACCCGTATCGGGCAGATCACCGATTACGATAAGCTGAACCTGGAAGTCTGGACGGACGGCACCATCAAGCCTGATGAAGCCGTATCCCTGGCCGCTAAGATCCTCACCGAGCACCTGGCGCTGTTCATTAACCTGACCGAGCATGTCCAGGGCGTGGAGATCATGGTGGAAAAGGAAGAGGACAAAAAGGAGAAGATCCTGGAAATGACCATTGAGGAACTGGATCTTTCCGTCCGCTCTTACAACTGCCTCAAGCGGGCCGGCATCAATACCGTGGATGAACTGGTCCAGCGCAATGAGGAAGAGATGATGAAGGTGCGCAACCTGGGCCGTAAATCCCTGGAGGAAGTGCAGCAAAAGCTGCTGGGCCTGGGCCTGAGCCTGCGTCACAGCGAAGACTAGCGACCAATACATAAGGAGGAACCAACATGCCAAACCGTAAGCTGGGGAAGGCGAGCGATCAGCGCGATGCCATGCTGCGCAACCTCACCACCGCGCTGCTGTATAACGGCAAGATCGTCACCACTGTGGCCCGTGCCAAAGAGGTGCGGCCCATCGCGGAAAAGCTGATCACCCTCGCCGTCAGCGAATATAAGAATACGGTCACCGTGGAAAAGGAGACCCGTAACGATAAGCAACAGATCGTCAAGGTAGAAAAGGTAAACGACCTGCCCAGCAAGCTCCATGCCCGCCGGCAGATCATGGCTTACCTGTATGACGTGCCCGCCGCGCGGGAAGACAAGGAGACCAAGCGGGAATATGCCGCGCGCACCAAGAGCGCAGGCAGCCCTGTGGTGGAGAAGCTCTTCCAGGAGCTGGCCCCCAAGTATGACGGCCGGAACGGCGGCTATACCCGCATCCTTAAGATGGGTCCCCGCCGGGGCGACGGTGCGGAAATGGCTGTTCTGGAGCTCATCTAAGGATAGCGCCTGTCTCTTATACACATCTCCGAGCCCACGAGACTAGGCATGATCTCGT
>ENA-OZAB01000430-OZAB01000430.1-human-gut-metagenome-genome-assembly--contig:-NODE-430-length-24735-cov-7.989222_pt1 | contig 24735 bp, 25 predicted proteins | sample MGYA00243297_ERZ653491 | MGnify/ENA primary metagenome ERZ653491 (study PRJEB26926, sample SAMN06165154) | human gut metagenome | biome: ENVO:00009003; feature: ENVO:2100002; material: ENVO:00002003... | reverse complement strand
GATCATGCCTAGTCTCGTGGGCTCGGAGATGTGTATAAGAGACAGATGGTGGACATCTCCGGCTACCGCGGCCGCGGCGAATTCTGCGACCCCTTCTGCGGCAGCGGGACGATAGCGATAGAGGCCGCGCTCGCGGCGAAGGGCCGCGCCCCGGGGATAAACCGGAGCTTTGCGGCGGAGAAGTGGCCGGTCCTGCGCCGGGAGATCTGGCGCGAAGCGCGCGAGGCCGCGCGGGCGCGGGAGTACTCCGGCGAATACCGGATCTCCGCCTCGGACATAGACCCGCGTGCCGTGGAGCTCGCCCGGGCGAACGCGGAGCGCGCGGGGGTTGCGGAGATAGTTCGCTTTTCCGTGGCGGACGCGCGGGAGTTTTCGCGCTCAACGGAGCGGGGCGTCATCGTGACGAACCCGCCCTACGGCGAGCGTATGCTGGAAAAGCGCGAAGCGGAGCGGCTTTATTCGGACTTCGGGAAGGCGCTGGCGGGCGTGAGCGGCTGGGAGCTCTACCTGCTCAGCTCGCACACGGAGCTGGAGCGCTGCCTGGGCCGCAGCGCGCAGAAGCGGCGCAGACTGTATAACGGGACCCTGCGCTGCGAGCTTTATATATATAGAAGGGATGGGGGCAGCCGCAGATGAAACATCTGTTCATAGTAAACCCTGTAGCGGGCCGGCAGAAGCCGGAGGACAAGCTCCGGCTCATCCACGAGGCGATAGACCGCCTGCCCGCGGAAAAGCGGGAGTCGGAGGAGTTCGAGGTCTACGTCACCGCCGCGCCGATGGACGCCTGCGCATACATAAAGGAAGCCGCGAAAAAGGCGCAGGAGCTCCGAATCTACGCCTGCGGCGGGGACGGAACGCTCAACGAGTGCGTGAACGGGGCGGCGGGGCTTTCAAACGTCGCGGTGACGCACTTCCCCTGCGGCACGGGCAACGACTTCATCAAGATGTTCGGCCCGGATAAGGACCGCTTTTTCGACCTCACGGAGCTCATGAACGGCGAGGTCCGGCCGATAGACGTCATAGACTGCAACGGGCGCTACAGCGTGAACATCTGCTCCATGGGCCTGGACGCGCGGATAGGGACGGACGTCCACAAATACAGCGGGATTCCGCTCGTGGGCGGGGCCGCGGGCTACGTAGTGTCCCTCGCCGCGAACTACTTCAAGGGCATCACGACTGCCATGACCGCCCGGACAGAGGGCCTGACCTGCGGCCCGGAGCTGAACCTGGTCTGCGTGTGCAACGGCCGCTTCTACGGCGGCGGCTTCAACCCGACGAACGACGCGAGACCGGACGACGGATATATGGACGTCCTCATCGTCTCCGGGGTGTCCCGGCTGAGCCTGCTCGGCGCGCTCATGAGCTACGCCAAGGGCAAATACCGCTCCTGCCCGCAGTATATAACCTTCGTGCGGACGCGCCTGCTGGAGATAGACGCCGCGGCGGAGGAAGTGATAAACGTGGACGGAGAAGCGGAGTACGGCAGCCGCGTGCGCTTCGAGCTGGTCCCCGGCGGGCTGAACTTCATCTTTCCGCGGGACATGGCCTTTTTTCGCGCCGATGCGCGGGAGGCCGGAGCGCCCCAGAATGAATGTTAACAGAAAATTCTCAAGTTTTTATATATAAGTCCTTGACAATTTTCAGAACTGTGGTATCTTTATAAGCGGGTTAGCACTCAGACTCTTCGAGTGCTAACCCGCTAAAGCTGTATTTTATAATTCACAGGAGGTAATATATAATGAAACTCACGCCTTTGGCCGACAGGGTCGTCCTCAAGCAGAAGGAAGCGGAGGAAAAGACCAAGAGCGGGATCATCCTTGCGTCCTCGGCGCAGGAGAAGCCGGAGCTCTATGAGGTCATCGAGGTCGGCCCCGGCGGCATGGTCGAGGGCAACGAGGTCGTCATGACGGTGTCGAAGGGCCAGACGGTGCTGGTCGGCAAGTACAGCGGCACGAAGGTCAAGATCGGCGAGGAAGAACTGACGATAGTCAAGCAGGGAGACATCCTTGCGATAGTCGAGTGAGCATTTGGAGGGAAAGACAATGGCAAAGCAGATAGTATACGGCGAAGAGGCCCGCAAAGCTATAGAGCGCGGCGTGAACCAGCTGGCGGACACTGTGAAGATAACTCTGGGTCCCAAGGGCAGGAACGTTGTCCTGGGCAAGAAGTTCGGCGCTCCGCTCATCACCAATGACGGCGTGACGATAGCCAAGGAGATCGAGCTGGAGGACGCCTTCGAGAACATGGGCGCCCAGCTCATCCGCGAAGTCTCCACCAAGACGAACGACGTCGCCGGCGACGGCACGACGACGGCCACCCTCCTGGCCCAGAGCATGATCCGCGAGGGCCTGAAGAACCTCGCCGCCGGCGCCAACCCGATGGTCATGCGCCGCGGCATCCAGAAGGCCACGGAGGCCGCCGTCGCGGAGATCCGCGCGAACAGCCAGCCGGTGTCCGGCAGCCAGGACATCGCCCGCGTCGGCACCATCTCGAGCGGCGACGAGCTCATCGGCCGCCTGATAGCCGAGGCGATGGAGAAGGTCAGCCAGAACGGCGTCATCACCGTCGAGGAGAGCAAGACCGCCGAGACCTACAGCGAGGTCGTCGAGGGCATGCAGTTCGACCGCGGCTACATCACCCCCTACATGGTCACGGACAACGAGAAGATGGAAGCCGTCATAGACGACGCCTACATCCTCATCACGGATAAGAAGATCTCGAACATCCAGGAGATCCTGCCCCTGCTGGAGCAGATCGTGCAGGCCGGCAAGAAGCTGCTCATCATCGCCGAGGACGTCGAGGGCGAGGCCCTTGCCACGATCATCCTGAACAAGCTGCGCGGGACCTTCACCTGCGTGTGCGTCAAGGCCCCCGGCTTTGGCGACAGGCGCAAGGAGATGCTGCAGGACATCGCCATCCTGACTGGCGGCCAGGTCATCAGCTCTGACCTCGGCATGGAGCTGAAGGACGCCAACGTCACGATGCTGGGCCGCGCGCGCCAGGTCAAGGTGACGAAGGAGAACACGATAATCGTGGACGGCGCGGGCGAGAGCTCCGCCATCAAGGACAGGATAGCCCAGATAAACAACCAGATCGCCGTCACGACGAGCGACTACGACCGCGAGAAGCTCCAGGAGCGCCTGGCGAAGCTGTCCGGCGGCGTGGCGGTCATCAAGGTCGGCGCGGCGACTGAGACCGAGATGAAGGAGAAGAAGCTCCGCATCGAGGACGCCCTGAACGCGACCCGCGCGGCCGTTGAGGAAGGCATAGTCGCCGGCGGCGGCAGCGCCTACGTCATGGCCTCCAAGGCCGCTGCCAAGCTCGAAAAGAGCCTCAGCGGCGACGAGAAGACCGGCGCTGGCATCGTTGCCAAGGCCCTGCTGGCCCCCATCTGCCAGATAGCCTCCAACGCCGGCGTCGAGGGCGCGGTCATCCTGGAGAAGGTCGCCGCCTCCCGCAGCGCCACCTTCGGCTACGACGCTGCGAACGACAAGTTCGGCGACATGATAGCCATGGGCATCGTGGACCCGACCAAGGTCTGCCGCAGCGCCATCGAGAACAGCGCCTCCGTCTCTGCCATGGTGCTCACCACCGAGAGCCTTGTGGCCGACCTGCCCGAGAAGGCGGCCCCGGCCCCCGCTGCTCCCGACATGGGCGGCATGTATTGATAAAAACACAGCTTTGGGAGCCGGTGCCGCTGGCACCGGCTCCCCTTTTATTCTGAGCATCGGAGGAAGGTATGGAAAATATAGAGATAAGGCGGGCCGTCCCCGGGGACGAGACGCTCATTCTGGATTTCATCCGCGAGCTCGCGGACTATGAGCACATGCTGGACGAGGTCGTGGCGACGGAGGAGCTGCTGCACGAGTGGCTGTTTGAAAAGCACGGCGCGGAGGTAGTTTTCGCAGTGGCAGATGGGAAAGAGGTCGGCTTTGCGCTGTTTTTCGGGAATTTCTCGACCTTCCTGGGCCGCGGCGGCATCTATCTGGAGGACCTCTTTGTGAAGCCTGAGTACCGCGGCCACGGCTGTGGCCGGGCGCTGCTCGGATATCTGGCGCGCACGGCGCTCGATCGCGGCTGCGGCAGGCTCGATTGGGCCTGCCTCGACTGGAACAAGCCGAGCATAGACTTCTACCTCTCCCTCGGCGCCGCTCCCCAGAGCGACTGGACCACCTACCGCCTCACCGGCCCCACCCTCGAGGCCATGGCAGAGTGAAAACCGCCCCGGACGAGATGTCCGGGGCGGTTTTTTCAGTTTTCGCCTCTGTAGGGCTCCGTGTGTTTGGTGTTGACGGCCACGCAGATGCGGCGGAGGCCCTCCTCCAGCACGGCGCGCGGACAGGCAAGATTCAGGCGGATAAAGCAGTCCGAGTTCTGCACGAACATGTTCCCGCCCTCAAGCAGGACGCCCGCGCGGTAGGCGAAGAACATGGGCAGGTCCTCATCGGGCGCGAAGTACTCTCCGAGGTCCACCCAGGCGAGGTAGGTCGCCTCGGACACGCGGTATTTCGCGCGCGGCAGGTGCCCGGCCAGGTACTCGCCCGCGAAGGCGAAGTTGGCGTCGAGATAGGCCTGCATCTCCGTGAGCCAGGGCTCGCCCTTCTCGTAGGCCGCCTGCGCGCCCGCGATGCTCAGGGGGTTGTCGAAGTTGTAGTGCCGCTCCAGCCAGGTCCTGCGCAGCCCTTCGTCGCGGATGAGGATATTTGAGAGCATGAGCCCCGCCATGTTGAAGGTCTTGCTCGGGGCCATGCAGGTGACGAGTTTCCCGTAGTCCGGCATGACTTTGCCCAGAGGCGTGTGAACGAGGCCGCGGCGGAGCAGATCGCAGTGTATCTCGTCCGAGATGACCCACATATCGTGCCGTTCGAGTATATCCGCGAGGCGCTCGAGCTCCTCCGGGCTCCAGACGCGGCCGCTGGGGTTGTGGGGGTTGCAGTGGATGAAGAGCCTGGTCTTTTCGTCGGCGCACTTGCGCTCGAAGTCGTCCCAGTCGATGCTGTAGTACCCATCCGTGTTCACGAGGTCGGAGCAGACATACTCCCGCGCGCTGTGGTCGGCGGCATATTTGAAATAGGCGTAGGACGGGGTGAGGAACAGCACCTTCTCGTCCGGGGCGCAGATGTACTCCACGAGCTCGAAGAGCGCGGGGATGACGCCGTTGGACATGACGAGCTCTTCCCTCCCGAGCTCCCAGCCGTAACGGCGGCGGCACCAGGCGGCGAAGGCGTCAAAATAGCTTTTCTCAAAGACGCGGGTATAGCCGAAGATGCGCTTGTCCAGCCGCTCGCGGATGCCGTCTATGACGACGTCCGGCGTGGCGAACTCCATGTCCGCGACCCACATGCGGATGAACTCCTCGTCCTTGTACGGGAACACCATGCTCTCGTCCGCGTGGAAGATGTAGTCGCGGAAGCCGTCGGTGTTCATGGCGTTGGTGTGGCGGCGGTCTATTATCTCGTCGAAATCGTACATGGGCAGCCCTCCTGTGCATTGTTTTTCAAACTTCTGTTCTCATCATAACACGCCGCGCCGCCGCTTTCAAACCTTTCCGCAGCGGCTGTTGACAGCTGGAAGTCAGATGGTAAAATGGCAGTCAAAGGGGAGAATGGAATGAAAAAGAAATTTTACCAAAAATGGTGGTTCTGGCTCATAATAGCGCTGCTCGTCATCGGCGCCGTAGGCAATGCCATGGACGAGTCGAAAAACCCGGCCGAGAGCGCGCAGCCGCTCGTCCAGCCCACGTCCGAGGCCGTATCGGAGCCCGCTCCGACGTCTGCGCCCACCCCTGCTCCGACGCCCACTCCATCACCAACACCCGCGCCCACTCCGTCGCCCACGCCTGCTCCCACCCCAGCGCCGACGCCCTCGCCGTCCCAGGCAGCGTCGGGAAACGGCTCCGGGCAGGCTCAGACCGGCGGGACTTCATCGGGCGGCGGCACGGCCGAAGCATCCGGTGACGGCTCGGCCTCGGGCTCTTCTTCCAGCACATCCGGCGGGGCGTCGCCAGGCGGCTCCGCGGACGCCGCGGTCGGCGCGGACGGCGGCGGCTCAGGCAGCGGCGTCATGGTCTGGATAACCAGCACCGGCTCAAAGTACCACTGCATCCCCGACTGCGGCAATACCAAGACCTCGTGGCAGGTCACGCTCGACTACGCCATCTCCCAGGGCTACGAGGCCTGCAAGCGCTGCTGGTGACGCCGCTTGCCGCCGGGCGGCGGAAGTGGTAAACTTGCGGTGAAATCTTTTTCGGAGGGATACGCCATGCTGGCCTACACATACGTCGAGCGCGGGAAATTCGCGCTGCTCGAAAAGCCCAAGCCCGTGCTGCTGGACGAACGGGACGCCATCGTAAAGGTGACTCTCGCGAGCATCTGCACGAGCGACCTGCACATAAAGCACGGCTCCGTACCCCGCGCCGTGCCCGGCATAACCGTCGGGCACGAGATGGTGGGCGTCGTGGAGGCAGTCGGCCCCGCGGTGCGCTCCGTCCGTCCCGGCGACAGGGTGACGGTGAACGTCGAGACCTTCTGCGGGGAGTGCTTCTTCTGCAAAAGGGGCTGGGTGAACAACTGCACGGATAAGGACGGCGGCTGGGCGCTCGGCTGCCGCATAGACGGCGGGCAGGCCGAATACGTGCGCGTGCCGCACGCGGACCAGGGGCTCGACCGCATACCCGAGGGCGTCTCGGACAGGCAGGCGCTCTTCGTGGGCGACCTGCTGGCGACGGGCTACTGGGCCGCGGACATCGCGGAGATAAGCCCCGGGGACACGGCGCTCATCATCGGCGCGGGGCCGACGGGGCTGTGTACGCTCCAGTGCGTGCTGCTAAAGTCGCCGGGCCGCGTCATCGTCTGCGAGGCGGACGCGGGCAGGCGGGACTTCGTGCGCCGGCACTGGCCGGAGGCGCTGGTGACGGGGCCTGAGGGTCTGCGGGACTTCGTGCTCGCCCACAGCGCCCACGGAGGGGCGGATGCCGTACTGGAGGTGGCGGGCACGCCCGAGAGCTTCCGCCTGGCCTGGGACTGCGCGCGGCCCAACGCCGTCGTCACCGTCGTGGCGCTCTACGACGGGCCGCAGGCCCTGCCCCTGCCGGACATGTACGGCAAGAACCTCACCTTCAAGACCGGCGGCGTGGACGGCTGCCGCTGCGCCGAGACGCTGGAACTCATTGCCCGGGGCCTGCTCGATACGACGCCCCTCATAACGCACAGCTACCCCCTGCGCGAGATCGAGGCCGCCTACGAGCTCTTTGAAAACCGCCGCGACGGCGTGGTGAAGGTCGCCATAGAGTGCTAAGGCCGCCGGGTCCCATATTCAAACCTTCTTCCCCACCGCCGTTACTTTACACAGCTTACCCCCTCCCGGTATATTAAAAATCGTCAAATCCTGCCTCCTTGCGTTGACGGGGCCGGGCTTTATCTTTATACTTGTATTATATCAATGAGTTTTTGGGGGTGCTTATGGAGTTTTTTGACACTTATAGAGAGATACTCCGCTGCGAGCTGGTATACGCCACCGGCTGCACGGAGCCCATCGCCATAGCCTATGCCGCCGCCGTCGCGAGGCAGACCCTGGGAGCAATGCCCGAGCGTCTCGTTGTCCTTTGCAGCGGCAATATCGTAAAAAATGTGAAGAGCGTCATCGTCCCGGGCACGGGCGGCCTGCGCGGCATCGAGGCCGCCGCGCTCATAGGCGCCGTCGGGGGCGACGCCGGGGCGGGGCTGAACGTGCTCCACGGCGTCACGGATGCGCACAGGGCCGAGACGGCCGCGCTGCTTGATTCCGGCGCCTGCAGCGTCGGGCTGCTGGAGTCGGAGGAGCCGCTGCAAATACGTCTGTCCGCCGAGGGCGGGGCGCACCGCGCCGAGGTGGAGATCCGCGGCGCGCACACCAACATAGTCGGCCGCCGCCTGGACGGCGAGGAGCTGGCAGCCGGCGGCGCAGGCGAGCAGCAGACCGCCGAGGGCCCGGACTACGACTGTCTCAGCCTCAACGGTATTCTGGACTACGCCGAGGGCACGGACCTTTCCTCGGAGCGGGAGCTGCTTGAAAGCCAGATAGAGTGCAACAGGGCCATAGCCATCGAGGGCTTCCTGGGCGAATACGGCCTGAACGTAGGCCGCGCCCTGCTGGAGCACGCGAACTACGGCCCCTACGTCCGGGCCGCGGCCATGGCCGCCTCGGGCAGCGACGCGAGGATGAGCGGCTGCCTGATGCCGGTGGTCATAAACTCCGGCAGCGGCAACCAGGGACTGACAGTGTCCCTGCCGGTCATCTCGCTGGCGGAGTCCTGGGACAGCAGCCGCGAGCAGCTGCTCCGGGCGCTGCTCATCAGCAACCTCGTCTCGGTGCACGTCAAGCGGCACATAGGCCGGCTCTCGGCCTACTGCGGCGCGACGAGCGCCTCCAGCGGCGTGGCCGCGGCGGCGACCTGGCTGCGCGGGGGCAGCCGGGAGGAGATCGCCTCCTCGGTCGTCAACACTCTGGCTGTAGTCTCCGGCATGATCTGCGACGGGGCGAAGGCCTCCTGCGCGGCAAAGATCGCGGCGGCGCTCGACTCCGCCTTCCTGGCCCACCGCCTGGCCATGCAGGGCAAGCGCTTCGCCGGCGGCGACGGCATAGTGGCCGCCGACACAGAGGAGACCATCCGCCGCATAGGCTCCCTCGGCTCCCGCGGCATGGCCGGGACGGATAAGGAGATACTGCGGCTCATGCTGCTGTGAGCGGGACAATATTTTCATTTTTTAGCAAATATGTAATAAGTTCATCTTGGAAAACGCTTTCGGATGTGCTATTCTTATAGCCGAGGTGAAAGCGTATGGACAGGACCACGATTCGGGACGTGGCAAAAAAGGCCGGGGTCTCCATCACGACGGTATCCAAAGCCCTGAACGATTACTCGGATGTCAATCCTGAGACCAGACAGAGGATACGCGAAATCGCGGAGGAGCTCAACTACGTCCCCAACGCCGCAGGCAGGACCATGGGCGGCAAGGCCGACAAGGTCATCGGCCTGCTCATAAACGACCTCAAGCCCACGGACCCCTCCGGCGCCGTCTACGGTATCCTCAGCGGCGTCTGCCACGCCTGCCAGGACAACGGCATCGAGTTCATACTCCTGACCACCGACGGTCTCCAGCAGCAACAGCAGTCCCTCAAGGTGCTCTGCCTCAAAAAGCAGCTCACAGGCCTCATCTGCTCCGGCTTCCGCACCAACGACCGCTACCTGGAGCAGCTCGGCGACATTGACATACCCTGCGCCTTCATCGACATGCGCACGCCCGACAGCCGCGTCATGGACATCACCATCGACAACAGCCGCGCCGCCTTCGACGCCGTGAACCACCTGCTGCGCTGCGGCAGGCGGAACATCGCCATGATAAACGGCCGCTCCGTCGCGGACGTCTCCCTCCTGCGCGAGAGAGGCTACCGCCGGGCCATGGAGCAGGCCGGGCTGGAGGTGCTCCCCGGCCGCATAGTCTACGCCGACTTCGACGACATCACAGCCTACAACAAGGTCTGGCGCCTCCTCCAGGACGACCCGGAAATCGACGCCCTCTTCTGCGCCAGCGACCTCATGGCAATAGGCGCCTGCCGCGCCATCGGGGACCTCGGCCTCAGCGTTGGCCGGGACATCCTCGTAGCCGGCTTTGACGACATTCCCATCGCCCGCTACCTCTACGGCGGACTCACCACCATCCGCCAGAACTTCTACCGGATGGGCTACATCGCCGGCCAGGCCGTCTACGACAAGATCGAAGGCACCGCAAAGGCCCACCTGAACGACATGATGTACGAGCTGGTCGTGCGCGGCAGCACGAGGCCCGACAACTGAAAAGCTCCGAAAGGACGGGCTCCGGCCCGTCCTTTTTGATTGCATCTGGGCCGTTTAGTCAAAAAACGCGCTCGGAATTTGTTCAGAATGTGACTATACAAAAAAATGCAGATGTGCTATCCTATCCCTGACAAAAACGTTTTCGAGAGTATGGGAGAAGGTAGAAAGGCACATGGATAAAAAGCGTCTCGTCCGCGGGATAATGCGTCTGCTCTGCGCCTTCATCGACTATGTGCTGGTGATGTTCCCCGTGCAGTTCGTCATGCTGTACGTCATGCAGATAGAGCTGAGCTCGGTTGACTTTCTCTTCCGGCTGCTGATGGCGGTGTACGGGCTGCTGATGGTCGAGTACAACAAGGGCGCGACGCTGGGGAAGATGCTTGGACGGCTCAAAGTCACGGACAAGACTGGTGTGAAACCTCGGGCGCTCTACGTCGGCCTGCGGGAGCTTGTGAAGTGCATGTACCTCATCCCCATCGCGGGCTGGGCCGCCGGGCTCATAAGCACCGTCATGCTGCTGCTCAAGGGCACGACGCTGCACGACATGGCGGGCAACACCAAAGTCATCTTCCGCTGGGAGGAGGAAGACCTCGAAGACGCTGAGGAGGCAGGCTCATGAGCAACCTCGACCAGATATTCGGCCTAAAGGAGAGCGACCCCCTTGTCGCCATGAACCCCTTGCTGCTGCTTGGCTGCGTGCTCGCGGCCATAGCCATAGGCTGGCTCTGCGCCAAACTCTATGAGAACACCAGCGATTTCAAAAAATCCGTCAGGCTCTACATACCCCTCGCGGCGGTGAACTTCGTCGTTTTCCTGCTGCTGGGCGTGCCATGGCTCTTCTCCCTCGGCGGCCAGCTCTGCGGCTTTGCCGTCATGGCCTGGATATCCAACTACTATTTTTATCATTGAGCGCAAAACCTCCAGCCCCCGCGGGCTGGAGTTCTTTCAGACAGTTTACAAAAACGTTTTTGCAACCTATTCAGCTGCATTACAGGAGGACAACAAAATGGGCATGGACTACTCTCGGGCGAAAGACTGGATAGTCGCGGAGCGCGGCTTCGAGCCCGAACACCTGGGCAAGTGCGAATCCATCATGTGCCAGGGCAACGGCTATCTCTGCCTTCGCAACGCCACGGACGAATTCAACCCCCGCGAACAGCGCGACCTCTTCGTGGCCGGCACTTTCAACAAGTTCGACGACAACGAGGTCACCGAGCTGCCAAACGCGGCCGACGTCTCCAGGCTGGAGATAAAGCTCGACGGGCAGCGCTTCAGCCTGCTCACCGGCACGGTGGAGGACTACGACAGGACCCTGGACCTCAAAACCGGCGAAACCGTCCGCAAGGTCGTCTGGAAGGCCCCGAACGGCCGGCGCTATGAGCTCTGCTTCCGCCGCTTCGTGTCCATGGAGCGGCTGCACGTCATCGGCCAGAAGCTCTGCGTCAGGCCCCTCGACGGCGAGGCCCTGCTCGACATCGCCGGCGGCATCGACGGGCGCATGACGAATTCCGGCAGCCAGCACTTCTCCGAGGGCGACAAGCGCCTCTTCAAGGGCCGCCACATGCAGTACAGCCAGACCACCGGACAGTCGAAGATCGACTTTGTATTCAACACCACCTTCTCCTTCGCCATGGACGGCGAGGCGCGCGAGGAGCCCGGCTTCATCGTCATCGACCGCCGCATGATAGCCCAGGAATATCAGATAACCATCCCCGCGGGCAGCACGCTCTGCGTAGAAAAGCTCTCCAGCGTCTACACCTCCCGCGACCGCGACAGCGAAGGCCTGAGCTACGACGAGCTGCACGACAAGGCGCTCGCCGGGCATGAGGCCGCGTGCGAGCTTGGCTACGACGAGCTGCTTTCCGAGAGCGCCGCCGCCTGGGCGCGCAAGGTCTGGGACAACATCCCCGTCACCATCGACGCTGAGAACGAGTTCGACCAGCTGGCCATGCGCTTCGCCCAGTACCACCTGCACGTCATGACCCCCGCCCACGACAACCGCATGAACATCGGCGCGAAGGGCCTCTCCGGCGAAGGCTACAAGGGCCATACCTTCTGGGACACCGAGATGTTCATCCTCCCCTACTTCATATACAGCGCCCCAGAAATAGCCAAGAGCCTTGAGGAGTACCGCTTCCTCAGCCTGCCCGGCGCCCACAAGAAGGCCGGCGGCAACGGCTACGAGGGCGCCCAGTTCCCCTGGGAGTCCGCCTGGATAGACGACGGCGAAGTCACACCCGTCTGGGGCGCGGCAGACATCGTCACGGGCCTGCCCACCAAGATCTGGTCCGGCTTCATCGAGCAGCACATCACCGCCGACGTCGCCTACGGCGCCTGGGAATACTACATGGTCACAGGCGACGAGGACTTCATGGAGCGCTGCGGCTATGAGCTCATTCTCGACACCGCCAAGTTCTGGGCCTCCCGCCTCGAAGAGGGCGAGGACGGCAAGCTCCACATAAACGACGTCGTCGGCCCCGACGAGTACAAGGAGCACGTGGACGACAACGCCTTCACCAACCACATGGCCGCCTGGAACATCCGCAAGGCCCTCGAATACTGCGGGCTGCTCCGCTCCGAAAAGCCAGCGCTCTACAAGGCCCTGGACGAAAAGCTCGGCCTCGCCGCGCTCGAACCTGTCTGGGAGGACAAGCTCTCCCGCCTCTACCTGCCCCAGCCGCGCGAGGACCTCGTCATCCCCCAGGACAGGACCTACCTCACGCTCAAGGACATAGACCTCACGAAGTACAAAAAGCAGGAGAACGTCGGCAGCATCTACCGCGACTACAACCAGGAGCAGATAACCCACATCCAGGTCTCCAAGCAGGCCGACATCCTCATCATGTTCCTGCTGCTCGAGGACCAGTTCAGCGCCGAGGTCAAGGCCGCCAACTGGAACTACTATGAGCCCCGCACTCTGCACGACTCCTCCCTGTCGCTCTCCACCCACTGCATCCTCGCGGGCGACATGGGCAACCGCGAGATGGCCTACGAGCTCTTCCAGAAGGCCGCCGCCATCGACGTCGGCCCCAACATGAAGACCAGCGACGCCGGCATCCACGCCGCCTCCCTCGCGGGCGTCTGGCAGTCCGTCGTCTTCGGCTTCGGCGGCGTCAGGATGCTCGACGGCAGGCTCCGCATGAACCCCTCCCTGCCCGGGAGCTGGCGCGGCCTCGACTTCTTCATCCACTGGCAGGGCCAGAAGCTCCATGTCAGTCTCAGCCACGAGCGCGCCGAGCTGGTCAATCTCACCGGCACCCGTGAGGTCGAGCTCAGCATAAACGGCCGCCCCTGCACCGTGAAAGACAAACTCAGCGTAAATCTTTGAGCCATTTTTTGTGCTAAATAAATTATTCTAACATTTTATCCAAAAACCTCAAAAATAGTTTGTCAAAAAAGTGCATTGCAAACGAAAACGTTTTTGTATAAAATCATCTTAGCCAAAAACGTTTTAGTTGCAACAAAAAAGAGGAGGATCATCATGAAGAAAACCACCAAACTTCTTGCGCTGGTGCTGGCGCTCGTCATGGCTCTCGGCCTCATGCTCACCGGCTGCGGCAGCACCGAAAATCCCCCCGCCGGCGACGGCGGCGACAGCGACGGCAGCGACGGCGGCTTCGCCGGGCGCACCCTCACCGTAGGCATCTGGGGCGGCAACGACCAGGAGACCGCCTCCATCAACACCCTCAAGGCCAACTTTGAGGAGATGTACGGCTGCACCGTCGAGCTCAAGGTCTACACCGACTAAAACACCCAGATCCAGGCCGACTTCATCGGCCAGACCGCTCCCGACTGCTTCTACGTGGACGGCAGCATGTTCCCCTTCTACGGCTCCCTGGGCGTCATGGATCCCCTGGACCCCGCCGAGTATGAGCTCGACAAGTTCTATCCCAACCTCATCGAGGCCTTCACGAACGCGGACGGCGAGGTCCTCTGCGTGCCGAAGGACGTCTCCACCCTCGCCACCTACTACAACATCGACCTGCTCGAAGCCTGCGGCTACACCGCGGACGACATCCCCGACAACTACGACGACTACAAGGCCTTCCTGACCGACCTCCAGGCCAAGCTTGACGAGGTCTACGGCAAGAACCAGATAGCCGCCATGACCTACAACCAGGACCTCTCCCGCAACCTCCCCATCCTGCAGGACGGCAACGACGGCCTCGTCGCTGAGGACGGCACCGCCACCCTGACGAGCGACGGCGTCGTCGCCAACATGGAGTACATACTCGACTTTGTGAAGAACGGCCTCTGGAAGACCCCGAGCGACCTCGGCCTCGGCTGGAACGGCGAAGCCTTCGGCACCGGCAAGGCTGCCATCATGGAAGAGGGCAACTGGGTCTACGGCACCCTGAGGACCGACTACAGCGACATCAACTTCGGCGTCAAGGAGATGCCCTCCTACAACGGCACCCAGTACTCCATGAGCTACACCGTCGGCTACGGCATCTACGCCCTGAGCGAGAACAAGGACATGGCCTCCGCCTGGATCAAGTACGTCACCAGCGTTGACGGCCTGACCATCTGGTGCGGCGGCGCCGGCTGCCTGCCCCCGCGCTCCGACGCGGCCGAGGCTATGGACGTCGAGAGCGACCCCGTCTGGGCCGTCCACTCCGCCATGACCGAGTGCTCCCTGCCCTGGCAGCTGGGCAACAACGCCTCCATCATCAACACCGCCTACCAGAACTACTTCCCCCTCGCCGTCAGCGGTGAGATGACCGCCGCCGAGTTCCTGACTGCGGCCGAGCAGCAGGCCAACCAGGAGATAGCCAACGCCGGCTGAGAAGCCTGAAAGCGCCTTAAAAAGCAAACCGGAGGAATTCAGCGGAGACCCCGCTGGATTCCTCCGCGTGCGACAAGGCCGGGCCTGTCAAACCGGCAAGTTAGAAAAGGGAGGAATCGCGAATGCCAAGCGGCAGTCCGCAGTCCACGGCAGCAACTGCCGTGAGGAAGCGGCCCCGTCACACCAAGCGCCAGCTGCAGGAATGGCGCCAGGGATATGTCTTCCTGCTTCCCGCGGTAATCATCCTGGGCATCTTCATCGGCATCTCCGCACTCTTCGTCATCTACCTCTCCTTCTGCAAGGTCAACCTTTTCACGAACAGCTACACCTTCGTCAAGCTGGACAACTACCTGCGGCTCTTCACCGACGAGTACGCCCGCACGGCGCTGCTGAACTCTCTGAAGTTCTCCGTGGTCGTGGTGCCCTGCCAGACCATCATCGCGCTCATCATAGCCAGCGTGCTCAACAGCCGCATCAGGGGCAAGACCTTCTTCCGCGCCGTCTACTTCCTGCCGACCCTCACATCGAGCTCCGCGCTGACCATCATCTTCATGTTCATGTTCAGCGTCACCGGCCCCATCAACACCATCCTCATCAACATGGGCATCCTTCCCGAGGGCGGCGGCATCAACTTCCTGAACAACCCCGCCGTTGCGCTCCAGGTCATCATGATCATGAACATCTGGTCCACCGTGCCGCAGTACACCACCATGTACCTCGCCAGCCTCCAGGACCTGCCCGCCTCCCTCTACGAGGCCGCCGACATCGACGGCGCGGGCACCTTTGAGAAGTTCAAGAGCATCACCATCCCCTACCTGAAGCCCATCACCACCTACGTGCTGCTCACCGGCATCATCGGCACCCTGCAGATGTTCGACCAGGCCTACATATTCTCCAACGGCTCCGGCGGCCCGGCCAACAGCACCCTCACCGTTTCGCTCATGGTCTACCGCTACGCTTTCGGCACGACGAACGCCATGGGCTATGCTTCCACCATCGCCATCGTCCTCGCCCTCGTCATCATGGCCGTGTCCCTGATAGCCGAGAAGCTGAACGATGCCGAGAAGTGGTATTAAGGAGGCGGGAAACATGAAGTCCAAGAGAAAAGCCGGGCGCATAGCGCTCTATGCAGTGCTCATAATCTACGCCTTCATAACGCTCTACCCCTTCCTCTGGATGGTGGCGGCCTCGTTCAAGCCCCTGCGCGAGATCGTGGGTGGCAACATGAGCCTCATCTCCGAGAACATGACCCTCGACAACTACACCACCATCTTCGGGCACAGCTCCCTCTTCCCGCGCTGGTTCTTGAACTCGCTGTTCGTCGCCACCGTCGGCACGGTCATCAACGTTTTCATAAACTCCATGGCGGGCTACTCCCTGAGCTGCCTGAACTACCCCGGCCGCAACAAGATCCACCACGCCCTGCTGCTGCTCATGATGATCCCCGGCCAGGTGCTGCTCATCCCGAACTACCTGCTGCTCAAGGAGTTCGGCATGCTCGACAGCTACATGGCCCTCATCCTGCCCGCGGCGGCGAACATAGGCAACATATTCCTCATGCGTCAGTTCTTCATGAACTTCCCGCATGACGTGGCCGAGGCGGCGGAGATAGACGGCCTGAACCGCTACGGCGTGTTCTTCCGCATCGCCATGCCTCTCGCGCGGCCCACCATCGCCACCACCGCCATTTTCGGCTTCATGGGCTTCTGGAACGCCTTCACGGCGCCCATGCTCTACATCAAGACCGACACCAAGTACACCCTCACCCTCGGCCTGCAGAGCTTCCAGTCCCAGAACGCCGGCACGATGTGGAACCAGGTCATGGCTGCGGCCTGCATCTCCGTGGTACCTATCATCATAATCTATCTCATCTTCAACAAGTTTTTCCTGGTCGGTCTCCGCATGGACGGAGAGAAATAAGCCTCTCAGGGGTCGGACGGATGTGCGGTTCTGCCACCAGCCTCCGGCCCCTTTTCTGCCCCCTGGGCTCAATCGCAACTGCTGCTGTACATTAGGAGGATAACTAGGTATGAAACAAGCATGGTGGAAGGAGAGCGTGGTCTACCAGGTCTACCCCCGCAGCTTCCAGGACTCCAACGGCGACGGCATAGGCGACCTTGCCGGCGTCACCAGCCGCCTGGACTACCTGCGCGAGCTGGGCGTGGACGTCATCTGGCTCTCGCCCTTCTATCGCTCCCCCGGCGGGGACAACGGCTACGATATCAGCGACTACCAGGCCATCGAGCCCTGCTTCGGCACGATGGAGGACTTTGACCGCATGCTCGCCGAGGCGCACGCCCGGGGCATTCGCGTGGTTGTGGACCTCGTCGTGAACCACACCTCGGAGATGCACCCCTGGTTCATCGAGAGCCGCTCTTCCCACGACAACCCGAAGCGCGACTTCTACATTTGGCGCGACGGCAAAAACGGCGGCCCCCCGAACAACTGGGGCTCCAAATTCTCCGGCAGCGCCTGGACCCTTGACGAGACCACGGGGCAATACTACCTCCACACCTTTGGCACCTTCCAGCCCGACCTCAACTGGGACAACCCCGCCGTGCGCGAGGAGGTCTTCAAGATGATGCGCTGGTGGTGCGACAAGGGCGTGGACGGCTTCAGGATGGACACCATCAGCATGATAAGCAAGACCCCCGAGATGCCAGACGGCGAGCTCCGCCCCGGCAGCGACTTCGGGGACTTCGGCCCCTACGTCTACAACGGCCCCAACGTTCACAAGTACCTTCGCGAGATGCGCGAGAAGGTGCTGCGCCACTACGACCTGCTCACCGTGGGCGAGTGCTCCGGCCTCACGGTCCAGGAGGCCTGTCAGTACGCCAACGACGACGGCACCGAGCTCAACATGGCCTTCCACTTCGAGCACATGGACCTGGACGGCGGCGAGAGCTTCAAATGGAACCGCAACAGGATAGACCTTGTCGAGCTCAAGGCCCTGCTCACAAAGTGGCAGAAGGAGCTTGACGGCAAGGCCTGGAACAGCCTATACTGGTGCAATCACGACCAGCCGCGCATAGTCTCCCGCCTCGGCAACGACTCTACGCCCGAGCTGCGCGAGAAGAGCGCCAAGGCCATCGCCCTCACCATCCACATGATGCAGGGCACGCCCTACGTCTATGAGGGCGAGGAGCTGGCCATGACGAACGCCCCCTTCGGCGGCCTTGAGGACTTCCGCGACATAGAGAGCATCAACGCCTACAACGAGCTCGTCGGCAGCGGACGCATGGGCTCCGAGGAGATGCTGGGCTTCCTGCGCTACAAGAGCCGCGACAACTCCAGGACGCCCATGCAGTGGGACGCGGGCAAAAACGCCGGCTTCTCCGAGGGCGAGCCCTGGATAATGGTGAACCCGAACTATAAGGAGATAAACGCCGCAGAGCAGCTCTCGCGGCCCGACTCCGTGTTCCGCTTTTATCAGGAGCTCATCCGCCTGCGGCACACGCACAAGCTCATCGTCTACGGCAGCTACGACCTCATCCTGCCCGAGGACAGGCAGCTGTTCGCCTACACCCGCACGCTCGGGGACCAGCGCCTGCTCTGCGTCGTGAACCTCTCCGACGAGCCCGCCGCCTGCGAGGTGCCTGAGGAGTTTGCCGCCGCGCAGAAGCTCATAGAGGTCGGGCAGCCCTCCATCAGCGGCGGCCGGGCCGAGCTCGCGCCTTGGGACGCCTTCGTGCTGGCTATTCTTTGATTTGAAAAGAGGACTGGGAAAATGAAATATCAGGCTGTGATTTTTGACCTGGACGGCGTCATCTGCTTTACGGACGAGTACCACTACCTGGCCTGGAAGCAGATGGCGGACAGCCTGGGCGTCTACTTTGACCGCGAGATAAACAACCGCCTGCGCGGCGTCTCGAGGATGGAGAGCCTGGAGATAGTGCTTGAGCGCTACGAGGGCCCGGCGCTCTCCGCCGAGCGCAAGGCGGAGCTGGCGGCGATGAAGAACGACGTCTATCGCGAGAGCCTGGCGCAGATGAGCCCCGCCGACCTTAGCGACGAGGTCCGCTCCACCCTGGACGGCCTGCGCGGCATGGGCCTGAAGCTGGCCATAGGCTCTTCGAGCAAGAACACGCCCTTCATCCTGGGCCAGCTGGGCCTGGGCAGCTATTTTGACGCCGTGAGCGACGGCAACAATATCACCCGCTCGAAGCCCGACCCGGAGGTCTTCCTGAAGGCCGCCGAGATGCTGGGCCTGGAGCCCTCGGTCTGCCTCGTGGTGGAGGACGCCGTCTCCGGCGCCCAGGCCGGCCACGCCGGCGGTTTCGACGTCGCCTGCGTGGGCGACGCCGCCAAGGCCCGCGCCGGGGAGTACAACATGGACAGCATAAAAGAGCTGCTCGCGATAGCCGGCAAATAAGGTCCGGCATGGGCAAAAGGCTCCAGTTCAAAAACAGGAAAATGCGCAGGGGCGCGCAAAATCGGAAGGCACCGGGAAAGGCAAGAACGCTTTTCCCGGTGCCTTCTGAGCTGTCAGGGCTTCACCTGCACGGCTGCACGGCTGCCGATGACGGGCGCAAAATGACCGATTACCGAAAAAGCCTTACAAGCTCCCGGCTTTGTGTATAATAGAGGCCGGAGGTGATTGCACGTGGTTTTCAAGCTGTTCATTGACAAGAGCCGCGCGGAAGAAGTGACCGCAACAGTTCACGAACGAACTGCTCTGATCGATGAAATAGAGCGGCTTGTTCTGCAGGAAAGCATCACAGACAAGATCCCCGGCTACGAGGACGACACGATCGTAATGCTTCCAACAGACAGCGTGGAGTGCTTCTACGTAGAAAATGACAAGACCTACGCGCATTGCGCAGACAAAAGACGATACCTCGTCAAGAAAAGGCTGTATGAGCTGGAAAAGCTGCTGCCGGGGAACTTCGAGAAAATAAACAAATCGGCCATAGCGAATTGGAGCCGGGTATCCAAGCTGAAGGTCGAGCTTTCCGGAGTTGTTGACGTCGTATTCAGCAGCGGTCACGTTGACTGCATTTCAAGACGATGCTTTTCAGAGCTCAGGAGGAGGTATGGATTATGAAAAAGCATTTCAGGAACTTCTGTGTCAGAGGGATGACGTTTGCGTGGACCGGCCCTGTAATTCTTGCTGTCGTATGGCTCTGTCTGGAAAGGGCGGGCATCGTTTCAATGCTCACGGTGAATGAAGCTGTGCTTGGGATCGTTTCGTCCGCCATAATGGCATTCGTTGCGGCAGGCATCTCTATCGTATATCAGATTGAGAATATCCCAAAAGCATTTGCGGGGCTTATTCAGTGCGCCGTACTCTACATTGACTATCTTGGTATTTATATTATTAACGGGTGGATCCCGACGGACAGGATATGGATGTTTACACTGATATTCTTGGCAGTTTTCGTCATTGTGTGGTCCAGCATTTATATTCCCATCCACATCAGGGTCAAGAAAATAAATCGTACGCTGCGTGAAAAAAACGGCTTTTCACAAAGCATTTGAGTCCAGCGCGCCCTGCTTGCTGACTCAGGAGCGGCTCGCGCCTGTTGCATCGTATATTGACATTGTGGCGATATGGGCATTAATATATTGTGCAACATGAGCTCATGCAGGTGATAACATGACGATAATTCCTGTCCGGCATGCGAAAAAGCTCTATCTGCCCCTTCTTCTGCTTGCAGATGAGCAGGAGGATATGATAGACAAATATCTGGAACGCGGGGATATGTATGTTCTTGATGACGAAGGTATCAAGGCGGAATGTGTTGTCACCGATGAAGGCTGCGGCATACTCGAACTTAAAAACATCGCCGTATGCCCCGAGTCTCAGAGGAAAGGATACGGAAAAGCGCTCATTGATTTTATTGAGCGCAAGTATTCGGGCCGTTTCTCAGTATTACAGGTCGGTACCGGCGACAGCCCGCTCACTATCCCCTTCTATGAAAAATGCGGCTTCGCCCGTTCCCACATTGTGAGGGACTTTTTCATAACCAACTACGACCACCCCATATACGAAAACGACATTCAGCTCAGGGACATGGTTTATCTGCGCAAACCTATTTAACGCCGCACACCATAAAGGCAAAACAAAAAGGCTTGAAACTTTCGTTTCAAGCCTTTTTACCTGGTGGAGATAAGCGGGATCGAACCGCTGACCTCTTGAATGCCATAGTCACGTTTTGGGAATTTTCGAACATTTAATCATACATAATAGACGTGTTTGCAAAATATAATAGACTTTCTGCACATTTTGTGATAATAGGCATACCAGAATCAAACCTGGTTCTGGTACGCATTCTGGTACGCCCGGCCCTGCTTGCGGGCCGGGAGAAAGTAGGAAAAATAAGAAAGCTGATATCCTGCGAGTTCAATATAGACACTGCCTGCGTCGAGCTGCGCTATACCGACGGAGAGGCTCTCAGCATCTACACTCCCGGCGTAGAGGACAGTTTTGATACCACCCTGCCCATGAGCACTGAGATGGACTGGCTCATCTATAACGCACCGCTTGAGTATGCGCAGATGGTGCTCGACGGAACTCTGGAGCAGTACCTGCGAGAAGCAGCAGGAACGCACGGATTGGATGTGGGCTAAAGGTAAAAAAGAAAAGGTCGCCGTGCGCGGCCTTTTCTTTTTTGCGTATTATTATATAAAGATGCAACATACGGCTAGTTTCACAGTTTCTCTAAAAAGCGGAATGTGCGTTCATTTTTATTAATATTAGCAATATTTATATTTACATTTCTTAAATCAAAGGCCGTGTCTCTATCTGCCGTATGTTTATGATCAATGTAAAAGACGCAACTATGCCCATTATATTGTGTACCAAAAAGTATAAAATCCACTTTTATCTTATCTCTAAAAAAGTCCAAAAACTGCTTGGTCTCTATATACCTTACCTCTCGTAAGGTACCATTGACATCAAGAATGGGCGGGAATTCTTCTTCTATGAAAAATCCAGTTTTACATCTAACTATTTCTTCTGTTTCGATTGACTGCTCAGTATTTGCAGCTTTCTTTGCGTTTTCAATATATTGGCCTATTTTGGCATAATGACTGCCGAAATGCTTTTCAAAGTTCATTTGCCATGTGTGTAAAGACAGTGTTTCCCTTGCTTGAGTTACTATCACAGCAGGTATATTCCCGTTCATGACATCTGCCCACATTTTCGCGTGGGCTTCTCGATCTTTGCGTATTCGTTCCATTCCCTTTCTTTTCGTTTCACGCGACGCATCAAACGCGAAATGCTCGATTATTACAAGCATATTGCCTACGATGGCATACATATCAGGAGAATCATATTTTTGCAAACCTTCTAAAATTGTCTCCAGCTCATGCACCTCATTCTGCGCTTCGCCGTAGCTATATATAGTGCAATCGTTATCGTCTAAATACTCAAATAGGACTGAGCGCTCATCCTTTTCGTGTTTCAACCAAGTCACCTCTTTACCCTGTGCCCTCACAGGCTCATACAATGGCCGTGAATGTACAAATTATACCACTGACTGTCTGCAAATACAAACTTACTCCACCGGTTCTCACCGGTGGAGTTTTTGTTTTGGGGAAAAGACTACCCGCTGCGGGTAGGGCGGGGGCGTGAGAAAAGCTCTACAATGAAGACACGATCCGGGATATGCGGGGAGGTGGATATGCTGAAAACTGTGCTTCTCATCATGCGGCGGGCGTCGCTGGCTCAGGGGCTCATGGCGAAAGTGCGCGATGCGCCGGGCATCCAGCTGTGCTATGAGCCGGACTATGCCAACGCCGACGTGGCCATCCGTGCCCATCTGGCCGCCGGGGCGCTGCTGGAGGTATCCGAGGACGGGGCACACGACATCGACTTCTGCCTGGCCCTGTGCGCATGGCTGCGTGAGGTCACGCCCCAATGCCGGCTGATGCTGATGTGCCCCGAGGGACAGACGGAGGCCGTCCGCCGCGTTATTGAGGCGAAGCGTAAGGGCGAGATCGACGACTTTGTGTTTTATGACGTATCGCTGGACTATCTGGCCGCCAGCCTTCAATCGCTCTGATAAAAGGCCAAACAAAAAGGAGATGAAGAACATGAAAGCGAGAACAATGAGAAGATTTTAGGGCGTTTTGCTCTGCCTCGTGATGGTGCTGGGCCTGCTCCCTGCCGCGGCGCTGGCGGATGAAGGCTCTGAAATGGAGACTACGGAGCTTAACATCACCAAGACCGTTGCGCAGGCCGGAAACGTCGCGCCCGGTGCGGCGACATTCACCTTTGAACTGCTTCTGGGTGGGAGAGAAGACGAAGAGGGAAATCTCACATATGAGTCCCTCGGCACGGCCACGATCACCACCGACGGCGCGGGCACTACGCAGCACACACTGTCCTTCCAGACGCCGAAAGACACCGTAGGTGGAGAAGGATATGCTGATACGATCTGGCATGACGTCTATCTGCGCGAAATATCGGGCGACGACCCCTGCTGGGACTACTCCGACGCGCTGTATCATGTGAACCGCAGCGCCAGTGATGACGGTTCTTACAGTTACACCTTCAGACTGTGCAGCGAATACAGCGTGGGTAATCCTCAGCCCGCGGCGGCCTTCACCAACACCTACACCTATAACTACCTCCCCGACTGGTATTTCGGCGCCACGATAACGGTGAAGAAGGTGGACAGCGCCGGGGAGCCGCTTGCGGGCGCGGTTTTTGTGCTGGAAAACAGCCGCGGCGACGCTGTTTATGAGGCTGTCTCCAACTCCCGGGGCGAGGCCAGCTTCACCGGCGTCGGCAGCGGCGAGTACACCCTGCTGGAAGAGAGCGCCCCGGAGGGCTATGTGAAGTCCGATCAAAGCTATGAGCTTTCCGTCAGAGGCTCCGGCGTCACCATGGACGGCGAAGCCTACGTCCCCGTGACCTTTGTCAACCGCAAGGCTGCGCAGCTCAACCGCGAGGACCACTTCACCTTCCTCGTGGGCTACGACGGCGGCTCCTTCGGCCCGGAGCGGAACATGACGCGAGCCGAGGTGACGACAATGTTCGCCCGCCTGCTCACCGAGCAGATAGAGGCGGATAAGACCTATGCCAACAGCTTCAACGATGTGCCGGGCAGCCACTGGGCCGCAAACTACATCGGATACATGGAGCAGTTCGGCATCATCACCGGCTACGCCGACGGTAGCTTCCGCCCCGACGCGCCCGTGACCCGGGCGGAGTTTGCCGCCATTGCCTCGCGCTTTGAAAAGCTGACGGAGGGCACGAAGAGCTTTGCGGACGTTCCGCCGAACCAGTGGGCGGCCAGCTACATCAGCTTTGCGGCCACCCGCGGCTGGGTGAACGGCTACGCCGACGGCACTTTCAGGCCGGAAAACCCGATAACCCGCGCCGAGGTGGCTGCTGTGACCTGCCGCCTGCTGGAGCGCACGGCGGATCAGGACTATATCCGCAGCCATCCCGAAGAACTGCGCACCTTCCATGACGTGGCCGAGGGCCATTGGGCCTACTGGTACGTCATGGAGGCTGCCAACGGCCACGACTATACGAGGGCCGGAAGCGGCGAGACCTGGCTCCGGCTGCATCCGTGACAGGCGGCCCGGGCCAGCCGCTACTGCAAATTGACGAAAGGGGAAATGAACCATGGGACTTATCAAAGCCGCGTTCGGGGCAGCCGGAGGCGTACTGGCCGATCAGTGGAAGGAATTCTTCTACTGCGAGGCCATACCCGCGGAAGTTCTGGCGCTGAAGGGAAAGAAGAAGGTCACGGGCCGCTCCAGCAACACCAAGGGCGATGACAACATCATCTCCAACGGCTCCGTCATCGCTGTGGCAGACGGCCAGTGCATGCTCATCGTGGAGCAGGGCAAGATCGTGGATATGTGCGCCGAGCCGGGCGAATACACCTACGACACTTCCACGGAGCCGAGCCTCTTTACCGGCGACCTGGGCGAATCCATAAGGAGCGTGTTTCAGAACGTCGGCAAGCGCTTCACCTTCGGCGGCGAAGCGCCCAAGTACCAGCGCGTCTACTATTTCAACACCAAGGAGCTGACCGGCAACAAGTACGGAACGCCCAGCCCCGTCCCCTTCCGGGTGGTGGACCAGCGCGCGGGCATCGACATAGACACTGTCTCTTATACACATCTCCGAGCCCACGAGACTAGGCATGATCTC